>Ga0316189_10007944_pt1 | contig 9995 bp, 4 predicted proteins | sample LowCovwburrow_MG_FD_204930 | JGI IMG/M metagenome (GOLD analysis project Ga0316189, IMG submission 204930) | Coastal sediment microbial communities from Maine, United States - Lowes Cove worm burrow | ecosystem: Environmental > Aquatic > Marine > Coastal > Sediment | place: USA: Maine | collected... | reverse complement strand
GAAGAATTGTATCTTATTGGTCTTAGAATCAATCAATTCTATAATGCTTCCAGCCCAATGCCATATTTTGATGAGGCTCTTCGTCGTGACCCTAACGATTACCGGGTGAATACACATTTGGGAATATTAGCATTAAAGGCCAAAGCCTGGAAGAAAGCAGAAACCTACCTCCAAACTGCTGTTGACAGAATTACAATGAACTATACACGGCCCAAAGATGGAGAGGCCCTGTACTACCTTGGTTTAGCTCAACGTGCATCCGGAAAAACCCAAGATGCCTACGACAATCTTTACAAGGCAACATGGAGTTCGGCATGGCATTCAGCAGCCTATTACCAACTTGCTGAAATGGATAGCAACGCAGGGGATATTGATAAAGGCTTAGAACACATAGAAAGGGCCTTATCCACAAATGCAACAAACGACAATGCCCTTATTCTAAAATCCATTTTATTGAGAAGGTCAGGTAAATTTACATCTGCAAAAAAAATTCTTCAGCAACTTATATCAAAGGACCTGATCAACCATTGGGCACTTAATGAACTACTTCTTATTCAAAATGAAACTGGGGATTCAAAAGAGGATGACACTCTGAAAGATTTAAATTTAATTATGCGCAATGAGGTGGAGGCATATCTTGAACTTGCAACAAATTATAGCAATTGCGGACTCATAAAAGAAGGGAAAGATGTTTTGATCCGATTGGAATTGACCGGCAGTACATATCCGTTGCTTTATTATTACCTAGGTTATTATAGTCATCTTCTTGAAGATAATGATCAAGCGATGTCCTATTATAAAAAGGCAGCGACAATGCCACACGACTATTGCTTCCCTTACCGGGCAGAATCAATAGTGGTACTTGAACATGCAATCAAGGCTAACCCCGTTGATGCAAAGGCCCCCTACTTCCTTGGTAATCTGTTTTACGAATCACAACCAAATCTGGCAATCAATAACTGGGAGACTTCCCGTAAAGTAGATGACTCATTTTATATCGTTCACCGAAATCTTGGTTTAGCCTATGAAGAAATACTGCATGATACTGGGAAGGCACTAAAAAGTTACGAGAAAGCGGTTGCCGTTCATCCAAACGATCCTCGCCTACTTTTTGAACTTGATAAAATCTACGAGAAGAATAAAGTTTCGTCACAGAAAAAATATGAATTATTGAAATCAAATAGTGAGACTGCCCATTTACGGACGGAAACGCTACTTCGTCTTGCGACTCGGTCATTGGAAGCAGGTAAATATCAAGAAGCCATCGATATTATAGAAAACAATACCTTTCCCCAACTTGAAGGAGAACGGGAAATGCAGGATACGTATCTTAGTGCCTATACCTTAAGAGGTATTGAATACCTAAATGCAAATTTAATGAGTGAGGCAGAAGCCGATTTCAAGAAAATCATTGATTATCCAGTAGGTAGGTTCGGTCGCTCCCGTTGGGCCCAATTTAATTATCTTTTGGGTATTATTTATGATAGGAAGGGAGAAGAGGACAAAGCGAATGAATTCTTTACAAACGCAATTGATATGAATATCCCTTTTAGGGGAGCCGACACGGAATATCTCTATTATAAGGGGTTGGCGCTTAAGGCCACAGGACAAAAGAAAGCATCAACGGACCTTTTCAATAGAATGCTAGTATATACGCAAAGTACAGATAACAGCTCTTTCTTTACACAATTCGAAGGCGGAAAATCTAAGGATTATCAAACTGCCACTAAACATTATATTGCAGGTCTAGCGCATCAAGGTCTTGATCATAAGGCCAAGGCAAAAATTGAATTTGAAAAGGCCTTGACCTACAATCCGTCCCATGTTTGGAGTCGGGTTCATTTAAAACAGGTAAATTAACGAAAAAACAGAGGTGTTGTTTTGATAAAAACCACACCATTTAACAATATCGATAATGGATAAAAGTCTTGAGATTAAGGTAAAAGTTTTTGTTTTATTTATTTGTTTAATCGGTGGTGATCTTTTTGCACAGGTTAAAATTTCCGAAGAATCATGGATGCTTCCTACCTACAAAGTTGAACCAGCAGAAAAAGCCCCATATTTCTTTACAGGGGAAAATTATCAAGGAGCAAGAAAAGTTATTTATCCGTATGCATTGAATGATATCATTTCCAATAAAAAAGAAGACCATCAATGGAAAGCCTTACTACTTGAAAACGAGTTTATAAAATTATGTATTACTCCAGAAATTGGTGGAAAACTATATTATGCTACCGACAAAACCAATGATTATAACTTCATTTATAAAAATAACGAAGTAAAACCATCAAACATTGGCATGACTGGTGCCTGGGTATCCGGGGGGATCGAATGGTGTGTTTTTCATCACCACCGGGCGTCTACGATGTTACCGATGGACTATAGCTTAAAAGAACATAAAGACGGTAGTAAAACCATATTTATCGGTGAAACCGAACCTCGTCATCGTATGAGATGGACCGTAGGTGTCACAGTACGTCCAGGTAAGTCTTATTTCGAAGCTGAGTTATCCATTTATAATCCTACCCCATTTACAAATACATTTTTATACTGGGCCAATGTTGCCACCCACGCCAATGAAAATTATCAGACCATATTTCCACCAAGTGTGGAATTTGCGACATTTCATTCGAAAAATGACTTTACGCGTTGGCCTATTTCAACTGAAATGTATCGGGGCCAAGACTTTACCGAGGGTGTTGATATTAGCTATTGGAAAAATGTAAAACAATCGGCCTCATTCTTTTCTTGGGACCTAAAGGAGGATTTTATGGGAGGTTATGATCATGGATCAAATAGCGGTACCGTTCATATAGGAGATCATAATATTGTTAAAGGCGCTAAGCTTTGGGAATGGGGATCTGGACCTAGAGGGCAGGCCACAGAGGGGAAATTAACAGAAACCAGTGGTCCGTATGTTGAAATAATGGTTGGGGCCTTTTCTGATAATCAACCAGATTATACACATATAAAACCATATGAAGTCAAAACATGGAAACAATATTGGTACCCTGTTAAAGATATAGAAGGTTTTAAAAACGCGAATCTTGAAGCGGCCGTTAACCTTGATAAACGCGGAACAAATAAAGTTTTCCTCGGATATCACGCGACACAAAAATTTGAAAAGGCGCGTATTATACTTAAAAGAGGTGCGGACATAGTTTTTCAAAGGGATTTACAAATTTCACCTGAAAGCCCCTTTACGGAATTAATTAAACTGAAGAGCGGTTTTGATATTACAGACCTATACACGGAAATGATTGATTCCGAAACCAATAAAACGATCATATCCTACAAACCTCTTGCACATAAAAAATCTGAAAAATTGCCGGAAACGGTAAAAAGCCCTCCCCTACCTGAAAATATTGAAACTGTTGAAGAATTGTTTCTAACAGGAAGAAGAATGGAGCAGTTTTACAAAAATCCTGATGCTTATTATGAAGAAGCCTTAAAGCGAGATCCAACCAATAGTCGCACAAATATCGCAATTGGCTATCAACATCTTAAAAATGGAGACTACAAAACGGCAAGAACATATTTTGCCACCGCCATACATAAAATAACGACCGATTATACCCGGCCTAAGAGTACGGAGGCACTTTATCTTCAGGGACTAACGTTAAAAGCCTTAGGACTATATGATGAAGCCATTGATACATTATACCGTGCAACTTGGGACTATGCCCATCATTCAGCGGCATACTTCCAATTGGCACAGTTATCCTGTATAAAAAATGATTTTGAAAAAGCGCTCCATCAAATTAATGAATCGCTTTCCACAAACATGAAAAATACACGGGCTATTGGATTGAAAGTATCTATTCAAAGAAAACTTCGTGATTATGTTGGCGCAAATGAAACGCTCTCCAGTATTGTTGAATTGGACCCTCTTAACTTCAGGATTGCCAATGAGGTATATTTAGTGGCCAAGGCGTCCGGAAATAATAAAAAAGCAGCAAAAGGTCTAGCTTCATTTACCAAAAAAATGAGGGATTTCAATCAAAACTACCTTGAGCTAGCAGTGGGTTATTTGAATGAAGGTATGCATTCCGAAGCTGCGGAAGTATTGCTCTTATACAAAGGTGAAGATCCCATTATCCAATATTACCTAGGATATATTCAAAGTAAAATTGGTGCGAAAGAAAAGGCAAAAGAGTTCTTCGCAAAAGCACAGAAACTTTCCACAGATTATTGTTTTCCATATCGTCTCGAAACAATTGAAGTACTCAAAGAAGCTATTCAATATAATTCTATGGACGGCAAGGGACATTACTACCTAGGCAACATCCTATATAATAAACAACCTGAAAAGGCAATTGAATATTGGGAAAGGGCAATAAAAATCGAATCGGAATTGGACATGGCATATCGTAATTTAGGATGGGGCTATTACCGACATTACAACGATTTTAAGAAAGCCATTCCGTATTACGAAAAAGCAATAGCGCTTAACAAGAATGACGCAATTTTGTTCGCTGAACTGGATAACCTCTATAATTTAAACAATAGCCCTATTGAGACCAGGTTGAAAATTTTTGAAGGAAATGAAGAGGTTGTAAACAAACGCGATGATTCATTTATAAGTCAAATAACGGTTCTTACACTTGCAGGAAAACCTGAAAAGGCCATTGAGCTTTTAAAGGATAAAGTATTTAGTTATCGCGAAGGGAATTCAAGAGTGCGTGAAGTAATTATTGACGCGCAATTATCCTTAGGTTTAAAATATTTGGCCAATAAAGAATATCAGAAAGCATTAGATCATTTTTTATTGGCCCAAGTCCCAGATGAAGAAGCTGGTAGTGCTAGATCAGGTAACAGGGATATTCAAGTGCACTATTTTATCGGCCAGGCATATGAAGCATTAAATAGTAGATCAAAGGCCATGAAATTTTACAAGATGGCCGCAAATGCCGAAACCTCCAATAGACCGGGAATAATGAATTATTATCAAGGTTTGAGCTATTTGGAGTTAAAGAACAGGGACAAAGCAATGCTAACCTTTGCCAATTTAATTGAGCAAGGCAATAAAATACTAAAAAATGATCCCGCCAACAACGCGAATTACTTTACCATTTTTGGTAGTAAGCAGGACGAAAACTTGAGGAATTCGCAGGCATATACACTAAAGGGACTGGGGCATAAGGGACTTGGAGAATTGTCTAAAGCTAGGGAAGATTTGACCAGGGCGGTTAGTTTGTCGGTAAGTAATCTTTGGGCAAATACCGAATTACAAAACCTACTAAGTATATCCGAATAGATTATTAATCCTTAACATTCAAGGAAATGCCGCAAGTATTCTTTTAAAAAGACCTTTTCACTAAAGTGTATGCAGCAAAAAGGAATTCCCATGCCAGGAACAAAAAAAACACAGATTATCTTATCGCTAACTATCGTTCTTGTAATTGTGAGCGCTATTCTAATATCTTCATTGGCATCGCGAAAGGAAAAACGGGTATTACTGGAAAATCAATATAATGTCCATTGCGGTAGTTGTCATCTAATACCTGATTTGGCGAACATACCTAAGAATATATGGAAGAATGAGGTGTTACCAGAAATGGTAAAAAGAATGGGTATTAAGGATTACTCAGATGGATCACCTAGGTATTCCGATATAGAAAAACATCACATTAAGAAAAATAATGCATACCCTGAAAGGCCATTATTGGATAGTTTAAAATGGCAACAACTATATGATTATATACTACGTACAGCCCCGGATAGTGTTCCTAATAGCCCTACTAGGAAGGGTCGAAATTCGTTACTTACCCAATTTAGCTCCTCTGTCATAATCCTAAACGAGCGTAAACCAACGGGGGGCATCGTAAATATTACTTTCGATGATAAAACCAACCAACTATTTGTTGGAGATGTTTTTGGCCAGTTGCATAACTGGGAAAAACAGCCAAGTATAAAATTGACTTTAAACTCACCAATTATCTCGAGCAATTTGGTAGATAATATGCTTTTTGCCACAGAAATAGGCTTTATGAATCCAAGTGAAGTTCCTAAGGGTAGTATTTACAGGGTGGAATCAGATACCATAATTTCAATGGCAAAAGAACTTCATAGGCCTGTCTATACCGAAATCAATGATTTAAATGATGACGGTACCAATGAAATAATTATTTGCGAATTTGGGCATCTCACAGGAGAACTCTCTTTACTTGTAAAAGATGGTTCCGTTTTCAAGAAACAAACTTTAATGCCACTTCCAGGTAGTATTAAAGTAGAAGTGGAGGATATGAACGGGGATGGTAAGAAAGATATAGTCGCATTATTTGGACAGGGTAGAGAAGGAATATATGTTTTCTATCAAAAAGATGACCTGGAATTTAGTGTTGAACCGGTGCTATTGATGCCACCGGAATATGGTTCTAGTTGGTTTTCCCTATTTGATTACAATAGTGACGGACATTTGGATATACTTTTGGTTAACGGTGATAATGCCGATTATTCTAAATTCTTAAAACCGTATCACGGTGTAAGGCTGTTTATTAATACTGGTGAGAATGAATTTATTGAAGAATGGTTTTACCCAATAAATGGGGCTACCCAGGTGTTGGTAGAGGATTTTGACATGGACGGTGATTTGGATTTTGCGGTTTCATCATTTTTCCCGGATTATGATGATTATCCAGAAGAAGGTTTTGTCTACTTGGAAAATAAGGATGCCATTAATTATGTATTCAAAGCGCACACAACAGAAGATGCCAAAAGTGGATATTGGTTAGTAATGGAAAAAGGGGATTTTGATCAAGATGGGGATGTAGATATAATGCTAGGCAACTTTAGTATGCTTGCGGCAACTAGCTTTAAGGGTAAGAAAAAGCAGGATCTTTTGTTCCTTGAAAATAAGCATATTCACAATTAATGCCCATAAAATCGTCATGCAATGACATTTAAATGAAATTTGAATTAAGCAAGCCAAATGAAGTCAACCCATCTGTTTTTAATTGTATTACTGCCTATTTTTATGAATAGTCAGTCCAAAAAAAATGCAAAAATGACACATATTCTGAGAAGTAAAAACCTTGAAATTCATATTGATGTACCGCTAAGGAATTATAATCTTTCGCGATTTGACTGGACGGGTAAGATCACCACGGTAAAATACAAGAATATTCATGTGACCGGAGTTGAAAAAACCACTGATGCAAGTGGGAATGATTATGGTAAAGGTTTGTACAATGAATTTGGAATTGATACGGCCATAGGCTTTGATGAAACCAAAGAAGGCGATTGGTTTCATAAGATAGGCATCGGCATATTGAAAAAAGATGATGGGCCATACCGTTTTAGCAAGAGCTATGACATTCAACCAGCCCTATTTAAGGTTGTAAAAAAGAACGGTAAAATCAGCATTGATTGCAGGTCTCAAATGGTCAATGGCTATGCCTATGAATTGAAAAAGGAAATTGAAGTTTCAGAAAACGGTTTTGTAATAAAATATGTATTGAGGAATACAGGCGAAAAAAAGATAAAAACAAGCGAATACACCCACAATTTTTTAGCCATCAACAACGATTCAATGGGTTCTAATTACATCTTAAAATTTCCATTTCAAATCAAACCTGAATTATTTGATGAGACCGTTAATCCTGAAGATAAGGTTGAGATCGGCACAAAAGAGATATCGTTTAACGCTACACCGAATGAACAGTTCTTTTTTAGCCATCTAAACGGAAATGAAGAAGTTATTGCAGGCTGGGAATTAATCAATACCAAAAACAATATTGGAATTAGTGAAAAAGGAGATTTTAAAACATCCAAGGTAAATCTTTGGGGGGCAAAACATGTGATTAGTCCAGAACTATTTTTCGAGATAAACGTTGACCCCGGGAATTCTATTGAATGGTCCAGAACCTATACGCTTTTTGAGTATGAATGACCAAGGCAATACTTGTATATTCCTGATGAAAGGTTGACCACTGATTTTTGAAAACACCGAATCAGTTAATAAAACCGCTCTTCGATCATTTCTTCTGTAGAAAACTTATACCTCATGTTCCTATAAACGCATATATCGGTAATGTCTTCCGGTACACCTAGTGGTACAGCTCTAAAATTTGAGGACACCCTATCAACTTTCACCGGCAATACCCTATGAAAACAGTGGCCGTGTAAAAATATCACTGTCCCTTTTTTAGGACGGAAAACTACCTGACCTTCAATGTCTTCATGCGGAACACCTACAGGTAGAACCCCTGCTTTATGCGCTTCGGGCATAATAACGATCTCCCCTCCCGTTTCTTCGGTAATATCATGTGTATAAACCAATCTATTTAAATTATACATTCTTGAATCCTCGGGCGGACAATCCTGATGCCAAGCCTGTCCTTTGCTGCCTGCCTTCGAAAACATCATCATTGAATATAAATTTCTCCAACTATTATTTAAAATTGTGTCGGTTATTTTATTAAATGTTTCATTTTTATCAATACCATCAAAATAGGGCTTGTTTTCTCGATAAGGAAACCATGGGATTACCTCGGTTTTAGATTTTGAAATGTAGGCATTCGTATGCTCCCAATCTGTATTTGTACTGTAGTGGTCAAGAATTAGTTGTTGATAATGATCCATTAAGTCGTCCGGAAAAAATCCATCAAAGATCACATACCCTTTATTCCAAAATTCTTCTTTTATTTTTTTAAAATCCATGCAGATCAATCCTTATAAGAATAGTATTATGCTAAGATACCTAAATCTAAATTGTAAGGTGGAAAAGATCGTTATTATGTACTGGTTGATTTTGATGAACCATCTATTAGACCTTTACCATGGACATAAAATGATTAGTATCAGGATGCTAAAAACCAAAGAACCAGTATGCTTTGTAGCCATGAATCGGTTCCCGATTCTGGTTATAATTAGAATGCATAGATAGGTTTTCTAATCGGGTTGAAGTTGAAAACACTATACATTTTCCTATTTTCCAATAGAGTGTCCAATCAGCTTGCTTAAGAAAAAAATAATAAAAGATAACGGCAATACGTATCATACGCATATCCAAATAGTCCAAACTTTAAGGATAACTAAGTATGTATGGAGATTGATTAAGGCTTGAGTCTAACTAAACAGATTATCATCTTAAAAAGTAAGAACAGGACGCCCGATAATTTCACCTATACATAACCACAACATCAAGTGTTTTTATGATTATAGAAAGAATCCATTTATACCTATTTCACGGACTTTACCGCCGTTTATTACAGTATTGGCAATAAATCAATTATATTTTTCATTTGTATGTTTTTTGTTGTGGTAGATTTTATTGACTTCGTAATTAAAAAAATTAAATTGGACGAGCTATAAGAAGACGTCTTCAACTGGGACTATTTATTGCGCCTAGGTATGAAATAAAACATGGTCTTAATAAATAAACACTAAATACCATTCACTCCATCAATTAATCCATATAACACCACATACTAAAATAATGCGGAGACCAAAATAAAAAACCAAACCAACCCATAAAGAACTACTCAAGATGCAAAAAACCGAATCCGTAATACAAATGAATAAGTCCTATACCATTCTTATCAGCTTAATCGTTGCTTTAGGTGGATTCTTGTTAGGTTTTGATAGTGCAGTAATTTCGGGAGCTGTAAAAGGAGTAACGTTATATTTCGAAATGACCGATTCTATGCTCGGTTTTGCAGTTGGATGTGTCATTTTTGGTGCTATGGCGGGTAATTTGATGGCCGGACCTATGGCTGATAAATTCGGAAGAAAAAAAGTACTGATAATCGTTGCCGCACTTTTTACAATATCTGCTAGTTGGTCCGCACTTGCAACAGGGTATACAGAATTTATTATAGCAAGGATCATTGGAGGTGTAGGTATAGGCGGGGCTATTTTAATTGCCCCCATCTATATAGCGGAAATAGCTCCTCCTAAACTAAGGGGAAGCTTGGTATCCTTCAATCAATTGAATATTGTTATAGGCATTTCAGTTGCTTACTTTTCAAATTACTTTTTGGTCAACATGGAAG
>Ga0316189_10007942_pt1 | contig 9996 bp, 3 predicted proteins | sample LowCovwburrow_MG_FD_204930 | JGI IMG/M metagenome (GOLD analysis project Ga0316189, IMG submission 204930) | Coastal sediment microbial communities from Maine, United States - Lowes Cove worm burrow | ecosystem: Environmental > Aquatic > Marine > Coastal > Sediment | place: USA: Maine | collected... | reverse complement strand
CCTGCCTTGGGTCCAGACGCCACGGCCCTGGGCCAGATTTACTGGTATACCCTGGAAGGACGCGACAAAAATGGAAACCCAACCGGCGGCTGGGACCCTCAGGAATTGAGGACCGTTCAAGACTGGCAGGTCCGTTACGCCCTGCTCTCTGCTGGCGGCGTGGCTGAAGTAGCCTCTGTTGGCGGTTATGTGAAGGAGTATCAGGTAGATGTAGATCCAGACGCCTTACTGGCTCACGACATTGGCCTGGACCAGGTTTTTCAAGCCGTGCGCATGGCCAACCTGGACGTGGGTGCCCGGAACATTGAAATTAACAATGTAGAGTATTTCATCCGCGGACTGGGTTTCATCAAGAACATTGAGGATATAGAAAATTCCGTCATCAAGATGAACGACCACGTACCCATCTACGTTCGCGATGTGGCAAGGGTAAGCCTGGGTCCGGCTCAACGACGAGGCGCTTTAGATAATGGCGGTTCCGAAGCAGTTGGTGGCGTTGTGGTTGCCCGCTTTGGCGAGAACCCGCTGGCCGTTATTAAAGGGGTGGAATCCAAAATTGCCAGCATTGCGCCCGGCCTTCCCAGGAAAATTCTTGAGGACGGCACCGAATCTCAGGTGACCATTGTCCCTTTCTATAATCGATCCCAGCTTATTGGTGAAACACTAGATACCCTAAACACAGCTCTGTCTCACGAGATTCTGGTCACCATTATCGTGGTGCTGCTCATGGTCATGCACCTGCGCAGTTCTCTCTTGATTTCGGGACTGTTGCCGCTCTCTGTTTTAATGACCTTTATCGCCATGAAACAGTTTGGGGTAGACGCCAATATTGTTGCGCTTTCCGGTATTGCCATCGCCATTGGGACCATGGTGGACATGGGTATTGTTATTGTTGAGAATATCTTGAAACACCTGGCCAAAGCAGATAAGGGCACACCTACAGCTCATGTGGTTTTTGAGGCAACACGGGAGGTGGGAAGCGCCGTCTTAACGGCTGTGGCTACAACGGTTCTCAGCTTTTTGCCAGTGTTTACCATGGAAGCAGCCGAGGGGCGTCTTTTCAGACCGCTGGCCTTTACCAAGACCTTTGCCCTCATTTCAGCCATTATCGTTTCGCTCGCTGTACTTCCCGCCTTCGCCACCCTCTTTTTTGCCCATAAAGAGCATAAGCAAGTGAAAATGCTGAAACGGGTTCTTATTGGTCTGGCAGGTCTGGCCGTGGCGGTTTTCGGGTTTATGGTTCACTGGCTGCTGGGACTCTGTCTCCTGGGCTGGCGATTGTTTCGAACCTTTGAACATCTGCTGGCGGATCGGTGGAAGACCTTCATCTACAGGTCTGTGAACATCATCGCCGTTCTTGGCGTGGGCTGGCTGCTAACCCATGAGTGGATGCCGCTGGGGCCGCAAAAGGGCCTTGTTGTAAATTACCTTTTTGTGGCGGTCATGATTGGTGCCGTTCTCCTGTTTTTCCAGTTCTTTCAATGGTTCTACCCCAAGATTCTGGGTTGGGCTCTAGCCCATCGCTACCTTTTCCTTTCGCTGCCTGTTCTTATTATCTTCCTGGGTTTTACGGCCTGGCAGGGTTTTGATCGGGCCTTTTCCTGGTTGCCAACATCCTGGCAGCAGTCTCTTTCTGAATCCGCTGTAGCCAAACGGTTTCCTGCGCTGGGTCGCGAGTTCATGCCGCCGCTGGATGAAGGCGCTTTCCTCTATATGCCCACCGTAGCCGTTCACGCTTCCATTGACGAAGTCATGGATGTTATGAGCAAACAGGATATGGGTTTTAACGCCATTCCCGAAGTGGATGGGGCCGTGGGGAAATTGGGTCGGGCCGAAACGCCTTTAGACCCCGCACCCGTATCCATGATTGAAACCATCATCAACTATAAATCCCAATTTCTCTCGGATGAAAAGGGACGGCCCGGCGCGTTCAAATACGATAAGAACGAGACCGATTTTTTCAGAGACCAGGACGGCAATCCGCAGCCTGGTCCGGACGGTCAGCCCTACGTTGTTCAGGGCAAGTTCATAAGAGATGAAAATAACCGTTTAATACCACAGGATAAGGGGATGCCCTTCTCCCAATGGCGTCTTCCCCTGGACCCCGACCTGAACCCGGGCCGGGATGCCTGGGAGGGCATTCGCAGCGCTGATGATATCTGGAAACAGATCGTTCATGCCGGTGCCATTCCCGGTGCCACGGCGGCCCCTAAACTGCAACCTATCGCTACTCGAATCATCATGTTACAGACCGGCATGCGAGCACCTATTGGGGTGAAGGTAAAGGGCAAGGACCTGGCTTCAGTTGAGGAGGCGGGTCTTCAAATTGAGAAGTTCCTGAAGGAAGTACCATCGGTGGATCCATCCAAGGTTTTTGCGGACCGGATTATTGGCAAACCCTACCTGGAAATTGAGATTAATCGGAACGCCATTGCCCGGTACGGCATCCGATTGGAGAAGGTTCAGGAAGTGATTGAGGTAGCCATTGGCGGTAAGAGTATTACTTCCACAGTGGAGGGACGTGAACGGTATCAGGTTCGGGTTCGCTATCCCAGAGAGCGAAGGGACGACCCGGAGAAACTGAGTCGTGTTCTGGTGAAGGCCATGGACGGCGCCCAGGTTCCTCTATCGCAACTGGCCAAAATCAATTATATCCGGGGACCACAGGTTATCAAAAGCGAGGACACCTTTCTGGTGAGTTACGTGATCCTGGACAAAAGAGATGGCTACGCGGAAGTGGATGTGGCCCGAGAGGCCAGGGCCTATCTGGAAGCAAAGGAGGCCAGTGGTGAGTTTGTTCGACCCGCTGGCGTGGAATACTATTTCACCGGGAACTACAAAAACGAGGAACGCGCCACAAAGAAACTGTTCATTGTGTTGCCCCTTGCGCTCGTTCTCATTTTCCTTATTCTCTATCTGCAATTTAAGGCGGTAAGCACCACGGGCATGGTTTTTTCGGCCATTCTGGTGGCCTGGTCTGGCGGGTTCCTGATGATTTGGTGTTACGGACAACCGGAGTTCCTGAACTTCCATTTATTTGGAGTACATCTCAGAGAACTTTTTCAGGTGCAAACCATTAACATGAGTGTTGCCATATGGGTAGGGTTTCTGGCTTTGTTCGGCATTGCAACGGATGACGGGGTGATCATTGCCTCTTATTTGGATCAGAGCTTTGAAAAAAAGCAGCCGCAAACCGTTGAAGAGGCGCGTCTATCTACCATTGAAGCGGGAAAACGGAGGGTGCGACCCGCGCTCATGACCTCGGCTACCACGGTGATAGCCTTATTACCCATTCTCACTTCAACGGGAAAGGGTGCCGATATTATGGTACCCATGGCAATTCCCACTTTTGGAGGTATGACCATTGTGGTGATCACCATTTTTGTGGTCCCCGTTCTCTACTGCTGGAGAAAGGAGCGACTTTTGAAATAGAGGCACTTTATCAGGCCCATGCAGGCCCTGGTTTGCTGCGGCAGAACCCGGGCTTTCCTCGAAAGCCCCGGTTCCCTGTCTATGGTCCCAACCCCGCTTCGCAGGTTGAGAACCCGGCACCCATCGCTTGAGGTTCTCTCTCAATACCAGCAACAAATCCAGCGGGATTTTGTTTGGTTCAGGACCCTCGAATCGGCGTCAACATCCCGCCGAAACAGACCCCATCATCATACCAGCTTAGAGACTGCCTGGCCAATGGACTTCACAGACGCCATTAGAACCATGGAATCCCCCTCACAAGGCCCCTTATTGATTGATTTTTGTGCAGCATCGAGTTAGGATCTTTGATGCTGTACGTAACTTTTTTCCACCGGGGGAAGCAATGCCAAAATTTCATAAACATCTCAGGTTTGGGCGCGTGCTCATGGAGGCCGCATCTGATCCTTCCTTCTTTCAACAGGCCCATGTTATTTTCGGTGGAACCGGGGCAGTTGGCGGATCAACGGCCTTACGGCTCCTCGATTTTTTTAGCGAAGCAATTGCCCATTACAAACCGGAATCGCCCAACCTCCAAGTTATAGTTACTGGTTTGAGGAAAAAAGAGATTCGCGACTTTACCACCCGTCTCCATCATATTCATGAACGTGAGCACGGCTGCACGCCCCAACTGCTGAAAGGGGAGGGGTACCGTATGGCAAGCGGGGTTATCCTGCGCATGAAAAACTTCTCAGTAGATTTGTCCATGAAAGAGTTGAATGAGGCTGCCAAAATTGGAAATAAAGCTGCCGCTCAGTCCTTTATGGAAAGTAGAGGCCTGAGCCTGGATAGTCCCATGCCGGAACTGAAAGATGCCCTGACCAAAGCCCTTGGCGAAATTGAAGAAGGCCCCTTTACTCAATTCCTGAAAGACCTGAAAGACAGCTGTCCCGAGGCATTGCGTGATGGTAAATTTGCCAGTGTCATTGTGGGCATCCCCCTGCCCAGTGTGGCTACCTACCATTCAAATCGCTTGGAAGGGTTTGCCCGCGAAATGGGCATTCACGGGCCAGATGCCCTGCGAGACCTGAAAATTGCCTATTTGAAGGAGTTCCCTGAGGATCTGGGTTATGTGGCACAGAATCTGGCTCAAGAAGTATTGGTGGCCCACACAACCGGCGTAGGTGGTATGTACGATGAGGATTCTGAAGGAAACTCTACCATCAGACTGGGTTTCGCCCACAGCGCTCTGGGCCGCAAACTCCTTGACAAACAGGAATTCGCCGCGGAAATGACCCGCGAGTATTCGAAGCGGAACATTAAGATGCTGGTAACCGCAGCCGCTATTGGAATTGACGAGATCATTCAACGTCAGGCCCCGCCCCTGAAAGGTGACATCCACGGTCGATTACAGGCCCTGTCCGAGTCTGGCCAGGACCTGGTGCCCAAGGAAGATCTGAAACGTAAATGCATTCATGTCTACCGTCCCGAGTTCCTGGATCTCTATGCCCCCAGTGAACAGACCATCCAACTGGAGAAGGGGACTCCCATGGTCTGCGATTTTGTGATTCGCAGTGGTGAGAACGGCTTCTTCAGCGTGTCCAATGCCGATGCGCTTTATCGGGTGATGCGGGTTGCCTCAGACAGTGAGCTGGGTTTTGTTCTGGCGCGAACGGCAGTTTTCGGAGATCACCCCAATCGGCCCAAGTTCGCCAATAACGTTTACTATTACACGGAAACCGATTATAGCCGCCAGGTCTTTGACCTGTTGGGTCAGCCCGCTCTCAGAGCGAACCAGCTCTCGGGTCTACAACCCAAGGCCCTCCAAGATCTGGGCTCGTCCAAACACCAGGGCGAACTGCATGTTCTGGCTCTGCTGAACCTGTTATACCGCTTACAGACCCTGAACCTGCTTGGCATCAAGTCTCAAATTGATCTGGAACATTTTGATGCGGCCTCCTATTTTGAGGAGTTCTCACAGCCCCTTATGTTAGACGAGATCCTTCATTGGGACGCCCAGTCCCTGGCCGATGATTTGAGGAGATTGGTTACGGCGGATTCCGAAGAGGATCTTGCCTTCTTCCACAATATCAGCCCCAGGTTCCCAGACCGGAAAAAGGCCTACCACGCCATTCTTGGCCTTGTGCAACGGGCCGTCTGGTCGGTTTCATCTCTAGGCACGCCCATTCTCTTTAAAGAGAACGACAGAGAGCGCGTCTCTGTGGGTTATTACGCTGCGCCCATCGACGCAATCCTGAGCCACAAATACACCATCATTAAATCCTTGAGAGAGGCTTTCAAGATTAAACAGGACACCCCCGATGAGGCGGAATTCCAGCGTTTTGTGGAGTTCCATATCGCCAACAACGGTTTTGCCGATCTTCGTCCTCAGGCTACCCTGGTCACCTGCACCGATCCCTACCAGAACCTGGAAGGCAAGGTTCAGGTCTTTCACAACGAGGCCGATTTTGTGGCGGCCCTGGAGAAACTGGAACCCTACTCCTACTTCACCAGCAGTGGTCTCATCGCCTTACTGGTACGGCTCAAGGGTCTCGCCCGCTGGGCAGGTGAACTGGATATCTCTATTGGAACAGCCAACGATTTCCGGACCCATTTCCTTCACAACCAATCGGGACACACCCCTTTAACACCAGGTGTGGTGGAAGCCTTCCGCATGTTCTCCGAAGGTTTGGAGAAGAATACGGGTTCGGAGCGATTGGACGGTTTATGGGGTTACGGCTGGCCTCCGCCCCAGAAGAATTAACCCGCGGCAAGGGTTGCCAGCATGGTCTCAAATTCATGGGCGGCTGTTTCATCCAGGAACAGCCGGTCCCTTGCTTCACGGATCTCGCCCACGGCGTTATCTCTGAAATGAGGGTCGCAGGCCAGGCGTGTGGCGCGTTCTACATAATCTGCTTCATCTGTTGCAACGCATTGGGTTAAACCCATTAAGCGATAACAGCCAAGGGTGAAGCGACCTCTTATGAAGGCACCAGGAAGGGTGACAATGGGAGCGCCCAACCCCAAACCCTCATAACTTGTGTTGCCGCCGCTGAAGTGAAGCGAGTCCAACAACACATCAGCCCCCGTAACCAGACTGAGGTAATCGTTATAATTCAGGCGGTTCAGGAAGCTGACCTGCTTGAAGGCGCTGGTCAAATTCTGTTCCAATCGGGCTTTTAGAAGCGTGGTCCAGTGGTTCTGCTTCCCCTCAACCAGAAGAATACGGGCAAGGGGATCGCGGCTAATGATGGCTTTCAGGAGACGGTCAAAATCCGGGTGGATCTTAAAAAGGTTCTGGGCGCAGAAATAGAGATGTTCCCCGGGGTTGAAGCCGAAGGCGCTCAAATTGGCCTGGCCCGCTGGTGTGGGCGGATGGAAACAGGTAGGAACCCGATCCAACAATTTCAACTTCTCACTGTAATGTGTTTGGGCATCCATGGTCTCCCACTGTTTACTGGACAGGTAATAGTCTATATTGGGAGCGCCGGTGGTGTCGCTGGTTCCCCAGGAGGTACACTGAACCGGGGCCAGCCTGAAAAAAGGTAGGAAATAATTGAGTGCGTCGGAACCCACCTCCCAGAAATAGATGAGATGGAACTTCTGTCTGCGAATATGATCGACCGTAGCCTTGAATCCTGGCAACATGGGTCGATACTTGATCTTGGGGTTGTTTACCCGCTTCTGGATCAATTGCAAGGAGCCAGGCGGTCCTAAAAGGGTAAGAACAGCCCCCGTGACGCCCCACCGTTCCAGGATGCCCCTGGTACATTTTAGGAAGATGCCTTCATGACCCGGAGTAACCAGAATCCCAATGCGCACCGGACCCCGTGACGAAGGCTGGCTACAAGCATTGTCGCTGTTGGTGAAAAGCCCGGCCCAGGTCTTTTTCAGGTGAAGATTGTCCTCGCCCTGATAGGCCAGATGATAGGGCGGTTCTGCGTGGGAGGCCGCCAGAGATTCTGCGTGTTGGGTGAGATCGATGGGCGCCATGGCCTGAGCGGCCTCCAAAAACTGAGCGCGCCATTCATCAATGGTTTCCCGATTGGGAATAATAACAGGGCATGCGGCGTGAAGACGAAGCTGCCAGAGAGGATTGTCGGGGCATTTTTTGAGAGCACGGCTGTAGTAATCCCTGGCTTCCCGGGTTTTCCCCTGCAGCTGGTTTACCTGGCCGAGAAGGTTGTCAACTTCCGAATCGTCAGAGTTTTGGAGGGAATTGAGGATGTTCTCCGCCTCTGTAGAGCTGTTGTTGAAGAGATGCACAACTGCCAGGTTACGGGCCGCTTCCAGGCTATTGGGTTGAAGCTCAAGGGCCTTCTCATAACAGAGCGCGGCTTGTTGAGAGTCGCCCAGTTTCTTGAAGGCGTTGCCCATGTTATTGTATGCATTGGCAAATGAGGGTTTGCTCTCCAAAGCCTTGCGGTAGCAGACCACAGCCTCTTCCAAACGTCCGAGATGATGAAGAGCAATACCCTTATGATTATAAGCCTCCGCCAGATGGGGTTCAATGGCAAGAGCCTCATCAGCGGCTTTTAAAGCCTCTCTGTGCCCATCAGCGGCGATGAGGACCATGGCCAGGTTGGATCTGAACAGAGCAACCCCGGGTTTTTGGGTAATAGCCGAAGATATGAGGGTAATGGCTGCCTCGTGCTTTCCCATCTGACCCATGATTCCGCCCAGGAGATGTAAGGCGTCGGCATGGGTGGGGTCCTTCTGCAGAAGCGTGCGATAAAGAGCGCCGGCCTGTTTCAGGTTACCCGATTGATGGAGATCCATGGCCTGGTTCAATAACTTTTGAATTTTAGCGCTTTTTCCAGTCATCTCAGGCGTCCCCTCTTGTTCAATAGAAGTCTAGCATTTTCCACTTTGATCATGTTGCCAAAAATGGGATGGCCCTTATTTCTGCAGGATGGAAGGGGCAAAGTTGGAAAAAAAATCAAAACAGGGGTGGTGGTGGCGCAACACTGTTTTTTGGTGCGGAAAAGGAGGTAAAACAAGCAATTTCAATTTAAATTCCCAATTCACTCACTTTTTTATTGACAGGAGTAACCGGTGTGAGTGATAATCCCCGCTGTCCTTACGGGCCTTTTACGGGTCGGTAAAGGCAGCCACAATTTAATTGTGAAGAAAATAGGTTGGCCAGTTAGCTCAGTCGGTAGAGCAGAGGACTGAAAATCCTCGTGTCGGCGGTTCGATTCCGTCACTGGCCACCATTTTTTTTTGATGTCTGACCTGTGATTATAGATAGCGAAATTGATCGTTTGATCGAACGCAAACTAATAAATACACGGCTCAGGCATGAGCCGAAAAAGAGGCTAAAACATGAGCGCAGTTACTTCTCTTGATTTACCTGGACTTCCCAAGGTAGCCAGCGGCAAGGTACGAGAAATTTTCGATCTCGGCGAACACTTCCTTTTTGTGGCCAGCGATCGCATCTCCTCATTTGACGTAGTCCTGCCCACGGGCATCCCCCACAAAGGCAAAGTACTCACTCAACTGTCTAAATTCTGGTTCGATCAACTTGGCGTAAACCATCACCTGGTCCATATGGACTTCGACGCGCTTCCCACTTCGCTCCACGCCTTTAAGGAGCAACTGGACGGTCGCTTCATGGTGGTGAAGAAGCTGGAAATGGTTCCCGTTGAATGTGTGGTAAGAGGTTATCTGGTAGGCAGTGGCTGGAAGGAATACCAGCGAGACGGCTCCGTATGCGGTATCCCTCTTCCAGCAAACATGGACCAGGCCCAGAAGATTGCAGAACCCATCTTTACACCCGCAGCCAAGTCCAAAGATGGCCACGACATTAATATCTCTTTTGAGACCATGGTAGACATGGTTGGCGCTGATCTGGCAGCAAAACTGAGAGACCTGAGCATTGACATCTACCAACGGGCTTCAGAACACGCGTTGAAACAGGGCGTAATTATTGCCGACACCAAGTTCGAGTTTGGCATGCTGGATGGCAACATTGTTCTGGGCGACGAAGTACTCACTCCAGATTCCAGTCGTTACTGGCCAGCGGATTCCTACGCTGTGGGCAGTAATCCTCCAAGTTATGACAAACAATTCGTTCGCGATTATCTGGGCACTCTGGACTGGGACAAAGAACCTCCCGGACCAAACCTGCCCGAGAACATCGTAGCTGGCACCACAGAGCGCTACCTGGAATGCTTTGAACGCATCACAGGCCATTCCCTGCTCTAGAACTTCTTAGGCCTATACGGGAGACCTGCAAGATTCTCCCATCCCATAAATCCCCACACGGCAAGCCGCCGATGCTGGGGATTTTTTGTGGCCATAGCCCCTAAGAAAAAGAGCCGGATGATCGCTTTTTACGACATCCGGCTCATGGGGCATGGGAGGACTCTTTCCCTTAGTCGAAATGTTGGGGGTGATTCAGGGAACGAGAAGGCCCCAAAACTGATTACCCAAGAGTAAGACCCTTGAGAGACTGGTTTGGGTTTAACAGCGCTTTTTCCGTTAGTGCCAAAAACTGTTGGATGTAACCCTGAACCGCTTCTTGCTGGAACCGGTCGGCGTCGTAATACCAACATACGTTAATCTGATGGTCGGTCTCAAGAAACT
>Ga0316189_10007941_pt1 | contig 9996 bp, 8 predicted proteins | sample LowCovwburrow_MG_FD_204930 | JGI IMG/M metagenome (GOLD analysis project Ga0316189, IMG submission 204930) | Coastal sediment microbial communities from Maine, United States - Lowes Cove worm burrow | ecosystem: Environmental > Aquatic > Marine > Coastal > Sediment | place: USA: Maine | collected... | reverse complement strand
GGGTGCATATTTTTACAGATACGCACGGCATGGCTGACTGGCTCTATCAAGAGATGATTCAGGACGAGGTGGCGGCGGGTGATTGGTTATTGCTCAAGGGATCACGGGGAATGCGGATGGAGGCAGTTTTGCAGGAGATAGAACACCGATTTGCCACCGGCATCAATGAAAAGGAATATCTATAGAATTATGTTTTACCATTTGCTCTATCCCCTGCATACCCAGTTCAGTGCCTTTAATGTTTTCCGTTATCTGACCTTTCGTTCCATCGGCGCGGCAGTCACAGCCTTTCTTATCTTGTTTCTTTCCGGGCCGGTGTTTATCCGCTGGCTGCAAAAAAAGCAGATTGGGCAGGTGGTTCGTGATGACGGCCCGGAGAGCCATTTCAGTAAGCAGGGCGTACCCACTATGGGCGGGCTCCTGATCTTGGTTGCTATAGCTGGTTCAACTCTGCTCTGGGCTGATTTGGGAAACAGCTTGGTTTGGGTCTGTTTGTTGCTGACCCTGTTTTACGGCCTGATCGGTTCTGTTGATGATTGGAAGAAGGTTGCGAAAAGTGACACCAAGGGGTTATCCGCCCGTGGGAAGCTGATTCTTCAGGTGACTGGGGCCTGTACGGTCGGTATTTTCCTCCATTTGCATCCAGCCTACGACGGCCACCTGAGCCTGCCTTTTTTGAAAGGGGTGCATCCAGATCTCGGTTGGTGGTACATCCCCTTTGCCGTGGCCGTGATTGTCGGCTCCTCCAATGCGGTCAATCTGACCGACGGGCTGGACGGCCTGGCGAGCGGAACAGTGATGATCACCGCTTCTGTCTATTTTATCTTTGCCTATGCAGCGGGTAATGTGCTGATCTCTGATTATTTGCAGCTGCCCTATGTGCTGGGAGCCGGTGAGGTGGCCGTGTTCTGCGGCACCATTGTCGGGGCCTGTCTTGGTTTTCTCTGGTTTAACTCCTATCCGGCCCAGATCTTTATGGGTGATGTGGGGTCGCTGGCTCTGGGCGGGGCCTTGGGAGCGGTGGCGATCATCATTAAGCAGGAGTTTCTGCTCGCCATTGCCGGTGGTATTTTTGTGATGGAGGTGCTGTCGGTGATTCTTCAGGTGGGGTATTTTAAGATGAGCGGGGGGAAGCGGATTTTTTTGATGGCACCTTTTCATCATCATTTTGAGAAGAAGGGGTGGGCGGAGCCTAGGGTGGTGATTCGCTTTTGGATTATTTCTATTATTCTTGGGTTGATGGCTTTGGCTACGTTGAAATTGAGGTAAGCGGACGGCTCATCTACTGGATTTATTGCTTTGAATAGCATAGAAAATTTTCACTTATCGGCAACTGTTCGGCTGTTAAAATAGCGATCGTTATATACTGCTTCCTGTTTGACAAAAACAATAATTATGAATACTATAAGTAGCAATTATTAAATTTGCTCAAACAAGGTTACAAAATATGAATACCAGCGTCCTCCCTGCCCCGAGATATAAAAAAGCAACACGAAAAAAAGCTGAAGGTGCCACATTTACACCCGAAAATCTTTCTGATTTTGTGGCTCAAAATATAGTGACTGCGGCTCAGGACGTAATTGGGAGCAAGAAAAAACTTCGCATATTAGACCCTGCTGTCGGCGAAGGTGAACTCCTTTTATCATTAATTGGAGAATTGCGTAAATGTACAAATCATGAGCTGGAGGTATGCGGTTTTGATCAACACGAAAAATCGTTAGCAATCGCTACATCACGAATTCATAAAATATTCCCTGATATCAATCTGAAATTAGAGAAAATCAACTTTCTTGATTTCGTTTTAAACAAAACAGGTCAAAGAATTTTATGGGACATTCTTGATAATTCAACGCCAATAACTTATGACTTAATCATTGCGAATCCTCCTTACGTTAGAACTCAAATAATGGGTGCTGAAAAAACCCGTCAATTATCTCGAGATTTTGGTCTCACAGGAAGAGTGGATTTATATTATGCTTTTATTATAGGTATATCAAAAATTCTCGATCCTAAAGGAACTGCCGGGATAATTGTATCTAATCGTTTCATGACGACGAAATCAGGTGGTTCCGTTCGCAAAGCAATACTTAATCAATTTAATCTTCATCACATTTACGACCTTGGAGACACAAAACTATTCGATGTTGCTGTTTTGCCAGCTATTTTGATCGCGGGCGGAACGAAAACAACAAAAAGTCAGACACCCGAGTTTACATCTATATACGAAACAACGGGTGAATCTGAACAAAAACTGGAAAATGCTATTGAAGCCGTAAAAAAAGAAGGGGTAGTCTCTATTAATGACGGTCGTGTTTTTGACGTACAGAAAGGTATTCTTGACGTAAATAAAAACCTCACCTCGGTATGGCGAATTCATACAAAATCTAACGGAACATGGCTTTCGGCTGTAAAAAAGAACAGCGTCGGAACTTTTCGAGATATTGGCAAAATTCGTGTAGGTGTAAAAACATGTGCTGATAAAGTTTTCATACGGTCTGACTGGGTCAATGAAACTTCCGGGAATGTCCCGGAGATATTAAGACCTTTAATTACCCACCATATAGCAAGACGGTACAAAGCAATTCATTTAGAAAATTCATTAGAAATTTTATACCCCCACACGATGATTAATGGAAAAAGAAAACCCGTTAACCTTACAAAAACACCAAATACTAAAATATATCTCGAAAAATATCGTCAGGAATTAGAATCAAGGAGTTATGTGATAGAGGCGGGCAGGACGTGGTATGAAATATGGGTACCTCAAGACCCGTCCGCATGGGAGAAAACTAAATTAATATTTCGTGATATTTCGGCTGAACCTACTTTTTGGATAGATGAAAGCGGCGGGGTGGTTAACGGCGATTGTTATTGGTTGATATGTAACAGTGGTGTTGATTCAGATATGCTTTGGTTGGCCGCCGCAATTGGTAATTCTACTTTCATTGAAGAATATTACGATGTTATGTTTAAAAATAAACTTTATGCAGGCAGAAGAAGGTTTATTACTCAGTATGTGGAAAAATTTCCTCTTATCGACCCGAACAGCGATATAGGTAAAGAAATTGTCAGCATGGCCAAAGAAGTATATTCATCCATAGATTCACAGGAGACAAAGAAAACACAAGAAAAAATTGACAGCATGGTCTGGAGAGCTTTCGGGTTATCTCGTAAAAAAATTTGCCGGTAATGGAATTTGCAATTTCTTATTAAGAATTTTTCCTTGGAATTGGGGAAACCGTTGAAAAAACATTTCTCCGGTCGTTAAAAAGAAATGTGTAATGGTAACCATTTTTCCATCTGTTTGAGCATAAAACAGGGCATAGCGGACATCGCAGTGCCTGATCTGTTGCCCCTGCAATGTGGGAATCTCTAAAGGAATGGTACTGTCCGGGCAAACTAAACCAAGGTCAATGGTTGGAGATGTTTGAAGTTTTACTTCAAGAAGTTGGTTGCGAACGTCCGGAAATCTTCCATCATCACGGTACATAGAGTACCCCAATGTTTTACACACAAAACTATGTAATGCGGCTCCTCTGTTTCGTTCTTGGTCATGCCCGCTATCAGGGAATTGTGTCCCGACAAGTTGGATTAATCTGTCAAAAATAATCTTGATAGGTAAAATACTACCTGCTGCAGGGGAGTCAATCGGGATAAGATCGTTCAGGATCGCATGAGGATTCACTGAAGGAAGAATAACATTTGTGTCGGTATCGGTTATTAATTCTCCATGATGTTCCGATGGGATAAGTCGAGCTTGGTATTTCTGTGTCAGCGTCCCTGTTGTATCAAGCAGGGCTAAATCTTCACCGGTTACCACTTTTACTTTGGTTATTTCATCATTTGGTGAGAGGCTTATTAATACGTAGCGCCTTGTTGCATCAAGTTCTTCATTCCAGATTTGTAAATTATTTGATTTTTGCACATAAGTATCTAAATTTTGTCCGGGAAACCGTGGTTGAGTTTTTTGAAATGATTTTGGTACGGGGTAGCCTAATGCGCTGCATACATATTCTTTTACGACTTTTGAGCGGGTTCGCAAAGGGAGGCCCGACAGTTTAATGCCGCAAAGACTGGTATCAAGAATCGTTTCAAGTTCAGGAGAGGGTATCCATAGTACGGGGTCACCGATTTCTATCTCATCATAAATAGAGAGGCCGCTTTTAGAGAGATTATAGATATAAAATTTTATATGTTCAGGCAAGTTATCTTTCACTTTTTTTTCTGGAGTAAGAAGCCTGGGGATATTTGTATCGAGAGCCGCAGCAAGTGCTTCAAGCGTGCTGAGAGTTGCATTTCTTTCGCCACGTTCTATTGAACCAACATATGTACGATGCAGACCGCATATATTGGCAAGATCCTCTTGGGATATTTTTTGTTTTTGCCTGAAATTTCTTATATTTCCAGCGAGAATAGTTGTTATAGCAAGGCTGGGCTTGCGTAATTTTTTTTTGTCCATAGCTCCCGATATTTTTATTTTTTTTGGAGATATATTACTTTTGTGATGCTTATGAGTCGACAGACTATAAGTAGTAAGTGTACGTTTAAGGAATACCTGACCCAGTGTTGCCCATTGACGGCAAGGGTCGCGGGTTTATTGGTTTTGCTTGCGAATATTGGCTTATTAACTATTCAAAAATAAGAAGAAATGTCTATTATTCATTTGATTGTATTCCTGTTGCTGTTTTTTCTCTTTGTACCGGCCTTTTTTTGCTTTTTTAAAAAATCCCCCAAAGACAGCAAAAATAGAAAAATATTCTTGATCATAGCACTTGTCTCCATTTGCTATGCTTCAGTCGATGCCTACTTTCATAGATTTTTGATCGCCAGTGACTTCTACTACGTTCAGGGTGATTGGAAGAAAAGCGGGGAAATTGCTGAAAAGGGATTTCAGCGTCTTGAAAACAAGCCTGAATACTATGGGTTTCTTTATGGTGAGTATAGCTTGTATCGAAAAATGAAGAGAGCTCGAGAAATGGAAGAAACTGTTGGTGAGTAGCGTTGTGCAGGTGCTCGAAGCCTTGAGAAAACATCAGGATATTGCGAATAATTCAGCAGACATACTGGTTATTTCGGTTGATAAATTATGATTGAATTGACATCGGGCATGAAAGCCATTGTGGTCGGCTTGGGGAAATCCGGGTTGGCAGCAGTCAGGTATCTGCACCAACAGGGGCTGGAGGTCGCGGTTTCTGAGTTTCGGGAGATGGTCCCGGAAGAAGAACAGACCGTGCTTGCACAATGCGGCATAGATCTCGGCACTGAGCTGGAGACAGGCGGTCATACGGCTGCCTTTTTTGTCGATGCCGACCTGATCGTGTCCAGTCCCGGTGTTCCTGCGAATTTACCGATGTTGGCTGCTGCCCGAATTCGGGGCGTGCCGGTGCTCGGTGAATTGGCCTTAGCCGCCGGACGCATCCAGGTTCCTGTCATCGCGGTGACCGGGTCCAACGGCAAGACCACCGTGACCAGCCTGATCGGGCATCTGCTGCAAAGTGCGGGTAAAAAAGTTTTTGTCGGCGGAAATATCGGCACCCCGATCCTGGAGTATCTGCTGGAACCCGGCGAAGCCGAAGTTGCGGTGCTGGAGCTTTCCAGTTTTCAGCTGGAATCCGCCGGAGATTTTCGACCTGATATCGGCCTGCTGCTGAACCTCTCTCCTGATCATATCGACCGGCACGGCAGTTTTGAGGAATATGCTGCCGCCAAGATGCGGCTGTTTGCCCGGCAAGGCAGAGGGGATACAGCGATTATCGGTACTGATGATGTTCTGCTTGCGGCTGCACCGCCCACTGCCGGCGAAAAACTGTATAGCTTCGGCACCCATCCCGGTTGCCGAGCCAGGGTGGAAGGAGAGGCTGTGCGTCTGGAACCGGACTTCGGCCCGGAAGGTACGGGCGAGTTGTACGCACTTTCAGGAACTCGGCTGCATTCCAGGGTCAATTTGTACAATGCCGCTGCCGCCATTCTTGCGGTACGGGCCTTTGGCTGTGGAGAGGAGGGCATCAAGGCCGGGCTGGCCGATTTTCAGCCGCCGCAGCATAGAATGACCCCGGTGGGTGAGATTAACGGGGTTCGGTTTATCAACGACTCCAAGGCCACCAATGCGGGGGCCGTGGTTGCCGCTTTGGCCGGGTTCGGGCAGGGAGCGGAAAAAGAGGTTGTCCTGATTGCGGGCGGACGGAATAAGGGGGGGGATTTTGCCGCCTTGGTTCCATCATTCCGGCAGTATGCCAAACATGTTGTGCTGATTGGTGAGTCTGCCTCGGATTTGGCCGAAGTTGCCGAGGAAGCCGGTGTTGGGCATCAGTTTGCCGCTGATATGGAAGAGGCGGTTACTGCGGCCTTTGCTGGTGCCTCCAAGGGCGATACCGTGCTGTTGGCCCCGGCCTGCGCCAGCTTTGATATGTTCAGGAGTTATGAGCAGCGGGGGGAGGAGTTCGAGCGGTGTGTCGGTGAGGTGGCGGGGAAAACTTCTACTTAGTTTCAGTAACTTCCAGCTAAGATATTGCAAGGTTTGCCTGGAAGATTGAAAACCGTTGTCGTCTGCTGTTATTTTTTCAGCTGCATTCGTATAATAAGTGCATAACCTCCACAGGTACCTGAGAGGAAAACATCTTTGAGTAAAGCAAAACTCAGGTGTATTCTAAAAATAGGTGCCAAACTATTTCCGGAGGTGACAAATGGGCTGCAACCACCTGAGTTCTGCTGAAAGATACTATATCAAAATTGATAGTCTGGCAAAAAGTCGAAAAACGCCAAATCGTCAACGTCAACTCAGTGAGTTACGAAGCGAGTTTGCTCAAATTTGGACTTTTTGCGAATCCATCAAAATTGAGCTGAAAAAGAAAGCGTCGCATAATCAGATTGCTGAAGCAATAGGCCGCTCACAAAGCACAGTTTCTCGGGAAATCAGCCGCAATACAGGCCTGAGGGGATATCGAAATAAGCAGGCTGATGTTTCGCCCGTAAACGACATGCCGACAAACCAAAAGCGGCTAAAATGACAGAAGAAATAAAGTATATCGTTTCTGTCCGCCTTCAGAACGACCGGAATCCTGAGCAGATTGCCGGTCGTTTGTGGGAAGAGGAGGCGGTATCCCTCCATCATGAAACCTTATATCAGTATATTCTACCGACAAAAAAAGCGGAGGACGGCTTACAACCATCTGCGCCATCAGGGAAAAACATACCGGAAACGCTGCGGATCAGCTCACAACCGTACGGGAATCCCCGATCGCGGAGACATTGATAATCGTCCTGCCGAGGTAAACACCCGAGAGCGTATCGGTGACCGAGAACCCGATACAATTATAGGAAAAAATCATAAAGGAGCTGTCGTCACCCTTGATGAAAGAAAATCAAAACTGCGTCTTGCGGCACCCCTTCCGGGCAAAAAAGCAAAATATGTCAAAGAAGCAATAATCGCATTGTTTTGCCCTGTGGAATACCTTGCAAAAACAGCCTCTTATGATAACGGCAAGGAATTCACTCTTCATGAAGAAATTGCCAAAAAAATTGAATGCGAGATCTGTTTCGCCAAGCCTTACCACTCCCGGAAGCCGGGCCAAAATGAAAATGGTCTTGTTACGGCAATATTTTCCGAAGAATATGGAGCTGCCTGACATCACCGTGCAACAGGTTGTAAGTGCTGTAGACAGGCTTAACAGCAGGCCGAGAAAATGTCTCAAGTTCCAAACACCCCTATGAAGCATTTGAAAAACTGACAGGGGTGGATATCGGAAAAATTATGGGTTATGCACTTATCTCATCGATTGGTCAATAAAAAGTGTATATAATTAATTAACTAAACATAAATAAATTATAACGTTATAAGAAATACCGATATTTTGACCGTATTTGCAGAGATGTCCTTTAAGCGCTATATTGGGCCAGATAACAAGGCTTCCTAAATAGGAAACTTCTCAACACCCTGTTTTTGCAAATAATCACCTAATAAGTTAATTTTACTATCTAAGCTTTCAAGCTATTGTTTTTTCATGTAAAACAATTAATTCAATTACTAGATTATTAACCAATCGGTGAGACTTATCACTTGAATCCAAGATATACTTGATCCTGTGCATCACAGTCCTGAATCCAGTCCCTTCTGCCCGGATACCGCACAGCCGACAATTTTTACGCTGATTTCTTTGATCAAATTTTCAAGAGCCTTGTGGAACTCGATCTTCCGAGTCAGCATGAGAGATCGATCAATCTTTTTTACCTGTTTCTGTGTGCGTTCAAATGCTCCTGCATCGCAGCCCGCTCCGTATGGCCGGGGAGAGGCGCGTTGATCTGTGCCGGGGCTGCATGTCGTATCCAGATCAATCGCCGGGCTGCCCGCTGGCAGGGCATGGGTCTTCGTCGGACCGCCATTGTCGGAAAGCGGGCTGAGAATAGAAGCAAGAGGAATATTCGTGCCGTTGCTGGTGGCGTTGATATCGCTGCTTCCGGGGGTAACGCCGACAAATGCCTCAACATAGCTCTCTCCCCCGTGTCCGAGGAGGTTGAAGTTGTCGGAGTAAACGGTAGCACCATTGCCGTAGCAGCTGGCGTCATTATAGAATTCATTCCCTTTACCGGTCGCTGTATTGCCGCTGAGCAGGGAACTGTTCAGAGTGACTATGCCGGAGGCAGCAAAAATACCGCCGCCATGGAAGTATGACAAATTTTCGCTGATCGTGGAGTTTGTCACGGTGACTGTACCCCCTACAATAAAGATCCCACCGCCTGGATCATCGAGTGCCGAATTTTCGCTGACCGTGGAGTTTGTTATGGTGATAGTGCTGTTACTAATAAGAATACCGCCGCCCTCGTTCAATGATTTATTTCCACTGATCGTAGAATTGGCTATAGTGACAGTGCCGCCTGCTGCATGAATTCCCCCGCCACCATTAACGGAAGCCCTATTTTCGCTGACCGTAGAATCGGTTAGAGTGAGTATGCTGTCAGCAGCACAAATTCCTCCCCCGGTCCAACCTATTGTTGTATTTTTGCTGATTGTTGAGTTCGTCACGGTGATTGTGCTGTCACCGGCAAGAATACCGCCGCCCTCGTAGTATCCTTCATTTTCGCTGATAGTAGAGTTTCTCACGGTAACAGTACTGTTGTTAACAGCGAGAATACCGCCGGTGTAGCGGTATGCCCAGTTCTTGCTGACCGTAGAGTTGTTCAGGGTGACTGTGGAGGAGTCCACATAAAAACCTCCGCCCTCATGTGCTGAGTTTTCAGTAACTATAGAGCTGTTTAAGACTACTGTAGAGGATTTTGCAAAAAATCCTCCGCCCATGAGCCACCCGTAATATCCCCTATTAAAGGGAACTCCTGAATTTCCACTAACTACAGAATTGTTCAAGGTCACTTTGGAGGAGTCAACATAAATGCCCCCGCCTCTCCTTTTTTCTTCCAGAATATTCAGGTCTGTAATTCCGCCGGTAACCGTGGTGTTATTCAGGGTCAAATTGCCACCACCTGTAATCCTCATAACAGTGCCGACAGCTACATCGTTATTACCGTCAATGGTATGTCCCAGCCCATTGATGGTGACAGTGCTGGTGATTTCCGGTAATGTAGTCGTAAGGCTGACATCGACAGCCAGCATGATGGTGTCATCGTCGTATGTCCCGCTGCCTTGGCAGCCAGCCTCATCCGCATCATTATTCGCTGCGTTAATAGCATCGGTCAAGGAACAAAACTCTCCGTCTACAGTGATTTCAGCAGCTTGTGGCGAACCGCCTGCCGAGAGACAGAGCAGTGTCAGGACCGTTATCGCCCGTACCTGTTTCAATAAACACATTTTTTCTCCTCCTTTGTTATGTTGGCCTGTCCGTATGCAAAGTTAACAGATATGATACTTTTCCTTATAACTCCCCATTCGCTCATTTGAGATATAGTATTTTTAATTCTCAAGCCCATAATAAACAAGTGGGTCCAAATTGAGCCGTTGTATGATCTCTATTTGTAATAGAGATAATGGTTTTAAGGAACGAACAA
>Ga0316189_10007940_pt1 | contig 9997 bp, 2 predicted proteins | sample LowCovwburrow_MG_FD_204930 | JGI IMG/M metagenome (GOLD analysis project Ga0316189, IMG submission 204930) | Coastal sediment microbial communities from Maine, United States - Lowes Cove worm burrow | ecosystem: Environmental > Aquatic > Marine > Coastal > Sediment | place: USA: Maine | collected... | reverse complement strand
AATATGAACAGACTGGTAATCAGATGAAGCATCTACTGGAGATCCAATCGCAATTCCCTGATAATTTATATTAGCGTATTTGATAGCTGCATCGCCCATAAGATCAATTTGCTCGTAAGCTGTTGTTTGACCCCAGTCAGGGAAAAAGTCTGTACCCGCTACATCTGTATATGCATCACTGAAAATTGATATCACGTCAGCTGCTGAAGGAGATGGCATAGGCGCTGCAAAATCAGGACCTGTTCCACCTCCGCCTGAAGAAGCTGATAGTGTTATGTTATCAAAATACACGATATTTTCCTGGGTTCTGGCATCAAAATCCGGAAATATAACGATCGCGTCAATGTTCGTAGAAGAAGGCTCTCCAATTTTTCCTGAAAAATCAAAAACAATTTCTTCCCATTCGTTGACCTTGGTGTTCTTTATTTTAATTTCACCAGTAGATGCTTTATTCGATTCAAACTTAATTCCTACATCGCTAATTACAGATTTCCAAACCATGATAGATACAGAACTATTTGATGCGTCTAAAGTAAAGGGCTGACTCAATTGTGTTACTGTACCAGCATAATCTGCTCCTCCTAATGGCGCTGTGAATTTTGCCACTGTAGCAGTAGTATTTGCTCCTGACATATCAGGATTAGCAATTACTTCCAATGGAGGCGTATCAGCTTCGAACACGTCGAATTTTGAAGTTCCACCAGTCTCCGGCGTCTCAAAATCTATTGGGAAGCTGGTAGGACCTGCTGTTCCATTATCATCTCCTCCTTCAACTTGCTTGAGGTTATCAAAATAATAAACGGCATCGTCACAAGCTTGATCTCTGTCGAAATAAACGATGATACTCTTAAATGTTTTATCAGAATGCGCTGAAAAATCGAAGGTCAATTCTTCCCACTCACCAACTTTTGTCATTTCCTGATTGATCGCTACTAAAGGATCAGTATTAGGGAATGGCTCAAATTCTAACTGCAAGGTTACGGTAGTCGTCTTAGATGCTCCATAAACCATCAGTTTAAATGCCTTATTTGGCGAGCTCGTTAGATCGATAGCATTTGTTAAGCCTTTACCAACACCAGACCAAGTTTGGCAACCTGCTGTTTTTATGTAACTCTGAACGTTACAACTTTGGTTGATCCCCGAAGGATTTGGGTTATTGACAATCTCAGAAGCTATGTCTCCAAAAGGCTCGAAGCTATGAGCAATATCTTTCGTTTTAAAAGTCCAGTTGATATCGCCTGCTGCAGGATCAATATTCTCGTCCATTTCCTCAGTACACTCTATACTTGGCTCTTCTTGTACAATATCATCTATATAAAATGTTCCAGCTGTTGTTCCTCCGAAATCAACGAAGATGACCATAGTAGCATATTTTCCCGTAGGAACAAAAGGCTCTCCTACACCTTGATTACCATCTATATAACTTTTCGTAGCATCAGTTGCATAATCAAAAGTTAAATCTTCCCAACCGGTTCCACCATGTTGCACTACTACTTCATTTTCACGCTCTCCATCAACTCCGCCTTCAAATTTCATAGCCACTGGCAATTCGCTCGTTGACCATAATTTCATGGTAATTGTCTTGTTAGTGCTAAAATCTACAGGTGTACCTAAGCTCAGTACAATTGCCTCAAATGCATCACCCGAATTTTCAATGGCACCGACTTTAGATTCAACATCATTTGCCCCTCCTGGTGCTGGATTATCCACCACGCTAAAGGCTCCTGCTATATTTCCAACGTAATTTACCGATGGATCATCAAATGTAATAGGTAATGCCAAGGCTCCAGAAGCGTCACTTATCGTAATTACTTCAGTGTATTCTAAAGTTTCAATACCAGCACCTTTAGCTACGACCCTTACTGTATAATCACCAGCCAATTCATAAATATGTTCAATTTCACCATCAGGCATCAATTGTGTTGGTTCTTCGTCATCTACATCTCCAAAATAAACGTCAAATAAGGTGGCATTATCTGCACTGGCAGTCACCTTTATCAATTTTGGATTTGGTGAACTTTGATCAATCACAACTTTTAAATTTTCAGGTGCACTAAAGGATACATTAATAACCTGTGCGAATTCGCTGGTAAGATCAGTTGATCCTACACCTACTACCCTAACTTTAAATTCACCTTCACCATATACATGTTGAAGAGATCCACCAGGCGTTACCACCTCAGGATCTTCATTTTCCACGTCTCCAAAATAAACATTGAATGACTGTGCTCCTTCTCCTGAAGGTGTTACAGTTACCAGTCCTGAGTCATCCTGAGCGATTTCAAAAACTGCTACAACATCAGTTGGTGCAGATATTTCCTGAAAAGCATAAGAGACATCGTTTTTTTCACAGGCAACAAAGGCTGATCCAAAAATAATTAATACTAAAAGGGTTTTTAAATATTTCATCTTTCTTCTTTTTATATGTTTTTAATAACCTGGGTTTTGTGCCCAACGATCTCCTGATAACTCTATTTCTATGGATGGAATCGGGAACAACTCATTTTTCCCGCTTGTAAATCCTTGTATTTCCTGTGCTGCCCTTCCGGTTCTCACCAAGTCAAAGAACTGATGACCTTCTCCTAACAGCTCGACACGCCTTTCTTTATAGATCGCTTCTGTCAATGCTGGGCCAGTCAAGGTGAGCTCCTCTAAACCGGCTCTATCTCTCACACGGTTTAAATATACTTGAGCCTGACCATCTCCAAGACCTCCTCTGTTCAAGGCTTCAGCTGCCATTAGCAGTACATCAGCAAATCGAATGGATCTGTAATTATTTGGATTTGTAAGATTAGCATCTCCTGTGTTTAGATCGCCCTTGCGAGCAATATATTTTCTGTTATAATATCCGGTATGCTTATAACCAACTGAGAAAGTAGACCCATTAGAAGCCGACCAGGCATCAATATCAAGTATGGCTACATCCTTTCTAAGGTCACCCTCTTCAAATTGATCAACCGCTTTTTGAGTGGGAACATTAAAACTAAATCCTGACTCGAAAACAGGTCCGGTATAATTTCTAATACCATTAAATCCTACGGCTACGTTACCCTCACTACATTGTAAACATCCAAATCCGGCTCCTTCTTTATCAGTATACTGAATTTCAAAAACAGATTCCACGCCATTTTCGCCATCCCGTTCAAAAATCGTATTGTAATCGGTAACCAAATCATAAGGACCGCTAATAACAAGTTCCAATGCCTGCGCTGCTTCTGCAAATTTTTCCTGATACAGATAGGCTTTTCCCAATAGGGCCTGAGCAGCTCCTTTAGTGGCTCTTCCGGTTTCTGCTTCGTCCCATGAAGCTGGTAAATTCTCGGCAGCATAGATCAAATCCTGTTCTATCTGTGCATAGACTTCAGCTTTAGGAGTTCTTTCTATCTCAAACTGGTCACCGAACTGTATTCTTTTATCTACAGAAAGCGGAACGTCTCCGAACCATTTAACCAATTCAAAATAGTAATAAGCTCTAAGAAAGCGCGCCTGGGCAAGTACAACGTTCTTGCCTGGGAAATCGGTTTTATCCTGAAATTCCATAATGTAGTTGGCCCTGTTCACGCCTCCGTACATCCAGCTCCAAATGTCTCTCAACTGCTGATTTATCGGGGTATGGATCATTTCGTCAATTTCCTGTATCCCCAAGACGTCGGTGGCGCTTTCTCCACCCGAAAGGGTATTGTCAGATGCAATTTCACCCAACATCACGTTTATATAGGATGATTGCAAGAGGTCATAAGCTCCTATCAGGGCATCCTGATAATCAGCTTCCTCATTGAAAAAATCTTCTGAATTTGGATCTTGTGAATCAACATCCACAAAATCATCACTACAGGAAGTAACTATTATAAATAGAAACAATAACAGTACTGATGTTAATTTAAGTGTTTTCATAGTTATTAAAATTTAAGATTTACACCCAGCATATAGGTTCTTGGAATTGGATAAAATCCTTGATCTATACCGCCTCCAATAGGTTCACCTGTAGAAGCTGATGGGTCATATCCCTTGTATTTTGTGAATGTATAAGCATTGTTGACTGAGGTATATATCCTGAATTTGTCAATACCTTTGGAATTATCCATGTTAAATGCGTAACCCAGTTGAATATTTTGAATTCTCAAATAGGAACCATCTTCAACATAAAAATCTGACAATAAACCATTTGAATTTGGTCCTGTAGTAACTCTTGGAAAAGAATCAGTGCTACCCTCTCCAGTCCATCTGTTCAGGAAGTAAGCGCTACGGTTGGTCAGTGGCTGGTTACGTTCATAATTCCTTACGATCTCATTTCCGATGGAGGAGAAAAATGAGGCACTGAAATCCCAGTTTTTATAATTCATTCCCATATTAAGCCCCATTGACCATGGTGCTATCGGGTCTCCAATATATGTTCTGTCGTTTTCGTCAATCTGACCATCTTCATTTACATCCACGAATCTCAGGTCACCGGGGGAAGCATTTACCTGTGTTGCATGATTATCTACTTCATCCTGGTTTTGAAATATTCCATCCGTTTTAAGGCCATAAAAATAACCTATGGGTTGTCCGACTTCCATTCTCGCCGGAGGATCTTGTCCTACTCCAAAAGATCCGCCTGGAACAAATCCATTCTCACTGGCAACAAATGTCACTTCATTATTTAAATAGGTCATGTTGTAACTAATGTTGAATCTAAAATCATCAGAAACATCATCACTATAACCAATCTGAAATTCGAAACCTTTATTTTCAACCGAACCAGCATTGACAATTGGTGGTCTTGATCCGGGTGCTGAAGCTCCAAGAATTCCTGAAACCTGGGGAACAAGCAACAAATCATCAGTGGTCTTGTTGAAGTAATCCATGGTGACATTTATCTTGTTATCCAAAAAAGTCATATCCAGACCCACATCAAAAGTCTTTTGTCTCTCCCATTTGATTTCAGGGTTAGCCAGGGCGCCTTCAGCCCTTCCAAAGATCAGCTCGTCATTAAGCACATAGGTGGCTTCGCCATTTAAAAGGGAAACAAAGCCATAATCAGGAATACGGTCATTTCCAACGATACCGTAACTTACTCTCCACTTCAAGAAATTTAGCCAGGAGCTTTTTTCCATAAATGACTCGTCAGACATGACCCATCCGGCCGAAACAGAAGGGAAGTAACCCACCCTGTTTTCAGGCCCGAACCTTGTAGATGCATCTCTACGCAAAACAACTGACAAGAGGTATTTTCCTTTGTAATCGTATTGGGCTCTGGTAAAATAAGAAAGTAACCTTGTATCATAAGTGTCGCCTCCATTAAGATAATTATCAACAACATCAGTTGCGTTTTCTATACTGGCATTCTCATAAGAATTATCCGGGATATCAAATCCGGTTAATCCTGAAAACTTTCCGCTAAATTGAATAACTTCCATCGCAAGCAAGGCGTTTAGGTTATGGTCATCACCGAATGTGTTTTTGTAAGTAAGGAAATTATTCCAGGTGTTATCCCTGTATATATTGTGATATTCAGTCACAACATTTCTGTCAACATTAAATACCTTTCCAGATCCATAATACACTTCAGGCGAAAACACTTTTCCCGAAACCTCCGAATAATTGAACTGAAACCTGGTTTCAATATTGAAATTTTCCAGGAAGGAATAATTGAGACCTATTACACCACTTATTTTATCCACATGGGTATCATTATATGTATTTTCAATTTGTGCCTGAGGGTTAATAACCTCGTTGCCAAGCCCTTCTGCCAGGGTGTAATCTCCATTTTCATCCCTAACGGTCAAATTCGGTGCCATATTTAAGGCATTAAACAAAACAGAACCCAGCGTGTTCTCAAGTAAATTTTTTCTGTTTTGGGAAGTATAAATGGCTGAGGTAGTTAACTTGAAATTTTTTAGAAAATCCAGGCTATAATTTACCCTGCCCGTAAAACGATTAAAATTCGCATCACTGCCTCCCACAATACCATCTTGTGTTAGATAGGAAGTCCCGACTGAAAGTTTTGAGTTTTCCCAACCCTTGTTGACCGAAAAATTAATATCCGATATAGGGGCCGTTTGAAATATTTCGTCTTGCCAGTTTGTCCCTGAACCAAGTTGTGTAAAATCCAAGAAAGGTGGAGCGTCTCCACCGGCAACGAAGGCCTCATTTACTAAAACTGCATATTCGGTTGCATCTAAAACCGGTATTTCCCTTGTTGTTTGCTGGATCCCTCCATAGGCATCCAATTCAAATGACAGGTCACTGCTTTTAGTACCAGACTTGGTCGTAATCAAAATAACTCCATTGGCAGCTCTTACTCCATATATACCGGCTGTCGCATCTTTTAATACGTTAATGCTTTCAATATCATTTGGATTGATCACACTTAAATCTTCAATAACGTTTCCATCAACAAGAATTAATGGATTATTGTTTCCATTCGTAGTAACCCCACGAATTCGAATATTGGATGAACTACCTGGCGAACCGGATTGGGATGTAACACTTACACCCGATACCTGACCTTGCAGGGCTTGTTCTACCCGAACTGGATTTAATTTTTCAATTGTTTCGGATCCCACGACCGCAACCGCCCCGGTAATCTCCTTTTTAGCCTGAGTTCCATAACCGATCAGAACAACTTCATCTAAAGCCTCAGCGTCTTCCTGAAGCGTAATGGTTAAAGGCGTATCATTTTCAATCTGAATTTCATATGTCTGAAAACCTACATATGAAAAAACAAGAACGGAAGAAACAGGAACATCATCAAGACTAAAATTCCCATCAAAGTCGGTAGCAGTTCCAAGACTGCTTCCTTTCACCAGGATACTGACCCCTGGTAATGGAGAATCCGCACTTTCATAAACCGTTCCCTTCACCGTCACATTTTGAGCAAAACTCGAGGTAATGGCAAAAAAGAATACAAGTAAAAATATTTTTGACTTCATATAACAAAATTTGAATGTGAAAGTTAGTAGTCATAAATGATTTTTTTGCATTTTCAACCTATACAAAAAATATACATTCCAATGATGCACAATGATAATTGAGTATATAATAATGATAAAATAGTACAAAACCCTAAAGCCCTTAGTAGCATAGAACTTATCATATGATAAGTTAAAAGCCTTTAGAATAAATTCAAATTACACTTGAATTAAGCGCTGTTTTAGAAGAATGTTGTGGTAATGTTGTAGTAAAATTGACTCTTTCTTAACATATGTAGGGTCTTTAGATCTCCAAAATGTAGTCAATTAGATTATCTGAATGATCCAGCTTTAATTTTTTTCTTAACCTGTACCTCTTAATTTCTACACTTCTTACCGAGATATTTAACAAAGGGGCTATCTCCTTAGAAGACAAATTGAGCCTTAAAAAGGCACAAAATTTCAAGTCATTGGCAGTCAAATCAGGATGCAAATTTTTTATTTTATTAAGAAAGTCTTTGTCTGCATTGTTAAATGCTTCTTTAAAGAAATCCCAATCATTATTATTCCTTAAATTTTTATCGATTACTTTGATTACAGCTACTTTCGATGATTCATCCTTCAATTGCGACAAGTCTTTTTTAATCTCCAGAAGCAGCTCATTCTTTTTGATCAGACTCATGGCTGTTGTGGCTAGTTCGCTATTCTTGCTGCTAAGTTCCGTTTCTAATTGTTCGTTCCGCATCATCATAATCTTCCGCTCATTCTCCAATTTAGTCAGTTCAAGGTTCTTTTCGTTGTCAAGAATAAGTTTATTTCGCTGATGCCTGTAATAGCGCAGGTATGATCGGTGAATCAGACCCATTATAAGAAAAAAGCCAATAATATAGAAGGCGATGGCAACATGTGTAAAGTACCAGGGCTTCTTAATTACAAAGCTATAGGAAGCTTCATTTTCGGTGATTTTGTTTCCCACTTTTGCCCTCACCACAAAGGTATAAGAGCCATAGGGTAATTTTCCCAAAGAAATGAAGGATTCACTAAACCACTTGCTCCAATCATCATTGAGTCCTATTAATCGGTACTGATAACTCACTTTTGTGTATTTATCATATTCCGGAACATTAAAGGAAATATTCAAATCGCCAAGGTCGTATTCAAACTCCTGATCACTCTTTTGTGAAATCAGATCTACATCAAAATTTCTATGCTCAAGGTATATGGAATTTATACCGACTTGATGTTGGTCTTCCCTTAAAAGATCAAGATCCAAGGTAACATAACCGTTAGATGTACCTAAAAGATATCGATTATTTGAGATGCGAGAAATATTCTCATAGCCTGTTACACCCAAATTTCTTCTAAAAAATTCAGGAACCGCAACTTTTATGATTCGAGGTGTAGCATCAAAATTATCGGGTATCAACAGGATAATATTATTTTCAGAAAACCCCCATATTTTTTGAGTACCCTTTTCTACGATCAACCTGCCTATCACCTTATCTTCTTCACCGTAAAAAACACCAGCGAGTAAAGAATCCATTGAAAACTGCATTGAGGCTGGATCAAAATCGAAAACACCCTCATTGGAGGCGTACAGTACCTTATCCTGATAGGTTAAAATACTGGAATCATAGCCTTTTGGAGCAAGTAATTCAGAGCTCTCTATTGTGTTAAAATCCTGATCAATTTTCAATTTGAACAGTCCCTTGTTTTCATGATTCACCAGCACTTTTCGATCTTCTGTTAAAACAGCTGTTTTACTTGAAATATCAAAACCATCAATTTTGTTTCTATACTTCCATTGGTTACCCTCTTTATTTAAAATGCTCAAGCCATAGTAATTTCCCTGGAGGATAAGGTCTTTCCGCCCATGTACCGGAGTAACTCCCCAGGTCCCTGATTCAACAAATATCTGTTCTGCCACTTCCCCTTTGATAACGAATGTTCCACGGGTATGGCTGCAAAATAAGGTGTCATCGATGAGTTTAAGATCCCAAACCTGGCCATTTGTCTTACTGATCATTTTAAATTCATCGGAAGAATTCAGTTCTTTTAGAAATAAACCTTGATTTGTTCCGAGGTATATATACCCTTTATAAACTATTGAAGCATAAACATCCCCTAATTTACCTTTAATGTCTGTATATACTTTAAAGGCAGAGGCCAGATTCACAACACTTATACCATTATCTGAACCCATCCATAAATTATCATCTACATCCTGAAAGGCAGATAATACCGTATTATTGATCAAGCCTTTTTCCTGATTGATCGCCTCAACGAGCCGACCAGATTCATCTAAGCGGATATAACCATTAGAAACAGTCCCTAAAATGAACCCTCTATCTTTAAGCTGAAGACTTGTGTACAAATTCAATTCCCGAATTCCTTTCAATCCATCTACCTTCCATTCTGTGATCTTATCATTTTCGAAAAAAAAGAATTTTCCAGATTCAGTAACCATCAATAATTTATTGGAAATGTTGTAGATACCAACGATAAACTGTTCGTTAAACACCTTATGGTCTGATAGCAATGCCGCTTTCCCATTCTGAATTACGTACAAACCTCCTGTTCTTTTCTGAAGGTAAATGTTCGACCCCAGATTAAAAATCTTGGCCCTTGCCGTATCGAAATCAATAATTTCAAACCTTTCATCCTCCGTATTGTAAAGATATATGCGATTCAATGATTGAAAGATTACCCACTCATCACGAGAAGTAATATTCCAAAAATGTTCATCATCAATTAAAGGCTTGTTCAACTTGTCGAGTAGTGAAATATATTCCAATTCGTCATACTCATTGGCTACCCAATAGCCAAATTCCATATAACATCCGGTATAAATAAGATCATCAACCGAATGAACGGCTCTGATAATTGTTCCATTAGGTGAAGGATGCAAATTCCAGCGCGCCCCATCGAATTCCAATAAGCCAATATTATTACCAAAAAAAATATGTTTGTTTTTAGATTGGCTTATCGACCAGTTTTGGTTACCAGCGGCATAATCAACAATGGAATAATTTTGAATCGGCGGCAATTCCTGAGCATACAGAAATCCATGCATAATGAAAAGACCCAAAAGGCTCAAAAGATGC
>Ga0316189_10007938_pt1 | contig 9999 bp, 8 predicted proteins | sample LowCovwburrow_MG_FD_204930 | JGI IMG/M metagenome (GOLD analysis project Ga0316189, IMG submission 204930) | Coastal sediment microbial communities from Maine, United States - Lowes Cove worm burrow | ecosystem: Environmental > Aquatic > Marine > Coastal > Sediment | place: USA: Maine | collected... | reverse complement strand
GGACGTCATCGTCCCAATTTCAGACATCGCGAACACACCCGAAGATCAGGCATGGATTGACGGTTTCTATGATGGTTTCATGAAGGATGCCGAATTCGAGGGCAAAACTTACGCCATTCCATTCCAGCGTTCCACGCCGGTCTACTACTACAACAAAGACGCCTTCCGCGCCGCAGGCCTAGACCCTGAAGCACCGCCCACGACGTGGGATGAGATGATCGAAATGGGTAAGGCTTTGACCATTAAGGACGACAACGGCAACGTCACCCAATGGGGCACGCGCATTCCAACGCTCGGCCTTGGTGGAGCATGGCTCTTTGGTGGATTGGTCGTGTCCAAGGGCGACGTTCTGACCACAGAGACGGGCATCGAAGCGCGTATGGACACACCCGCAACCCTTGCGTCTTTGGAATTCCTTCTGGAGTTGTCAGAACAGGGCGTTATGGCACCCGGCGGCATCTCTTGGGGCGACACACCAAAGGCGTTTCTTGAGGGGCAGACCGCCTCTATGTGGACATCAACGGGCAACCTAGCCTTCGTCGAAGAAAACGCGACCTTCGATTGGGGCGTTGGCTTTCTTCCCGGTGGCGACGGTCCCGGCGCACCCATTGGTGGCGGTAACTTTTATATCTTCTCGGACACAACCGACGAAGAGCGTGAGGCCGCGCTGGACTTTATCAAGTTCATGACTGCGCCAGAAAATGCCGCCACATGGAGCATCGCAACTGGCTATGTAGCGCCGCGTGCCGATGCTTGGGAAACTCCCGAAATGCAGGCCTATGCGGAACGCTTGCCGCAAGCCTTGGTTGCTTTGGAGCAACTGCAATATGCCGAACGTGAATTTGCAACGTTCCAGCGGGCGAAAGTGACCCAGTATCTTGTGGACGCGATTGAAAGCGTTGTGACAGGAAATGCTGAACCCGCCGAAGCATTGAGGGCCGCCCAAGAAGGCGCTGACGCTGTTTTGGGCGAGTACCAGTAAGGCATAGCATCAAAAAGCCCCGCGCGTCTTGTTTGGCGCGCGGGGTTGAGGCGACTTGCCCAAGAAAGGATAGCGATCATGAACAAGCGGTTACCATTTGGTTTGGCGATGATCTTTTTGGTCATGCCTTGCGCGCTTTTGATCGCTTTCACGCATTACCCCGCCTTGCGGGCCTTGATGAATTCTTTTTGGAATAACGCCAGTTCCAGACGTCCTTCCAAATTTGTTGGGATCGAGAATTATCAGACACTGCTGGAAGATGACCGCCTTGTTCAGGTCCTGCTGAACAGTACCTTCTATGCTTTGGGGACAATCCCTATCGCGATCGGTCTGGCGATTGGTATGGCACTTTTGGTGAATGCCAAACTGCCGGGGACATCGCTGATGCGACTCTCCTTTTTCATGCCCACCATGTTGCCGATGATCGCGGTTGCGAACATATGGCTGTTCTTTTACGCGCCTGGCATCGGGCTTGCTTCACAGATTCTTGGGGTATTTGGATTGCCGCCGATCAACTTTCTTGGCAGCACCGAAACCTCCCTGATTTCGATGATGTTCGTGGCTGTCTGGAAAGAGGCGGGACTGTTCATGATCTTCTATCTGGCTGCTCTGCAAGCCGTGCCAGAGAACCTGAAAGACGCCGCAAAACTGGAAGGCGCCGGTGCGACGCGCATTTTCTTTAATATCGTGCTGCCGCTCTTGCGGCCCACAACGATCTTTGTGGCCGTCAACGCGCTGATTAACGCCTTTCGTCTGGTGGACCATGTGATCGTCATGACAAGGGGCGGTCCGAACAACTCAAGCTCTTTGCTGCTGTACTACGTCTACGAAGTTACCTTTTCGCAACGCGATTTTGCCTATGGCGCGACGCTGACCGTTTTGATGGTCGCCCTGTTAGGGGTTCTCGCCGCCGTCCAGTACTGGGTGCTTAACCGAAAGGCCCATTACCAATGACACACGGCCTGAACAGAATTATGTGGACGACCCTGGGGCTGGTATTTGCCGCGGTCTGGGGGCTGCCGTTTCTTTATTCCGTCTGGACAGCTTTCCACGACGAAATCTACTCGGCCAATTTTGTCTGGAACGCACCACTGACGGTGGAAAACTTCCGCGAAGCTTGGCAGGCGGCACCATTTGCCCTGTACTTCCTGAACACATTTATCCTGATCACGATCGTTTTGATCGCAAACCTCGTGCTGTGCACGCTCGTCGCTTACGCATTTGTACGCTACCGGTTCCGGTGGTCGGGCTTTTTGTTCGCGCTGATCATGGTGCAGCTTCTGGTGTCCCCCGAAATCCTGATCGTCGAGAACTACCTGACCCTGTCTCGCATCGGCATGATTGATACCATCCTGGGAATTGCACTGCCTTATTTGACGTCAGCGTTTGGCATCTTCTTGTTGCGGCAGACGTTCATGACTGTCCCGGTATCATTGGACGAAGCCGCCCAGATAGAAGGTGCAGGCGCATGGCGTGTCCTTTGGAACATCTATGTGCCGCTGGCAAAACCGGTCTATCTGGCCTACGCGCTGGTTTCGATCAGCTTTCACTGGAACAACTTCCTATGGCCACTGATTGTGACAAACTCACCCGAAGTGCGCCCCGTCACCGTCGGCCTGAGCGTGTTTGCAACGGTCGAAAGCGGCGTTGAATGGTCACTGGTGAATGCCGCTACCTTAATGACGACCGCGCCTCTGATCGTCGCCTTCATTATCTTCCAACGCCAATTCGTAGCCAACTTCATGCGCGCAGGCATCAAATAGGGCTCTTGGAACATGACATGCTGATTGCACATATCTCAGATTTCCACGTCTTTGCGGATGCGCCCGAGACAGCGCTTGTGCGCAAGGATGCCGCGGATGCAGCCCGCAAAGTCGTGGCCGACATCGCCGCACATCAACCGGTGTTTGACGCAGTGATCTTTACCGGCGATCTGGTCGATGGTGGATCCACTGCGGACTATGCGCTGATGAAAGACATCCTTGCGCCGCTGCACATGCCGATTTTTGTCGTTCCGGGCAATCATGACAAACGCGACAGTATGCGCGCGGCGTTTCAGGATACGGTCCCTTTCGGGTCGGGCGCATATCTGAATTATGAGGCGCAGGTTGATAATCTACGCATCCTTGCTCTCGACACGCTTGTTGATGGGAAAGTTCACGGGGGGCTTGATCAGCTGCAGCTTGACTGGCTGGCCGGCAAACTCGCCACGCAGCACTCCGGCCCCACGATTATTGCAATGCATCATCCGCCTTTCCCGTCGGGCATTACCAAGCTTGATGAGATGGGCTTGCAGGACGGACAAGAGGCGCTGGCGCGTCTGGTCGCAGCCTATGACGCGCAATTGCTGATTTTGGCAGGGCATATCCACCGCCCATTTCAAGCCATCTGGCAGGGTGCGTTCTGTCAGGTCGGTGGCGGCCCATCATTTCAGCACGCACTTGATTTACGGCCACATGCGGCTGAGCCGGGCAGTATTTCAGAACCCTACGCCTATTTCGTCTTGCGCCTTGAGGGGCAGGAAACATTAACCAATCATAAAAGGTATGTCTCGCTGTGACACAAGCCGTAACACCACATTGCGCCAAAACCGTCGAGACCATCGCCCGCAACGCCGGTGATCTGGCCTTGTCGCATTTTCACAAACTCAGCACCGTGCCAGTCGAAGCCAAGGGGCATCTTGATCTGGTCACGGCAGCAGACCAAGAGGTTGAGGCCTATGTCACCCGCGCGCTGACCGCCGCATTTCCCGACGACGGCGTCTTTGGCGAAGAGGGCGCATCACGGCAGGGACGGTCGGGGCGGACCTGGGTCATTGACCCGATAGACGGGACTTTCAATTTCGTGCGCGGCGGCGATCAATGGGCTGTATCGATTGGTCTGTACGAGGGCGGACGCCCCGTTTTCGGAGTTATTCACGTGCCGGTTCGCGGGCAAACACTGATCGGCGGTGACGGCTTAGCGAGTACTCTGAATGGTGAGGTCATGGCAAAGCGCACAGGCATGAAAGCCGAGCAAGCCGCCTGTGGTGTAGGCTTTCATCCGGTCATTCCGATAGATCTGCGGCTGGATACGCTTCGTTTCGTGCTGGAAGAGGCAAAGATGTCGTTTCGCTGTTGTGGCTCTGCGACCTTGTCATTGATCGAAATTGCGCAGGGTCAGGTCGATGGTTATCTTGGCACAGGCGAGTCGACGTGGGATTTGATGGCCGCGATCCCGATACTGGAAAATATCGGCATTGCATGCACTGTTGATTGGGGGCAAACCGATCTGAACGACAAGTTGCGTTTTGCCTGCGGGACGCCAGAGTTTCTAGATGTTGTCGCCCCGATTATTCCCTTCGGGACGGTCTTACTGCTGGACTGAAGTCAAAACTACGTTTCACGACGCCGGCCCGACCGATCAGGAGAAAAACATACTTCCGTTTGTTCTACATATTGCCGGTGCTGCGGCGCTTCTGCTTTGGTCCGTCCGATTGGTGCGTACTGGCGTTGAGCGCGCGTTTTCGGTGCAACTCCGGCTTTGGCTCCGGCGTTCAGAAAAGAGCAGGTTGCTGGCGGTTCTGTCAGGCATGTTGTCGGCGTTGTTGCTGCAAAGTGCGACGGCCGTGGCGATCATGGTGTCAAATTTCGTTTCAGCCGGCACACTCGGCGCGGCGGTCGGCCTTGCGGTGTTGCTGGGGGCGGATATCGGCTCTGCGCTTGTTGTGAAAGTTTTGCTCGCCAAGCAAGCCTTTATGGTGCCCTTACTGTTGCTTGTTGGTGTGGCTTTCTTTCTGCGGGGATCAAAACGCCGCATTCGTCAGGTCGGACGGATATTCATAGGCCTTGCCCTGATCCTTGTGTCGCTCGATATGATCCGCGACGCCGCAGACCCATTGATGAACAGCGCAGGTATCACATCGGCGATGAGATATCTTGGCAGTGATCTTGCGACGGCATTCATCGTCGGGGCGATTTTCACATGGCTGGTTCATTCCAGCGTCGCCGCCATTTTGCTGGTCGTGACGTTGGTTGCACAAGGGCTGATGCCACAATCAGCGGCCGTGGCGATTGTCTTGGGGGCCAACCTAGGTGGCGTGATTATCGCGTTCATCCTGACGCTGTCCTCGGGGATAAGTGCCCGTCGCATGATTTTGGCAAATGCCCTGATCCGCGGCGGAGGTGCTGCGGCGGTTCTGGCATGCTTTAGCATTTATGGCATGAACCTAAGCTGGCTGGGGCAGTCGGATGTGGCGCAGCTGATTAACCTGCATGTCGTGTTCAACCTATGCCTGACTGTCATATCCATGCCGTTCTTGAAATCCGCTATTGCAGCAATTGGGATCATCTTGCCAGAGAAGGCCCAATCCAAGCCTGCTGGCGCAAGGCTATCTGCACTTGATCCCAGCAGCCTGACACAACCCGACCAGGCGCTTGGCTGTGCGTCACGGGAAATCCTGCATATGGGGGAAGTCGTGGCAGGCATGCTGGGCCGCGCCATGCCCCTTTATCAAACTTGGGACACAGAGTATGCGCAGTCCATCCGTGCGGATGAGCAGACCGTGCGAAATGCGCATAGCGAAGTGAAGCTATTTCTGGCGCGCCTGAACAAAACAGGGCTGACTGACACACAGGCAAGTCGATCGCTTGAGTTATCGACGTTGGCAATGAACATGGATGCCGCTGCGGATTTGATTGCGCGCAACATGCTCAATCTAGCACAGCGTCTGGACGCTGAGAAAGTAAAATTCTCGCCAGATGGTTGGCTGGAGTTGACCGATTTCCATGACAGGGTCCTTGGGAATATTCAGTCGGCACTCAACGTTATGATGACACAAGAAGTCGACGCCGCCCGCGCCCTGATTGCGGACAAAGACGCCGTCCGCCAGATTGAACAAGAGTTGCAGCGCAAACACTTGGGCCGCCTGCAAAAAGGGGCGGTCGAAAGCATCGAGACCAGTAATATTCATCAAGAGACACTGCGCGCGCTCAAGCAAGTGAACGGGCACTTTGCGCTTGTTAGCAATCCGATCCTCGCAGGGTCTGGCATCCTATTGAACAGCCGTCTATCAAGATGAGACCTGCGCCATTGGTGAAATGAATGTGAAGTTTGTTCCAATTCCCACAAAATTGAGTGCGGCTTAGCAAGTTTGAATGACTTACAAGTCACTGAAATAAAAACAATACCTCATAGATAACTCCTGTGAAAGCAGAGTAGACGTTCATTCACTGCAATAGCGATTGTTTGCGACTAGGCACCCAACGTTTTTCATCTCGCCGCGGCATAGATGAACGGCAGTTTCTAATGCTGCCAAGTGGCACGAACATTTCGACTGTCGAAGCGAAAGCTGATCTCCGAGCGAACGCAGCGCAATCTGGTCACTTCTGCAAAGGGCCCAAACCGGCCATCAGATGCAGCGCAGCATCTGCTCAATCCCGGCTCTTGTCGGCGACGCGGACTGCCCCTGACAACAATCCGACTATGTCTGTTCCTCCCTTCGCATCGCCGCAAGCCAGGCTTTCGCGAAACGGACACTGTCCGGCCCTGCCCGGTGCGATGCCACGACCCTCTCCAATCGCTCGTACAGATAATCCAAAGCGCGCGGAGAGAACGCCGCCAGCGTGATCGCTTCAAAATCTTCATTTGCACATGAGTAGTCACACCAGCTGCACCAAGCAGTTGGTCTAGCCGGTGACGCTCGAATGGCGGCGCATCAGAAAGTGCAATTCTACCGCCCAAAGCTTTCAATAAGCCCTGAGCCGCTACTTCAACAAAACTGGAACGGGGTATATTATGCACCAATGTGCTGGCCTGCGACCATGCTTCTTCCGGCCATTCAGGCGCGGGTCGGATTTGGCTATAAAAAGTCTGAATTTCCCAGTCGTCATCAATCCAACTTAAGCCGACTTCGATGGGTTCGTGTTTCTGTCCCGACATCCTCGCTCAGAAAATGGCTGTGAACATAGCCGTTGGATGGCTGCTAGATTGCGACTGAGCAGAGATCCACTGAAGGTCACTGTGGAGCAGCCGTGCTTTCTCGAATGACGAGCGATACCGGCAGGACGGCGGCGTGTTGCAAATGCTCTTCTGGCGGTGTTTCGATCCTTGCCATCAGCATCTTGGCTGCAGTTTCGCCGATCATTAAGCGATCTTGTTTGATGGACGTAAGGGGGGGGATGAATTGCTCGGCCAAATCGATGTCGTCAAAGCCCATCACTGACACGTCATTGGGCACCTGAAAGCCATGGCGCGATAGTTCTGCGATAAAGCCCATGGCCAATTGATCCGATGCGCAGAAGACGGCGGTTGGGCGATCTTCCATTGCGATCCACGCCTTGGCGGCCAGACAGCCAGCCGCCAGGGAGAAGTCACCGGCAATGAGCCATTCAGGCCTGAGCGTAAGTCCAAGGAGAGCAATTTGAGCCACAAAGGCGTCTTTGCGCGCGTGCATCAAGACATTGCCGTCGGGGCCTGTCACATGGGCAATCTTGCGGTGGCCAAGGTCATATAAATGGTTCACGGCCTCACGTGTACCTTGACTGTTTTCACAACGAACAGATGGGAAATCGGTGCCATCAACCCATTCGCATGCAAATAGGATGCGCCTCGCCTGTGAGGCGTTCGCAAGTAGCTCTACAACTTCTGGCTCCAACCCGCCATCAAGGATGATCATCCCATCGGCACGCGCATCATCAAGATAATCTATCAACCTTTCGCCACTGTCGTGCACCTGCTTGGTACTGGCAATCAGCATAGAGTATCCCTGTTTTGACAAGCTGCGAGATATGCCTTCAAGGATCGTGGAAAAGAAAGGGTTGGCCAGATCAGGCAATAAGACCAGAACCGAATGCGCGCGCTGGGTACGCAAGTTTCGCGCCGCGCGATTGATCCGATAACCGGTGACTTTTACGGCCTCGGACACCCGTCTTCGGGTTGATTCGGACACAACATCGGGGTTCGACAAAGTCCGAGACACCGTTGCGGTCGAGACTTTTGCAACGCGTGCAACATCTTGAAGTGTCGAAGTTTTCAGTGTCATGGCGACCCTTTTTCCATCACCCTTTATGTAATCGATTACATATTTTCTTGACAGAACAATCAACACCAAGTGAGAATGTAATCGATTGCACGTTTCGGCGGTCATAAAATATTTGGCGGGAATCCGCATTTTCTGGGAGGAAAAAATGTCGAAAATCTTGAAGTCTTTGTTGGTTGGAACGGCGCTAACAGTCGCATCCGTATCTCACGCGGCTGAGCTGGAAGTGACCCATTGGTGGACATCTGGAGGCGAAGCCGCTGCCGTATCCAAATTCGCCGAGGCATGGAACGCGACAGGTAACACTTGGGTGGACGGCGCCATTGCCGGATCCGGTGGTACAGCGCGCCCAATCATTATTTCCCGCATCTTGGGCGGTGATCCGATGGCAGCAACACAGTTGAACCACGGTCGCCAAGCCCAAGAATTGATTGAAGCTGGCTTCCTGCTCGACTTGACGGACGTTGCCGAAGCTGGCGGTTGGGCCGATATCGTGAACCCTTCTTCGCTGTTGGACGCATGTACACTGGACGGTCGCATCTATTGCGTGCCAATCAACATTCACTCGGCGCAATGGATCTGGCTGTCGCATGCGGCCTATGAAAACGCTGGGCTTGCTGTGCCCGCAAACTGGAACGATTTTGTCGAAACTGCGCCTGCTCTTGAAGCGGCAGGGACGCTCCCGCTCGCGATGGGTCAGCAGGGCTGGCAGCAAAGCATTGCTTTTGGTGCTATTACGCTGGCTGTCGCCGGTCTGGACGCCTGGAAAGAAGTTAACATCAACAAGAACGCTGATGTTGCGCGCGGCCCTGAATATACCGCCGCATTCGAAGCCGCGGCAGCGGCCCGCAAATTTGCGAGTGCATCTGCAGTTCAGGACTGGAACCTTGCCACGAATATGGTGATCACTGGCACCGCCGGTGCGCAGATTATGGGCGACTGGGCACAGGGTGAATTTGCCGTTGCTGGGCAGGTCGAGGGCGAAGACTATTCCTGCTTGCCGGGCCTTGGCTTGAATGCGGTCTTGGATACCGGTGGCGATGCCTTTTATTTTCCCGTCAACGACGATCCCGAAATCACCGCTGCACAAAAGGAACTGGCGGCACTGCTGATCTCCCCAGAAGTACAGGTTTCCTTCAACCTCGCCAAAGGGTCCCTGCCTGTGCGCGGTGATATTGACATGTCCTCCGCGAACGGCTGCATGCAGAAAGGTTTGGGCATTCTGGCTGATGGGGGCGTCCTGCCTTCCGCAGACATTTCCTTCTCGGCCGACACGCAGACCCAGATCGAAGATCTGATGGCGCAGTTCTGGTCTAGCGATATGTCTGCTGCAGATGCGCAGTCGCGCTACGCGCAACTAATCGAAGACGCAGACTAAGTGATCTTGTGATCTGGTCCGGCAGTGCGCTGCCGGACCAACTTTCCGCCTATCCCGTCACCAATCTGGAGCCGACACGATGACCGTGACCTCGGACACCCTTTCATCACACGCCAAGCGACCCAGCCGCTTGTTCAAAAACATGATGGCCAAGCTTGCCTCGATCCCGATGATCCTAACGGCAATGGTTGTCTTTGTTGGCGGCACGACCTGGACAGTTGTTTATTCCTTCACCGGTTCGCGGATGTTGCCGAAAACCAACTGGGTCGGGTTTGATCAATACGAACGGCTCTGGGGTTCGGAGCGCTGGATTATCTCGATCAAGAACCTCGGGCTTTACGGATCGTTTTCCATGGTGCTGACGCTTGTGATCGGCTTTACCCTAGCTGCTTGCCTTGATCGAAAAATCCGGTTCGAGAGCGCGTTTCGCACGATTTTCCTGTACCCTTTTGCTCTATCCTTCGTCGTGACAGGCCTTGCATGGCAATGGATCCTGAATCCCGATTTCGGTCTGCAAAGCGTTGTGCGCAGTTGGGGGTTTGACACCTTTGTATTCAACCCGCTTAACGATCCCGACACTGTAATTCTGGGCTTGCTGATCGCTGGCCTGTGGCAAGGGAC
>Ga0316189_10007937_pt1 | contig 9999 bp, 10 predicted proteins | sample LowCovwburrow_MG_FD_204930 | JGI IMG/M metagenome (GOLD analysis project Ga0316189, IMG submission 204930) | Coastal sediment microbial communities from Maine, United States - Lowes Cove worm burrow | ecosystem: Environmental > Aquatic > Marine > Coastal > Sediment | place: USA: Maine... | reverse complement strand
TCCCCAATATCCTGGGAGAACTGATGGTCATGGGTTCCATGTGGATGGCAACCGCCGTCAGAACCGAAGCCGCCCTGAGTTTTATCGGGCTGGGGGTAAAACCGCCCACGGCCACCCTGGGCGGTATGATCAGAGAAGGGTTCAAGGATATCATGTCAGCCCCCTGGGCATCCCTGTACCCGGGCCTTGTCATTCTGCTGATCGTATTTGCGGCCAACCTTCTGGGAGACGGATTGCGTGATGCCCTTGATCCGAAACTCAGAAAAGACAAATAGGGCCTCTGTCATGGAGTATATACTGGAAGTAAACAACCTCAGTACGGCATTCCGGCTGAGGTCGGGATGGTACCCGGCCACAACCGATATTTCCTTTTGCCTGAAGCCCAATAAGACCCTGGCCGTGGTCGGGGAGTCCGGGTGCGGAAAAAGCGTTACGGCCTATTCACTGATGGGATTGTTGCCGGAACATGGCAGCAGAATTGAATCCGGCACAGCGTTGTTCAAAGGCGAAGATCTCCTGACCATGTCCCCGGAACGGCTCCGGAAAATCAGGGGGTCTGCCATGACCATGATTTTTCAGGAGCCGATGACTTCGTTGAACCCGGTGTTAACCGCGGGAAGCCAGATTGCCGAAGCCGTCTACTACCACATGGGGGTCGGGCAGGCCGCTGCAAAAAAGAGGGCCCTGGAACTCATGGACATGGTGAAAATACCTGCCCCTGAAAGCCGATATAATGATTATCCCCATCACCTTTCCGGGGGTATGTGCCAACGCATCATGATTGCCATGGCCCTGGCATGCGAGCCCGATCTCGTCTTTGCCGACGAACCCACAACCGCCCTGGATGTTACCATCCAGGCCCAGATGCTTTATCTGCTGCATGAACTCAAATTACGGCAGCAGATGTCCATGGTTTTCATCACCCATGATCTGGGGGTGGTTGCCCATGTGGCCGACCAGGTGGCAGTCATGTATGCCGGGACCATTGTGGAAACCGCACCGGTCAAGGAGCTGTTTGGAAATCCCACGCATCCGTATACGCGGGCCCTGCTAAGCTCCATACCCCGCCTTGACCGGGATAACCGCAACTTGTCACCCATCCAGGGGATGGTTCCGGCCATTGACGCCATGCCGGGTGGATGCCGGTTCTTCGGCCGGTGCCCCCGAAAAAACCAGTGCCGGCCGGATGAACTACCCCGGCTGCTGCCGCTGAAAAACGACCCGGACCACCTGGTCCGCTGTCTGTTATGCGAGTAAAGGTTAGGAGTATGAACGCGCCAATCAAACCGCCGCTGCTGACTGTCAGGAACCTTAAAAAGCATTTTAAGATCAAACGGGGTTTTCCCAAGAGCGTCACGTATACTGTCAAGGCGGTTGATGACGTTTCGTTTACCATCAACGAAAAAGAGGCCTTTGGGCTTGCCGGTGAATCCGGCTGCGGCAAAAGTACGGTGGGTCGGTGCATCCTGCGTCTGATTGAGCCTAATTCCGGCGAGGTGCTTCTCAGGGATACCAATGTTTTGGACCTGGAAAAACACCAGCTCAGATCCATGCGAAAAAATATGCAGATCATTTTCCAGGATCCCTACTCTTCCCTGAATCCGAGACGAACCATCGGGCAGACGCTGGCAGAACCCATGGCGGTCCATCATCTTTACCCGGACAAGGAGGCGCGCGAGGTGGTTGCAGCGCTGCTGGAAAACGTGGGCCTCTCCGCCAATGCCATCGATAAATACCCCCATGAGTTTTCAGGGGGGCAGCGGCAGCGGGTGGGGATTGCCCGGGCGATTCTGTTCAACCCGGATTTGATCATTGCCGATGAGGCGGTATCGGCCCTCGACGTCTCCATCCAGATGCAGATCCTGCACCTTTTGCAGGACCTGAAGGAAAAACATGCTTTAAGCTACCTGTTTATCTCGCATGATCTGGCAGTGGTCCGGCATTTCTGCCAGCGCGTGGCCATCATGTATCTTGGCCGGTTTGTTGAGCTCGGAACCGTGACCCAGATTTTTGATAATCCCCTGCATCCCTATACCGTGACCCTGCGAAATGCTTCCCCCATTCCCGATCCCAGTGTCAGCCAGCCCTTTGCCCAGCTCAAAGGTGAGGTGCCTTCCCCTATTTCTCCGCCCCGCGGATGTCATTTTCATCCACGCTGCGCCAAGGTAATGGATATCTGCTCGAGCGTATATCCTCAATGGGTTGACATAGGCCAGGAACGTGGCGCTGCCTGTCACCTGTACCCATAAAGGAGCGCCATGAAGTCGGGAAACGACACGAACTATGATATCTGTGTGATCGGTGGTGGCTTTATGGGAGCGGCCGTGGCACTGGGGCTGGTCAAGACTGGCGTCCGGGTCCTGATGGTCGACAGAATCAGCACGCTTCAAAAGGCGTCCAAAGCCAATTTCGGTCTGGTGTGGTCCCAGAGCAAAGGGCTCGGCAACCGGGATTACAGCCGCCTGTCCGTGAAAGCAACCCAGGCGTACAAAGCGTTTGCCGGCCGGCTTGAACAGGAGAGCGGCTTCGACACGGAACTGCGCCTGGGCGCCGGGCTGGTCCTGTCGATTGGCGAGGCGGAACTGGCCGCCCGCAAAAAGCTGATTCAACAGCTGCACCATGAAGCCGAACAAAGCGGTGAAACGCATCCCTCCCGCATGGTCGACCGCGGTGAAGTTCAGGCGCTTGTGGGCCAGACACCCCTGGGGGAAAATGTATCCGGCGGATCATTCAGTCCTATCGACGGCGATGTCAATCCCCTGCTGCTATTGAGGGCCATGCGCAAGGTTTTCAGCGGCAGGGGCGGGGACTTCATTCAAGGGTGCAGCGTCAATGCCATTCAACCCAAAAGGGGCACCTATGTTCTTGACACCACGCAAGGGACCGTCGAGGTTCCCACCATTGTTCTGGCGGCGGGCCTTGGAAACATCGAACTGGCGGCCATGATGGGAAAAACCGTTCCGCTTGCCCCCCAGAAGGGCCAGCTCCTGGTCACCGAACGGGTCGCCCCCTTTCTGCCATTTCCCATGAGCGGAATTCGGCAGACGGGCAACGGCAGCGTGATGATCGGTTACACCAATGAGGACACCGGGCTTGAGGTCGACACCACCGCATCTGCGGCAACCCGGCTTTCCCGCAGAGCGCTTCAGATATTTCCCGGTCTCTGTCATATACAGGTGGTTCGTTCCTGGGGAGGCTTGAGGGTTCTTACCGGGGACGGGGCGCCCATTTATGATGAAATTGAAGAAAACGCCTATCTTTTGGCCACCCATAGCGCGGTGACCCTGGCCTCAGTGCATGAATCCCTGCTGCCGGGCTGGATACTGGGTGGCCGCAGGCCTGATGAGATTCAACATTTTAATCTAGAGAGATTCCATGTTTAAACCGTATACATCCGCTAACCGAAAAACCGTCAGCATCGATTTTGAAGGCGCGCGGCTCAACGTGCCGGCCGGAATCACCGTTGCCGCTGCCGTCATGGGGTACACCGGTGAAAAATACATCCGCCGCTCTCCGGTCAGTGGAGAAAAACGGGCGCCATTTTGCTTCATGGGTGTCTGTCACGAATGCCTCATGGAGATCGATGGGATTCCGGATCAGCAGGCCTGCATCATTGAAGTCAAAGACGGCATGAATATTAAACGGCAGACAGGTCTGCCACAGGTGACCGACCCGGACAGGTCGGAATTGAAGAATGAAGATTGAAGATTTGTTGTATCGCTCTCCGAGGCGTAGGCGCTGCAACCCCTACGAGCCGGAGGCTTCGCTCTGTCTTTTCAAATTAAATCGATAGCATTCCTCTCCGAGCCGTAGAATATAAGAGCCGGAGGCTAAAATACTCAATTTAGCTATGGCATAAATCATGCGCAAACATGATGGGATTTGAATAAATAGGTGCTAAGCTTTTTCCGAGACCTCGCCCGGAAAAAATGGCCTCTGCTGGGCAGCAAGCATGCCGATACTTTATATACGGACTAAGGACCTAAATGAACCCGTTCAGAGATATTATCATTATCGGTGCCGGGCCGGCAGGACTTTCAGCGGCTGTTGCCGCTGCAGGGTACGGACTGGATGTGCTGGCTCTGGATGAACAGCCTACCCTTGGCGGACAGATCTACCGCAATATTGAAAGCGCTTCAGATCATACCCTCGCCATCCTGGGGCCGGACTATAGCCAGGGCCTGGCTCTGATTGAACGATTCAGAAACAGCACCGCCGAGTATCTTGGCAATGCCATTGTCTGGCGAATCGATCCGAATGGAAATATCTGTTTTTCACGCCAAGGCAAATCCATGGAGATCAATGCCAAGCACATCCTCATCGCAACCGGTGCCATGGAGCGGCCCGTGCCCTTTGCGGGATGGACCCTGCCCGGCGTCATGGGTGCCGGTGCCGTGGATGCCAATTTCAAAAGCTCCAACATGGTGCCCCAGGGCCCTGTGGTGCTGGCCGGAAGCGGCCCCCTGCTCCTCTATACAGCCGTTCACCTGGTCAGCTTCGGTGTTGCCATCGCTGCGGTTCTGGACACCACTCCTCTATGCAACATCCTGCCGTGTATGCCGGTTTTGCCAAAGGCCCTGAGACGGCCGGACTATCTCCTGAAAGGCCTTGGCATGATGGTAAATCTGAAGCTTGCCGGCATCCGGTACGTCCGTGGCGTGACAGAATACCAAGCGCACGGCTCAGACTGCCTGGACCATGTCTCGTTTAAGACGTCCGGCAGCTCGGGCACCCTGGATGCAGCGGTATTGGTGGTCCACGAAGGCATTGTACCGCGTTGTGATTTAACCCGCCAGATCGGCATCGCCCATCTCTGGGATCCGATTCAGCGATACTGGTATCCTAAAACCACGACTCTTGGCAGGACAGAGATGAAGGCCATCCACGTGGCCGGCGACGGGGCCTTTGTTCATGGCGGCGTTGCGGCGCAGCTAAAGGGCTCCTTGGCCGCCATGGATATTGCCGAAGCATTAATGGCCCTGCCGAAGCAGAATAAAAACGGTGTTGCCCGCAGGATTAAGCAGCAGCTGTATCGCGAGCTTGCTCCCAGACCCTTTGTGGATGCCCTTTACAAGCCCCGGCCCAATCTCTACCGCCTGCCCCCGGATACCCTGGTTTGCCGCTGTGAAGCCGTGACCGCCGGCGACATCCAACAGGCAATCGCCGAAGGCTGCCGGGATCCCAATGAGATAAAAGCCATGACACGCAGCGGGATGGGGCAGTGCCAGGGCCGCATGTGCGGCCTTGCCCTGGCTGAAATCACGACTGATTTTCTGAAACTCGAACCCAGTGACCTTAACTCCTTGAGCATCAGACCGCCGGTACGTAACATTTCGCTTTCAGAACTAGCCGGATTAAGCCTCCTGGAGACAACACCCCCATGAAACGAGCCGACGTCATCATCATCGGTGCGGGACTGATGGGCTCAGCCACTGCCCTCTGGCTTGCCAGAGCCGGGAAAAAAGTACTACTTCTGGAAAAGGCGCACCACCCCTGCCATGCATCCGCAGTCAATGCCGGCGGCGTCAGACGCTTGAACCGGGCCCTGGCAGAAATCCCCCTGTCGGTTGCCGCCATGAAACTGTGGCACCGTCTTCCGTCCATTGTCGGCAGCGACTGCGGATTTGAGCCGGTAGGCCAGGTGCGCATCGCGCCGGATGACACCGCTATGGCTCTGTTTGAGCAGCGGGTCGATCAGGTCCGGACGCTGGGATTTGATCACGAGGAGCTGGTAACGGCGGCGGAGATTAAACGCCTGGTTCCAGCCTATGCCGGCAGTTGCTGCGGCGGAATCGTGTCAAGAGACGACGGGTATGCATTACCGGCCCGGACCTTGAGGGCGTTTTTCAATGCCGCCTGCTCGGCGGGCGCCGAATCGGTTACCCGCTGCAGCGTCGCTGATATCTCTCCCGCTAAAAACGGATTTACCGTTGTATCCGAAGATGGACGCCGTTTTAATTCAGAGGTCGTGATCAACTGTGCCGGCGCCTGGGGAAACCGCATTGCTGGACTTGTTAACGATCACCTGCCCATGGAGCCCGCAGGACTATCCATGATGGTTAGCGCCCGCATGCCCAGGTTCATCACACCGGTGGTGGGCGTGCATGGCAGAAAACTCTCGTTCAAGCAGCCGGCCAACGGTACCGTTGTCATTGGCGGGGCCCACCGCGCGATTCTGGATATGGCCACAGAGAATGCCGTTATCGATTTTTCCGAAATGAAACAAAGCGCTGAAACCGTTCTGGAGCATTTCCCCGTCATGAAACATGCAACCATTGTCCGGTGCTGGGCCGGCATTGAAGGCCTGATGAGTGACGGACTGCCCGCCATCGGGGAATCCCCGACAATTCCCGGACTGTTTCATGTCTGTGGTTTTTCCGCCCATGGATTTCAACTGTCTCCCATGGTCGGCCGCCTGGCAGCCTCGCTTGCCATGGGTCGCAAACCCGAAGTCTCGCTGGAGGTATTTTCCGTAAAACGGTTTGGCGAAATTGGAGATTGAAGAATGAATATTGAATATTTAAGGTATTCTATCTATTCTATATTGCCGGAGCAAAGCGACATCCGAAAATCTTCAATTTTCAATCTTCAATTCCCCGGCAAATCGGGATTTACGCTTCGCTACAACCGGCTTGTCCGGGTAAGGGCTTCTTATGGCCACCATACTCGACTTCATATCAAACCTAACGCTTGAGACCATTCCTAAAACAGCCCGTCGGATAGCGCGCCTTTGCCTCCTTGATGCCGTGGGCTGCATGGTCGGTGGGATGAACTACCCCCCGTTGCTGGCCATGGCCGGAACCATTGCCGAAACAAATCCCGGCGCAACCGCCATTGTGGCAACCCCATTTTCATCCACCCGTGCCTGGGCATCGTTTATCAATACCCATGCCGGCACCTATTTTGACCTTGACGACGGTCATCGCAAAGCCCAGGGACATCCGGGCGGTGTTATTGTACCCCTGTCTCTGATGCTGGCTGCCGAAAATGGCTGCAGCGGCAGGGAGTTGCTGGCGGCCATTGTGGCCGGATACGAAACCGCCGTGCGCAGCGCGTTGATCCTGCGCCAGGCCGGCGGCCCCAGAAAAGGCTCGGGTGCCTGGAGTATCACCGGCGGAACTGCAGCAGCAGGCAAACTCTGCCACTTTTCCAAACTGCAACTGCAAAATGCCCTGGGTCTGGCCGAGTATTATGCCCCCCAGGCTCCCCAGGACAGGTCCCTGGCGAGCCCTTCATCCATGAAGGAAGGAATGGCCTGGGCATCCTATACCGCATTAACCGCGGTGGAACTTGCCGCCGCAGGGTTTGACGCCATGGATCCGTTTTTGCTGGATGCTTCCCAATGCAATGACCTGGGCAGCAACTGGGAAATCTGCTCGGTATATTTTAAGATGTATGCCTGCTGCCGCTTCTCCCACCCCGTACTAGACGGCCTTTCAGTACTGATCAAAAAAAATGAGATCACGCATGACAGCATCAAATCCATCACGGTGCAGAGCTTTGCAAAAGCGCTCCTGCTCGGGCGCACGGCACCTGAAAACCCTGTCGCCGCCATGTACAGCATTCCCTTTGCCATCGGAAGCAAACTGATCAAAGGGAAGGTTCGTCCGGAAGAGATGACGGCAGAATCATTGTCTGACAGCAGAATCCTGGACATCGCCGGAAAAATTACCATCGAAGAAGACCCTGAACTGACGGCCTTATTTCCTGAAAAGTGCCTTGCCAGGATAGTAGTTTACCTAGAAGACGGCACGCTTATTAAAAGCGCAACCCTCTCTGCCAGAGGAGATCCTGACAATCCTTATTCCCAGGAAGAGTTGCGGGTAAAGTTTCTCAGTCTTACACAGTCTCTTCCCGACAGGAGAAATGAAGAAATGTTTGATCTGATCATGAACATTGAGCATGAAAACCCCAGGGATCTCTGGCAAATGCTGCAGAAACGCTGAATATTTTGAAAAAAACAACTGGCTAATAAAGAAAACCAAACAGCCACAAGGGAATTTTCTGTCCAATTCCGGTCTCGATATCATCTATTGCCAGGTAAGAATTCGGGATGCCTTTTATCTGTTCGAAACCTTTGTTTCTGCCCCCAATTTCAAATGTATAGATGCCATCAACAAAAAAATCTCCTCGTTTGGGCACAGATATTTGGTGCATCCCGCCAAGCATGCCGGCAAAAAAAGTTTCTCTCATATTTCCAATATTCTCTTTGCCTCTGCCACTAATTGCATAGATCTGGTTTGTGTTGTTAAGATAAATTTTTTCCGGCTTTCCCATTCCCCTTAGTCCGCTGCCGCTTTTTGGGAGTGCAATAATGATTCCCCCGTCTTCAAGGTATTTCAGATAATTCTTGAGCGTTCGTTCGTCACCGATTTCTACTATTTTTTTAAGACGCTTCAAATCCGGAGTGAATGGAACGGACTCAGAGATGACGCTAAGCAATTTTTTCAATTTTTGAATGCTACGCCCACTTAATTCAGAATATACAGCAAGCAAATCACTTTCTATGGTTGCATGAATACTCTGCTCCAGGGTTATGTGATAAATTGATTCATCTTTAAACTCCTGGAAATAAGGGAAGTATCCAAATCTAAGATAATCCTTAAACAAGGAAAGAATCTTGGCGCCTGAGGGCTCCACGGATTTGACAATATTGGCTGCAGATTTTTCATGATGTTCCAAAATGAATTCAAGCGAGAGGGGCTCTGAGTTTATATCCAGCACCAAATCAATATATTCTCTAAAAGAAAGGCCGGTCATCCGGTAGACAACTGCCCTTCTGCTTAAATCGTGACTGCCTTTTTGAATGGCGATGGCGGAGCTGCCGGAAGCAATGATCCGGAGTTTTGTAAAACTGTCATAAATACTTTTAATTTCTCCCGACCAATTGACCCATTTATGGATCTCATCAAAGCAGATATACTCACCACCCAAATTATGGAATTCTTCGGCAATTTCATATAGATTATTTCCTGCAACCATAAAGTGGTCAACCGGAACATAGAGCGCCTTTCGTGTGAATAAATCGTTGTCATACTTTGATAGCAGGTGCTGGATAATTGCGGTTGTCTTGCCTGTGCCGCGCGGACCGATAATAATCGAAAATCTGTTTTTAAGCGGATACTGGTAGAGAAAATAGCGCTTGTATGGTCTGTTATAATTTCTTAAAAATTGTCTGCTGAGCTCAAATAGATTATCAATCATGATTTGCCCTTTCAGCCTTTTTAGGATTGCATTCCTATCCAAAGAACTATTTGTTAGTATCATATCACTATCATTTTAACTATTCAATAGGAATTAAATACCATTTATATTGGCACTTTGTGTATAAAAAGAGTCAGATAAAGCACTAATGGCAGAATATGGACTATGTGTTTCGTTTATTTGGCAAGAGTTGCGGCGGCGGAGAAGCAATGATTCGAGCCGCAATGGCCAACAGGATCGATACCGTTTTCGGAATTCCCGGCGCGCAGATCTACCCTCTGTTCGATGCCATCCACCGTCTGCCCGGAATTAACGCTGTTATCAGCAGGCATGAGCAGGGGGCAGGGTATATGGCATGGGATATGCCAAAGCAACCGGTTTACCGAGAGCGTTTGCGGTAGTTCCCGGTCCTGGTGTTTTGAACACGGCAGCGGCATTATGCACTGCCTGGGGCAGCAATACCCGGATCTATTGTATGACCGGCCAGGTACCATCCACTTTTTTAGACAGTGGAAGGGGGCATCTGCATGAACTTCCGGATCAACGGGCTACGCTTAAAACTTTGGTAAAATGGGCGGAGCGAATCGATGATCCTGCAGATACTCAAGCACTTACCAACAAGGCCTTTGAGCAAATGCTCAATGGCCGTCCCGGACCCGTTGCGCTGGAAATGTGCTGGGATACCATGGCAAAGGAATGGGAAGTTGATGTCGGGCAAGGCTATCAGACAGTTGACCCCTTTCGGTTTTCCTGTTTATAAACCCCGCACCTATGTTACCTCCGGATTTCAGGGAA
>Ga0316189_10007936_pt1 | contig 10003 bp, 6 predicted proteins | sample LowCovwburrow_MG_FD_204930 | JGI IMG/M metagenome (GOLD analysis project Ga0316189, IMG submission 204930) | Coastal sediment microbial communities from Maine, United States - Lowes Cove worm burrow | ecosystem: Environmental > Aquatic > Marine > Coastal > Sediment | place: USA: Maine... | reverse complement strand
ATGTGGCTGATTGGGCCGACAGTGCTTTTCACCTTTATCCCATTCAGCTGCTCAACTCCCTGGCCGACAAACGAGACTTGATTTTCAGCGAGTTGAAATCGGCGGGAATCCATGTGCAGGTGCACTACATTCCTTTGCATCGCATGCCGCTATATGCTGACGACTACCCGAATACCGACAAGTTTCCCAATGCGGATACCTATTTCAAGCGCTGCTTGAGCCTGCCCCTCTTCCCGGACCTTTCGTTTAAGGATCTGGAACGGATCATGGACGTATTGCTCAAAGCGATCGAAAAACATAGACCCAAGGTAGACGAGGCCGCTCCGGCTCCCGATCCGAACCACGAGGTCGAAGCGGCGCTCAGCGAAGATGAAAAGCCGGTCGCCAGGGAACCAGAGCCGGAAACACCGGTCGTGGAAACGGAACAAGAGGAGCCGGCCGCAGTCGAACCTCAAATTCCGGTTGAGGAGGCCCCTACCGATACCTCAATGCGCTTCGACATGCCTGACCAGGACGAGAATATCGGCGCGGTAAAACCACCCCGCAAAAGAGCGACTCGTGCTCCAGGTCGTCCGCGCAAAACCGCCAGGCCCGCCGCCAATGAAGAGGGCGAAGAATACAAGCCAATGCGCACCAGGCGCACCCGTGCGAAGGTTGAGCCGGCGAGCCATGAAACCGAAACTGTTGCGACCCAAACCCCTGCGGAAGAAGCACCGGTTGCGAAGGAAAAGGCGGAAAAGCCAAAAACCACAAGAGCCAGGGCAACAAAACCCAAGACTACAAGAACCACGAAAGCCAAGGCCACACCGGCAGACGAAGCCGGAGAATCCACAGACATGGATGGCAAGGCCGAAAAGAAGCCGGCAGCCCGAGTGCGCCGTCCCCGCAAAACGAAAGAAGATGCGGCGGATGCGGAAGCAAAACCCAAGACAACCCGTAAACGCGCACCGCGTAAGCCCAAGACGGCAGAAACGCCGGCACCGGCCAAAGATGAGTCAGAATAAGTGGGCCAGGGGCTGTGTTCTCACGGCCCCTGTCTCTCTTTCCCTAAACTCTTTGCCACGCTCAAACGTATCTAAGAGGGTGTTTTTTGACACTGAGTGATTAGTTGCTGATTGGAGGCTTGAATGATCAAGAGAATGTGTCTGGTTTGGGCACTCGTCCTTATCCCGGTTACCGCCTTTGGGGGAGAAGAGCAGAGACTCTCTTTGGAGGAAGCTCTAAAGATTGCCGTTGAGCGCAACCTGGATGTCCAATTGCAGCGGATCACGGTCAATGATCGCGAGATTGGGGTAGGTTTGGCAGATGCTCAGTATGAGCCGACAATAACCGGTAGCACCAGTGTGAGCACCGCAACTCGTGGACCTCAAACCCAGCAAGAGGGTGATAGAAGTGTGAGCGTCTCGGGAAACGACATTGAGTCAACCTTCAGAAAGTCCGAATGGTTCGGGTTTGGCTACAGTGTTTCGTTTGCCAATGATAAGAGCAGCAGCAGTGCAGACAACGCCTTTGGAGACGAGTACGGCGCGAGTCTCTCTTTTGGTTTCACTCAAGAATTGCTAAATGGCTTCTCTCTGGACAAAGAAGTGCAACGAAATACCGAGTATGTGGCTGAAAGCAACCTGGCAATCGCCCGCCAGGATTTAGAGCTGACAATCAGCAACGTGCTCCAGCAGGTGGAAGTCGCCTACTGGGATCTGGTTTCCGCGATTGATCAACTAAAAGTCAATCACCAGAGTCGGAGACTGGCCCAACAATTGTACGACCAGAATAAGATCAAGATCGATGTGGGAACCGTTGCCCAGATCGAGTTGGTTAAGGCGCAAGCCGATATTGCTCGGGTAGAATTAGACATCGTGCGCAGCGAGCACGGGGTCCTCGCTGCCGAGGACCGGCTGAAAAAAGAGATGAACTTGCCACTTGACCAGTGGGACAATCAAATTGTGGTGACTGATGAGCTGACGGTGGAAGAAATCTCTTCTAACTTGGAGATGGATTTTCAAACGGCCATCAAGAACAGGCCTGAAATGACCAAGAATACCCAGACAACACGGCAGGCCATGATGGACCTCAAAGTCGCGAAACACAACATTGTTCCCAAGCTGACCCTACAAGGCGGTTATACCGTGGCGGGCCAAGGTCGGGGTAGCACGACAGGGACAGGCGAGAATGCAGTCCCGGTACCGCCAGCCAACAGTCAGGCTTGGACCCAGATTTTCGACAGGGAACTGCCCAGGTGGAACGTTTCATTAAATGCAACCTGGAAGCCGTTTAACAGAGATGCCAAGCTACGCAAAACGCGTGCGGAAATTGCTCTACGCCAGGCTCAAGTCGGTACGGAACAATTGCAGATAACGCTCTTTCAAGATGTACGAAACGCAATTCGCGACCTGGAATCGGACATTAAATCGATTAAGGCCTCCGAACATTCCCTGAAACTTCAAAGAGAGAACCTGAAGGCGGAAGAACAGAAGTTCCAAAATGGGCTGTCTACCAACTATCAGGTATCCCAAGCACAAAAAACACTATCCGATTCGGAATCAGCCCTCATCCAAGCCAGGGTTGCCTATAAGAAATCTGTCATTGCCTATTATAAGAGCAAGGGCATGCTGGCCAAGTCTAGGAAGATCAACATCCGTTAATCCGTGGCAACGGACCCAATGCAAGCTTTTAAGGGCGTCGGTCATGCCGGCGCCCTTAAAGTTTCAAGCTACGCCTCACAGTCTTCAAGGCGTACAGCACCATGAGAACATCCACCAATAAGCCCCTCGGGAAAAGAAGAACCGGGTTCATGGGCTTACGTTTCATTTTCTGGGAGACGAGACATTGTCGGAGGAGTTGGGAACCGTCATTGTGGGAGCTGGCGTCATCGGCGCTGGCGTGGCTTATGCCTTAAGCAGACGAGGGATGAGCGCCTACGTGGTTGAAGCGGATGCGCGAGCGGGAACCGGCATCAGCAGCAGGAACTCCGGCGTTATCCACGCCGGTTTGTACTATCCACCGGGAAGCTTGAAAGAACGGCTGTGCCGCCTGGGCTCGGAAAAACTGTATCACTTCGCACGCACCCACGGGGTGGACCACCTTCAGACGGGAAAATATATCGTGGCCAACGATCAGGCCGAGATTGATCGCTTAAGGTGGCTGGAAGAAAAGAATGAGGGCCAGGTCCCCCTTCATCGAGTTGAGGCGCTGCCAGCGGGAATACAGGCAAAACAAGCGCTGTATTCGCCCAATAGCGGAATCGTTGATATTCATCAACTCATCGAAGCCCTGTTGGCTGCCAGCGGCGTTGAGGTTCTCTACCATCAACGCGTCACCCAGATAAAAGTAGTCTCCGAGGGCGTGAGCCTGACGATCGATGGGCAACCCTATGTTGCCGAACACGTGGTGAACTGTGCGGGACTCGCAGCAACCGATTTCGTTGCGGACAAACGCCATTATTTTGGCCGGGGAAACTATTTTGCTGTCAAGCTACCCGCAAAGCAAACGGTGCCTCACCTGGTCTATCCGGCGGTCCCCAAAGAGAGTCCCAGTCTGGGCATCCACCTGACTCGGAACATTGCCGGAGAAGCCTATCTGGGGCCTGATCTGGAGTGGGTCGAGCGAGAGAGCTACGGCGTCAACCCGGATCGTGCCGATTCTTTTTACAAGGCGGCTCGACGTTACCTGCCCTGGCTGAAACCCGAGGATTTAAGCCCAGGTTTTTCCGGTATCCGCCCGAAACTGTCCCGGCACGACTTTCACGACTTCTGCTTGCTTGAAAACTGCGGTCTGATCCATTGTATTGGGGTGGAATCTCCGGGCATTACGGCCTCAATGGCCATTGGGGAATACATTGCCGATCGCTTGAAAGTACAGGGCTGACTCCAACGGATTTGTGCCACGTAATCTACCTTTTTGCCATCCAGCATGGGGTTGGGGTTGTTGCGCTAATGTCGAAAACTTTACACAGCCGCTCAGACGTTTTGATCATTTAGTAGATGCATAGATCGCAGCCCTTGACGTGGTCGTTGATGATGCCAACGGCCTGCATGAAGCTCATGCAGACCATGGGCCCGGTGAACCCGAAACCCCGTTTCTTCAAGTCTTTCGACATGGCCTTGGCCTCATCGATCATCAACGGTAGGGTGCCTTTTTCAAATCCACCCTTGGGCACGTCTCTAGCAACGGGCGTGAATTGCCGAAAATAAGTGTCCAGGCTGCCAAACTCTTGCACCAGTGAGGAGCACAGTCGGGCATTGCGGATAGCGGCGTCTATTTTCAAGCGGTTGCGCACAATTCCTGCATCGGCCAGTAAGCGGGCCCTGTCGTCCTCTTCGAAGGCCGCGATTGCCTCTATATCCCAGTGGGCAAAGGCACGGGTAAAGTTCTCTTCCTTGCGTAGAATGGTGATCCAGGAGAGTCCCGATTGGAACAACTCCAAGACCAGCATTTTGAATAACTTGCGATCATCGTGCTCGGGTTTTCCCCAAACATCGTCGTGATACGCCATGTAAATGGGATCGTCTTTACACCACCAACATCGATTCATTCTTATGCCTCCAATTTAATTGCCTCTTCGCGCCAGCTCCAGACAGACGGCTTCCTTGTGGTTGCGCATTAAAACCAGGTTCCCCGAAATGGCCATGGAGTTCCAGGCCTTGCCGCCGAGGACATCAATACTGGATAAATCGCGAAACTCTTCCGGGCTCGGGTCCACCAAAGCAAGGGCGCCCTTTTCCGATTGGATCAATAACTTGTCTTCCACCAACAACATCTGGCCATGGCCGTACCTGCCTCGCTTCCACTTGCGCTCGCCGGTGGCGGGATCGATACAGGTTAGAATGCCGTCGTCGAGACCGTAGACATAACCCTCGTAGGCAACATAGTTGGCGAATTTGGCCTTGAGCCGTTTCGTCTCGTAGAGTTTGGTCACGCCGAGTTTCTCGGTCTCTGCGCTTATTTGGTAGAGGGCCGATCCGATACCATAGCCACTGGAAACCAGTAAACGGTTTCCAGCCAGCAGTAAGGGGTTGGCCGCGTTGGGGTGACCATCTCCCCAGGGGACCTCCCAGAGAATGGCACCCGTTTGGGGGTCATGTGCGGCGACAGACATCCCGTTGACCACCACGATCTGAGGGACACCCGCAATCGTTCGTAGCTGGGGCGTGCTGTATCCCGGGCTGTCGTTACCACCACCCCAAACAAAGCTGCCGTCGACGCGGTTATAGGCTACCAGGCTGCGGCTATCTGGGCCACCCGGGCTAACCACCACCAACTCATCGTAGACCAGGGGCGAGCTTGAATAGCCCCACTCCGGTAATCGTCCCTTGTTGTCCTTAAGTGTATCAACAAACCAAACCTGGCGGCCCGTTGCCAGTTCCAAGCAGTGGAGCTGGCCTTGTGCCCCAATAGTGTAGACTCGGCCGTCAGCCACAGTGGGTGTGGAGCGGGGACCGTCACCGCCAATTACCGAGACAAAGGGTTCCCCCCCATCTGCGGCCCAAACTGCGGTTCCCCGTTCCAGGTCGTAACAGGTGATCATCTGCTTTTGGCCGCGTTGCTCCTGGGTGACAGCCAGCTTGCCCACAACTGCAAAACCAGACCAGCCCGCGCCTATTGGGATACGCCACTTTTCTTGTGGCGCATGAGCCTTCCAGTCGGTTGCCAGCAGCGTTCCCTTGATCTGATTATCGCCATCGGGTCCCATGAACCCAGGGAAATCGGCTTCTCCGGCGGCTGTTACCACCGAGGTAGTGCTGGTCTTGGCTTCGCTGTCCATGTCGGCATAGGTTTTTGCCCAGCGGTAGGTGAGGATGGGCACAAAATCACCGCTCAGGTCGGAGAACTCAAAGAAGAAAAAGAACACGGCGAACCCAAGTAAAAACAGGCCCACGCCACGTTTACGGGTTTGTTTGCTCAATCGCGAAAAGAAGATAAACCAGACCAGGGTTGCGGGCAGCGAGAATAAGAGGAACGCCATGGCTTTTAAGTAGTTATCCTGGCGCATGTCCCCATCTGAGAAGAATGCAAACAGCCATAAGGCCACATTGATCACTAAAATCACCCAAAAGGGCCACATTCTTGGTTTTTTTGCTTCACTGCTCATCTTTTTTCCACCGCCTTCCGTGAGAATTGCTGCCCATTGTACCCAAGGACCCTGTAAATGTCCCGACATTTTGACGTGACCCTGTGTTAGAATGCCCGCATTATATGGTGAAGGATGATGCTATGCGATGGATGATGTATTCGACCCTGTTTTTTAGCCTGGCTTGGGCACCGGGCCTTGCTCAAAGCCGATCGGCCAGTTTTTCCTTCAAGGGCAGCTACACCGATCATTACGTTTTTCGGGGGCACCTGGTCAATCCCGGTGCAACCAGCTTGGGTCAGTTTACCGCCGGCATCGGGAAATGGTCCTACGATGCGGTGATGGCCGAACCGATTGATCGTTTCGACCGATATTTCGGTGACACCATTGAGGTCGACGGCTACTTCGAGCGCGAGCTTTCCCACAATATCTCCTACACTACCATAAGCGGCGGCCAGATCATTACCTATGGCTATCAGTTCTTGGACTACGATGGCATTCTGCCCGATACACAGGAAATCTTCATGAGGGTGTCAAAGAACAGTAAATGGAGCCCAACCTATGGGATGGCCTTCGATTTCGATACCTACAAGGGTTATTATTTCGATGCTTCCCTCACCCGCTTCTGGCCCTTTACCCGCCACACCAAGTTATTGGCCAACATCATCGCCGGTTTGAGTTACGACCTGACCGAAGAGAAAACCGAAGATGGGACGGTCACCGAGCCGGCCTTTTTCGAGGACGACGGCATCAGCCACGGTACCATACAGCTTAAGTTCCTGTGGCAACCCAGCAACTGGTTCAAGTTCGAAACGGGCGGCGATTACCATCACCTGTTGGATGATTCGCTGGAAAACGACCTCTACGATGACTACGATGTGGTTTGGACCGCATCTTTCACGATTACAATATGAATGCACCGATTCTTATCGCAACTGCGGGCCACGTAGACCACGGCAAGAGTACCCTGGTTCAAGTATTGACCGGCATCGATCCAGATCGTTGGGAAGCTGAAAAGAGCCGCGGCATCACCATCGATCTGGGCTACGCCCACGTAACCCGTGAGGGGCGAACCTATTCGTTTATTGATGTGCCGGGCCACGAACGGTTCATTCACAATATGCTGGCGGGCATCGGCAGTATCGATGCGGTGCTGTTTGTGATCGCGGCAGACGAGAGCATTATGCCTCAGACTCGTGAGCATGCGCTGGCCTTGCGCTATCTGGGCGTGGAACAGGTGCATGTGGTCATCACCAAGGTTGACCTGGTGGACGAGGACTTGCTGGAACTGCTGCACATGGAAATAGACGAGTGGTTGGAGGAAAATGGCTGGCCCGAAGCGTCGAAGGTCGCCTTTTCCTCGAAGCAACCCGAAACGACAAAGGATGTTGTGGCCCTGATGCAATGCTTGGAGAAGAAGACCGCGGGCCGGCAGTCGGGCTTCAGGCTTTCCATCGATCGGGTGTTCACCAGCCCCGGTTCAGGCACGGTGCTGACCGGTACGGTGGACCGCGGTGGGCTGAATGTGGAACAAGCCGTTCACATTCAACCCTTTGGGCTGGAGGGACGCATTAGGCAACTCCAATTGCACGGCGAGTCGGCCGACAGCATCGGCCCACACACACGCGTGGCCCTGAATCTGGGCGGTGTTCACTATTCGGAGCTGGGTCGAGGCAACTGTGTCTTCACCAACTCCCAGCCCAGGCTTTCGCGCAAGATACTGGTGCGTCTCAATGATTTCGAAGAGGATTGGTCGCCCTCGACACGGCATGAATTCCACCTGCACCACCTGGCCGCACGGCTCAACGCACGCATGCTCTGGCGCGAGAATGACGTGGCCGCGCTGGAGCTGCGCGAGGCCTACGGTTTCTGGGCCCTGGATCGCGGCCTGATTCGCGACGGTTCTCCCATGCGCGTCTTTGCCGGATTCGAGGTTCTGGAGCCTGAACTTCTACGCAGCAAACGCCGCCAGGGCCTTTCTCTTGTGACAGATTTACCCGTAGCGGGCGATCTGGTTTCCTGGCAGCGCTGGTACCTTCAGCACCAACAGGGATTGATCGATCTTGATATTCTCAAGGCCAAATGCGGTGAGCCGCTCACGACAGAATTACTAGCCGCAGTGGTTCCCGTGGGTGATCGTTTTGCACTCGCGCTGGATGCCTGGGAACGCTATCAGCAGGAATTCTTGGACGGTCTTTTGGCCTGCCACGCCGAACTGCCCATTTTCGAGACAATTCCCCTCAGCAACGCCCATAATTATTTCAAGGGAAAGAACTGGACGCCACAGCTCATAGACTATTGTTTCCAATGGGCCGGCCAGGCAGGAAAGATCGTGCTCCAGAAAGACCGCCTGCATCTAGTTGGCGTTCGCCCTTCTTGGACACCCCATCAGAAGGACCTGCTCAAGATATTCCTGGGCCAATTGGAGGAAGGGCTGGCCGTGGTCGACCTGAAATTGATCCGCGAGGAACGCGCCAAATTTGCCTTGATTGAGCGGCTTCTGATCTGGGAGAAGTTCCTGGTGAATCTGACCCCGGAACTCTTGATCCACCATCAGTTCCTCAATCGGATCAGCGAAAAACTTGCCGAGAAATACTCAGCGCAACCCTTTCGGATCCAAGAACTCAAGGAAGAGTTCGATTTCACGCGCAAGTACGCCATCCCCTTATTGGAGTACTTCGACAAGCTGGGTTATACGCGCCGTCAAGACGATAGTCGGGTTTGGATTGCCCGCGAGCAGCCTCATTGGCCCTGCGCATGGTCACGGCCCGAACGGTAGTTGCCTCAACGCGTTAAAGTCTTCATCCGTGAGCGGCTCGGGACCCTCTACTCCGCTTACTTGGCGGCATGAGTTTGATTTGCTGGTGGAATGTTCCGATCACTTTCTGCTGGGGGTACCTACATATCTTTCTCCCTTCTTTTCTTCCTTCCTAAAACCTTGGCGAACTTCGCGCGGGCCTAAAGCGGGTCAGTAGCTTGAGGCTTCCTCCGGGACCTTCGCTTGTTCGGTCGGTTTCTAAAAGGCCGAGACGGCTGCCCCCCCTCAACGCAATGGTGAAGCCACAATTCGCTCCCAAGTTTCGAACAAGCCGCCTGGCCAAAAAGGGTGATCAGCCCGCCTGAGAATGGTTTTTCAGGCCAAAACCGAGCCTACCAAGGGTTTAGGCGCAATACCGCCACTCTTCGTTGAAGAAAGCTTAAAAACAAACCTCTATATACCATAAACGATTTTTGGGCACCCCTGGTACACATTTTATTTTCACGAAAATAATTTCTCACCAGATATCACCATTTTCACAAAATACAAGTCCAATTATTCATGAGGTTTACAGAAAACCGTGTAGACTAATTCGACCAAAACAGGCCAAAAAAAGTTTTTTTATGCAAAAAGAATGTGTACCACGCTTTTTTTTTCTTTACATTTTGGCCTCAGGTAACAACTCGGACACCCCTGGTACACATTTTATTTTCACGAAAATAATTTCCCACCAGAAAGCGCTATTTTCACATTTTTCAAGTCCTTTAAATCCAGGTGCTTTGCGAAAGTCGTGTAGACTAATTCGGCCAAAACAGGCCAAAAAAAGTTTTTTTATGCAAAATGGATGTGTACCAGGGGTGTCCAAAAATCGTTTATGGTATATAGAGGGTCATTGTTCGACGGCCCCGTGGAGGGGCCTTCAAGGGGCAAGGGGCAAGGGGCAAGGGGCAAGGCTCAAGGTTCAGGGGTTCCCGCCCACCTCAGCCGGCCGCCTCAAACACCGGTACAAACACGCAACTATTGAACCGACGCAAACACGCATGTGCCAAAACCAGGCACTCCGAGCCTCCGAGTGGACCCTGCTCTGGTAGACCGGCGCATTCCTAGCCTCCGAATTGATCCTGCTTTGGTAGAAGGGCGCACTCCGTGCCTCGGGGTGGACCCTGCTTTGGTAGAAG
>Ga0316189_10007935_pt1 | contig 10003 bp, 9 predicted proteins | sample LowCovwburrow_MG_FD_204930 | JGI IMG/M metagenome (GOLD analysis project Ga0316189, IMG submission 204930) | Coastal sediment microbial communities from Maine, United States - Lowes Cove worm burrow | ecosystem: Environmental > Aquatic > Marine > Coastal > Sediment | place: USA: Maine... | reverse complement strand
TTTTGCCGCGACCCGGATGGTAATGCCGTGGAGTTTGCCGAGGTGGCTAGTTGAGGCTGCCGACTGCCGGGGCGTTGTCTTCATCCAGGTATTTGTAAATTGCTTTTTCCAGGCATTCCGAGATCAGCGTGTCTGTCAGTGGTTCATTATTACGATCGGTAATGTAATACACGTCTTCCACGCGTGAACCCATGGTGGCGATCTTGGCATTCAGCAGTTGCACACCGCAGTCGGTAAATGCCCTGCCGATGTGAGATAGCAGGCCAGGACGGTCCGCCGTAACCAGTTCCATGATGGTCCGTTGGTCAAAGGTATCCTGCCTGAATACCAGCTGTGTCTTTATGGGGAAATGCTGGTACTGGCGTGGTGTGCGCCGCGTGATTTGCCAGCTTCTGCGATCGCCATGGTTAATGAGGTCAAGCAGTGTCGATCTGATTTCCTCAATGCGTCGTGCGTTTGTTACCGGTTTGCCGGTTTCTTCCAGGACATGAAAAGTGTCCAGGATATAATTATCCGCCGTCGTGGTAATGCCGGCATCGACAACGTTGAGCGCCAACTGATCCAGCACGGCCGTTATGCGGGTGAACAGATTCTCGCCGGAAGGCGCGAAGATCAATATTTCCGTACCGCCGCGTTCAGTTGCCGGCTGGATATCAACGATATTACTGTTGTCCGGCCTGTTTAGCAGCAGTTGTGTATGGTGCGCTATCTGTTCGGGAGAATGGCGCAGAAAATATTCATCACCGAAACTGTCCCACAGGGCGTCGGCACCGCTTGGTGATTCCTGCAGCAGCTTTGCGGTGATTTTCCGGATCTGCTGAATATGCTCCGCGCGTTCAAGCGGGTCCTGCAGTCCTCGCTGCAGTGCGCGGCGGGTATTGTAGTAGAGCTGTTTCAGCAGGGCATCCTTCCAGCTGTTCCACATCTCCGGGTTGGTGCCGCGGATATCCGCCACAGTCAGCAGGTACAGGTAATCGAGGTGTATGGTATCACCGACGATACCGGCAAAGCGGTTTACAACAATCGGGTCACTGATGTCTTCGCGCTGCGCAGTTGATGACATCAACAGGTGCTGGTTGACAAGCCAGCTAACCAGCTCTGCATCGTAGTCACTGAGGTCGTGCTGGATGCAGAACGCGTGGGCAACTTTGCCGCCCAGTGTTGAGTGGTCGCCGCCACACCCCTTGGCAATATCGTGGAACAGGCCCGCAAGGTAAAGCAGTTCTGGCTTGGGCAGGGTGGCGATGACATGGCTGCAGAGCGGAAATTCACGCGCATGTTGATGCACTGTAAAGCGGCGCAGGTTGCGAATAACGGTAAGGATATGCTGGTCTACCGTGTAGATGTGAAACAGGTCGTATTGCATCAGTCCGACAATATGCTCAAAGGCTGGCAGGTAGGCAGCGAGAATGCCGTAGACATTCATGCGTCGCAGTACGTGTGTGACCCCGTGCGGTTGTCTGATTATCTCCATAAACAGGCTGCGTACCTTGATATCGTTACGATAGTCATCGTCAATAAGGTGGTGATGCTGGCGTATGGCGCGAATAGTGCCGGCGCGGACACCCTGCAGTTCCTGGTTCTGTTCCAGCAGCAGAAATATTTCGAGTAGCGCGAACGGGTAGTGTGCAAAAACACCGTCGTTCCTGATTTCGATAAATCCGCCACGGCTCTGGAAGCGTTTGTTTATGATGACAGGTTCGCCGGGACCTTCCGGGTGCAGGATATTTTCATGGAACAGTTGCAGTAACATTTCGTTAAGGCGGCTGAGTGTCATGATGGTGCGGTAGTACTGCTTCATGAAGGCTTCCACGCCCAGTCGCTTGTCATCGTCATGGAAGCCGAAGGTGTTGGCAAGCGTGCGCTGGTAGTCAAACAGCAAGCGATCTTCGCCGCGCCCGGTGAGCATGTGCAGTGCAAAGCGGATATTCCAGAGCAGGTCGCGACCCTTGACCAGGGTTTCATATTCCCTGCGGGTCAGGAAGCCATGATCTATCAGCTGTTCCAGTGAAGAGGTGCCGAAATGTCTGTGTGCAACCCAGGCAACCATCTGGATGTCACGCAGTCCTCCCGGGCCCTCCTTGATGTTCGGTTCAAGGTTGTAGGCAGTGTCGTGAAATTTTTTGTAGCGGCTGCGCTGCTCGGTACTTTTTACTTCAAAAAAGGTTCGGCTGTTCCATATCTCGCCGGGTGCGGTGCTGTTTTGCATGCGCCGGAACAATTCTTCAGAGCCGGCAAGCAAGCGTGCCTCCATGAGGTTGGTGACCACGGTGACATCAGCCAGTGACTGCTGGATGCATTCCTCAATGGTGCGTACGCTGTGGCCTACCTCCAGCCCGATGTCCCAGAGGAAAGTGATTAGCTCGGTGATGTGTGAGTCAAAGCGGTTGTTTTCGTCATCAGGCAGCAGTATCAGCAGGTCAATATCGGATCCGGGCATGAGCTCACTGCGTCCATAGCCGCCTACGGCAACCAGTGTTGCTTCCCCGTCGTCTGAATTCATGAAACGGGACCAGGCACGCAGCAGCAGTTCGTCGATTTGCCAGGAGCGGGCACGGATCAGAACGGGAGCCCCGACGCCATTGTCGAACTGCTGTCCGAGAATCTCCTTGCCCTGGACAAGGCATCGCTTGAAGGCTGTCAGCGGATTGCCGGATTGAGCCAGAGTCTCATCCAGCACGGGCAGCTGGAACCATGATTCAATAGTTTTCAGAGGGGCGGTCTTTGCGCCGGTGTCAGTCATACAGGCTTCGAAAAAAAGCTAGATTTCGTCATCGGGGAGGCAAGTAAGTACTTCGTGGCCGGTTTCTGTCACCAAAATAGTGTGTTCCCACTGTGCTGACAGGCTGTGGTCCTTGGTGACCACTGTCCAGCCATCCGGTAATAGTTTTGTGTGTCGTTTGCCGGCATTCACCATGGGTTCGATGGTGAAGGTCATTCCGGCTTCCAGTTTCATGCCGGTACCCGGCTTGCCGTAGTGCAGGACCTGCGGGTCTTCGTGAAATTCGCGACCGATACCGTGGCCACAGTATTCGCGGACAATAGAGCAGTTGTGAGATTCAGCATGCCGCTGAATGGCATGGCCGATGTCACCGAGCTGAATGCCGGGTTTTACCATCGCAATACCGATTTTCATACACTCATGACTGATGCGTGCCAGTCGTTCGGCAGCAACCGAGGGTGTGCCTACAAAGAACATCTTGCTGGTGTCGCCATGAAAGCCGTCCTTGATAACGGTGACATCTATATTGACGACATCACCTTTTTTAATGACCTTGTCGCCGGGTATGCCGTGGCAAACAACATGATTTATGGACGTGCAGATGGATTTCGGGAAGCCGCGGTAATTCAGTGGCGCCGGGATTGCCTGTTGCTGGTTGACAATAAATTCATGGCAGATACGGTCCAGCTCGTTGGTGGTGATGCCGGGTTGTACATGCGGCCGAATCATCCTCAGAACTTCGCCGCCGAGACGCCCGGCGATACGCATCTTCTCGATTTCATCAGGGTTTTTTATAGAGACTGGCATTTAATGTCCTGAATATCATGTGTTTTACCCTGGCCTGCTGCGGTGCGGAGGCCGGGCTACCTGATTGCTGTGGATGTGAGTGTATGGTATAAAGGCGGGCTTGTTAAGTGGGGTCTAATGCTCCGCCTGACCTAATTCACACATGTATCGGCACATGCGACAGGGTGCCTGGTTGACTGTAAGCATAAAAGCAGTCATTCGGGTTGTTGTTATGGGATGCATGGAAGTCTAACCCTGAATACTGGAGAAATCTAAAGATGGCAGAAGTCACTATGCGCCAGATGCTGGAAGCTGGCGTGCATTTTGGTCACCAGACCCGTTACTGGAACCCGAAGATGGCCCCCTATATCTTCGGCGAACGCGGCAAGATCCATATCATCAACCTTGAAAAAACCATGCCCCTGTTTACAGAGGCCATGAACTACCTCGGTAGTCTGGTAGCGAACGGCGGCACGGTGCTGTTCGTTGGCACCAAGCGTTCTGCACAGAACGCGATCAGGGAAAATGCAGAGCGTTGCGGTATGCCGTTCGTCAATCACCGCTGGCTCGGTGGTATGTTAACGAACTACAAGACAGTGCGTGCTTCAATCAAGCGCCTGAAAGATCTCGAGGCCATGTCTGAAGACGGTTCGTTTGACAAGATCAGCAAAAAAGAAGCCCTGATGCTGACACGTGAGCTTGAAAAGCTGGAACGCAGTCTTGGCGGCATCAAGAACATGCGTGGTATCCCTGACGCCATGTTTATTGTCGACGTGGGCCATGAAAAAATTGCTATCAGCGAAGCCAGAAAACTTGGTATACCGGTGATTGGTGTTGTTGATACCAATAACTCGCTGGACGGTGTTGACTATGTAATTCCCGGCAATGATGACGCGATTCGCGCAATCAAGCTGTTTGTCGAGTCTGCAGCCACCGCAGTTGATACCGGCAAACTGAGTGTTGCGCATGCCGTTGCCGATTCAACCGATGAATTTGTCGAGCTGGATGACAACGATGCTGCCAAGCCTGTCAGGAAGGCGGCTAAAAAGACGGCAGGCAAGGTCAGCGTGAAGAAAGCTGCTCCCAAGCCCGCTGCCGGGGAGCCTGCAGTAAAGGCTGCTACTCCCAAGCCCGCTGCCGAGGAGCCCGCAGTAAAGGCTGCTCACCCAGCTGCCGAGCAGCCGGCAGTAGAAGTTGAGGCCGAACCGGCAGCCAAGACCCAGGCCGGGGAAGAATAAGCCTGTCCGGCTGGTTTTCATCTGCACGTGGAAAGAATCTAGAGGATATTAAATATGGCAATTACTGCTGCGCTGGTAAAAGAACTGCGCGAACGTACCGGCTCCGGAATGATGGAGTGCAAGAAGGCACTGGTTGATGCTGCTGGTGATATGGAAACGGCCATCGAGGCGTTACGTAAAACCGGTCTGGCGAAGGCTGACAAGAAGGCCAGCCGTATTGCTGCCGAGGGTCTGATTGTGGTTGAAGTCAGCGATGACAGTAAAACAGCTGCTATCGTGGAAGTTAATTGTGAAACTGATTTTGTTGCCAAGAAAGAAGACTTTCAGAGCTTCGCAAGCGCTATTGCAAAACGTGTTGTGGCTGACAACCCGGCCGATCTTGATGCGTTGATGGCAATGCCGCTCAATGATGGCGATAGCAAAACTGTAGAGGATGCACGCAAGGCACTGATTGCCACCATTGGCGAGAATATTTCTGTGCGACGTTTTACCCGAATCGAAAGTGATCATGCCATTGCCAGTTACCGACACGGTGTACGCATTGGCGTACTGGTGGAACTGGCCGGTGGTGACGATACGCTTGGCAAGGACCTGGCGATGCATATTGCAGCGCACGATCCGCGTCCCGTCTGTATTTCAGAAGACCAGGTTCCCGAGGAGATGGTGGCAACCGAGCGTAATATCTTCACCGCCCAGGCACGGGAAAGCGGCAAGCCGGACGATATTATTGAAAAAATGATCAGTGGCAGGATTCGCAAGTATCTTGCCGACATTACCCTGCTTGGCCAGTCTTTCGTCAAGGATCCCGACCAGACGGTTGCCAGCTTGCTGAAGCAGGCAGGCGCCAGCGTAGTGCGCTTCGAGCGGGTTGAACTGGGTGAGGGCATTGAAAAGAAAACAGATAACTTTGCAGACGAGGTGATGGCTCAGGTCAAGGGTGGTTGATTTGTCATTGCGTTAGCTCACTGAAACGGGGTCGATTTTCGACCCCGTTTTTTTATGGCAATCCCCGGGAAAACATACGACAATAGCCGGGTTAAAAATCTGGCGATATATTATAAAATATTGAATATTAAGGATATTAAATGTTGTACAAGCGGATATTGCTGAAACTCAGCGGTGAAGCACTGATGGGGCAGGGCACGCACGGAATTGATCCGGCCGTGGCACAGCGCCTGGCCGGCGAAATACACACGGCTGCCAGCCAGGGCGCGCAACTCGGACTGGTCATCGGTGGCGGCAATTTGCTGCGCGGTGCCAGTCTGGCTGCGCAGGGCATGAACCGTGTCAGCGGTGATCACATGGGCATGCTGGCGACGGTGATGAATGCGCTCGCCATGCAGGATGCCATTGAGAAAACAGGTACCGATTGTCGCGTAATGTCGGCATTGAGTATCGATCAGGTGTGTGAACCCTACTCAACCCGGCAGGCAGTGCGGCACCTTGAGCAGGGACGGGTAGTCATTTTTGCAGCAGGTACCGGTAATCCCTTTTTTACCACGGATTCCGCTGCCAGTTTGCGCGCTATCGAAATCGGCGCAGACATCATGCTCAAGGCAACCAAGGTCAATGGTGTTTACAGTGCCGACCCGGTGAGCAACCCGGATGCAACACTCTACAAGCACATCAGCTATGACGAGGCGCTGGCACAGAAGCTCGCTGTTATGGATGCAACCGCACTGGTACTGTGCAGAGAACACAACATGCCACTGCGCGTGTTCAATGTATTTGAAGCCGGCCAGCTTGAACGGATTGTCGACGGGCAGGATATCGGAACGTTGGTAGAGCAGGAGAGTGAGGAATGATTGAAGAGATAATGCAGGATGCCGGTGTGCGCATGGACAAAAGTATTGAGGCTTTCAGGTTGACGCTTGGCAAGGTGCGCACCGGTCGGGCGCATCCGAGTCTGCTGGACCATCTGGTGGTCGATTATTACGGTTCCGATGTGCCGATCTCGCAGGTGGCAAATATTGGTATCGAAGATGCGCGAACCCTGACGGTAACACCGTGGGAAAAGACCATGGTGCAGGCCATCGAGAAGGCTATTCTGAAATCCGATCTGGGGCTTAATCCGTCAACGGCAGGTACCGTTATGCGTATTCCCATGCCGCCACTGACAGAAGAAACCCGCCGTGAACTGGTAAAGGTCGTGCGTCATGACGGCGAGGCGGCAAAGGTTGCCATTCGTAATATCAGGCGTGATGCAAACAGTGATTTCAAGGACCTGTTAAAGGAAAAGGAGATTTCCGAAGATGAGGAACGCAAGGCACAGGATGCGATTCAGAAATTGACGGATGCGCATGTTGCCGAGGTAGACAAGGTCCTCGCAACCAAGGAAGCCGAGCTGATGGAAATCTAGCCAGCCGGACAGAAGGCAGGCAGGAATTCTCGGGTAAACGAAATAAAAGGGGCACAGCGGGTTTAGTTGATGGCTGAAGACAGTAATGAGGGCAGTTTGCCGCGCCATATTGCCATTATCATGGATGGGAACGGCCGCTGGGCACGTGCGCGCCTGTTGCCGCGTTACGTCGGTCATCGCGAAGGGGTGAAGTCAGTTCGCCGCGCAGTAGAGGCCTGCCTGAAAAAAAACATCAAGGCACTGACACTGTTTGCTTTCAGTAGTGAGAACTGGCGCAGGCCGAGTGAAGAAGTCGGCCTGATCATGGACCTGTTCGCGCTTGTCCTTAAAAAGCAGGTCGTTGCACTGAACAGAAACGGTGTACGCTTGCGTTTTATTGGCGACCGTACGGCATTCTCGCAAAATTTGCGTGTATTGATAGCTGCAGCAGAAGAAGACACCCGCGACAACACAGCGCTGGACCTGGTGATTGCGGCGAATTACGGTGGTCAGTGGGATATTACCCAGGCGGTTCAAAAGCTCGCCGGTCGTTTGACTGCCGGCACACTCGCACCGCAGGATATAACGCCGGATGTGCTGGCCGCCGAGGTGTGCCTGTCGGATCTGCCGCCGCCGGACCTGTTTATCCGCACCGGCGGGGAACAGCGCATCAGTAACTTCCTGCTCTGGCAACTGGCGTATACCGAACTGTATTTTACCGACACACTGTGGCCGGCCTTTGACGGGCGAAAGCTGGATGAGGCGTTGTCCTGGTATGCAAACCGCCAGCGCCGTTTTGGTCGCACCGGTGAACAGGTGGAGCAGCAAAAAGGTGCTTAAGGCACGCCTGATCTCTGCGGCCGTGATGATCCCGCTGGTGGTCTGCGGTGTACTGTTCCTGTCCACACCCGTATTCACGGCAATGCTTGCCGCTATCATGCTGCTGGCTGCATGGGAGTGGAGTCACCTGGTCCCTGTTGAGCAGATGGCACTGCGGGTCATCTATATTCTGCTTGTGGCTGCGCTGATGTGGATGCTTTGGCAGGCGGGTCTGTCGCAACTGCTCTTCCCCTTGTTGCTGCTGGCGGTAATCTGGTGGCTGGTGGCCTTGTACTGGCTGTCACGTCCACAGCTATTTGCCGTGCTCACTCCGTTAACTGTCAATATCAAGCTGATTGCCGGCGCACTGGTGTTGCTGCCGGCCTGGGCCTCACTGGCAAGCCTGCATGCCAGCGGTGAGCGTGGCCCTGTATTGACGCTGATAATGATGGTGCTTGTATGGCTGGCGGACAGTGGCGCTTATTTCGCCGGACGTCAGTGGGGAAAGACAAAACTTGCTCCGGCGATCAGTCCGGGGAAAACCTGGCAAGGTGTTTACGGCGGCCTGTTTTCCAGTCTGGTTTTTGCGGCCATTGCCGGTATGCTGTTCAGCCGGTCGCTAAAATGGACCTTGATGTTTATGCTGGTTGCCGGTGTTGCCGTGCTGTTTTCTGTGGTTGGTGATCTGCTGGAAAGCCTGATGAAGCGCCATAGTGGTATCAAGGACAGTGGTCATATTATTCCCGGCCATGGCGGTATCCTTGATCGCATAGACGGATTGGTGGCAGCAGCCCCCGTGTTTCTTGCCGGTTACCTGTGGCTGGGTCTGTAATGTTGTTTTCCGGACAAACGGCAGCGTGATGGATAGTGCTAATCCCGTTGGTGTCACCCTGCTGGGATCGACCGGTTCGATTGGCCTGAGTACGCTGGATGTGATCGCGCGTCACCCGGGCCGCTTCCGGGTGATTGCGCTGACGGCAAACAACAATGTCGAAAAACTTGCTGCGCAGTGTCTGCAATTCCAGCCGCGCTATGCTGTGATGGCAGACGCCGATGCCGCAGATCGGCTGGCGCTGCTGTTGCAGCAATCAGCCCCTGATGTGGATGTGCTGTCGGGCGCTGAGGGACTGGTGAGGGTGGCGGGTCACGAGGCCGTGGATTTTGTCATGGCTGCCATTGTCGGGGCAGCCGGGCTGTTACCTTCACTGGAAGCGGCGCGCAGCGGCAAGCGTGTGATGCTGGCCAACAAGGAGGCGCTGGTGATGTCCGGTGCGCTGTTTATGCAGGCTGTGCACGACAGCCGCGCTACGCTGTTGCCGGTCGACAGCGAGCACAATGCTATTTTGCAATGCTTGCCGGATAACTATCAGGCCGGTACTGCACCGCCGGGTGTGTGCAAGATTATGCTGACCGCGTCGGGTGGTCCCTTCAGGAACTTGCCGTTCAGCCAACTGTCTGCAGTAACACCTGAACAGGCCTGTGCGCACCCGACCTGGGACATGGGCCGCAAAATTTCAGTTGATTCCGCCACTATGATGAACAAGGGTCTTGAAGTCATCGAGGCAGGCTGGTTATTTGGTTTGCCGATGGAAAATATAAAGGTGGTTTTGCATCCGCAGTCGCTGGTGCATTCGCTGGTTGAATATAATGATGGTTCTGTGCTGGCACAGATGGGCAACCCGGATATGCGCATTCCTATCAGTCATGCGCTGGGCTGGCCGCAGCGTATCGAGTCCGGGGCGCAGAGTCTCGACCTGATGGCAGTCGGTAACATGCAGTTTGAAATTCCCGACAGGGCGCATTATCCCTGCCTGGAACTGGCAACCGAGGCCTGGCGCAGTGGTGGTACCGCGCCGGCTATCCTGAATGCCGCCAACGAGGTGGCGGTGCAGGCGTTTCTGGACGAACGTATTGCGTTCACAGCGATAGCCCGGGTTGTTGAACGGGCGCTGGAACAGTGTGCCGTACACACGCCAGATACGCTCGAGATCATTCTGGAAGATGATGCCTTTGCCCGTGCGGTTGCCAGAGAGTGCATCGATTCCGGCAAACTGAGGGTGGCACATTGAGCGGGCTGCTGTTTTCGCTGGCCGCTTTTAT
>Ga0316189_10007934_pt1 | contig 10003 bp, 7 predicted proteins | sample LowCovwburrow_MG_FD_204930 | JGI IMG/M metagenome (GOLD analysis project Ga0316189, IMG submission 204930) | Coastal sediment microbial communities from Maine, United States - Lowes Cove worm burrow | ecosystem: Environmental > Aquatic > Marine > Coastal > Sediment | place: USA: Maine... | reverse complement strand
GCTCCTCCCATTTCTGGTTGACCAAATTATAAAGCTGGATGAGCCAACCCCGTCGCGCCATCTCCATTACAAAGATTTCAACACTACTGCGAGTTGGTTGGTGCGCCGTTGTTATCCGCATCGGTACTCTCATCCTCATGGGCCCCCCACTTGGACTTCTCCCTTAGCATCGGAACGACAGCTTCCCACGTTCAATGTCAGGAAGGCCTTTATCGTTGTCGATGATTTGGTAGAATCGCTTAAGAAAGGCAACAATGTTTTGGCTTGTGGCGGTGCCACAGTTTTCGTGCACCCTTTATCTCATTATTGCCATATATTATTCACTTGACATACAATCCTATCATTGTCATAAGTTTTTCAAATAAATAAAAATTTTCCTTACATTTTTTAAAATCCTGTCCGCTTGCGGGAGGGTGCTACATTACCCCTTGTAATAAGATTTCCGACCGAAAATCTCGAGTTTTTTTATCCATAAAAAGTTATTCACGCGCTTGTTTTGGGTGTAATAGTGTCAACTAAAAATAAATGAATTAATCGTAAAACAGATTTGAAAAAGGTTAAAGCCAAAAATTTTTGGAGGGAAGAAGAATTGCCTTATAAATTCCACCCAGGTAAAATGTACAGAATGCCCACGCACTTTGGCCCGAGTTTGGGACCCCGACAGGGCGAGGACGGTAAAATATTTGCTTGTAAGACCACACCAAAAACCACAACATTGTCTGTTAGTTTCTTGACAAACCGAGAACAACTTGAAGAGATATTACCCGGTGGTTTCGAGGTCGGACCAGAGCCGATGGTAACAGTCGCTACCTCTTACATAACCGAGATTGAGTGGCTGGCAGGACGCGGATATAATACTCTCGGTGTCCGTTTTCCGGCTATTTTCAATGGCAGAAAAGACCGTGCTTTTGGCGATTTCTTATCGGTGCTTTGGGAAAATCTTGCCGATCCGATTATTACGGGACGAGATGAGTTGGGGTTCTCTAAAATTTACTGCGAGCTTCCAGAACCTAGCGTTTATCAATCCGAAACTCATTGTGTTGCGACTTGGTTGGGCTTCAAGTTTATGGATTTAAAACTGAAGAATTTGAAACGAATTCCACTGGAAGATTTTCCATTACCGGCAAGTGGGCAAACAGGAGGAAAACTGACAGGGATACTGCACTATAAATATATTCCAAAGACAGGTGAATGGGGCAATGCTGATGCTGCCTATGCAGTATTGACTCCCTTTGAAACGCCAAATCAGGTCGTCAAAGAGATGTGGCACGGGGAAGGGACAGTCAAATTTCATAAAGCTAAGTGGGAAGATATGCCAACTCAATTCACAATTGTCAACACACTTGCTGAGCTCGAGATTAAGGAGTACTGTGGCGCGAAGATCATCAAGACGGCTGGTGGTAAAGACCTTAGTGATCAGCGCATCCTCCTATAAATGATTGAGTTTAATTAATAACTCATTACGTGATATCAATACACATTTAATGGCTATCGGTATTATTGTGACATACAAAATTTATGTAATTTTTTTTAGAAATTAGATTATATTTTTCCCCTTCCAGACATAAAAGGTTCAGAAATCAAAGCCTGCACAGTCAACGGAGCCTTGATTTGGAATAGCGTTTAGTTCCATAAATTATAGACCAGATAGACTACAAGGTTAATCTGCAAAATGTTTGCGAATAAAAGCGCCAATCTTCTCTAATGACTGCTTGCCTTCCGGCAATACCGATGCGAAAAACTGAAATACATGCCACATGTCAGGCCAGACTTCTAAGGAGACGCCTCCGCCAGCCATGGCTACGCGCTCCGTCAATCTGGTGGAATCGCTAAGAAGGATTTCATCAGTGCCGACAACGATATACAACGGCGGAAGTCCATGTAATTCGGCATACAATGGTGAAATGTAAGGTATCTTGGGGTCCTGGTCACCGCACAGCCAGGTAGCCGCATCATTTAAAGACTGCTTTGTCAGCATAGGATCGTATTGAGCGCGGCTCGTGACGGATTCACCAACGATAGCCCAATCAACCATAGGCGAAAGCAGTACCCCAGCGGCTGGTAGCGGATCACCGGCGTCTCGCAATGCGACAAAAGTGGATATGGATAGACCACCGCCGGCGGAATCACCTGCAATTACAATTCGACTGTTGTCAATTCCTTGGGAAAATAGCCAACGATAAGCCGCGATGGCATCTTCCAGACCGGATGGAGGAGGATTCTCTGGGGCCAGGCGATAGTCTATAAGGAGCACTCGAACGCTGGAGGCAAGGGCGAGTTCCGAAACAAGGCCGCGGTGCGTGTTGCACGATCCCATCACCTGTCCGCCTCCATGAAGGTACAATACGACTCTGTCTGACGCGGATTCTGAGCTAAACACCCATTCCGCGGGCACGCCTCCTGCGGTTAAAGGTTCCACTTTTATGCTTTCTGGCAAAACGGTCTTGGCTCCCATGGCTTCCCAAGTCTTACGCTGGACTTCCAGAGGGGTATCGGCAAATTTTGGAGCGATTTCATATATTAGCATTTCACGTATTTGCTTACCCACTGAGCTTGCCATTGCATACATCCTTTTTCTCCCTTGATGGATTGACTTCCACAAAGTTTTTTAAGTGAATATTGGCTTCGCTTTGATCCTTTTATCAAAACATGGGGCTTTGCACGCGGTTAAACTATGAATGTTAGTAGACGTTCAGTTTTCGGGTCTTTTCCCGATTAGCACGTACAAAAAGGCCACCCGTTCCACAGGTGGCATTATTATAAGGAGCCTCAAACTTGATGGTTTTAAACTTTGGGTTATCTTGCCTTATGTCCTCAATGGACCTATCTAATTGTTTCAGATAGAAAAATGATATCACCACGTCTTTAACATTCTTTATCTGGATTGGAGCCCGTATTCAACTATTTTATTTCATAAAATTCTCTTTTACAATGTGATCGCGGATTAATGCGTTCAGGAATCCGAGGATCGTCTCGATCTCGCCATTTTTAACCTCAAAAATTTTGTAAATAAGCCCGCGGACATGTGGTGCCCACCTTGTCTCCCTTCTTGAAACCGACAAACTTGTGACTATCTTATTTGAAAATGTAAATTCCGAGGAAAATGTATTGATGAAAAAATACGTCCTTCATAATGGCGGATATTTTTAACAAACAGAATGCACAGCTTGTGATACGACTATGTGCGTTGCGTATCTGTGAGGTGATAAATGAAAAAGATACTGCTTGTATGCGTTGTCTTTTTATTGACAGCCATGGTGGCAATTGCCGAACCTTTGAATGATAAAATGGCCCTCAAGGGGCTTACAAAAGTAAAATTCGTTGCGGACATTACTGTCGGAGATCCGGAGCTGCTGCTGCTCCGAATGGATCTTCTTGACACCACCTATAGTCAATTAATCGATGCCGGAGTGACACCAACTGTCGTGATAGCTTTTCGCGGTAAAGCTAGCCGATTCATTACGAAGAATCCCAAATACCTTAAGCCCGAGCATCAAAAGTACCGGCTCGAAATGAAAACACTGCTGGAACTGTTTCATGAGCTTGGATTTACAATCGAGCAGTGTGGTATTGCCGCAGCTGCCCAAAAAATCGACCTCAAAGATTTTTTTCCGCAGGTCAAGGTGGTGCAAAACAGCTACATTTCGTTGATTGGCTATCAGAATCAGGGATATGCGTTTCTCCCCATGGACTAACAAACCGAAAAAAATCCTTCTGAATCTATTGTAAATATGATCAGCTAACCTTAAATCCGCCTGCCTGTTTCGGCAAGAGAACTAAAACAAATCCTCTGCGTGCTCAGCGTCTCAGCGGTGAAAGTGGATATCAATACAGTTAATTAAACGACTCATCCCTCCGAAATCACTTTCCTCAGATTATCCCCGTTAGTTTTCCACCAGTTGAACAAAATAGAGAGGTCCGCAGCGATGTTGAAATGGCGGACACCGAGATCAAGATAATATTTGGCCTCATCGACGCTGTTGATTTCGGCTCGCGGCGGCACCCCCAATTTAACTGCCGTTTCAAAGACCCTGCGTTCGACGGCTTTTACTTCCGGTGAGTTGCGGGCACCCGCCAGTCCGATGCTCATTGAGTAGTCCGCCGGTCCCCATTGAATCATATCGATTCCCCCGACCGAAAGGATTTCTTCCAATCGCTCGACCGCTGATTTTTTTTCAATCATAATCATCACGACAACATCTCTCAGGGCCTGCACGTAATCGGCCGATCCACCGTAACCCATATACGCAAAACGACGCATCCCGACACCGTGTTTACCGCCGTCCTCCGGTGTTTCAGGGCGCACAATGTCTACACATCGGCGCGCATCATCAACCGTCCGGCAATCGGCAAACAAGATTCCCTGAAAACCGGACCCGATTCCTCGCTGGGCGAGAAATCCCTGCAGCTCCTGATCGACCTTGATGATCGCGGACATGTCATACAGCTCGGCTGCCCGGCAAAAGTTATCCAGGGCATACAAATCAAAGGGGGCATATTCGGCCAGAAACTCAACGTAGTCAAACATTCCGGTGTGGCCGATGGCCTCAACCACCGAGGGCCAGGTGCTGTGAACCCGGGTGCCGATGGATGGCTTATTCTCCCGCAGCAGTTCGCGAAGTTTATTGGGTCGCATTTATATAATCTCCAAAGTTGATATGGCCGCAAAAAGGCACAAAAAGCACAAAAACAGAATTTCAAAGCTATAATTTCAATGTGTTACAATGAACAAAAATCGAAATTCCGACTTTTTAAGATTTCATCAAAATCATGGTATTTTACAAATCATGTCTATACCGTCTATTTTTATATGAGCGCCGCCGCTGGCCTAAACAGCGGCCATTCTGATCGAAAAAGAAACTTAACGAAAGGAATGGATTCTCATCTTTAAAAGAAAATTGGACAGGATCAACAGGATCATCGGGATAAAACGGCCTTCGGCCGAAAGGGCTCCTCGCCGAAGGCAAAAAAAATCTTTACCCCGTTAAATTTCGGAGAACAGCGCAGCGTATTTAACCAGGGCCGTCAATCCTGTAAATCCTGTCTAAAAAATAAAATCGAATCCATTCCTCTGAAGTTTCATATAAGCAAACCCGGACAGCACGCAACGATACGGTCCAATGGGGCTAACCCAGCTTCTGAATCAGTTCGATGGTAATATCTTCAGGTCCCCGAAAAAAGGCAATTCTCAGATCGGGGATGTCCTTGGGTGCCATGAAAAAATTAAACCCTCTCTTTCTTAAATCCTCATAAGCTGCGTCGATATCTTCGACTTGTAGTCCAAGGTGGTCGTATCCGTATCTTGTCTGGGATGCATCACCCACCATGACTTCGTCTTCCCGATCTACCCTCAGATTGACGGTGGTCCCCTGAAGATCGAGTGAGGCGCCGTCAGCCGTCCCGAATTTCTTTCGAGCAACGAGCGTTGCCCCCAATGCTTCCGTAAAAAAATTGATCATGCCCTCCAGGTCTTTGCATATCAGATGAACGTGGTGAAACCGGTAGGTCATTGCGTACCTCCCATGGCGTCATTGGTTATAATTTAGGATATTAGATTGCAGCCTTCGGCCTCTCCGAGCTGTAGGCTCTATCTACGAGCCGGAAGCCGTTGGGATTTTGAATTTACGGACTTGCTGGGCTTTATCAAGTGCGCATGGAAAATGCTTTAACACAGGGGTCGTTGTGTTTCAATAGGTTTCGAATTTCAGACCTCGTCACTACGTTTACAATTGGGCCATATTATTTGGACAAAAACGCTGTACCAGAAATCGACCAGTAAAAAAAAGACAGGGCTATTTCTAACCCTGCCTTTATGACGGATTAATGGGAGCCGTAAGGTTTATTCTATTCTTAAATGGATGGTCACAATCAATAAGGTTAGCAATTCAGCAAGTGTTCGCTTTCATTACAGTTGGTGTTCGAAATCGGACAATTCGAAGATCTTGGCATGATTATTTGAAATTAAATTGTTGCAGGCGTTCACGGTTACTAAAACTCAAATAGCGGTTCCACTCAAAGCGATGTCGCTAAAGGCTTCAATCTCGGTCTGCAATTCGTTGAATGCGATCATCCCTTGCTTGAGGTGCTCCGGTATTTCCTCGTTGGCGGCGCCCACGAGAATGCCTAAAATCATTCCGCGGTGAACGTTATCGCCACCAGCATTTGCGTTGGCGAGAAGTGCGGATTCCAAATTAAGGTTGTGGGCTTTTGCAAAATATAAGAGCAATGGCAACCCATGCTCTGGGTAGCAGGCTGTGGCAAACAAATGGTTTATCACAGCCGACTCCGAATCTTCTCCAACAAGTCGGTTCACTTCATAGGGTGCGTCGGTAAGCAGCGTGTGGTATTGCCACATTTCTCGTTTGGGAATGTTACCGGGTCCGTGGTGATCCCTGTAGGCCGCAAATAGCTGGTCACCTGTTATCTGAGGCGGGTGCACGCGTTGCGCATGATCTGATATCGTGCGGTGCGGCTTGGTATCCGCCAGCAAGGCGTGTAGCAGAGGCACCAGCACCCCCAATGCACTGGCTACATTCTCCGATCGGTGGGTCAGATTTTGATGCTCGATGGCCAAACCCAGAGCCTGATAGGCACTGTTCGCAACCATTGATAGGACCAGGGGCCGGATGATGCCGCCGTGGGAACCGATGGACCACACATTGCGCTGCAGCTCGGCGCAGCCATGGGGAGGCAGGCCACGGGAGTAATTTTCGAACCATCGTCGAATATAGATTTCACAATACGGATCGTGGTTTCTGCCAGGCGTTATCATATGTGCGATGAAATCTTCAATGAATGCATTTGGGTCATAGCGGCCGCAACGGATCACCGATCGCATTAACACGCGGACAAGATGAGCGGCCAGGGTATTTTCACCTGCTTTGAGCCCATGGTGGTAATGATATCGATCCGCTATTCCGGGAACGGGATTACCATGGGCCTTTTCCCGTTCGGTGCTTCTGATTTCAAGCGTGCTGTAGCTAGTATGATACAAGCGGGCATGCGCATGCAGGATATCGAATGCCCGTCCCTGTCGTTTGGCGGTCTCAACATCCGGATGATAGGCCATTCCCACCATAAAGCTTTCGAGATGGGGATGAGGGGGCGCCTGATAGTCCCGAATTCCACCGTCAAAGACCTTTCGAATGTTATCAACGCTGTAATACCAATGGGCCGGCATGGCCAACGCGTCCCCGATAAAAAGCCCCCATAGGGCGTTTTGCAGGCGCTGCCGGGATGTGATAGTGTTTTGTTTATTTGGCATCTCATTTCACCTCGTGAAACTACTTTCGAAATAATAGTTTTGCCACTAAGGCACTAAGACACGAAGAGACGATATATATTTTAAATCATTGCAAAAGTGAGAATTTTCTACTATTGGATCTCTTATGGATATGGAATGAATAAATCTCCCTGTAATCTTGGCGCCTTGGTGTCTTTGTGGCTGAAGGAATACCATCGACGTTTCTTTTTCGATCAGACTGGGTGCTCGCGGCCAGCGGCGACGCTCGTGAAGGAGTAAAACCGCTCTAAGCGTTCAGCGCTTTAAACAATATCGGATTCAGTTTGCCTTTAGAACTTATGCTATAAATATTATCGAACAGCAATGATGCGAATTTGAAAACTGAGCAAATCAAAAACTTTATGCATCCCCAGATGCTCGAAGAAACGGGTGGACCCATAAATTAAATTCCAACGCGTGCGATCAATATCGAAATGAGCCTCCATGACCAAAGAACCATCCTCGATCAGTGCAACCGTGGCATCAAATTGGAGGTCGGCTGAAACACCCCGCAGTTTCAATTCACCATTGACATGGTAATTGGGGGCGGTCAACCAGCACGGTTCAATACGTTTGGCATCCCTAAGGGTAAAAACAGCTTTTGGAAAAATTTTGGTAAAGAAAAAATCGTCCGATTGAAGATGGGCTTCCAGCACGGGTTGCAACTCATCGCCTTCCAGGTTGGTATTGTGGATGGTGGTCATATCGATTTCAACCGCACCGGTGACCGTTCCATCTTTGATGTCAATCACGCCCTTGGCAATATTCACAGTGCCGATATGGCGGATATTGGGATTGCGTCCAGCCCACTCTAACTGGCTTGCAGCGGCGTCAATCGTATAATTCCCGTCAGGCAAGGTCGCTGTCGTTTGCGGGTCATCCTGCTGGTCAGGTGCCTCGCCCTCAAGGTCATACCCGGCCCCACGCCATGCTTCAAGTCCCCCTTCGAGAAAAGAGACATTTTCGTAGCCGGCTCGATCCAGTTTTTCAAGGGCCATTGCTGCGTCCTGGCATCGTATGCTGGCACCATAAACCACCATTGGAACCTGTTTGTCCGGCGTTGCAACTCCAAGATCGTCTAAAAATGAGACTTGAAACACACAGGCATTTTGGGCACCGGGAATATGTCGGCGGGCAAAATGCTCCGGGGACAACAGATCTATCAATACCATTTCAGGTTTTTCGGTTAAAAGGGCATTCAAATCATGGGCGGTCACTATATTTTGGTCAAATTTTGAGTTCAAAACGTCTCCTTTCTCTCTTAAATGATTTTCATCCATCTCTTCCACCGAGTGTAAATCACGTCTGTTGGTAAACTGCAGTTATCCGCTTTTTTATCGAAGACGGAGGTTAATTGTATCCGGAGTATTGGAGTAATGGAGTAGTGAAAAAAATGAACCTTGTTTGGCGCCTGCAGGAAACATTGGTGAAAGAATATAAATCAGATTTTTTTCCCGCTTTTGCACCCAACACTCCAGTACTCCATACCTCCAGTAAACTAGTCTCCTATATGGTGGTTGCGACGAACTGTCGTAGATATTTCAATAACCAACGGTCCTGAATTGCACCCCCTCCACCTAAAAGTCCAGGTGATGACTCTCAATGTCGCTATTTTCCCAATTCATCCTTAATAGCCAGCCCGATCTTCTCTAATGTTAACGGTTTTTTTATATAATTGCCTGCACCTAATTTTTGGATTTCCTTCACCTCATCAGTTTCAACGAACCCACTGACGACAATCGCCTTTTGATTCGGTTGAAACTCTATTATTCTCTCGTATGTCTCGCGGCCGCTTATACCCGGGTCCATAATCATATCGAGCAGTAATAAATCAAACGTATTTTCTTTCAAATAGGCAACAGCCTCCTGCCCACCGGGAACGGCTTTCGCCTTATAGCCAAGTTTCTCCAGCATCTTACAGGATATCTCTCTTTGGCTTTTGACATCATCAACAACCAGAATCGTCTCTCCGTTTCCTTTGTAATCTTCGATGGGTATCAACAAATCCTTACCCGCTAACTCATCTCTCGTTATTGGAAAATACAACTCAAATGTCGTACCACACTCGTCACTGGCCACATCGATGTATCCCCTGTGATCTTGTACCGTATTCCATACCACGGCCAGACCCAAGCCGGTACCGCTTCTGCCCATGACTTTTTTTGTATAGAAGGGCTCAAATATCCTCTCGAGGTCATCCGATGATATCCCCGAACCGTTGTCTGATACGGATAAAACAACGTATTCACCAGTGTTTACAAGATCATATCCCCTTTGCGGTCTGTCTAAATAGCGGTTCATGGTTGATATGATGACATTGCCACTATCCTCGATGGCTTCCGAGGCGTTTGACACGAGGTTCATCACCACCTTTCTGATATGAACCTGAGAACCGTCTATATAAAGCAAATCCGTATCGAGGCAGGTATTCACCATAACTGTCGGATGAAAGTGTTCAAGTTTTTTAAACTCCGGTGAATTCAAATAGTCACTGACGATATCATTTAAGTTCAGCGGCTCTTTTGGGGTCGCTACCCCTCTTGCCATGGTTAACAGATCTTGGACAATGGCGGCCGCCCTGTGTCCGGACTCATTGATGGTCTCAATAGGTTTTCTAAATTTGCTGTCTTCGGGTAAATCCATTAAAATTAATTCCGGATAGCTGACAATTCCGGTCGTGATGGAGAATAAATGCATTATATTAATTTGCCGCCAACTTTT
>Ga0316189_10007933_pt1 | contig 10004 bp, 6 predicted proteins | sample LowCovwburrow_MG_FD_204930 | JGI IMG/M metagenome (GOLD analysis project Ga0316189, IMG submission 204930) | Coastal sediment microbial communities from Maine, United States - Lowes Cove worm burrow | ecosystem: Environmental > Aquatic > Marine > Coastal > Sediment | place: USA: Maine... | reverse complement strand
TTTGCGGCGCCGGAATTTTCACTGCAACCCAAACAGTGGTGTTTTCCGGTTGCTGGTTGCGTAAGTTATCGCGGCTACTTTTCCAAAGACGCTGCGCTGCGAAAGTCCGAACGCCTGGCGAAAGCGGGCTATGACGTTGCCGTCGGCGGTGTCGCCGCATATTCAACGCTGGGGAAGTTTAGCGATCCAATCCTGAGTACCATGATGCGCTGGGATGACACAGACCTGGTCGCAGTCATGTTCCATGAACTGGCCCATCAGGTTGTCTACATTAAGGGTGATACGACTTTCAACGAATCCTTTGCCACCGCGGTGGAGGAGATTGGTATACAGAAGTGGCTGATATCACGGCACGAGGAGCACAAAGTACTCGAGTATCTTGCCGGTCGCGATCTACAGCAAAGGCTGTTGCTGCTGGTCGAAAAGGCAAGAGCAGATCTCGAACCCGTGTATGAAGCGGATATGGCTGTTGAGAAAAAGCGTGCTCTAAAGCGCGAGCGCCTGGCAACGCTGGCCGAGACTGCGGCTGCAGAAATACAAAGTCGTGGAGGAGATGCTTCGGGTTGGTTGAGCGGAGAGTTGAATAACGCGCGTTTGATTTCGACAACCCTCTACGAGGGATACCTGCCCGCATTTAGAGCGATCTACGCAAATTGTGAGCGCAATATTCAGTGTTTCTACAGCGACGTAAAAAAACTCGCGGCGCTGGGTAGTGCAGAAAGAGCTGCCGAACTATCGGCTCGCGACCCGTTGAGTCTGGGCGTGCACCAGGGGTAATTCTTCCGTCACACGACGAATTTCTCCGGTTATTCGCCAGTGAAAAATTGCCTGTGCGGCCAACACGCGTTTCACGTATTTGCGAGTTTCATTGAATGGAATATTTTCGATCCAGATCCGGGCATCCATAGCGCCATCTTCCGGTAGCCACCGATCAACGCGGTGTGGGCCGGCATTATAGGCGGCTGTCGCCAACACCTGGTTGCCACCGTAACGTGCTGCCATCTGTCCGAGGTAGGTCGTGCCGAGGCGGATGTTGCTATCCGGATCAATCAGCGTCGTCAATCCGGAATAAGGCAGTTTGATTCCGTTGGCTACATCTCGGCCGGTCGCAGGCATTAATTGCATGAGACCGATTGCACCCGCATGCGATCTCACGTCGCGCATAAAGAGGCTCTCGCTGCGAGCAATACCATAAGCCCAGGTCGACGAAATTTTCGCCTGTGTCGAAAAAGCCTCAAAAGACTGTTTGTACGGCAACGGATAGCGGATCGACAGATCGTCATACTCGCCTATAGTTGCGGCCGCAGCGATCGCACGGGAATGCCATCCCCAGCGGTGCGCCAGAATAGCGGCTTGTAACTTTTCCTCATCCGGCAGATGACGAATAACCGAATCCCACTCTGAACGGCCGCGCCCTTCCTGGCCCACATAGAATAATTCGCGTGCTCGCACGATTTCAGCGCGAGCTTCCAAGTCTCTGAGTTTCGTTTCATCGACGATCAGGCTCGTGTCGTCAAGCGCGTAATTTTTGCCAAGTTTATCGGCAGCGAGGAAGCCGTAGTAACTGCGCTCGAGTCGCAGCGACTCCAGTTCGCCAATAGCATTTAATGCCTCGCCAGATTCGATGTGCGCGATAGCGCTCCAGTAACGCCATTCCTCAGAGTTTCTCTCGGCCAGTGACATCGCCGAGATATCCTCCTGTAATCGTTTCCAACGGTGCTCACGCAGGCTGGTGCGTGCGCGCCAGCGCAAGACTTCGTCACTTACCGCGGTAACCGGAAGCTTCAGCAGGCGTTTGTAAGCGTCCGGCAGATTGTCGCGCGCCGTCCACAAGGCGATATGTTGATCGGCGCGCAGTTTCTGCGCCTCAGAAAAATTATGCTGACGCGATACCTTTCGCCACAGGTCGTGGGCGATGTCCGGGTCGCGATAGGTGAGTCGTTCCGCTGCGTATACCAGTTGTTCGCGTACGATCGCATCGTCAGCGCTTATCCGTTTGCGGCGCAGAAAATCCTCAGGGTTCGACTGTGCTTGTTGCCAGGCCGCTGCAACTTCGACGTGATTCTGATCGATCTTTTTCGCCAACCACGAAGCCAAAGTGAAATTGCGCTCTACAACCGCAAGGTCGAAACGCTTCTGGTATTCGACAATGCCCAAGAGGTTGCGGTCACCGAGATACTTGAATACCGGATCGCATTCCTTGACCTGACTTTTACCGACCAGCCAGAGTTCAAGCGCACGACGCTCAACACGTTGGTGGCGGCCAGCATCGATTTCTGCCTGCAGAGCGAGACAATCGAGTTTCTCGATCTCCTGGCCCTGGTAGAACTGTTCATAGATTCCGAGATAGCCAGCCAGATCATCGTTGCGCACGAAGTTAAGGGCATAGCGGTAACGCAGTTCTCGCGCCGGCTTCAGTGTGCCGAACTGCCGTACAAAACCCTCGACATCGTCCGTGGATACGGCATCGATGTTGGCTCGCATCCAGGTGGCGCGCAAATCCGGCCAAAGCACGTATTCGCGCAGCAATTCGCGCTCTTCTGACTCAAGCTTGTCGATGACATCCCAGTTACCACGCTCGACTTCCGGAAATGTTTCCCGAAACAGCTCACGCTGCCGTTCGAGCTCAGTCGCTGTCGCAGACAGGCTCCAGAGGAGACAGCTCAGCAAGCAAACGCGAACGGCGGTGATCAGGCGGGTCATGGGTCAGGCACGATCCTCATAAACGAATCCGCAGTCTAACGAATTTGGAACATCAGCGCTCTGTCTCCGCGTCGCACATTCAGAAAAAGGATATCGTAACGCGATGCTATTTCTCGTAATTCCTGCAGGTCCTGAACGGCCACGCGATTAACATGCGTAATCAGATCACCGGTGCGAAGACCGCGCTGCGCAGCGGGAGAGCCTTCCTGAACTTCACCGATCTCTATGCCGTCATCGCCCGTTGTTGTCGCTGCGGAAAATACCGAGCCCGCCAATCCCGGGTGGATTTCTTCGCCCAAAACCATCTGGCTTTGTGCCTGGCCGAGTTCGGCTTGAGCAGAAAGCGTCTTGTTGTCACGGATGTACTTTATATCCACCTGATCGCCTGAACGCAGAAGTCCAATTCGGTTACGGAGCTCCGAAGCGTCGTCAACTTTCTTTTCATTCACTTCGATAATGATGTCGCCGACCTTAAGTCCGGCAATCTCCGCAGCGCTGTCGGACTGAATGCCGGTTATTAATGCCCCGCTTTTGATGTCATTACCGAGCGCTTCCGCGGCTTGCGCGTCGATCGTCTGAATATTGACGCCAAGCAGACCACGACGTATTTCGCCAAAGTCGAGGATCTGTCTCATGATAGACCCAGCAATCTCTGTCGGAACGGCAAAACCGATACCGACATTGCCGCCGGTGCGACTCAGGATGGCCGAGTTTATGCCGATCAATTCACCGTTCATATTAACCAGTGCGCCGCCAGAATTTCCCGGGTTAATCGATGCGTCGGTCTGGATAAAATCTTCATAGCCATCGCCAATGCCGGTGCGACCGAGAGCGCTGATAATGCCGGACGTTACCGTATGGCCAAGACCAAACGGATTACCAATCGCAATGACGAAATCACCCACTCTTGCGTTGGTAGAGTCGCCAATAGGCATTTCCGTGAGTCCTTCGACATCGACTTTGATTACCGCAATGTCGGTAGCCGGGTCAGAACCGACGATTTCGGCATCATGCACGCTGCCATCTATCAGCGAGATTTGAATCTGATCCGCATCACCGACGACATGGTGGTTCGTGAGAATGTAGCCGCGCGCTGCATCGACGATTACCCCGGATCCGGCGCTTGCGACTTCGCGAGATCCACCGCCACCATCAGGCAAGCCGAAGAAACGGCGGAAAGCGTCGTCGCTCGGGGAGCTGCGTCGTGTAATGGTTTGGCTGACGCGAATATTGACTACCGCTGGCGAGGCCGCCTCGACCAACGGCGCGAGACTGGTTACGGGTTCGCCTTTGACGAACTGCGGCAATGCCGCTGTCGCAGATGTCACAAATGCTAAAGCCAATAACGCGGCGGAAAATACGCCAGGATAGAAAGATCGTGTATTCATTGTCATATTAAATCTCAATCGATGCTGCGGATTGTATTCAGCGTAGACTCGCCGTGCTGAATCTTTCGTGAACAAGTAAGCTCACGTTAAGTATAGGCTTTTACAGAGATGCCTGAGCGCGACAATAAGTCGCGCTCAGGCATCAATACGATAATCAACCTCAGGCTGCTTCGACAGAAATACGGCGCGCTTGTACCGCCGGCAACTTGGGAATGGATACCTCCAATATACCGTTGCTGGATTTGGCAGTGATGCCCTCGGCGTTCGCGGTCTCAGGCAACGTGAATCGACGTTGGAAGCGGCCAGAGGCACGTTCGCTGTGCCGTACGTCGGTCGCTTCGTCCTGCTCGTCGCCCCGCCGGACGCCCGAGATCGTCAAAACACCGGCGTCCATCGATACGTCGATGTCGCTCGGATCAACGCCAGGCAAGTCAGCGCGCAGCATAAAGCGCCCTTTGTCCTCAAGAATATCGACGGGCGGTCGCCATTCTGTATGTGCAGGGTGGCGCATCGCCCGGGCCGTATCCCGGTTCAGCAAATCAACATAAGAGCAGGGCTCGAAACGTGAAATTTTCATTATATTCTCCAGATAAAGACTGTCCTTGGTCGCTTATTTGAGGTCGTGTTATGCATTTTCAAGTCGAGTTTTTCTCGGGAAAAGCGGTATTTTGCGCATTTTAGGGCTAATATTTGCCCATATTTTAGGGCACTACATCTAGTGCCAACAAAATTTCACAGATGTGCCATGTTTTTTGCCCTATTTTTAAAGCACTTACTCGGGAAGGTTCTGTAAGTCATTGATTTATTAATATAAAGACCTATACAGAAATTTACGCAAAATGCTTGACAGAAGTGCCATTCGGGCATAATCTTGTCCCCACTCGGACACAACATCTTGTGTCTACTCAAAGAGGAAAAGAGGCCAATTAAGGTCCTCGTCGTGCGTTTTCTGGCCGCCGATGAGCTGGGTTCTTTTCGCTGAAAAAAGCTAGTTAAAATATGTATTTGGGGTCTCCTAAGGGAGTACAGGGGAGTAAAAGGACCGATGAAGTCTGCCGTTATTTTGGATACGCACACGGTTACCGACATTGAATTTCAACCAGCATCTCTAGACATATGGGATGCCAAGTATCGACTGACAGCCAAAGATGGCACGAAGATCGATCAGAATATCGACGAAACCTACACACGGGTAGCCAGGGCGCTAGCGGATGTAGAAGTCGAATCAAAACGGGAACATTATTTTAAGGAGTTCGCTTGGGCGTTGCGCACGGGCGCAATTCCGGCTGGACGCATTATTTCAAATGCCGGAGCGAAGGCGCACAAGCCCGCAACGTCGACGATCAACTGTACTGTCTCCGGTACCGTTGGCGACTCAATGGATAACATCCTGAACAAGGTTCACGAGGCGGGTTTAACGCTTAAAGCCGGTTGTGGCATTGGCTATGAGTTTTCGACTTTGCGACCGAAGGGTGCGTATGTAACGGGTGCGGGTGCTTATACCTCCGGGCCTTTGTCCTTCATGGATATCTACGACAAGATGTGTTTCACGGTGTCGTCTGCGGGCGGACGTCGGGGCGCGCAGATGGGTACGTTCGATGTGGGTCATCCTGATGTCATCGAATTTATTCGCGCAAAACGTGAAGATGGTCGCCTGCGGCAATTCAATTTGTCATTGCTGGTGACTGATGAATTCATGCAGGCCGTGATTAACGAAGATGATTGGCAGCTTGCTTTCCCCGTGACACCCAAGGAAGTCGATGTTGATGGTCTTGATGTCAGGGATGAGTCGCAGTTCGTTTGGCGAGAATGGCCAGAGGCTGGCAACTACGTCACAGACAAAGCGGGATTGGCAGCCTGCAAGATTTACAAGACGCTGCCGGCACGGCGTGTCTGGGACATCATCATGGCTTCGACCTACGATTTTGCAGAGCCAGGCTTTGTATTGATCGATAAGGTCAATGAGATGAATAACAACTGGTTCTGCGAAAACATTCGTGCGACCAACCCCTGCGGTGAGCAGCCCTTGCCGCCGTATGGTTCCTGCCTGTTAGGGTCGGTGAATCTGACGCGCTTTGTGAGCAAGCCGTTCACGGCCGAAGCAGAGTTCGATTGGGAGAGTTTCCGTAAAGTCGTGAAGCTGTTTACACGGATGCTCGATAACGTTGTCGAAATCAATGGACTGCCATTGCCGCAACAACGTAACGAAATCCAGCGCAAGCGCCGGCATGGTATGGGCTTTTTAGGCCTTGGTTCGACAATTACGATGCAGCGCATGAAGTACGGCGAACCCGCAGCGGTCGAGTTCACTGAAGAGGTTGCCCGTCAGTTGGCCATCGCTGGCTGGGAAGAAGGGTTGGAGTTGTCCATCGAAAAGGGACCGGCGCCGATCATGAACGAGACCTTTGAGGTCACCGACGAAATGCTGCGCAAGCGGCCAGAAATGCGTGATGATGGATATCAGGTTGGCGACAAAGTGCCGGGCCGCATCCTGCACGCCCGATACAGTCGTTACATGCAGCGTATTGCTGCTGAAGCGCCCGAGTTGGTAGAAAAGCTGGCGCAAGCTGGCGCGCGCTTCACGCACCATAGTTCGATAGCGCCAACGGGTACCATTTCGCTGTCTCTGGCGAACAATGCCAGCAACGGTATTGAGCCGAGCTTTGCACATCATTACTTCCGCAATGTGATTCGGCAGGGTAAAAAAACCAAGGAAAAAGTCGACGTATTCTCATTTGAGTTGTTGGCTTATCGCGCGGCAGTGGATACGAAAGCTATGCCGCCCGGCGTCGGGGGTCAGGAGTCGGCTGGCAATTTACCGGAGTATTTCATCACGGCCGATGAAGTTTCGCCGAAGCAGCACGTTGATATCCAGGCGGCAGCACAGAAATGGATCGACTCGTCGATTTCCAAGACAGCCAATGTTCCTACCGACTACAAATACGATGATTTTAAAGACATCTATTTGTATGCGTACAAACAAGGCCTGAAAGGATGTACGACGTTCCGGTTTAACCCAGAAGCGTTTCAGGGCGTGCTTGTTAAAGAGAAAGACCTGAAAAACACGAAGTACACTTTCACACTCGACGATGGCTCAACCGTTGACCTTCAGGGCGACGAGGAAATTGAGTACGACGGTGAGGTGCACACAGCAGCCAATTTGTTCGATGCCTTGAAAGAAGGCTATTACGGTAAGTTTTAAATGATCAAAGTAGACAAAAAGATTGTTGGTTACGCAGTTAACCAGCCAGAAGCTGAAGCAAAAGAAGCCAAGCGAGAGTTCAAGCGCGAAGGTGGTGGTGATCTTGCTGAAGTGATCCGCATGCATGAAAAGCTGGAGCGACCGGAAATGCTGGTCGGTTCGACCTACAAGGTCAAGACGCCAGTTTCTGATCACGCGATGTACGTAACAGTTAACGACATCATTCTGAACGAAGGCACAGAGCACGAGAAACGCAGACCCTTTGAGATATTTATTAACTCAAAAAATCTCGATCATTATCAATGGATCGTGGCGCTGACTCGAATTATTTCGGCTGTGTTTCGCAAGGGTGGCGACGTAACTTTCCTCGTTGAGGAACTTAAAGCCGTGTTTGATCCGCGTGGCGGCTATTGGCAGACGGGCGGCAAGTTTATGCCGTCGATCATTGCTGAGCTCGGTCATATCGTTGAAAAGCATCTCATCATGATTGGCATGCTCGCTTCACCAGAGCTCGATGTGGGGCAGCAAAAGCTGATCGCTGAAAAACGTGCCGAATTCGAAGAGTCGAAAAAGCAGCAGGATGCGTTCTCCGACACCACCTACCCGGACGGCGCGCAGCTGTGTAGCAAGTGCAGCACCGCTGCCGTGATCATGATGGATGGGTGTCAAACGTGCCTCTCATGTGGCGACAGTAAGTGCGGTTAGTCTGACGGTCCCGGCCTAAAACGGCGAAAGCGCTCAGGACATTGTGTCCTGCGTCTGGTAAATTGCGCGCGTGACTATAACAATTCCTGATTTTTCAAAGACGCGCGTTGTCGTTGCAGGCGATGTGATGCTGGACAGATACTTGTTCGGATCAACCGCCCGGATATCGCCCGAGGCACCCGTACCTGTGGTGCATATACAGGAGACGGATGACAGGCCAGGTGGCGCCGCGAACGTCGCCGTCAACCTCGCGAGCCTGGGCGTTGCAACACGATTGGTTGGTGTGGTCGGTGAAGATGATGCCGCCGAGTCGCTGCTGTCGATACTAAAAGGGCATGGCATTGACTGTAACTTCCATACCGTCAAAGACCGTCCCACAATCACCAAGACCCGAGTTCAAAGTCGTGGCCAACAGCTGATCCGACTCGATCGGGAAAAAACGGATGCGATGCTGAGCGATGGCATCGTTGGCGTTCTCAAAGAATCCCTTGTTGGTGCCGGTGTAGTGGTGTTGTCTGACTATGGGAAGGGCGCATTGACCAACGTGGCAGCAATGATCGCCGCGTGTCAGGAAGCCGGTGTACCGGCGTTGGTGGACCCAAAGGGCAGTGATTTCAGCAAGTATCGTGGCGCTGCATTAATCACGCCTAACCAAAGCGAATTTGAAGCGGTGGTGGGCACCTGTGCCAGCGATGAAGAGCTCGTAAAGCGCGCTCGGGGATTACTTGAGTCGCTGGATTTGGGCGCCGTGCTGGTAACACGCAGCGAAAAAGGCATGTTGTTGCTGGAAAGAGATAGGGAGCCGGTGTTTATCTCGACACAGGCCCGTGAGGTTTTCGATGTAACGGGCGCGGGTGACACCGTCATCGCGACGCTCGCTGGCGCGATCGCCAGTGGCCAGAACTTGGCGGCAGCAGCGTCCTTGGCAAACGTCGCCGCCGGACTCGTCGTGCGCAAGATCGGTGTCGCCGCAGTCACACCTGGCGAAATCAGCGTCGCATTGCATCAGCGCGGGCAGGGCGGCCGCGGTTTGGTCAACCTGGACGAACTCCAGGCGATGGTGGGAGAGGCACGGCAGCGCGGCGAGCGAATTATCATGACAAACGGTTGTTTTGATGTCTTACACGCCGGGCACGTTTCCTATCTCGAGGAGGCCAAGAGTCTCGGCGATCGTTTGATCGTCGCGGTTAACGATGATGATTCCGTGCGCCGCCTCAAGGGTGAATCACGGCCGATCAATGCCTTACAGGATCGCCTATTGGTGCTCGCTGGCCTTGCCGCGGTCGACTGGGTCGTGCCATTTGCAGACGATACACCGGCCGCATTGATCGCGAGCGTCCTCCCCGATGTGCTGGTTAAAGGTGGTGATTACCGAGCGGAGGAAATAGCGGGCGGCAAGGACGTCTTGAGTAACGGCGGCGAGGTTCGGATACTCCCGTTTCGTGACGGGCTTTCTTCGAGCCGCATTATTGAGAAGCTTCGCGGCTAGTGCGCTTTCTCTATAACTTACTAACCTATTTACTGCTAATCCCGTTCGCCCTCTATTGGCTGATAAAAGGCATTGGCAATCGATCGTATCTCGATCGCCTTTCGCAACGATTTGGCTTCGGCTTTCCAAGACTGGACCGATGTATCTGGGTCCATGCGGTGTCGGTTGGCGAAGTTCAGGCTGCCGTACCGCTTGTTAAGGCGTTAATTGAGCGCTTCCCGGATCAAAAGCTGGTCATTACGACTGTGACGCCGACCGGGGCTGCCCGAGTGGCGGCGTTGTTCGGCAACAAGGTTGAGCACTGTTACATCCCGTTCGAGTTTCCAAACGCGATTCGAAGTTTTTTTAATTCGATTCGGCCGCGCGCGGCCATGATCATGGAGACAGAGATTTGGCCGAACCTGTACCGAGGGTGCGGAGTGCGAAGCATCCCGCTCATACTGGTCAGTGCTCGAATATCACCGAAATCCGTTCCCGGGTATCGTCGATTGCTGCCATTGATCAAAGATACTTTGTC
>Ga0316189_10007932_pt1 | contig 10004 bp, 11 predicted proteins | sample LowCovwburrow_MG_FD_204930 | JGI IMG/M metagenome (GOLD analysis project Ga0316189, IMG submission 204930) | Coastal sediment microbial communities from Maine, United States - Lowes Cove worm burrow | ecosystem: Environmental > Aquatic > Marine > Coastal > Sediment | place: USA: Maine... | reverse complement strand
CTTTCTTGGCTGTAATCGTTTGTCCGAACCGGCCCTTGAGTCTCGCGATCAGCTGCTCCAGAAGCACATTCTCCTCCGAGTCGGCCGAAACCCATACGAACTCGTCGCCGCCGAATCGGGCCAGCAATTCATCTTCGCGAAGCTCCAGCGATAGTCGGCTGGCCGCCTGTGCAAGCACGAAGTCACCGGTCGTATGTCCATAGGTGTCGTTGATTTCTTTAAACCTGTCGATATCAATGAATAGGATGGCCAGCTGGTGCTTGTGGCGATGGGCCCTCGCCAGCGCCGCTTCCAGAAAGTCCATCAGGTGACTGCGATTCGCCAGTCCGGTCAGGGAATCAAAGTTTGCAAGCTCATATAGTCGTCCCTCGTTTTCCAGCGCCTCGAGTTCGCTGCTTATGTACCGTTGCGCATAGCTTCGCACCGCCAGGAATATCAACAGGGATGCGCCGATGACGCCCACCATATAAGCCAGACTCAGGTCGCCCCAGCCCAGTTGCCACTCCACGCTGAGCAGGAATGGTTGTGAATTGAGGTCCAGGATCTGTTGGTTTTTAAACTTCGGCAACAACAGCTGTTCAGAAGTGGTCGCCGGAAGCGCTGGCAACAGAAGAACCTCTGCATTCTCCTGATCCGGGTCCATCTCCCGGTGCGTCAGCCGGACCACCACACGTGGCGATCGTCTGGCCAAATCAGAAAACAGCTTCTCGGATTTCAATGCGAGCAAGACGTAGGCAGGCGCCTCAAAGGCACTGGGTGGCCGGCCAGCGAGATATTGAACCGGTCGGTGCAGGACATAACCCCTGCCCCCTTCTGTAAGATCGAAGGGCCGGGTTGCAACCGGCTCACCGCGTTTGAACGACATCTCCATCGCGACCTTCAGAACGTCGCTGGAAAGGATATCCAGGCCCGTAACGTTGTCGCCATGGTGGAAAAATGGTTGTTGAAAAGTAATCGGATAATAGTAGTCGGCAGGTTCCGCGGGCACCCAGGCCCGATCGGATTCGTACGTAAAGTGTCTTATGCGGTATCCGGGGTACCTGAGCCCTAGTTCGGCCTCGGTGGCATTACGCTGTGCATGTGGTATCCGTCTCGCCACCTCAAACATGTAGAGAAAGGGATAGCGCTTGAGAAGCTTGTCTGCGTAGGCCTCCGCCTTTTCCTGGTCGAATTGCTCCATAGAGGCGATGAATGCGGCAAACCCTTCGACCGCCGTCTCGCTGACCAGCGCACGGTCCGAGACATGCTGCAGGAAGTGATGGCCCAGATATTCGAGTTTGTCACGGGCGCGATTAAGGTCGGCCAAAACGATCGCAACAAGGATGCCGGCGGTAAAGAGTGCCCACGCACCCAACATCAACTTCGCCCTGACGGTGGCGAACGGGCTATGCAGCTTCAGCTGGCGGAGGAATCCCTGGTGCAACTCGCCATCCTTGCGGTATTGAAGGGCCAGTTTCGTGCTCCTTGCGCTGTTGACTGGATCGGCTCCTTACACGCTCGAAAGTATCGCGTTTTTAGTACGTTGCCAAGTTTGCCCAGGTGGCGATTCTCTGCCTCAGCTGAGCCCAGGATCATGCGGTGGCCTGGAAAACTCAGCGACCAGGGCTATCAGAAGCAGCAATAGATAACCTGAATAAACCACGATCATCCATTGCGGCATGGTGAAGCCGAAAAACTGCCACTGAATATCATTGCAGTAACCGGTCGGCGTGAACACAGCGGGAAACCACTCGTCGAGCTTGAACCAGGCTGGGAAATTGGCGAAGAACTCGCACTTCAGGTCGACCGAACCAAACTGGAATCCGACGTGTTCCATTGCGAGGCTGAGTCCCCAGGCGGTCGAGCCCCCCCACAGCAGATAAGCGGGAAACCGCACCATGGCAAAGCCCGGTGCGATCAGTCCGAGCAGGCCGGCCAAACCGATGCCGGCGACCGCCAGGCGCTCATAGACGCACAACACGCAGGGGTCGAGCTTCATCACGTATTGAAAGAACAGGGCCGTGGCCTCCAGTCCAAGCGCGGAGACCAGGACCAACAGCCAGAAGATCCGAATTCGGGGTATGAGATACATCAGTTTCTCCCGCCACCGGGCATTCTGTACCCGATGAATGCGAAACAATTCGTTGTTTACGGCGACCGCTGCCCAGTCTGCGCGTGGATTGTCGCAACGCCCTCGCCCGGTTGCCAATCATGGCATGTTGTTCGGCTTTAAGGGTGATCTGATTCGAGACCCACAGGAGGAGGCATCCAGGACCTGAATGAGTATTTCGCACCTGAAGCTGGGCATTCAGGCACGATGACTTCGTCTGCATGATCCCGCACGACATTTGCAGTAAAAGGCAATTGGCCCTATACAGACCCCGTCACCCCCCCTCCCGGGAGAAGAAGTTTGCACTCAAAAACCCCGCCCCCGTGGGAGCAGTCGAAACAGCGTATCTTCATCAGTTACCGACGCGACGATACGCAATGGGCCGCGGGGCGCCTGTCTGATTCACTGTCGGCCTATTTCGGCGACGAGCGTGTGTTTCGCGATATCGATGGCATTGCCGGGGGTGCAGACTTCGGCCATGTGATCGAGCAGACCCTGGGTGATGCGGACGCCGTAGTGGTGTTGATAGGAAACAGCTGGCTGAGCGCCAAGGATGATAAGGGCAATCGCCGTCTTGACGATCCCCGGGATTGGGTGGTTCAGGAGGTCGCGGCCGCACTGGATAAAGGCGTGCCCGTCTATCCGGTACTGATCGACGAGGCCCCCATGCCGCGCAGCGAGGAATTGCCCGCCGTACTCAAACCATTGACGCGTTTTAATGCGATCTCTCTGAGTGACAGCCGTTGGATGGCCGATGTCTCACGCTTGGCCAAGATTGTGGCGCTCGACATACCCTCCCAGACTGAAAGACAACTGCATCTGCTCAATCTACTGGTCTCGGTGCTCTTGATGCTGTCGGTTTTGTTCACCCTGTCGGTGACATATTCGAACCTGCTCACCAACAGTTCCACCCTGACCGCAGAAGGTGAAAAAGCCAGTGGCGACAGCGAACGCGAATGGTCGCTAAGTCAGCTGTTTGTGGGTATAGGGCATGATGACGCGGCCCTGACAAGCGACCCGTCGAAAAAAATAGGTGACTGCAGAGCTCCGCCACTGGCCTGGTTCAACCCGCTGAGTAAAGCGCAGTCCGGCCTGATCTTCCTCGTTGCCGTCCCCGCGAGTGCCCTTTTGTTCGTTTTCGCGCGCCATGTCGACCCGGGTCGACGCCGATATTTCCATGCCGCCGCAGGGGTCGGCGCCATCGGCTCATTCGCTGCATTCTCGCTGTTCTATTTTGTCTGCAACCAGTACGAAACGGTCGTAATCTCATACATTGGAATGCTGGTTGCACCCCTGATGCTGGTGCTGCTGGGCTTGTCCGGCTTTAAGGCGAAGTAGCAAAAATTGTGCAGTGCACTATGAAAAGTAAAGAAAAAAGTAGCTGTTTGGGTACATTTCAAACGATAATGCAAAGTGTGCAGCAGTAACGGGCGCAAAATCGCATAAGGCGGCAGCTCAGATATCGTAATGTGGATTCGAAGTTCAGGTTTGTTTCAGGTCGTACGTAAAACCGGTTTTTTCCTTTTTTACACCTGGTAGCCCCTTCAGTATTTCCTCGACAATTCTCTGCATATTCAAAATGTTCAACTACACCAGAGGTAACCAATATGGCTACAGGTACAGTTAAGTGGTTCAGTGAAGAAAAAGGTTTCGGTTTCATTTCGCCTTCCGATGGCTCCAAGGATGTGTTCGTGCATCACAGCGCCATTCAGGGCTCAGGTTTCAAGACTCTGGCCGAGGGCCAGAGCGTTTCCTTCGATGTTGAGCAGGGCCAGAAAGGCCCCAGCGCGGCTAACGTCGTTCCCCAGTAAATCCGGGGATCGGGAGACTGTCTCCCGGTAAGAAAAAAGCCTCGCCGATGGCGAGGCTTTTTTTGCGCGCTGTTCTCGGTTGCGGTACGGATCAATCTGACGCTGGCGGAAACGTCAGCCTGGAAACGGACGCGTCGACCTGGATGCTGACGCTGGCTGTCACTTGAAGGGCATCTTGGGTCACGCGCAGACCGGTGATTGCCAACTCCTGCAGCCTGGCAGACAACTCGATCCCTTGCGGCACGTCGGCGACGAATCGCTCGATTGCCCGCTTGGCCTTGTTCCTGGCCCGTGCAATATAGGCTGACATATCCAGTGTGGCTTTAGTCTGAAGGGCCTCGAGGATCGTCGGCTGCATCAACCAGGCCGCCATGTTCGTCAGGGCGTCTTTCGTTTCCAGGGAAAAGTCGAGTTCCTCCAGAAACAGACGCTGTTGCTGGACATCGAGACGTGGTCTTGCGGTCAGATAAAGCCTGCCGCCGGCCTTGTAAAACTGCCCCCGTTCAGCCTCGAGATCGATCGTCAACAGCAGGCCATCCCCCCAGGGAGCAAGAGTGGCACCCTCTACGTAAAGAACGGTACCGTCACTTCCCTGCACGCTGTCCCGTGCCAATTGATACGAAATCGCGGCATTCAGCTGTTGCCAGGGTGCGGTGCCCAGGGTATTCAGCTCGAGCACGCCTTCCCTCGCCTCGGCATGTCCGAGCGGGGGCAGCACAGCAGGCGGATTGATGGGTGGGTCCTGGGCGACAAGTACGCGTGTCTCGGCCTCTATACCCAGCCCCAGCGAGACATTATGTTGTCCGATGGAGATCTTCGTCGCCTCGGCACGTGTCGGCCTGACCACGAGCCAGGTCGCCGGTTGCTCTGACAGGCGTTCAACCATGTGCAGACGTTCCCACTCCCTGGCGGCCAGTTTTTTCAGGCGGTCATCGTTCAGTACGCGTTTTTCCAGCCGGTCCAGGTATCGCTGTACTTTCTTTTCCAGGGCGCTTCTGACCTGCGACCGCACGCTGACCCGTGCGATGCCGGCGATCGGCACTTCAGCCTTCTGGACATCGACCTGACTGGTGATATTGGCCCTTATCCGCCAATCAGGCAGCAGCATGGGTTCGACCGTCGCGCTCAGGGTTGCGAGTACATCCGCACTGACATTTAAAGGCACGTCGGATGCGCCTCCGGTTGCGCGTCTGAGTATCTTTCCGATGGTGCCACGTACAGGCCTCAACTTGCCGCGCACAGTCGCATCACCCGCGGCCTGCACACCCAACCGCAGTTTGCCGTCCATCCCGCGCACATCAATGGGCCCACGACGAGCGACCCAGTGCAGACTGTCGTCCAGAACCGCCTTGTGGTGCACCGGGTCGTCCTGGGTGCCCTCTAACACCAGTGGAACCTTTTGTTCGAGATGGTCCCGGATAGCAGTGATCGAGAGGCTGACCGGTAAAAATACGCTCGACAGGGGTGGTGGTAGTGGGGGTGCTTCAATCAGCGCCGGTGCCAACGGTTGCGGCGGCGACAGCCTTTCCGTCTTCGTAACCGGCCAAAGATAGACTACCGAGCCGGTGACCATCAGAGCCACCAGGGCGAATCCCAGTATTCGACTAAGCGCGGACATATGCAGACTGCCCGGGGGCAACTGACGACAGCGGCAAAGCCTGCGGATCCGCTTTGCTCAGTTCAACAGAAATAGCGGAATTTCCTGTATTGCCAAGCGATGGTCTTGTCGCGCCTGAGAGGAAAGAGATCTGTTTTCTGATGGTTAGGAGCCGCATCAAGAATCCACTTCACATACGGACCGACCCGCTGATCGTATGCTGGCCGACCATCCAGCGCCCCTCACTGTTCATTGTTTTAAGCTTTAACTAGCCGACATATCACGCTGATATATAGACAATTATTTGAGTGCTCATGAGCACCGCATTTGACTGATTCGAGAGAATCCGGCGATGTCCGCCGGATTCTCTCCCGGTCAGAAACAGACATTGCAGCATGTCCACTCCTGATCGACTTCAGTTCTTGAGCAACTCCGGCGCAAACACCTGCTTGATCAATTGCATCTGTTCGTCTGGCAGATCACGGGGCGCATGTGGCACCGGCGCTCCGGCGGGAATCTGATCCTCCACCACCTGGATACTCGCCTGTGGCGCGGCTCCCTGATAACCACCCTGATCATCGACCACCACGATCATCAGATACAGACCGATCGTCGCGGCGAGCAGGATCACTATCACCAGCTTGGAAAACAAGCCTCCACCTGATGCATTTTGCTGTGCTGTAGTCATGCTTACCTCTTAGCCTCTTGTCGTCGAACAGCTGAATATGGATTATGGCCCATCTGAGATTACGCCTCACCCGGCTTTTGCCAATTCCGGCGACATCAGCCGCTCGCGCGGACCACATGATTGCCCGATTCAATTAGCGATGGGCCGCCTCTGCAAGCACCCTCAGGGCACGCGTCATACCCTGTCCAAGCTGACTTTCTATCTCTGCCATGGTGATCGGGCCCTCAGTCTTGCCGGCCGCCCAGTTCACACTCAGTGCGAGGGTCGCATAGCAGAGATCAAGTTCACGCGCGATGGAAGCCTCGGGCATGCCGGTCATCCCGACAATGTCGCAGCCATCCCGTTCAAGACGGACAATCTCGGCGGCCGACTCGAGACGCGGCCCCTGTGTGGCTGCGTAGGTGCCACCGTCATATACCGCAATCCCGGTCCGTTCCGCTGCTTGTAACAATTCCTGGCGCAACACTTCGCAGTAAGGTTTCGTGAAATCGATGTGTGTCACACTGTCGAGTTCGTCCTCGAACAGGGTGTGTACTCTGCCCCAGGTGTAATCGATTATCTGGTCAGGGACACACAGCGCCCCGGGGGCCATATCCGATGTGATTCCGCCGACTGCGGCCATCCCCACTACACGATCGACTCCCGAATTTCTGATCGCCCAAAGGTTGGCGCGGTAGTTCACGCGATGTGGCGGGATTGTGTGAGCCTCGCCATGCCGAGGCAGAAAGACGACGGGCTTTCCGTCGAAACGTCCGAAGGTGAGCGCTGCCGACGCGGCACCATAAGGTGTTTCGACTATCTCCTGACGCTCGACCTCCATCGCCTTGAGTCGGGCAAGTCCGGATCCGCCGATGATTCCGAGTAGCTTCAATCTGCTTAGCCCCTAGTTCAATCGCCGACGGCAAAGATGCCGGCCGCGTTGCGCCAATAGCCCTTGTAGTCCATTCCGTAGCCGAAAACATAACGGTCGGGCACGGTCAGACCGATATAGTCGACCGGTGGCCTAACGCCACGGTCGTGCTCTTTCTGCACCAGCACGGCAGCACGCACACTGCTCGGGGATTGTTCATGACAGAAACGGATGATCGCCTCGAGCGTGTGTCCCTCGTCGAGGATGTCATCGATGACCAGCAGATCTCTACCCGCGAGCGGCTGCGAGGGATCAACCTTCCAGTGCAATTCTTCACCGGTGGTTCGTTCCCGGTACCGGCTGGCATGGATATAGTCCAGCCGCAATGGAAATTTCAGGCGCGGCAGCAGCAGGCCCGATGCTACCAGCCCCCCGTTCATCACACAGATTACGACCACATCTCCACCACCAGCCATATCCTGGTTTATGGAGTCTGCCATACGATCCAGGGCGGTCTCGACTGCAGTCTGATCATACAGACAGTCGGCAGCCCGCATGACGGCGGTGGCCTGTTGCTGGGCATCACTCATCAGGCTGTTCCAGATTCAGGGCAAGGTTGTTTTCTGCGCGCAGTTGCGCGGCCAAGGCTACGGCTTCGTGCCAACGGGGGTCTTCACGCAATTTCTCCATATCGCGTGCGGGCCGGCCATGTAACCTGACCATGCGCGAATAGGCTACCGGGTCATGGTAGCTCTCCAGCTCATCCAGGACTTCGCGTGCACCTGCGGGATTATTGCAAACCAGCACCATGTCGCAACCGGCCTCGAGTGCGGCGCGTGCGCGTTCACCATAGCAGCCGGCATGTTCGGCCGCCGCCATACTCAGGTCGTCGCTGAAGATAACACCTTGAAAACGCAGTCTCTCGCGCAACACTTGCTGCAACCAGTACTGGGAAAAACCCGCGGGCTGACCGTCGCAGGCCGAATAGATGACGTGCGCAGGCATGATGCCCTCCAGCCCGTTATCGATCAGACGTGCGAATGGCCGCAGGTCCTTTTCCAGGAGGGCGTCCAATGCACGCTCATCCACCGGCAGGGCCAGGTGCGAGTCGGCCACCACGCCGCCGTGACCGGGAAAATGCTTGCCCACACTGACCATTCCGGCCTCTCGCGCGCCCAGCATCCAGGCACCGGCCAGTTGACTCACCTTGTCGGGCGATCCGGCAAATGCCCGATCTCCAATCACGCCGCTAAGGCCCAGATTCAGATCCAGCACGGGTGCAAAACTGAAGTCAACACCGACTGCGCGCAATTCGGCTGCCATCAGCCAGCCTAATTCGCGCGCCGCATGCTTGGCGGCACGCAGATCCGCACCCAGACGGTGTTCGAAACTGGCAGCCGGCGGCAGCTCCGTGAAGCCCTCGCGAAACCGCTGAACACGACCGCCCTCCTGATCCACCGCGATCAACAGGTGCGGCGAACGCAGCTTATGAATTTCCTGCACCAGCCGATACAGCTGCTTAGGAGATGAGAAGTTGCGGCTGAAAAGAATCACGCCGCCGGCAGCCGGGTGCAGCAGCAGTTCGCGATCCTCGGCCGTCAGCTCGGTGCCGAGCGGATCGACCATAACAGGGCCATGCAGCATCAGTGGAGACCTCGTCGCCAGAACATTGTGACATCACACATTATCAATATGCCTTTCATGAACAGACTTTATCTAAAACACAGAATCTCGCGAAGCCTGGCAATCCTTCTGGCGGTAATCGTCATTCCAGTGAATACCGCTTTAGCGAAGGAGGAGGCAGAAATCGAAATCGGTTACTACGCACTCAAGCCCTCCTTTGTCAGCAACCTGACCGGGGGGCCGAAATATATCCGCTGTGATATCCAACTGATGACGGAGCATGCGTCCGAGATCCCCAAGATTGAATTCCATACGCCGGCACTGCGCCACAGTATTCTAATGCTGATCGGCGGCCAGGATGGCAACCAGCTGAAAACCCGCGATGGCAAGGAAGACCTGCGCCAGGCGGCACTGGAGTCTGTTCGCAACCGGCTCGAGCAGCTGACCGGCGACGCCATTGTGGATGACCTGTATTTCACAGCCTACTACGTGAAGTGACATCAAGTCGGTCGCGCAGCCCGTCACCGAACAGGTTGGCAGCAAGCACGACCAGAAACAGCGCCATTCCAGGCGCCAGCACCAGGTGCGGTGCCACCAGCAGATAGCGCACGCCGTCGCGAATCATGCCGCCCCATGATGCGTCCGGTGGCTGTATGCCCAGACCTAGAAAAGAAAGCCCGGCCTCGGCCACCACCGCGCCGGCGAGACCGAAACTTGCCTCGACCCAGACCGGCGCCATCACCAGCGGCAGCAGGTGCCTGGCCATGATCGCCGCATCGGTCCGACCCAGCGCCGTCGCTGCAAGCACATGATCGCGCCGACGCAGGGACAACACCTGGACCCGTACCAGGCGTGCGTAGCCCACCCAGCCCATGACTGCGAGAGCAATGATCACATTGTCGATTCCAGGGCCAATCATGGCCGCCATCGCGATCGCCAGCAGCATTCCCGGAAAGGCCAGAAAAACCTCGATTACACGGCTTATCACACGATCAACAATACCGCCGAAATATCCGGCGATCAGCCCGACCACTATTCCGATGATCGCCGAGAGGGTCACTGTCGTAAGCGCCACCAGGAGAGAGACACTGGCACCGGCCAACATCCGGTCAAGGACCGGCCGGCCGAGTTCATCCGTGCCCAGCCAGTAATCGGCCGAGGGGGGTGTGAAGATCTCCGGCAGGGAAATCTGATGCGGCGCGAGCGAAGACAGGGAGCCAACCAGCGCCATGAGCACCCAGACAGAGAGAACGACGGAAGCAAGGCGCATCAGATGGCCCCACGGATCCGCGGATCCAGCCAGCCGCTGAGCAGATCACTGAGGCGGTTTGCCAGCACGTAACTCA
>Ga0316189_10007931_pt1 | contig 10005 bp, 7 predicted proteins | sample LowCovwburrow_MG_FD_204930 | JGI IMG/M metagenome (GOLD analysis project Ga0316189, IMG submission 204930) | Coastal sediment microbial communities from Maine, United States - Lowes Cove worm burrow | ecosystem: Environmental > Aquatic > Marine > Coastal > Sediment | place: USA: Maine... | reverse complement strand
GAACTCGTTGTATTATCTCTTTCATGGAAAGGTTTGAACCATGGCACTGATACCTCTCCCCGGTATTTTCCATCGAGAGTTTCTGATGCTTCTTTTGATTTTATAAATTCTTCTGTTTTCTGTGGATTTTCTAGTTCCATAATCTTCCATTCCAGTTGGTCGACTAAATAAGTTCCTTTAATACAAGCTCGCTCTGTATCGTGAACGATCACCTTTGCTCCTAATAAATAGTCATTGTTGGGTTTGTAACTCTCATCATGAAAAAGCAGGTCTAATATCGAATAAAAATCGTCTAGACCATTGTTTATCACTAAAGGCAGAAGCTCTCGGTGATCCTGCCATTCCCCAAATCTTTCACTGTAATTTACTAACGAAAAAACTCTCACCCTCTGGTTATTGCACAGAATAATTCCCTTACTATCTGTGAATATGAAATCTACGTAGTTGGTTTGTAAGATTGCGTGTAACTCGGACGTGTTTTTATTGATCTCAAATAACAATTTCTTTAGCTTGAATAACTTGTCTCGGCCTTCTTTGTTTTTGGCTTTTTCCAGCTCCTCATTTTTAGTAACTCTAGACTTAAAAATGACTACAACATATGCGCTTATCAAGCCCAGTACAAAGCTAACAATTGACAGAAAAAGAGGGTGACTAATAGTTTCTTTCATAGGATTAAATCTACCACTGCTCAATAGTAAGCGTATAAATTAAGAATTAAACTACACGTCTTTATTGCATTTTAACTGACAGTGTTGAGTATCTCAGAGCCATTTACCTATTTCAAATCGACACGCTGAAAAGACTCTAGCGTGCTCAGGCTGTATAAAAACTCAAAAGTGGCCTTTTTATTCAATCTCTAAGCGCAAATATAAGCCGTCCGATACACTTGATGACTATGCTAACTCCAATCATCAGGAACGAAGCCTTCGATCTGACTTAATTATTGTCACTTGCAGTTATGTACCAATACTGTGGAGGAACAGGAATTCTGTAAAGACGACAAGCAGATAGAACCATCGGCCAAACGCCTTTGTCGATTATCGACAGATTCAAAAAACTATCATTAGCGTCAATTTCCGATTTGACCTGTTCGAGTAGTGACTCAGTACCTTGCGAAAAGTCCAAGCTATCAAAAACCGTACCATGTGGTGCTGAATCGCGATATAGGTGTTCTTCTGTATCTGAACTTGGCAACCAAATTTGCCATGTGCTGTGAGACATATGTTTTGATTTAAAATCGGCGATACTCTTCAGAGATTGTTCATCGTTAAATAGTGAAGACCAAATGGCTAAAACTGGATAGAGAATGCTGCCTATTGTCGCTTCGCGTTTATAATCATCACCGTCTTTAGGGTGAATGGCTAATTCAAAGTATTCTCGATACACACAAGGATAGCGATGTCCGTTGACAAATGAGAACTGACACGATCGTGTGATTTGACCAAACCATATTGGATTACTGCTGTGATATCCAGCATAGATTAAAAATAAACCGGCCAAGGTAATTTCAATAGCGTGATCATCGCGAATTGGAGAGCTGTAAACGGGGTTATGATTGATCATATTTAGCATAACCATCGCGATTTCATAAATCTCGTCAGCGAACTTCGATGCCTCATCCACGTTTTCTTCTTTAACATACATGGATCTAAAGAAGACTAACCAAATTCCATGCATGGCTGTTTTGCCCAAGGCATCAAATAGTTTTAAATTTACATCTAGACTAAAGTCGGATGCGACCGACGCGGCTAGAGCATCCTGATGCATTGAATAAGGCGCGATGTGTAAGTAGATGTAATCTTCCCTTATCGAATGGTTTAATGACACAAACTTATTCAGCGTCTCCTTTAAATCCATTGCTAGAGAGTAATTATTACCAACCTTGTTCTTGCAAATATCCCAGACCCACAACAACGATTGTTCACCACATAAATAAGCGGCTTCTAGATTATTTGCCTCACGACCCCAAACATAAATATTCCATAGGATGAGATAGATCTGGCGAACCGCCGTCAATCTTTGTTTATTATCCCCAAAATTTTGGTTTGCAAGCCTATGAAGTACGCGCTGAAAGTGGGTGACGCACACTGAGGCGTCGTCGACGAAGGCCAGAGACTTACGAAGCTCGCTCTGGAGGTCTTTAGGGAAGATGCTCTCTCTAAGAATCCCACCAGCTATAAGACCAACAATGTAGTCGCCATTCCATACAGCGAATTCAATCTCTCCTCTTTTAGTGTGTGCATTTATATAGCCATTTACCCCCTCACTAACTGTTCCCTGGATGTCACCACCAAAACATAGTGCAATTTTTATCGGTAAGTTCTGGTAACGCTTCGGTATTCGATTGGGAATGTAAATGTAGAGAATTTCATCCAAAGACGGCTTTAAAGCTTGTACACCAGAGTTCCATTCAGCTCTGGTTAAATCACCTGATTTGATGGACAGTAAAAACAACGTTTTATTCCCCGTCTCAGGGTCATCACCTATGGCTGCGACATCAACGCCAGCCTCCGTGTGGCCGCGTTGAGGTCGATAAATAACTTTAAAGCCAGACTCACTTAAAAAATCGGGCAGAATAACATCGAGTTGATCGCGCTCGTTCAGAGAGGAAAGGTATTGCTTGAGTAGTAATCTCATTCAGGCCTCTGTGCCATTCTAAATTGAATAAACAGGTAGTCCAGCCTTGCAGGGCAAAAAATGGACATTCTAGGCAGATAGCCCGACATCGTATGAGTTTGAATTGGAATCTCTTGCCTCACGGGTGGGTCATCAGCGTTACCATGAATATAGGAAGTCATAGAACTGCCGTACAGTATATGCTTGGCCGTCGCGAGTGAACCTAACCAAGAGTTTTCGTGAACACTACTACGCATATGTTTATCTTTATTGTATTTAATTTCATTGCGGATACGGCGTTCATTATCCGACGGTCTTAATGCCATGTTTATTTCATTATTAGCAGTGCCTGTAAGGTAAGAGTTAATGCTCTTCTTCATTGTGCGTAATGGTGCCGTCAGAGTCGGATTTTTCTTGGCGCACGCGGCAAAAGAATCAATATCATGAGGGAAGTTTCGTAGCCAAAAACCAGAGATGAACGATGTTAGTTCTTTTTGCGTATTGCCAGTTGTTGAACTCAGCAAGGCCGACAAAATCGATACCGCAGCACCGTAGGAGTAAAACAAATAAGCAAAGACTTTTTTAGTTAGGTAAAAATAATCAGCATCGGACAGGGTAAACCCATCTAATGAAAACTCAATTAAATCATTATTTAGACTCGGGTATAATTTAGCCGCAGAATGACCTAATCGAGGGTCACCTGATAACAGCCAATCAAGAACATACTTACTTTTAATTTCACTTGAAAGATTACTGAGAGCATAGCTTACAGAATCCAGCTCAACTAAAGTATATGAGTCTGATTCAAGCGTTAATAGCCGAGTTAAAATAGACCGTGTTTGCTCCTTCTCAAAATCAAATTGGCTTAGATAACTGTCTAGAAAATGGGCATTTTCTGGGGTGTTATTTGGTAGGGTGGCCATCAATCCCAGTATGGACGCGCTGATGCCCTCTGGAAAAGCCTGAGGTCTCATTGCCCAATTTCTAATAAGCTCTCGACACATGCTAGGTGTCGGCTCAGAACACAAGAACGAAAGTACCTCAGTAAATTCAGCGATCAGGTCTACGGACTTCTCGAGTAAATGAGACATTGCCGTAACCGCGAACATCGCATCTTCCTCAATATCGCCTTGAGCGAGTGAGCAAAGTACAGTAACCATTTGATCTTTTTCAGCAATCTCACTAAATTCAAACAACCCCATAAGGCGAATCGCGCCTTGCCTGATACTTTTATATTCGCTCTCAACGATACTTAGGCAGGCAGTCAAAGCAGGCGGTTGATCATATTTACGCCATATATCCAAACACAGGTACATTAAATCGCTGTCCTGACCCTCGTCAAGGATGAGTCGAAAAACCTGAGGGCACTGTGTTGGATTATTTTCTAACCAACCTTTAAAGCCACCTCGTAGGTGATAATCACTGGGAGAGTCAAATAGCTTTAAAAAATTATTGGTCAAACAGAGTGCTTTTCGCGCCTCAATGTCTAATACAGGGAATGTCTTGTCAAAGACCATTGACCAGATTAAAAATTGGCGTCGATTGAAACCTGAAGTGTCTAAACACTCAAATTCATTTAGAAGGTCAAAGTTATCCGCCGCGTATTCGTCGCTAATGAGGCCGATGGCTTTTACTAAATCAGTATGATTGAGAGCAATTAACCATCCGTTTAAATCTTGATCCTTAACAGCTTTGTCAAAATCATCTTTCATGTATTAAGTGCTCAAGATCTGATTTTTCGAATTTAACATTAGCCTGAGACAGTGTGCATGCCTCAAGCCGAGGGCCGCCTAAAAAATGTATCAAAGCCATTTTAAGTATTGAAAATATTCGGTTATGCCAACGATAATAGGTGAAAGTTGCCCTTTCGGACACTTGGTAACCCTCACATTAGCCGCGTGAACTGCGAGCGTGACTTTTAAAGTGCTTGTAATTAATCATGCAGACTTGTTTTGTTGGCAATTAAATCCTTAACTGCCTCCTTAAATGAGGAGTGGTTCTTTAGGTTCGATATTTTATCCCTGCCGTCACCAATATCTAGATTTGGTGTTCCGAGTGCAGCCTTCCAGCCCGTAGTAAATTTCAAAATTGTGATATGACCATCCGTCATCTCATTTGCGAGATTTTCCAGATCATTAACTAACGATTGCAATTCAATTTCTGACACTACTTGCTCCTTGATAAAAAATTCAATTTATAACAGCCTTGTTACCCGACAATATGCTGGGATACTTTTAATATTAAGGCATCCGAATAATCCACTCTTTGTAACTCCAAACGCCCGACTGCTTCGAGTATTCTACGGGCGTTTTGCTATGTCAAACACCTGTAAGCGAAAAGGCTCAAATTTGTGGCGAATTCAAATGGTCAGCGTTTTTCATTCAAACATTATTTATCATAGTTAGCTCAGCAACTCTCCGGCTGGCTAACTGAAGCAATTAATTCCTTTTACTTTCCTGTATAAAACACCATCATTTTCATTATGAATCGTAATCAAAAATTAGTGGGTGCACAAATTCGTTATGTAGTGCTACGTACATTCTTGTCAATCTAGGTAATGCTCTCAAGCACTCCTCCGAAAATCTTGCGTCAATGCTGCACTTTCTACCTTCATGTACAAAACTGTTGCGACAACGAACTACACTAGCGATGAAGGCATCAAGATCAGTGTAATTATACGATTCAGGCTTTGTGATTTTCTTTAAGGCTTCTCGCCACTTTGTTCCTGTTAGAGATAAGAATAATTTATTTTGCTTTTGCACATGAAACTTATTATCTGATAGCAATTGACTAGTTATTCCGTCTGTCAATTTGTGTGTGATAATCAACCTTGTAATTAGGCTATTGAGCAGTGTTTCTCTCAAAGTACAAAAAAAAAGAACAACGGATACATCATTCGCCTGCACACCCTGATATTGTTTTTTTGCATTTTCATCCACTCGAAGCGTATGAAACGTTTCTTGGATCATATCGACTAAAATATGGATGTTAGTGTTGAAGTGCATTCTTCGTATTTCAGTACCTCCACAGGTCGTGCACTGATTTCCAACTTTTAATGTGTCTCTACCATTATCAACGGCTCCACATACTTTGCATTCAAAATACCCACAAATGAGCGGCGCAAGTGATTGCTTAATTTCAGTGATATCCATATTCACGATTACCTATCACGAAGAACCATAGTTTCCTGTTACTATTTCTTTCGGTGTTGTAACTTACGAATTAAGGCTGTGTTATATGCTGAATGAAATCTTTGAATAATCGTTTTTTCACTAGTAATCTCTACAGGCAAATTTTTACCACTTTCGATTGCTTCTAATGTGGTTCCGCCAACGATTGAATCGGCTATTAATTGTAGCAAATAACTATGGGCACAGGACTTACAGCTAAATATGGTTTTCTTACCTATCCACACCCCAGTTGGATTGTTTTCACCGCAAAACGAACAATTTTCTCGCTCAATTCCTTTAGCTAGGGCTTCATCGATTAACACTTACTTTCTCCTTCATAATAGTTTTATTAATCGACATTAGGTTAGGGCTTAAAACATTCGGACGCTCTAAACATGCAATTTTAATGTCGCAGGTTAAACGATGTGAGTATACTACGGGCGTTGGGAGAATTCATCTAAACTGGACCGTTGCACAGAAAATACCATTATCGCCCCCGCGAAGGGCCGCGTGGATTGTTGGTTCGCTCAATGTCTTTGAACATATCGCGTTGTTGCATAGTGTGGTCAGTGTTGCGGTCAGTATTTTTATTTCTGGATTTATCAACATAGAGCTTTGCGCTGTCCTTATGCCGGGTCATGGCGACATAGGTTAAATGTCTGTCCATTTGTCCAGCGGATAGCACAAAGGAATGATCGACGGTCACACCTTGGCTTTTATGAATGGTTGTCGCATAGCCGTGATCGAAGGCTGAATATTCGCTTGGACTGAATGTGAGGAGGCGGGGCTTAGTATTGCCGTCAGCGTCGAACTCAACCGTGACCTTGTTATGGGTTACAGTTTTGATCGTGCCGAGCATTCCATTACGCACATCTAACTCTTTATCATTTTTGGTAAAAACAATCCGGTCATCATTGGCGAATTTTCGGATGCCATGATCGGTTTTGAATTCCCGTTCATCCGGTAGATGGCCTTTTTCATGCCTCGCTGCGCGAATGTATTGGTTGATCTTATGTACATCTTTACGACGATAGGCCAGCGCAATACGTGATGCGTTTTTATCATGAGTTTCAAGGTTCTTCATATAATCTTCAACCAACGTTGTAACGGCACCGTTTTTGTCTTTGCTTTCATACACTGCACCATGCTCAGCATAGGCTTGAATAGCTTTGTCAGTTCGTTTTTGTGCGAAATCGAGCGATGCCTGTTTTTGCCAAGTTTCTTTTTGTCTGCGCACTTCGGTGAGGTTGGCGTGGCCGATTTTCTTTGCAATCTCTCTCAAAGGCGTTCCCGCGTTGATCGGCTGTAATTGTTCTGGGTCGCCCACCAGTACCAGCTTTGCGCCGCACTGATGTGCGTGTTCAATAAACGTAAGCATCTGACGGTTACCAATCATACCCGCTTCATCAATCACCAATACATCACCTCTTTGGAGTGTGTGGTAGCTGTGTTTCCAGCTTGCTTGCCATGAGGCTAAAGTACGACTTTCAATGCCCGATGCTTCTTGCAAACCATCGGCGGCTTTGCCTGAAAGTGCCGCGCCAAACACGCGGCGACCTTGTGATCGCCATGCGTCATTTGCGGCGGCTAACATCGTACTCTTTCCTGTTCCGGCAAGGCCAATCGCGATGCTAATTTGCTTGTCATTCAAAACATGGCGAATAGCGTTGCTCTGTTCATCGCTCAAATTCGCGCCCACTTTTCGCCTCAATAGCTGATTGTGTTTGTCTATGGCGCTATCCTGATACTTCGCTATAACGCCGTGGCCGCTGGCTTTATTCATCAAGCCAGCGTCATGCAGTAATGCGGCTTTGATGTTTTGCATTTCATTGGTCGAATACAGCGCCTTTGGCGGCTTTTCGAGTTCGACTAATTCTTTTGAGGCAAACACCTGTTTGATAGCGGCATTCAGTGCAACCGGATCTTCAATGTATTTCTTTAACCCGCTGAAAATCTCGTTATAAGTAAAGCTTTCTTGTTTGTCGCTCAGAACATCTAAAATCACATTCGGTGAGCGCTTAATACGTTGAGTCAGTCCCCGTTCAGCCTCGTCAACGGGAATAATCAGCGATTGCACCGGGTCGGCGATTAATGGTGTTTTATCTTGTTGGCGCTTAAAAATATCGCGTAGGCCGCGCTCGATTTCCTCATACTGGTTGCGGTCTTTGGCGAGATTGTCAGCGTTGGTTTGATTGAGCTTGTCTAAACGCTGAAAACGAGCTTTCAGCCCTCGGCGCTGCTCAATATGAGTGAATACCAATTCATCTTTTTCGAACTGGTCACGTTGCTTTGCTAACGCAGTATCGCGCGCGTTTTGTTGTATAGCGCGACGATGCTGGCCTGTGGCTCGCGCGAGAATGCCTTTCAGTCCGGTTTTAAGTCTGGCTTGGCGGTGGTGGGTTTCATCTGCGAAACGTTGATCTTGCGCTTGTGTGAGTTCGCGACGTTCATGGCGCTGCTGGCTCACCAAGAGTTTGAGCTGATCTTTGATGAGTGATTTACGAGCTTCAATGGCGCTGGCTTGTTCGTCTTGTGCGTTTGACAAATGGGCGCGCATTTCCTGAGCGATGAGGATGCGGGTTTCTTCGACTGAGCGCAGTTTGCTTTCATCGCCGATGCGGGCGCGGATATCTTTAACCGGAACGCCGAGCCATTTTTTACCAAGTGAATAAATCTCGCAAAAATGATCGAGCACAACAAAGCCGCGGCGATCACCTCGTGCGAGATAATACCCGCGCTCTTTTAGGGCTTGCTCGAAACTACTTTTGTTATCACTGCTTGCCCAACAGCTTTGTAAATCGGTTTTGATTTGATGAGGAAGTTTATCAATACGTTTGGCTTGTTGGAGCTGCTCCATCGTATATTGCAGTGGGTCACGCTCACTTCTATCGATCATGCCAGGCGGTAGTTCCCAGCCGCGCTCTAAGAATAATTCTCGCGACAGTTCAAACAGCTTTAATTTGTCGTGTGAAATATGAATCGCTTTCATCTGCCTTGCGTCGATGCGTGACCACACGCAATGCGCGTGCCGTCTGCCTTCTTTTTCATGGAAGACAATGGCGCGGGCTTGGCCTTTTAGGCCCAACTTTTTCTCGGCGCGTTCAATGGCGTTCAAAAAATCTTCTGTTGATACTTGTTTGTCTTCGGGCGGGTTGATGCTCATGGAATACAGAATTTTTTTAGCACGTGTCGATTTGCTGATAAGGTAAATTTCTTTAAACGCCGATATCAGATCATCGGACATAAACCCACGTAGCTCATATATTTCTACATGATCGTTCTCATCTTTAAGGAGATGCAGCGCGAGGTCTCGCACCCCGCCACGTTGATTACCCTTTAACAGCAAACGCTATTCGCTCAACAAATAATCGCGGATAGCCATCATCGCGGCGCACGCTTCTTGAATTTGCTCTAATACTTCATCGTCAAAACCCAGCGTTCCCATATTGGCGTGTCTTGCCAATTGGTTGAGATTTGAAGCGATGCGTTGATCACCAAACAATGACAGCACCATCGCTAGGTTTTTATCATCGACTTTAGGCTGACGCACGATGCGGCGTTTATGTGCTTTTGCACCGAGCAATTGCTCACGCGCCCAAGTGCTGAGGCTTTCATTCGCAGCTTGTTTTTTTAGATGCGCTTTTTCTTCATCTGTGAGGCGTATGCAAAACGGTTTCGTTTCTGCTGCATATTCCCGCTGAGGCTTAGAGTTAGAAGCGATGCTAAAAGATGATGAAAGTCGAGCTTTCGCTACTTTACCCGACCTCATGGCTCCATCTCCGGCAGATTAGAAAGGCTATTGAGGTGGTCGTTCCATTCCTTTAGAGTGTCGAATAATTGGTTCGAGGTTTGTCCATCAAGGCCCACCATTTTAAACTTTCTTACCCCGCAATTCATAATCCATTGGTCCCTGCTGGTGCCCAGCGCATTCGAGTCCAGGCGGGCCCACCAATTTAAACAATCATTTAGGTTTGTTTTGACCTACTCACTTAAAACTCTTTGCGGGCGTTAGATTTGCATGAGTCGTGGTTTCTCTAGTGAGGTGCAGTCTATCCCCAGTATCTTAACAGGGTTTTGAAGACAAACTTCACGGTCTAAATCATCACACGTCTCTTGGCATTGGGTGTGTACAGCTTGTTCTTCAATCCCTTATCGCCGAGCTACCGAAGAACTCCAGTCTGCACCAGCATAAGCAATACAAATGATCGCCACGGTTAAC
>Ga0316189_10007930_pt1 | contig 10005 bp, 7 predicted proteins | sample LowCovwburrow_MG_FD_204930 | JGI IMG/M metagenome (GOLD analysis project Ga0316189, IMG submission 204930) | Coastal sediment microbial communities from Maine, United States - Lowes Cove worm burrow | ecosystem: Environmental > Aquatic > Marine > Coastal > Sediment | place: USA: Maine... | reverse complement strand
CCCCGACAATGGGTGCGGTCACCCAATACAGGACGCTGACGCCCACCAGCAGGCTGCTCTCAAAGAACGGCACCAGCCAGGCCGCAACGATCTTGAGAATGTGAACGCTCTCAAGCCCGCCCACCAAGGCGAACAGAGCCACATAGAAACCAATGGCTTTCCAATCGAGTTCGGCCAGCATACCTTCCAGATCGGGTGGATCGAGTTTCCACCTTTGGCCGAATATCTCGAATACCAGCACCAGCAAGAGCGCCCCCGAGAACGCGATGTAGCCAAGCATGACCCCGAACACTTCGCGTAATGCCATGGCGACAATGGTGAGTGCAAACACCACGCACACCACAATGGCGAAACGCGGATTCTTGATATGCGACTCCGCGTCTTCGGCGATTTTGGAGGTATCCATTTCCACGTTGGCCATGGGCGAAGCGCGAAACTTAAAGTAGAAAAAGGCGACCACCACCAGGTAGGTCAAGGTGAGGATGATGAACGAGGAAGGACGTCCTTCCTGCCAGATAAATCCGAAAAATTCGATGCCGGTCACGCTGTGCAGCATCTGTGGCGGCAAATCGCCCAACAGCAGCGCCGTTCCCATGAAATTCGAACACAAGCCAATAAACAGAATCGCGCCGGTGGCTTCGAAGTTGTACATCTTGCGGATGTGGAAAACCACCGGCGCCAGCATCAAGACCACCACCACGTTGTCAATAAACATGGAGATAAAGCCAGACAGGCCGCCGATCAGGGTCACGAACAGGGGTACGTTTCCCTTGGACAGGTTGAGGGTCATCTCGCCGAGATACTCCGGAATCCCGGTCTTGCCGAAGTAACCTGCAAGCAGCCAGATGCTCACCAGGATGGCGATGACATTCCAATCGACGAAGCCGAATGCCTGTTCCTCGGTCATGACCCCGAACATGACCATGAGCACGACGCCGACCATGGCCGCGACCACGCTATCGATCCATCGAACAACGACCATGAACACGGTGGCCAGAAAGATGGTCAGGGCAATTACCTGCATCGATTCCATATGACTACGTCCCAGGGGCGGTCTGAACAGTTGATACGAATCGTGTTTCGATCCATAGGGACACCGCCGCGCGGCACTCGACGGAAGACGATGGCCGGCAGGATTCGGGACGCATCGTAAAGGACCCGGACAAGCCGGCATATGAACTCGCGCGGACGAAGCCGCTGCGCGGCCAGCCCTGCGGTTCCTTTCTTCGGCACCGACCGCCGAGCACAGCGCGGCAATCATGATGGCCATGAAAAACAAGATGGACATCGCGGTCACCATCGCCATCGGCTCCAGCAGTCAGGTCGCCCTGTTCCTGGCCCCGCTGCTGGTGTTCATGAGCTGCTTCGTCGGACCGACACCGATGGATCTGGTGTTCAGCCCGTTGGACGTGGTCGCGATCGTGTTTTCCGCGGTACTGGTCAACTTCGCGGCCCTGGACGGCGAAAGTCACTGGATGGAAGGCGTGCAACTGCTGGCGGTGTCTTTTGTTCTTGGCATCGCATTCTACTTCCTGCCGCCATGGGGTTGATGTCATTGGCGCCTGGCCGACAGCGCAATCCGACTCACGGTCAGCAGTTCGTCCTCGAAGTCACCAAGCGGCTCGACATGGTCGGCCCTCCTGAGCAGTTCTTGAACACGGGCCCAGCGGCTGAGCGGTTGGTCACCGAACTGTGCGAGGCGTGCTTCGGCCCAGGCAAGCTCCGTTAATCGCTCCGGAGAATCGAATCCTGCATCCACCAGCGCCGCACGCAGTGCCAGACACCGCTCAAATGCGTCCAGCGAACCGGCGCCGTCATCGTTCAAAGCGCGCAGCTCCCCCAGGTTGAGCAGCGCATGTCCAAGCTCTATGCGAAGGGATTCATCTTCCGGCGATTCGGTGAGCAATCCAGTCAACAGTTCAACCTGACGATCGAAGTGCGGCAATGCTTCCGCCCGCATACTCAAGCGCCAAGCCAGATAGCCCGTGTTACGGTGGACTTCAATAAGCGGGTACAACCAATGGTCACTGCCACCCGCATAAAGTGCTTGCGCCAGACTCAACTCACGGCGGCGAAGTGTCAGAGCTTCTTCCCGTGCGCCATTGCCTTCGGTCGCTTGAGCGAGCAAATGAAGAGCCCACGACACCGACTCCATGGCCTCGCGGTCAGTCGGGGCCACACCATGCTCCGCTTCTCGAAGTTCCAGCAGGCGTCGCGCCGCGGCTTCCGCGGGTTGATAGAGGCCGCCGTCGCCAAGCGTTTCGGCCGCGCTAGACAGCGCCAATTGCAGCGAGGTCTCGACCTTCCAGTCATCAGGAAACTGAGAACGCATTTCCTCCAGTGTGGCAATGCTCTCCTCGAACATCGCCGCGGCGTCCATCGTTGCCCCATCGTGCGCCAGCGCTTTGGCGGCATCGGCCTTGTCATCCGCCTGCTCGCGCTGCGCATCGCGGTCCTCGGCATCCGCGCTCGCAAGGTGGCGGTGATTCGCTTGCGAGCGCTGCCGCGCCGCATGTGCTTCCTCTGCCAGGCCGAGTTCCTCAAGCACGCTTGCACGCGTCACCTGCACATTGGCGAGCATCTTGCGCAACGGTGGCAGATCTGGCCTCGCTTGCAGTTCGGTCTGAAGCGAGTGCTCAGTGTCTTTCAGAACCGCAGCAGCCGCGTCCAGCTCGCCCTGAACGTGCAAAAGTTGAGCGTCCGAGCTTCGGGCGGTCGCAAGCATTATCGGATAGTGCCAATTGGCAGGGTGGGCAAGCACCAGAGTGTTGAAGATATCAACCCCCGCCGACGCGTAGCGTGCTGCCTCATCCAAGCGCCCTTCGTCGGCCAGCAGCATTGACAACAGTATCGTCGCGCTGGCCAGCTCCACCTGAGTGTTCTCGTCGTTCGCAAAATGCATACGCACAGACTCGAGGGAAGAGACAGCCGCCAACAGTGAATCCATGGCGGCAACCCCGTCGCCCGACGCCGCCAGATTCACGCCGAGCCGCCAACGAACCATCGCCAACAGCGCACGACTGCCCTCATCGCTGGATCGCTGAAGGACGACGGTCTGCGCCGCAACCTCCGCTTCGCGCAAGGTCTCGATGGACCCCGCTAGATCACCCTTGGCGGCAAGCGCCTCGGCGAAAACAAGCATCACGGGTATCTTCCTGAGCTTGAGTTGCGGTTCATCCGGCAATGAGACGGCCAGCTGATCAAATATCGACGTAGCCCGGCCAATGACACGCTTGACCGTCTCCAGCTGTATCCCCTCGACGCTGATCAGCTCCTTGCCCACTTCACCCAGCAGGGAATCGGCCGCGTCCAGCGCGGCGGTATAGTTGCGCTCGGCCACCACCCGTCGCGTCTCCGAGAGCCACGCGAACCCGCCCGCAGATACGGCAAGCACGAACATGATGCCCGCAATCGCGGAGGTGATTCGGGTGCGGCGGCGTTGGGCTCGTTCGGCCCGCTTGGCGAGTTCGTCAAATGGAACGCCAAGCAGCCCGGCAACGACTTTGACCAGTGCCCTTCTTCGACCATCGCCCTGCTCACGGGCGTCGGCGGCAAGCGGCTCGACCAACTGCCCTGTGAGAGTTCCGTCGGCGCCAACCTCACGGGTCAACGTCTTGGGAAAACACTCCCTTTCCGGGTCGCCGGGTTCGCCCGAAACAATGACGGGGATGATTCGATCGGCCCGCCCCATCGACTTGAAGACCCGAATCTCCTCGTTGACGTAGTCGCTGTCCGCCGCATCGGGCGAGCACAGCACAATCATAAAGGTCGATGCCGCCAGGGCATCCCGCGTCGCATCACCGACCGTCCGACCACCGGCAAAGTCTTCCCGGTCTCGGAATATCGGGCGCACTGTGCGGGGCACGGGGCCGAGCGGTGTCTCACGTCCGACCAGTGCTCGATCGACCCGCCAGGCTTCGAGATCGGCATGAAACCGACAGGCGAATCGGGCGTCACGATGGCTGTAGGAAATGAATGCCCTATAGACGACGGCCATCAGGTTCTCCCGGGAGTATCGCGCTACGCGAAAACGCGGTTTGCAGCAGCTGAGCGACAGAGCCATCCAAACCACGGCTCACTGGAAACGAGCGAGGTTCTTTGCGCTCACCCATGGGCGCTGGCACACAGCCGCCATTCGAAATTCGCCCGTCCTCGACCCGTTCGATTCCTGCTCGTGGCAGTGCGAACTTTCAGCCCACACGTTGTACCCGATGACCGCAGAGCGCGCCTCGGCGGCACATCGTCTTCGGCCTGGCAACCAACTCAGGGATGGTGACCGGTGAGGAAGATCATCAGAGGCACCGGCAGGACCGCCAGGACCACGGTTAGAGCATATCCGCCGGGGGAATACAGTCCGGTCAGGCCCGCCGCGAGGGCGATTCCACCGCCGCCGCCCAACAGGGTGTTGCCGGGCAGATTGAACGCCAGCGCCAATGCCAGATACCGGTGGCGCAGCAGAAACGGAACGATGCGCCGCGGCGCGCGCGCCGTGAGCAGCCTGAGGCGGGCGCCAGTATCGAGGGGCGCCAGATCCAGCGACAGGTCGCGGGCCCGGCGTAATCCAAGGACGGCAAACGCCCGGGCCGTCGCGGCAGGGGGAATGAGACGCCCAATCAGGTAGGCGATCATCAGCGCGGCTACCATACTGCCGTAAACCAGCACCGCGATGCGCGGGCCCAGCAGCAACATCATTCCAAGGCCGATTTCCGCGCCGGGCACGAACGGAATAGCCGACGCCAGGATGTAAGCTGCGGTGCAGGTCATGATCGCCCCGTGCACCTCGGGCTCATTGGAGGGACGTATGTCGAAGGCAACCAGGTCGGTTAGCTGCTGGCCGATGAAGGCGCCGCCGAAAATCAAACCCAGGTACAGGGCGGCCAACAACAGGATCCGGCTGGGATTCACAGGCGGCAGTCTTGAGGGGCCGAATCGGCAACCGCCGCAAGCCTGGCCGCCTGCTCGGCGGATGAGGCCTCGATACCCTCTTCGAGCGTACCCTCGAACCAAAACGCCTTGTCTATCGACCAGTACCAGCGGTCCTTACGCCAGTTTATCCGGGCACTGACCCGACCATCGCTAACCGTGCCGCTGTAGCTGAGTCGTCCGCGCTCGATGCTTTCCAGAACCCCCTGAAACTCGATACCGCCATTGGCACTGCGGACATAGTAGGCACCGGGCTGAAAGCCGCAACGCACGCAGCCCATCGACCAGAACTGTCCATCGCGAAAATAGACCGTATCGTCCCGGTCCAGGGGCTTCCCAGCCGGGCCCAACTTTCCGACGAAGCTCATCCCGTCCAGCGCCCCACTGGAGAATGTGGGATCGGCAGTCAACGCGGTTCGGATCGGCACGGCCAGGAAAACGAGCGCCATAAGAATGCGCGCCATCCTCGCTCTGGATCGCTGTTCTCCGCTCATTGGAGCCTGCACCGCCGCGATGTACCCACACTGTGAAGAATAGCTTGGGACCAGCGTTCCGCCACGGCACGGGCGCAGCACAACGGGTGCGCGAGTTGAAACGTGCTCCCCCACCATCCTGGCGGACGCCGCCGCAAGCGGTCGAACCGGCGCCGTAGCCGGGTTTCGGTCTCGGTCTTCCCAATCGACTGGGTCGAATGCATTGTGTGTTGGTCAACAAATGACACGACAGACAACGGGGGTAGCGCAATGAGACTCGAAGGCAAGGTCGCCGTGGTTACCGGTGGCACCAGCGGCATCGGCCGTCGCATGGTTGAACGGTTTATCCAGGAAGGCGCCAGAGTCGTTTTTACCGGCCGCCGCGCAGCACTGGGCGCCGAAGTCGCAGCCAAAAGCGGGGCCAACTTCGTCGAAGCCGATGTCGCGCAGGAAGACGATGCAAAACGCAGTATCGGCGAAGCCACCGGCAGATATGGCCGACTCGACATCCTGGTCAACAATGCGGGCGGACCCGCGCCGGTTGGGCGCATCGAGGATCTGCCCCTGGACGGATTCGACACCACCATCGCCGTGCACCTGCGCGGCACTCTGGCGCACATCAAATACGCCGCGCCGGTGATGCGCGCCCAAGGCAGTGGCAGCATCATAAACCTGGGGTCGGTTGCCGGCCACCGCACGGGGTACTCCTCCTCGGTAATCTACGGCGTCGCCAAGGCCGCCGTAATCCATCTGACGCGGTGCGCTGCGATGGAACTGGGCGAAGACGGCGTGCGGGTCAACTCCATCTCACCGGGCGGCATCGCCACCGGAATATTCGCCAAGTCCATGGGCATGTCATCTGCAGCGGCAGATCAAACGGCAGAGAAGATCAAGGAGGCTCTCTGCGGAAAGCCATTTTGGTGACACTTAGGGTCGATCGCCACGTGCCGGCACGGACTCAACCGAACGCAACACCAGATCCTGCTTGACCTGTGCGGCTGGCGGGTGACAGTCCTCGGCATAGGTGCTCAGCCCATCGCTGGTATTGAACCGGGGCTTATGGAATTGGATCCTCAGAGCAGCCCGGTCCTTGCTGGCGAGGCTCACAGTGGGTGGCACCAACCCATACACGCTGTTGACAGGGATCGATGTTGGACACCGGTTGCTTGCGACGGCGTCAAAACCATGCCTTGATCTTCTTGACCAGGCGTGTGGGTGCGTCCTTGTGCGCTTCGGTGCTCTCCCGGAGCCCAAGCAGCCGCCGATTGTCCGGCTGCACGGAGAGACCGCGGCTGAGATAGCGCTTTGCATCGCTGTACGCGAACTTGTCCAGTGCACCCTCTACCAGGTCAGCGTAGGCATTGGCAACGTCGGCAATGCCTTGCTTGGCTTGCGTGTTGTCCGGCGCCAGTTCCAACGCACGAAGCAGGTAAAAATGCGCATTGTTCCCCTGAGGTACGGTCAGGCGGTAGTCGGCCAGGGCTGCGGATGCAGAGTTCAGGAACTGATCGAGCTCCTGTTGACGGGGATCATCCGGAATCCTGTCGGATTCCGCCATCTTGGCGGGATGGAGCGCTGTCTGCGCTGTCTTCACACTGCCAGACCCTTGGGACTCAGCCGGGCTTCCAACAGAGGCATCCTGTACCGGCGGGGTTGTTTTGGCGACGGATGAGGCCGGCATTGTCACTACGTCTTTGACACTGTCCGGTTTCGCCTTCGAGTTCAACGCCTGGGCAGCAGTGGGCGTGACCTCCGAAAGGCGGGTTGTGGTGGTTTCCACAGAGGTTGAGGATCGAGTGACCGCGGCAATCGCCAAACCCAAAGCGATCACCAACGCGCCCGCCGCGGCGGAACCCCATATCCGGCGCGGATAACCCCGCGGTATCTCTAAACGCCGTCGCGAGAAAAATCCGGGTGCAGGCAAAGCCACGGTGTCCGGATATCCTTCAGTACCCGTCTTCTCCAGGCAGGCAAGAAGCGCCTGCGCTGAGGCAAACCGTTGCTCCGCCTTTTTCGCCATCATCCGATCGAGGAGATCTTGGTAAGGTCGATTCACCCCGGAAAGCTGCGGCACCGGTTCCGCCAAATGCGCCAACATGACCTCGATGGGGGAATCGCCCCGATACGGCCGTTCGCCCGCCAACATCTCATAAAGCACAACGCCGAGACTGTAAATATCGGCGCGCCCGTCGAGCGGCCTGCCCTGCGCCTGCTCAGGGCTCAGGTAATCGGGACTCCCCAGCGCGGACCCATCCAGCGTCAGTGAGTTGTCGGTCTTTAGCTCTTTGGCGATCCCAAAATCCGTCAGTATCGGCGTTCCATCTTCGTGGAAGAGTATGTTTCCCGGTTTGATATCGCGATGAACGATGCCATGGGCATGGACAAACGCCAAACACCGGGCAATCGCTCTTACGATATCAAGCGCGGCGCTGGGCTCAATACCGGCCTTGATTCGATGCTGAAGATCACCCCCCTTGAGAAACTCCATGGAAATGTACGGACGCTCGTCCACCACACCAATATCGTGAATGGTGATGATATTCCGATGGTTGAGGGAAGAGATGATTCTACCCTCATTGAGAAACCGCTCCGTCTCGGCGCGAAAATCACGCTTCCTAAGCAGCTTCAGAGCGACCTGGCGATCCAGCGATTCCTGTACGGCGAGGTATACCGAAGCCATGCCACCTTGGGCGATGAGCCGAAGAAGCCGATAGCCGGGTATTTCGATTTCCACGCCCTGCCGGGGGCCTGATTCTGGCGTTTTCAGATGGCGTTGCAAAACAAGATTCTCAGTCACCGTGGTTCCGGGATATCGGCACTGGCCAAATTCGTCGGTCGTGAAGGTTTCGTAGACCAGAAGGCTGGACGTAGCTGATCTCCCTCAGATGAGTGGAACTCGGCCAAAGTGGCACACACGATCCAAACGGGCCAAAGCGAACAGATCGCAAGGCGTCGCAGGGCAATTCTGGCTCAGACTTAACCCAGATCTGGGAATTGAGTATGGGCGTGACCGTGGCTACTCACAATTCGTGGATTTCTCAAAAGACGATCGGAGATTCGGACTGCATCGAGTGGACCAGGGAGGCACCTGATTGCTCGCGTGCAACGCGAAAAGATCAGACCCTCCGTAGCGTCGTGCCAAGTTCCCGGAACGGCGGCGACTCATAGTCCTCAGTACATAGGCGACAGAAGCGCCCCAGGTTGCAGCCTCAACCGCCGCGAAAGTACTTCTCTATGCGGTCGAATGCCCTATTGATAGTTTCGTCGGGGACACAATAGGCCATGCGGACATGATGTTCGCCGGAGGGTCCGAAGGCGCGGCCAGGGGTGACAGTTACGCGAGCCTGTTCAAGTAGCCGGATGGAGAAACCGTAGGAATCATCATGGTCCGCGACGATCCGGGGAAACACATAATAGGCGCCTTCCGGCTTAATGAACTCAAAGACATCGGGCAGCTGTGACAAACGCTCGCAGATCAGGTCACGCCGGCCTGAGAGAATACGTTCGTACTCGGCAAGGTGCGCCGTATCACCCGTCAACGCTGCAAGACCCGCAACTTGCGAAACCCGGGGGGTGCAAATGATCGTCGCGTCATGCACCTTCAATACCTCGCGCTTCAGGCATTCCGGCAGGATCATGTAACCGAGCCGCCACCCGCTCATGGCGTGACACTTTGAGAAGGTGAACAGGTACGCAATATTGTCCCTGAACTCAGCAACCGAGGCGAGGTTGAAGTGACGTGAGCGGTTTTCATAGGTGAAGTGCGAATAGGGGTCGTCCAACAGGACATAGAGACCCTTTTCTCGCGCAATTTCGCCCACCTGTCGTAACTCTGATTCCGAGAATATCCGGCCTGTCGGGTTGGACGGAGAAACGAGAACGATCCCCTTTGTCTGCTCGGTAATAAGGCCAGCTAGCGCATTGAGATCAAGCCGCCAGCCATCGGCTTCGTCCAACGGCCAGAAGACGGGCTTTCCGCCACACATCGCAATCTGCTGAACATGCGAGGCGAAGCCCGGATCAGTCAGGATGATCTCGTTGCCCGGATCCAGCAGTACATGAAAAAGCGAGTTGAGGCCCTGCATGTTGCCGCAGGTAATCATGACGTTCTGGTCCGGATCAACTTGCACTCCGCAGGCGTTTAAATGGCTTTGTGCGACGGCTTCCCGTAGCACCGGCAACCCATCCGGCAGAGCGTATTTACCAATCTCGGGGTCGTTTGCCAGCCCCTCGGTAACGGCCCGGCGCATATGCTCGGGGGTCCGAAACGAGGGTACGCCCCAAGCCAGGGATGCCGCGCCACCGACCCGTGCGCTGCGCATCGCCATGTCTTTGATCGCGGACAACTCCATGCCCGCGACGTTTCGCGATATGGGAGCACGCTTCATGCAGCCCTCACCCTCAAGAACTCGGTAGCAACCCGGCTAGCTGGGCCTCCAAATCGAGTGCGGAAAGCGCCGATAAATCCTTGTTGATCTCCCTGACGATAAGGTGTTTCAAATGGTCCGGCATGGACGCGCGCAGATCACCCAAAAACTGGGGGGGAGCAACGACAACGAGCTGTTCGAATGCATTCTTCTTGCGTTCTGCATCAAGAATTGCTGCCACT
>Ga0316189_10007929_pt1 | contig 10005 bp, 9 predicted proteins | sample LowCovwburrow_MG_FD_204930 | JGI IMG/M metagenome (GOLD analysis project Ga0316189, IMG submission 204930) | Coastal sediment microbial communities from Maine, United States - Lowes Cove worm burrow | ecosystem: Environmental > Aquatic > Marine > Coastal > Sediment | place: USA: Maine... | reverse complement strand
AAAAAAAAGCCCGCCATTAGCAGGTGGGGGCGCATTTTATACCAGAAAAAATACCGGCGTACAAGCTGGCCTGATTCCGACTGTAAGATGATAGTCTAATTAAATCAATATTATAGAAGATTTTCGGAGGGTTTTTAGTTTTTTAACTAAAAGATATTGCCGGTTTTGGCGGTTATTACAGCAGTCCCCTTTCCGCAAAAGATACCCCGCTGCCATCGCCCACCACGATGTGGTCGAGGACGCGAACATCGATCAGCGCCAATGCTTCCATCAGGCGGCGGGTCAATTGAATGTCGGCGCGGCTGGGCTCGGCAACGCCTGACGGGTGGTTATGGGACAGGATGACGGCGGCTGCATTATGTTGCAGGGCGCGTCGTACCACTTCCCGCGGATGCACACTGGCGCCGTCAATGGTGCCGCGAAACAGTTCCTCGAAGACGATGAGCCGGTGCCGGTTGTCCAGGAACAGGCAGGCGAATACCTCATGCGGCAGGTGGCGCAAACGGCTGGCAAGAAACTGGTGTGTTGTCTCCGGATTTTCCAGGCTGTCTTGACGTTGCAGTTGCTCCTGCAGGTGACGGCGTGTCATTTCCAGCGCTGCTTGCAGTTGCGCAAATTTGGCTGCTCCCAGGCCATGATGCGCACAGAATTGTTGTCGGTCGGCTTCCAGCAGCGGGCGTAGCCCGCCAAAGCTCTGTAACAGCTCCCGGGCAAGATCAACAGCCGTTTTGCCGCTGACGCCGGTGCGCAGAAAGATCGCCAGCAGCTCGGCATCGGAGAGTGCCGCCGGGCCTCGGGCGAGCAGTTTTTCACGCGGGCGTTCTGCGGCTGGCCAATCGCGGATGGTATGCATCTTTATAGATATGTCACAGGTCAGTCGGCAAAGACAGTGGAGGAATACCCCTGCGTCTGTCAGTCAGAGCCGGTATTTGGCTTGCACCGGCGAATCAATCATCTGGTAAACTGCTTACAGATGAACTATTTGAATGGAAAGCAGATCCTGCTGGGTGTCACCGGCGGCATAGCGGCCTACAAGAGTGCCGAGCTGGTACGCCAGTTGCGACAGTCCGGTGCGGAGGTGCGCGTGGTCATGACGTCAGCGGCGTGCGAATTCATTACGCCGCTGACGCTGCAGGCATTGTCAGGCAACCCGGTACATACGGATTTACTGGATCTCGGTGCAGAAGCAGCCATGGGGCATATTGAGCTGGCGCGCTGGGCCGATGCCTTGCTGGTCGCACCCGCAACCGCGAATTTTCTTGCCCGCCTGGTTGCCGGTCGCGCAGATGATCTGCTGGCTGCTGTGTGCCTGGCCTGTGAGGCGCCGGTGGCGGTTGCGCCGGCGATGAACCGGGCAATGTGGTCAAACACGGCCACGGCGGAAAACATTGCGACGCTGCAGTTACGCCATATCACTATTCTCGGGCCGGCCGCTGGCCCCCAGGCTTGCGGTGAAACCGGCCCCGGCAGGATGCTGGAAGCGGTCGAACTGGCAGATGGCCTGTCTACCCTGTTTCAGACCGGGGCACTGGCTGGGCGGCAGGTGCTGGTAACGGCAGGCCCGACGCGTGAGGCGATCGATCCGGTACGTTTTCTCAGTAACCACAGTTCCGGCCGGATGGGGTTTGCCGTGGCTGCAGCGGCGGCCGAGGCCGGCGCCAGCGTGACGCTGATCAGTGGTCCGGTCAGCCTGGATACGCCGCCGGGCGTACAACGCATTAATGTGGAAAGTGCCGCCGACATGCATGCTGCCGTCATGCAGGCCGTGACAACGGCGGAGATCTTTATCAGTGTCGCAGCGGTGGCCGATTACCGGCCGGTAACGGTTGCAAAACAGAAGCTCAAGAAACAGGCAGCTGAAGTTTCACTGCAGCTGGAGCGTAATCCCGATATCCTTGCTGCCGTGGCGGCATTGCCGGATGCCCCCTATACTGTCGGCTTTGCAGCGGAGACCGAGTCTGTGGAAAATAATGCACAGCTGAAACGACAGGCCAAGGGAATTGATATGATTGCTGCCAATCAGGTCGGTAACGGGCTGGGTTTTAATAGTGAAGAGAATGCCCTGCAGGTATTTTGGGAAGCGGGCGAGCAGCAGTTGGCGGTTACCGCCAAGCAAAAGCTGGCGCGTCAGCTAACAGAGTTGATTGCTACTCAATTTCAACAGGGTATCCACCGGGGAAAGGTACTGAAGTTTAATGCAAAAGATTCAGCTTAAGATTCTTGACCCGCGTCTCGGTAACGAGTTTCCACTGCCACATTATGCAACTGACGGTTCTGCCGGTATGGACATGCGCGCCTGTCTGGATGAACCCTTGCAACTGGCTCCCGGTGATACCCGCCTGATACCAACCGGTCTTGCCATCCACGTGGCCGATACCGGCCTGGCGGCGGTGCTGCTGCCGCGCTCCGGATTGGGGCACAAGCATGGCGTTGTACTTGGAAACCTGGTGGGGCTGATTGATTCCGATTACCAGGGGCAGGTGTTTGTATCATGCTGGAATCGTGGAAAAAAAACCTTTCTGGTCGAGCCGGGGGAGCGCATTGCGCAAATGGTAATCGTACCGGTGGTGCGGGCGGAATTTGAAATAGTTGAGGATTTTGATGCCAGTGAGCGCGGTGCCGGTGGTTTTGGGCACACCGGTCGTCAATAGACTCAAATTATTGGCCAGATCGGCCGATAATATCCCGGCAGCCGTTTTTTCAGATTTTTGAGAATTCACGCAGGATCAGGGCGTTAAAAAAATGTAATGAAGTTCTCTCCAGGAAAATTATTCCAGCGTAAAAAATCATCTGCGGGTGCGGCCGATATGCAGGCAGTGCCGCCGTTGATCTTGGACGCTAAACCCGCCAGTCTGGGAAGGATACGTCTGCAACTGCTGCTGAGTGCGGTGGTGTTGCTGGTGTTGCTGGCGGCGTTTATTTTCAAATTCATGTCGGGTTACATCCTCCGTACCATGGAGCAGCAGAACGACATCATCACCCAGCAGGTGACGGCGCGGATAACCGCCATTGTCGAGCATTACGGTGCCACTACCACGCTGCTTGCCAAGGATCCTGATATCGCTTACCTGTTGATGGTAGGCAGTAAGGCCTCGCTGCGCTCCCGGGAAGAATCGCTGCGTTATGTGTTCCCGGACGCGATCAATGTTCAGTTGTTGCCCCCCGGCCTGGACAAGGTCGATAATGAAGCCTCGCCGCCGCTGACCTATGCCGCAATAGCGCAAATGCGCATTGCGGAATCCGGTAGCGAAGAGCCCACCATGGAAGTGCACTCGCTGAACACGCCGCAACAGCACGTCAATATCGTGCGCAGGGTAATAGACCCGGCGGGCAGTGGTGTCGTGGGTCACCTGATGCTGTCGCTGTCCAAGGATGTGCTGCAGGATATCCTGGGCGACCTGCAGGACCTGAATGGCTATATTGAGTTACAGCAGCATGGTACCAAGGGCAGGCCCGTTGCTGTTGCCCATTACGGTGACAAGGAAGCCAAACAGGGTGCAGCCGAACGGGTAATGCCGATCACAGGCAGCCGCTGGCAGGTGGCCTACTGGCCGGCAGTGTCGGGACTCTACTACCTGGGCAAGATTAGCGTGTGGGTGCTGGGCGCCGCATTGGTCGCAGTCTTCATGGTGGTGCTGCTGATCTTATTGCTGTTTCGCAAAATCAAGAATGCCCTGCGTGTTGACCAGGTCAGCATGGTGACCATCATGAAGGATTTCCGCGATGGCCGCGTACAGCGTGAATATCCATCCGGCCTGAAGGAGCTGCAGGAGACGGTCGAGTTTATGACGCAGATAGCCGCGACTGATCAACCAAAACAAAGAGTTGTGACTGGTGAACGTGAAGCGGATGACGATTACCTGTCCGATGAAACAGTCACCGAGATTGAAGATGATCTTGATGATGACGAAGATACTATCAGGGCGGGGTTCGCTGCAGACTATGGCTCTGCAGTGAGTAGCAAAAATCTGATACTCGAGGAAGATCCCCTGGAAACCATACAGGAGCAGGAAAATATCAGTATCAATATCGATGCTTCGATATTTCGTGCCTATGATATTCGGGGTGTTGTTGACCAGACGCTGACACAGTCAGCAGTCACCCAGATTGGTCGTGCGATTGGCAGTGAGGCGCTGCAGCGTGGCCGCAATACCTTTGTGGTCGGGCGTGACGGTCGTTTGTCCGGTCCGGATCTTTCAGCTGCGTTGATTGAAGGTATTATTTCTACCGGTTGTGACGTCAAGGATATCGGCTGCGTACCCACGCCGGTGCTGTATTTTGCTACCCATTACCTGGATACCCAGAACGGTGTCGTGGTTACCGGCAGTCACAATCCGCCTGAATATAACGGCCTGAAAATTGTCATAGATGGTGAGACCCTGTCCGGGCCTTCGATCCAGTCGTTGCGTGAACGCATCGAAAGCAATAATTTTATCTCTGCAGATCCCGGCAGTGTTGAAGTCATTAACGTGGTGCCGGATTACATCGAACGCATACGCAGCGATGTGACGCTGGCGCGGCCACTGAAGGTCGTGGTTGACTGCGGTAACGGTGTTGCAGGTGGCGTGATCCCTCTGCTGCTGGGTGGTCTTGGTTGCGAGGTGATCGAGCTGTTCTGCGATGTTGATGGCACCTTCCCGAATCACCATCCGGACCCGAGCAAGGCCGAGAATCTGGAAGACCTGATTCGCGCGGTTGCTGCAAACCAGGCCGATATCGGACTGGCATTTGACGGCGACGGCGACCGCCTCGGCGTGGTGTCTGCCGATGGCCGTATTATCTGGCCTGATCGCGTGTTGATGCTCTATGCTATTGATATTCTTGAACGTAATCCGGGCGGCCAGATTATTTATGACGTCAAGTGCACACGCAATCTGGATACCATTATTCGTGAGCACGGCGGTGATCCGCTGATGTGGAAGACCGGGCATTCGTTTATCAAGGCGAAGATCAAGGAGACCGGGGCGCTGTTGGCGGGTGAAATGAGCGGCCACATTTTTATTAACGAGCGCTGGTATGGCTTTGACGATGGCTTGTATGCCGCTGCCAGGTTACTGGAAGTGCTGGGCAAGGATGACCGCAGCACTGCTGAAGTGTTTGCTGAGCTGCCTGACAGTGTCAATACGCCGGAGTTGAACGTGATGATGGAGGAAGGCGAGCCGCCGGTCTTCATCAACAAGCTGCTGGAGAATGCACACTTTGAGGGCGCCAGTATTTCAACCATAGACGGCCTGCGAGCAGACTATGAAGATGGCTGGGGTCTGGTACGTGCCTCGAATACCACGCCGGTACTGGTGTTGCGCTTTGAAGCAGATAATGAGGCCGCGCTGGCACGCATCACGGAGGATTTCAGGCGCGTCATGTTGCAGGTGAACCCGGATTTGTCTCTGCCATTCTGAGTGCGGATTTGTTACTTTATTGCTTTGACCCTACAGGTTTTTCCGACTAACTGACTCTCGTCGCCAAAAGCGCTGCTACATGCCATGTCCCTGACACAAAAATCCGCACAAAATGTTGCGCACGTCCTTAGTGAGGCAATGCCCTACATACGTCGCTTCCGCGGCAAGACGATAGTTATCAAATACGGTGGCAACGCGATGGTGGATGAGGCGCTGAAAAGCGGCTTTGCGCGGGATGTGGTATTGATGAAACTGGTGGGAATCAACCCGGTTGTTGTTCATGGTGGCGGGCCGCAGATTGGCGAATTGCTGGAAAAGATTGGTAAGAAAAGCGAGTTTGTAGAAGGAATGCGCGTCACCGATACCGAGACCATGGACGTGGTTGAGATGGTGCTCGGCGGCCAGGTAAACAAGCAAATTGTCAGCCTCATTACGCAGCATGGTGGCAGTGCCGTTGGCCTGACCGGCAAGGATGGTGATTTAATCAGGGCGCGCAAGATGAAGATTGAACGCAGTTCCCCGGAGCTGGACGTGCCCGAGATTATTGATCTTGGTCATGTCGGCGAGGTGGAAAGCATCGATGCGTCGGTGGTGGATATGCTGGTTGGCGGAAATTTTATTCCGGTGATTGCGCCGATAGGTGTCGGTGCAGACGGCTGTTCCTACAATATTAATGCTGACCTGGTGGCGGGTCGCATGGCCGAGGTGCTGAAGGCCGAGAAACTCATTCTGCTCACCAATACTGCCGGCTTGCTGGACAAGGACGGGGAACTGTTAACCGGACTCAATGCAGCTGATGTCGACAAGCTGATCAATGATGGCACTATCCATGGTGGCATGCTGCCAAAGATATCCTGTGCACTGTCTGCGGTAAATTGTGGTGTGAAGGCTTCCCATATTATTGACGGACGGGTCGCCCATGCGGTGCTGGTGGAACTGTTTACCGACGAGGGTGTGGGCACGCTGATTCGCGCCTGACTACTTGGCTGTTAGCATGCGGTAACGTTTGAGATCTTCGTTATATTGTTGTTCCAGCTGCTTCTTTTCCTGTTGTTTCAGTACGATCAGCTGCTCGCCCTGCTGAATGTTCTCCAGAACATTCTTCATGCGGCCCTGCAAGCCCTCGGGTACCTTTTTGTTGCGGCTTTCGTACTCGTCTGCATTGTCCGAAAGTTCATCCATCTCGATTTCTAATGACTGCAGGCGTGACTGGGTCAGAACAATGAGTTCTTCCAGCGAGGACAGTTTTTGGTCTCTGGTCAGGATAAGATCGGATTCTTCCTTGTATGTAGTCAGCAACAACTGGTCATTTCTGCTCAAATCAAGCTGCTGCCGGTTTTTGGCTGTCTGGATCTGCGCGTGGCGCTCTTTTGAAGGCCTGGAATCCGGGATGTCAGCTGTTAGTTCAATATAGCGCGCGATGTCGGCATCAAACTGGTTGTAGATAGCCGTTCTCTCCATTTCCTTTTCCTTGATGAAGGCCTCGTTGGTGGTGATCTGCTTGCGCAGGTTTTCCAGTTGAGATTCCAGTGACAGCGGCAGCGCCTTGCCGCTGCGTTCATAGGTGGCGGCTTCCTCTGTGAGTTTATGCAAGCGTTCCTGCATGGAGGCAACGCGGCTGTTGGTCAGATGCAGTAGCGCATCTACCGAGGCGATCTTGCTGTTTTTGGTGAGCAGCATGTCCTGTTCGCTTGAATAGGTAGCGAGCAGACTGCGGTCTTGAACAGCCTGTTTTTCGGCCAGCACCTTGTTCCTGGCGGCCTCTTCTTTCAGTTGTTGTTCTTTTTCCCATTGTTCCGGTGTCTTGGCGGCATCGTAGACCTTTACGGTGCGACCGCGTTCATTCATTACTTTGCGTTCCTGCTTTGCATATTCCGGTGGAACGCGATTGCCATAGTGTACATGTCCTTCGTTGTCGACCCATTTGAAGGTACGTTCAGCAGGTGCATTGCTGGCACAAAGCAGTGCCGGCAACAGCAGAAAGTAGCGGAGTTTATTCATGTGTAGCAGCCATCCTGATTTCATACGTGTATTCTAAACCTGTTAATTTTTCCTGTGGTCCTAATATACCCAAAGGCGGAGCAGCAGTGAACGGTGTGGAACATTTTGTCCTGTTTCTGGTGTCACTGGTGGCGAACCTGTTTTCAGCCTTTTCCGGGGGTGGTGCCGGGTTAATCCAGCTGCCTGTCCTGATTTTCATGGGACTGCCGTTTGCCATTGCGCTTGCCACCCATAAAGTGGCCAGTGTTGCACTCGGTATCGGCGCAACGGTGAGGCACTTGAGAGAACAGCCACTGGATCGCCAGCTGGCACTGTTTATTCTGGGTTTCGGGCTGCCGGGCGTGATTCTGGGTGCCAACATTATACTTGGCGTGCCGGAACGCATCGCCGAAGTCGCGTTGGGCATCCTGACTGCCGGACTGGGGGTCTATTCATGGCTGAATCCCGGCCTGGGGCAGCAATTAGAGCCGGTTAACCGGGGGCTGGGCGGGCGATTAATCGGTGGCCTGGTATTGTTCCTGATCGGCATTCTGAACGGCTCGCTAACCTCCGGTACCGGTCTGTTTGTGACCCTGTGGCTGGTGCGCTGGTTCGGTCTTGATTATCGCCGCGCCATTGCCTATACCCTGATTCTGGTCGGGGTGTTCTGGAACGGCACGGGCGCGGTTACGCTGGGCATGCTGGCCGAGATCCGCTGGCCGTGGTTGCCGGCGCTGCTGCTGGGCTCACTACTGGGTGGTTACCTGGGAGCGCATCTCGCCATCAAGTCCGGTAACCGCTGGATAAAGCGTGCCTTCGAAATAGTGACTTTGTTGATCGGGGTGAAACTTGTTATTGGCTAGAAAGGTTTGCAGCAGCGTTTGGATGCTCGGCTGCCTGTGTCTGGTATTTTGTATGCATGCGGAGAGCCTCAGCAGACATATGCGCCGGTTGTGGCGCCTGTGGTTGTTGAAACTCGCACGTTTGAATCGCTCAAGCTGGAGCTCGATCGCGGTCCTGCCTTTTTGCCAGACCCGCCTTTGTTTGGTGCGGCCCCGGATTCCGGCTGGCTTGATGAGAGCAACGCGTTTGATGAGCTGAATGCCGCTGAGAACACATTACTGCCTGCTTTGTTTGACGGCAAGGAGCAGGGAAAACTGGTGGATATCAAGGGCCGGGTGTTGATCGATGAGAGTACTAACGACATTTCAGATCTGCTGGATGGTGCTGAAATGTCGATTGAAATTAAAACCGACTGGACTTTTCGGAGTTTTACACGCCGTATTGTTGCCGGTAGGCCGATATTCTCGCCACATTTTCTTGCTGCCCCGGTGTGTTCTGCAGGTATTCCAGCAGATGTGCCAGTGTCACGATGCTGGTGACCGTGATGCCGAGTGATTCCTCTACTTCCTGGATGGCAGAGCGCTGGTCGCGGCCCCGCTCCTGGCGGTCGAGTGCAATAATGACGCCGGACAGGGTGGCTTTTGCAGACTCAATGATTTCCACGGATTCGCGGATGGCGGTGCCGGCAGTGATGACGTCATCTATGACCATGATGTTACCGGACAGGCCGGCGCCAACCAGGTTGCCGCCTTCACCATGGTCCTTTGCTTCCTTGCGGTTAAAACACCAGGGGGTATTACGCTGGTGGTGGTCGGCCAGTGCGATGCTGGTGGCGGCGGCGAGCGGGATACCCTTGTAGGCCGGGCCAAACAGCACATCAAATTTACTGCCGCTATCGACAATAGCCTGTGCATAGCAACGACCCAGCCGGGCCAGGTGCTCACCGGTATTGAACAGGCCGGCATTGAAGAAGTAGGGGCTGGTGCGGCCCGATTTCAGGGTGAACTCACCAAAGCGCAATACGCCGGCGCTGATAGCGAATTCTATAAAGTCGTGTTGATAGTTTTTCATATGCAGTCAAGGGTCGTTATGGCTGGCCGGGATCGCTATCATACACGCCGAATTAATCCGGGGAAAAACATGCGCATTATCACGGTCAACGTAAACGGCATTCGTGCCGCCGCCAAAAAAGGCTTCTTCCAGTGGATGGTACGTCAGCAGGCCGATGTTGTTTGTATCCAGGAAACCAAGGCACAGGTACAGCAACTGGAAGACCCGGTGTTTCATCCGCGCGGCTGGCATGCGTATTTTCATGACGCCGAGAAAAAGGGCTACAGCGGTGTGGCGATTTATAGCAAACATAAGCCGGACAAGATAAAAATCGGGCTGGGATGGCCGGATATGGATGCCGAGGGGCGTTATATAGAGGCCTGTTTCGGACCCTTGAGCGTGGTTTCATTGTACCTGCCATCCGGTTCATCCAGCGAAGAACGCCAGGCAATCAAGTTCAGTTTTCTGGATCGATTTATGCCCTTGCTGCGCAAGCTGAAACTGAAGCGGCGTGAATTTGTACTGTGTGGCGACTGGAACATTGCACACAAGGAAATAGACCTGAAGAACTGGCGTGGTAACCGCAAGAATTCCGGCTTCCTGCCGGAAGAACGTGCCTGGATGGATGAGTTGTTCGGGCCAGCCGGTTTCGTGGACGCCTTTCGTGCGGTGAATCAGGATGCCGATGAATATACCTGGTGGTCAAACCGGGGGCAGGCCTGGGCCAGGAATG
>Ga0316189_10007928_pt1 | contig 10006 bp, 6 predicted proteins | sample LowCovwburrow_MG_FD_204930 | JGI IMG/M metagenome (GOLD analysis project Ga0316189, IMG submission 204930) | Coastal sediment microbial communities from Maine, United States - Lowes Cove worm burrow | ecosystem: Environmental > Aquatic > Marine > Coastal > Sediment | place: USA: Maine... | reverse complement strand
TAACGACTCAACAACCGAATTATGGACATCGTAGGCATCCCCTAGAGCGTTGATTGCCTCCTCACCCAGCCTGTTATCAGGATTGGATCGAAGAGCCCGGACCACCATCCGCTGGGGGCGCAGAACCCGACGGATTGTGGTTTCCTCTCGGCGTAACACCTGGATCTCGGCCAGAACCCCTTGATCGGCATTGAGGGCTCGGTCGCCCAGATCGTCAACCAGGCGTTCGAACTCGTCAAGAGTGTCGAGGAATCGTCGCCCAAGGACCTCGGTGAGATGCGCGAACAATTCCCCTGCCTGTCCAGCAGCCAAATGGGCGTGAGTCTGGGTGGCATTCCACAACCAATCAACACCAACAATGGGAGCTGCTCGCACCGTGACCAATAGCTGGCCATTGATGAAACAGTCGATCTCGTGGGTATCGAGCCGCTCGTCGGAGTCGAACGTCAGGGCGTGAAGAACCACAAAGAGGTGGTCTTCATACACCTCGTGTTTCGGTAGCTGTTCGACGTCGATCACGTCCTCCAGCGAGGCTGAATCGAACCCGAATCGCTCCCCCAGATCCTCCACCACTTCTTGATCCCGGGCCGAAACATCAAGCCACACGATCGCACCCTCATCAAGCAACCGTTCGATGTCCTCTAATTCACCCCGTTCCATTAGCAAACTGTCGGCCGGTCGGAACAAAACTCGTTGGTTCATCATTCTCCTGAAGTCCGACTGCGTCGAGGACCCGGGGTGTGTCCCATTCCCCGACGAAAGGCCCAAACGCCCACCCCGATCCCAATCACTGATAGGGCAAGAGCTACTCCTCGAACGAGGGTATCGGCGCTTTGTGTGCCACTTGAGGCATCGATAACACCCCGGTTGCCTTGACGGAATTGATCGCCAAGCTCGATAACCGGGTTTAGTCGATCTCCAGGGTTGACAAAGACCGTTAGAAGCGTCGACGGGGTCTGAGGATCGTCGGTCGGCGCGGCCACCACCAAGTGGGCAAACAGTGCCGATGTCTCGCTACATCGGGAGTCACCACCCTCAAGTGAACCGGCTTCCAGCCCGGCGACAAGCGAGGCTGACAAACTCTTGCCGTCGCCCTTCGCTTCCGTGAACGCCTCTAAAGACTGGGTGACGACGGCCTCGCTGGCCAGCAGGTTCCCCTGAACCGAAACCTCAGGGCCTTGGCGGTCCAAGGCAACGGGTTCGTTCTCCGACCCAGTTACCGCTGCCACTTCACCGTTCAGACTGACCAAAGCGTGCTGGCGTAGCTCTGAGATCGAATCGAATTCCGCGGTCAAGAGTTCGGAAACGATGTCTTCAGGGGACTCCCCGGTGGCCATCAACTCACGGATTCGTGGTGGAGCATCGATATTGAGCTGGGCCTGAGAGACCGCCGCCCCCACATTGGGGACCAACACAACCGGCACCAAAGGTTGGTTGAGCGAACCAAGTATTTCGGCTGGGACACAGGAGGCGATAGCAACCCCAACCTCGCCGGTTTCGCTATCGACCGCCACGATCGACCAAGTTGCCGATGCGGGGGAAGCGACCCAGCCGAGAATCAACACCACCCCGACGGCCAAGCTGGCAAGCCGTCGACTCCGTGGCCTTGGAAACCGCTGATTACTGCCGATTAGGCGTTTGGGTAAGCTCCTAAACGCTTGACTGTTTCTTGAGAAACGAACCACGGCACTAGTCTGCCGGAACGGCTAAAGGTTCGGGCCATGTCGCACCTTCGACCAAGGGTCTAGGAGACTGCTGATTAATGCCGATGAGACTTTCGGCGGACGATCGCCGACCAATCAAGGACCCGATTTCGACACTCCCCGTGAGTGGAAGGCCGCAAGCGGCTTGAGAAATCTGGGACGCAGAGTGGCCGGATGAGCGTTCGTCGAAAGTCCGGCATGTATTGATCAGCAGTCTCCTAGCCGGTGGGTTGCTTGTTGCGCCGACCGGCCATTACGCCACGTATCCGGAACCGACCAGACCCCGCCAGTTGCTTCGTTTCCGAAATAACAGGTAGCCGGTCGTCTAGGGCTGATAAATCGTCGTCGGAGTCGGAGTCGGTTGCCTCATCGGGGCCGGCATCGTCGTCTTCGGTGTCGTCTATAGCGTCTTCGTTCTCCAGCTCGGTCTCTACCTGGTCAGAGTCATCACCGCTTACCGAATCGTCATCGTCCGGCAGGTCATCGTCGTCCGACAGATCGTTACCGGCAGGCAGGTCATCGGTGGTGTCAGCCTCGGCAACGACATCCCCGGATTCGTCATCCTCAGATTCGAGATCTTCGGTATCAGCAATCTCGGCTGAGTCGTTGAGGCTGTCGGCTTGGTCCAGATCATTAGAATCGACAACCTGATCGGACGCTACGGGTTCTTCAACCGCGGATTCATCGACATCATCGATATTGACATCAGGTTCGTCGGCATCATCCGGGTTTAGATCAAGATCTTGTTCTCCGACATCATCAGAGTCGGTTGCAGCATCGCCGCCCGAATCGGCACTCAAATCAGTGACAAGGTCGGGCTCGGCGTTGGTCGCTTCGACCTGATCATCGATGGAACCATCATCGTCGACTTCAACCGTTTGGTCCCATAATGGCTCATCGGCGTCTCCGGGCTTGCGATCAAACAACGAAGCATCGAACAACGGAACCCGGCCGGGTGGCGGCTCCACCAAAGGCATGGGACGATCGCCAAGTTTCTTTGGCACTGGACCCGACCTGAAGTTGGCCAGCGCTCGAACGGTGGCCGACACTTGAGCTTGATCAAGTTCAATCGTGGCATCCAGAAGGGCTGAACTGTCAAGTTCATTGGTCGTATCGATATGCCCTCGGTTGCTCAGAATCTTCGATAGCTGTTGACCAGCCAGGCTGGCAATCTCGATTGTGGTACCGACATCAACAGCATCTGACAATTCACTAGCCAGCGATTCACTGTCGGCTTGGTCGTCGTTATCGGCGATGCCATCGCTATCAACTAAACTGGGCGTTTGATCCGCCGCTTCGGCCGAGTCGAGATCGTCCAGCGTTTCAACATCGACATTAGTCTCCAGCTTGGCGTCTGATTCAGTCTCAGGTTCCGACTTATCGTTTGACTCAGCATCAGGTGCATCGTCGTCGTCAGAGTTCAGTCCGACTTCTGCGGCGTCGGCATCAGCCGGCACCTCGACGCTGGAGGGGACAGCCAAATCGGCTGACGGTTCGACTGCCGGTGCATCAACGGGAAGAACCGCAGCCGCCCCGTCGGTCAGGTCGATGATGGCATCAGCTGTCGTCTTCGACCCGCCGCCGCCCTCAAGGTGATCAGGCAGCCGCACATCGCTGTTCGCCACTGGGGAAGACTCGATGGCCCAACTATTCGACCATGATTTTCGTGACCGTTTGGCGCTGCGAGACGAGGAGGCAGCGCTCCGTTTAGCACCCCTTCTCATCGATTCCGCTCGGCCGCCTACAAGAACTAATCCGTAGGTTGGGACCCGGAAACGGCGAGTGATTTCCCAAGTCCACCGGCCCTCCCGAACAGTCGATCGGCCGGATCGAGCCACCACCACGACAAGGTCGGAGATAGGCAGAATCTCAAGGACGTCCCCGCCATTGACCATCGGTGGTGTATCGATTAGGACGACATCGAAATACGGGCGACAGGCCTGGACCATTGGGCGAACAGCGTTGAGCGTTTCCCCTGGATGATCCGAACCACGACCTTGGCCCAACAGCGTGACTCGATCGATGGTTGTTGCCGTCAGGTAGTCGGCGATATTGACCGGCTTGTTGGCCGTCATCAGCGTTTCAGCTGCGTCGCTGAGACCTTTCCCAGGTTTGGGGACACCCAGCATCTCGTGCACCAACGGGTTTCGCAGATCGGCGTTAACGACCAGGACCCGCTTCCCGGTTGCAGCGTAGGCAACCGCCAAGTTGGCAACCACGGTGGAGCGCCCGGCGGAGGAATTAGCCGACACGATAGCAATGATCTCTCGCCGGAGAGCGGAAACTCCGGCTGATCCTGAGTGTTCTAAGCCTACTTGGGAGAGGCTCGACCGAAGCAGTCTGTAGGCATCTGACACCGGGTGTGCCGGGCGATCGCGGGTGATCACCGGAGCCTTGTGACGCAGCCGTCTACCCATCCGAGGAACTTCAGCCAGTACCGGAAGGGCAAAGGCCCGCTCAGCGGCCCGTTTACTTCGTACTCGCGAATCGATCCGGTTAAGAACGAGTGCCAGCATTACGCCCACTGCCAATGATGCAAACGCTCCGGCGGCTAGCCAAACGAGAGCCCAGGGGACCCCGGACTCAACGGTTTCTTCCTGAACCGTTGCCGGGCCCAAACGCCGCAGTGGGGTGGAGTCGTCTCTGATCGCCAGGTCGAGTTGACGGGCCTCGCGCTGAAGCAAGATGAGAATGTCGATATCTTTCTCCAACCGAGGATCGAACAGCTCATCGGCGGTTAGCGGCACAACCCCATCATCGGTACCTTCTACCGACGGAGCTTCGACCTCGGCCGCATCGCCTTCGGTTTGTTCAACAATGCCCGATTGGCGGGCGAAGTCGGCTTCAAGTTCTGCTTTGCGCTCGTCGATGTCGTCAGCCAGAACAGCAATGCGCAGGTCCAGAGCTTCGCGAGATCTCACACCTTCGGCTTGGTGACGCTCCAGAGCAAACCGCTCGATTGAAGTGGCATAGTCGCCGACTACCCGCACCGCTATATCCGAGGTTGGTTGGCTGGCGGCGGTAAGTGTGAGCGTGCCTATAACAGCGTCGGTTTCGGCCGACACCAACCTCCCCAAGGCTGACGAAGTCGACTCGGTCCCGAATACACCTTCCCCAAGGCCCGCAGCGACATCAGAGTCGATTTGGGATGTCTCCTCGGCCAGTTTCGCATAGAGAACAACGATCTCGGGATCTTCGCCTTCCGCCACCACAAGAGTTTGTGCTGCCGAATAAGTCGCCGACTCCCCCAGCCCTAAAGGGCGAGTTACGAAAGCCAACATTGATCCGACAGCAGCGACAAGCAGAACTAGCCACCACCTCCGACCGAGCACATCAACAAGGTCGCTATTGCGCAAGTTCCCTCCACCAAGTTAACAACGGCAATGCACGGACCCGAAAATACCACCGCTGAAGCGCTGAGTCACCCGACGAGCCAAAGAAGGTGTACAACTACCCCCAGATGCCGCCCTAGCTGCCACCGAGTCGGATAGTTTGATTTCGCTCATGCGCCTCTATTTGATTCGACACGCCGACGCCGGAACACGAGCCCTGTCGGAGCGTGATATCTACCGTCCACTTTCCGACGAGGGTCGCAAACAAGCCACAGAACTGGCCCAACTGCTAACAAATGCGGGGATTGTTCGTGTGCTCTCCAGCCCTGCCAGCCGGTGTGTTCAGACCGTGGAACCACTGGCCCAGAATCAGGGCCTGGAAGTCATTGAGCACCGCGACCTCTGGGAGGGATCATCGACTTATGATGCTTTAGCCGTTCTGGCATCCGACCATGGCGGGCCGGCAGCGGTTTGTAGCCACGGTGACGTGATCCCGGCCGTGATCCAAACGCTCGGTGCCAGTGGAGTGCCTATCAAAGGTCGATCCTGCGCCAAAGGCTCAATCTGGGTACTTGAGCGTTCAGGCAACAAGTGGACCCGCGCCCGCTATTTCGATCCGACCAAAGGCAACCCGGCCATTCTTTATTGATGACCATCGGCGAGCTCAGCCTGGTCCGAATGAGCCGGACCGCCGAACTCTGACCGTTCCAGAGCTTCAACCGTCCGGGCAACCGCTGTCGGGTCGACGCCGCAGCGCACCATTTCGACGGCTCGCTCTCGGAACGTCATCGCCTCTGACCATTCCAATCCCAATTGGGCCCCCAACTCGTTAAACCGCGTGCAATTGAGCTGGGTGACGCTGGGCGTCGGTCGATTCAGCCGTCGTCGATCGGCGACAATCGACCGACCAATGACCAAAGCCCCTAGCAAACCAGCGGTGGCCGTCAGACTCAGCCATCCGACCGAGTGTTCGGAGCCACTTGTGAGACCAATCACCGCTACAGGTTGCCGACTGCCATCTTCTGCTCGCACACCAGCGGTCGGATCAAAGCCATGCCAGCCAATTCCAGGAAACCAAACTTCGGCCCATGCGTGCGCATCCGTCCCCCTGGAAACCCACTGATTCCTACCGGCATCGAACTCGCCAGGCACATAGCCGACCGCAAGACGGGCCGGAATCCCCAATGATCGAGCCATCACCACCAGCGCTGATCCGATCTGCTCGCAGAACCCTCGCCGGCTGTGGAACAAAAGGTCGGTGACCGCGTCTTGGCCTGGGGTAAGCCGTTCGATGTCGCGGGTATAGACGATGTTGTCGGCCATCCAGTCTTCCAGGGCAATGATCTTGTCATAGGTCGTTTGATCTTCGGCAGCAATCGCAACGGCCAACCGTGCTACTTCGGGGTCAATGTCGGTTTCGATTGCCAGTTCTGCGATCTCGGGAGGCAGAGGTGGCGCACCGTCGGCGATCGGATCGGCCGCTCGGAGATCATCGGGAGTAGTGGCACCAATCACCGACTCGACCGTCCAGCTCGCACCGGCATCAAGTTGGCTGCTCAAAACGATCGACGCGTCTTGGCCCAGTTCGGCTGAATCGACCGTTGCCCAGAGACCTACGGGACGCCAGGGGGCGAACAGGACGTCGATTCCTGAAACCTGGGCTTCGAACTCGTAGCGCGAAGCTGGGCCCTGACTCTCCTCATGGTCAGTTTGAGCATCCTGACCGTTTCGGGGCGACGAGCCAATAGGAAAGAGTCTCATGGTGGCTTCGATATCAAGACCGGCCGAATCCCAGGTGGCAACTTCGGACCTCACCGTTGAGGTCCAGTTGACGCCATCCCACTGGTCATAGGTGACCCCACGCCAGAACTGTGGAATTTCCGATCGCACGCGGAGCACCTCGTCATCGCTCAGATGAACCGGCTCCCCTACCGACAACCCACCGGCCAATCCGGGATGTGGTTCAAACTCCGGGCCTCCCTGGTGCCCCGATGATGGTTGAGGGGTATCCAAACCGATGCCTGCGATGTCGATCCAGACTGCAGCCGTTGCCGCCAACGGCACCGCAATCGCCAGCATCCAAGCAGCCGAGATCATCCGAGTTCGGGGCCAAGAAGTCTCCCGCGTATCGTCCGGCGGCCGATCGAAAATCACGTTGACCAAGACGAGCGCCAACCAAACCGCATACAGGTAGTCGCTTGCACCGGCACCCAACCGGTATTGATAGGTAACCGTCGCCAGGCCGATTCCGGCGGCCGCGTGCGACAAACCCCGGTCATCGGCCGCGGCCATCCCGATAAGTAATGCGGTACCCGTCACTATCGAGGTGACAAGCGGTGAGCGTTCCAATTGGCTGCTGAGCGCCAGAACCAACAGAACCGGTCCGACTAGAGACACCGCAAACCTTCTGCGGGTCACCAATATCAAAGACAACCCAAATCCGATGGCTGCCGCCGCCATAACGGCCCAGCGTTCCAGCCCTGTCAAAGGCATGATCATCGACGCGACGACCAACGCCCCATAACCGGCGACCCGGCTCAAAGTCAGCTCTGGGAGACGAGCCATCGGGCCCCGTTTCGATCGATCTCAACCACCGTCGCACCTTGGCGGTTCTCCGCCCGTGATGCAGACGGACCTTGGCTTGTCGGACTAACAACAGCTGCTGCGAGCTGTCGGAGCATGGCATCGCCACCAACAACCGATATGTCTCGCGCTTCGACACCCCCGTCGAGCGTTTCCTGCCAAGCCACCAAACGAACCTTTTGCCCCGACCGGCGGATTCTTTCGACAATGAACCGGGCTTGTCCGAGAATCCGGCTGACCGTCTCCTCGTCATCATCGCTCCGGAGATCCACCACCACGGCGATGGTCACCAATCCGTGTTCAGTGACGCGCTCCCGTTCAGCGACGATCAACATCCCGGTACGGGCCAACGCCTGCCAGCTGACATCAGCCAAACGGTCACCAGGCCGGTATCGACGAAAGCCGGCAACATCTTCCCCAACAGCCCATCCTTTGGCCGATCCATGGCCATTTCGGGCCAGTGCGGCGCCAATATCGGCAGTTGCGGAGCCGGCGAGGGTTCTTAGGTTCGGAACCGTGGTCGGGATCGGTGGTGGGACGACGCTCAGCGGCTCATCACACTCGATAGTCACTTTTCTTCGCACCGCTAGCAGACCGAGTGGACCACCGACGGCAACAACGGTCGACAGACCGGAGAACACGCCAGGATTGGCCATCACGACATCAACGTCGAAGTTGTCGCTCGGAACCGGTACCGACAGCCACTCATCACGCGTATCCACCCCAACCAGGATCCGGACCAGGAGTGAACCTCTCAAACGTCGCGAGCCCAAAGCCAGTGATGAACGCAGAGTGATGGTTACCGTCTCGCCTTGGGTAACTGGTCGAGCACCAATCGCTCGGAATCTTACAACTCGCGCCCAACGATCGGCCAACGCCGTTTCGATGAACAGCAAGATAGAAGTAGTGGCACAAAGTCCGATCAATGATGACTGACCAGAAGCAAACGCCACGACCCAGCCGGGGAAAACCAGCAGGATCAGCCCAGCTCCGCCAGGACCGAGGCTGATACCCCGGCCAGGACCCGGCCGGCTGGCCAGTTGCGCAAGTTTCACCGTTCAGCTGTTTGTGGTTGGTAGCGGTATCTCTTCCACCACCGAACGAACTCGGGAAGCAGCACCGACATCGTCCTCTTCCGCTATCCGGTGCGTCAGGCAGCTGGTTGCGATCGCCCGCAGATTGTCGGGCACGACATAGTCCCGACCATCCAGCAGCGCAAGCCCTTTGGCCATAGCCATCCATGACTTCGGGGCACGGACGCTGACATGGCTGTAGAAACGCAGTCGGTCACACACATCAAGCATGTAGTCGATCAACCGGTCGGCCATGTGAACCGACGCAACCAGAGACCGTAAATCGTCAAGAATCGCCGGCGAGAACTCAGGTTCGATAGAAGCAATAGAGGCTGGGCCACCGCTACCTGACACGACCGCTCGTTCGGTTGCCCGATCAAGAGGACCAAGGCCGACCGAAGCGCCGAATCGGTCACGCTGAGCTGGAGTCAGTGGGAACGATCCTGGATCACCACCGGGATTCATGGTGGCGATCACAAGGAAAGGCCTCGGGACCGGGTGGCTCACCCCATCGACGGTAACCGAACCTTCGGCCATGGCTTCCAGAAGTGCCGACTGGGTGCGAGGGGTGACCCGGTTCAGCTCATCGATCAATACGACATTGGCCATCATCGGCCCCGGTCGGAACGCCCGCCGCCCTTGGGCTTGGTTGTAGATTGCCTGGCCTGTGAGGTCGGCAGGCATCAGATCGGGTGTTCCTTGCACGCGGCCTGCCTCTCCACCGATCACCGCGGCCATGGCCCGAGCAAGCGTGGTCTTGCCCACACCGGGAACATCTTCAAACAACAGATGTTCGCCCGAGATCAAAGCGGCAACCGCCATTCTGACCTGGGGCTGCTTGCCGAGTAGCACCTGGTTGAGTTGTGCCTCAATATTTCCAACAGCGTTGATCAGCTTCGGATCAAGCAATCCAGGGGGTGTGGTGGAAACAGCCATAGTTCCCTGTCGGCAACTGGGCCCACCAGGCTAAGCGACCGGGTATTACAGCTCAGGCGAAGCGACGACAACCACCCCACAGCAATGGCTCGACAAGATCGCCGAAGGCACCGCAACCCCCACCGAACACACTGGCACCCACGCCGCCCCCGGCCGGGAAGCCCAAGTGGCCGCACTGGTGGAAGAACTCAACACACGGCACCTGCTGGTATCGCTACGTCAACAAGCCCAACTCACCCAACAAGAAGTCGGGCGGCCACTGAGGCTTAACCGACTAGGACGCTAGTTAGGAATTGCAGCCGTTGCGTTCGGCGATCTGAGCCGTCTGGCTGACGAAGAACTCTGGTGGGTTGAGCGCAAGCAGGGCTTCGACGTCGGA
>Ga0316189_10007927_pt1 | contig 10007 bp, 9 predicted proteins | sample LowCovwburrow_MG_FD_204930 | JGI IMG/M metagenome (GOLD analysis project Ga0316189, IMG submission 204930) | Coastal sediment microbial communities from Maine, United States - Lowes Cove worm burrow | ecosystem: Environmental > Aquatic > Marine > Coastal > Sediment | place: USA: Maine... | reverse complement strand
CGGCAACCTTACCGCTGTAGGAATGACAGCTGCGTTTGTATTTTCGGTAACGTTGCTTCCCTCTTTACTTTCTATTTTACCTGTGAGGATAAAAGAACAAGTTCAAAAAGATGGAACAGCGACATTCCTGGAAAGGCTTGCTGATTTTGTCATCCTACAAAAACGCCCGGTATTACTGATAAGCTCTGCTTTTATCATTTTAAGTTCATTACTGGTTTTTCAAAATGAACTGAATGATGAGTTTATAAAATATTTCAGTAAAGACATCAAGTTTCGAACGGACACTGATCATATCAGTGAGAATCTAACCGGCATCTACACCATGGAGTTTTCATTGGAGGCCGGCGAAGAAGGAGGGGTAAACAATCCCGAATATCTGAGCAAGGTTAAAGAATTCGAACTATGGCTTTACACTAATTCGGAGGTGGTGCATGTCAACGCATTTACAGATGTGATGCGACACGTGAACAAATCAATGCATGGTGATGATCCCAGTTATTTTAAAGTGCCGGAAGAGCGTGAGCAGGCCGCACAGTTTCTCTTCTTGTACGAGTTATCGCTTCCATTCGGGCTTGATTTAAATAACCAGGTGAATGTTGACAAGTCAGAAACCCGGGTAATTGCAACCATCAAAAACGTACCAACAAAACGGATGCTGGAACTTAGCAATGCCTCGTCACAATGGTTGAAAAATAATGCTCCTGAATATATGTATGCAGAAGGGGTCAGTAGCACCATGATGTTTGCCCATTTATCTGAGCGACAGATTCTAAGCATGATTGCTGGCACCATTGTGGCCATTCTTTTGATCTCGTTTATCCTTGGGCTGGCCATCAGAAGTGTGAAGTTCGGCTTGATCAGTCTAATACCAAATATCACACCAGTCATTGCCGGATTAGGCCTTTGGGGGTTATTCTACGGATACATAAACACCGGAATATCCATAGTATTTGGCATGACGCTGGGTATCATCGTAGACGATACGGTACATTTTCTATCCAAATATCTTAGGGCCCGACGTGAACATGGAATGTCTGCGGAAGACGCTGTGAGATACGCGTTTTCAACCGTTGGAAAAGCATTGGTAGTCACCAGCTTTGTACTTGTAGCAGGCTTTGCGGTCATTGCCCAGTCCAACTTCGGACTTAATGCCGACATGGCTAAGATCACAGTATTGATTATCGCATTGGCACTGGTGCTCGATTTTTTCATGTTGCCAGCGCTGTTAATCTATCTCCGATCAAAAAGGGATCAGGATGTCGAAAAGGAAGAAGTGACGCGGGTAGCAGTATCATAAAAATTGATGTTAACCATATCTCTATCATATGCCCATCACTCACCCTTTTATTCTAAAGGGAACCTCCCCAAAGCCGAAATGCGGGTTGATTCCCCTTTAGGGGAAAGGGGTGAGCGTTGGAACGACTATCATGACATCATTTAAAAAATTAATATATATCAACTAATTAAAACCAAACTAAGATGAAAAAGAACATAATAATCATTGGCATAATGACTTTTGCAACAATGTCATTTGCCCAGACACCCGAACAAAGAGGCCTTCAAATTGCTCAAAAAGCAGACCAGGTAGACCAGGGTTTTGAAAGCACAGTTGTCAATCTCACAATGGTGCTAAAAAACAAACAGGGCCAGGAGACAACAAGGTCCCTGAGGAATCAGACGCTAGAACTGACTGAAGATGGTGACAAATCTCTCATTGTATTTAATACACCAAGAGATGTAAAAGGAACCTCAACCTTAACATTCACCCATAAAGAGGGCCCGGATGATCAATGGCTGTACCTGCCCTCAATTAAAAGGGTGAAAAGGATATCTTCAGATAACAAATCGGGGCCTTTCGTAGGCAGTGAGTTTGCTTATGAAGATCTCTCATCACAGGAAGTTGAAAAATACACCTATAAATTCGTGAAAGAAGAGGATTATAAAGGAACCCCAACCCTTGTTATTGACAGGGATCCTGTTGATCCTAAATCCGGGTATACAAGGCAACTGGTTTGGTATAATAAGGACAATTACAGGCCTGAAAAGATTGAGTATTATGATCGTAAAAACTCATTACTGAAAACGCTCACCTACGCTAAATACGAATTGTATCTGGACAAGTACTGGCGGGCCGGCGAGTTTTTTATGATCAATCATCAAACCGGGAAATCAACGAAGCTCACGTTCAACGATTACGAATTCAAAACCGGTTTAGCTGAAAACGACTTTACACAGAATAGCCTGATGAGGGCAGGCAGGTAAAAGATCTCTCCCTTCGGTCGAGATGACAGTTGCTGTTAGATCAACTTTCTACAGTAATAGCGAATTGTTCTTTCTGCGCTTTGTCATTTCGACGAAGGAGAAATCCTAACCGACCAGTATAATCGAACTCAGGTTGGTAAATCAAGAAGGTTGTCTCAAGTGAACAATGAATGTCGTTTCGAACGAAGTGAGAAACCTTGCCTCCAGCCTATTAAAAATCAAACATTAAAACCAATGATTAAGCACTTAACCATCCTATTAGTTTCACTTCTTTTGTCCGCTAATATGGTGGCCCAAAATGATGGTGAAATATTTACTGATTTTTCCCTTGACCTAAAACTTGATTATCGCCAATTCTTTAATGATGGATTGTATGATGGGCAAAAGAACAGCTACCTCTCATTTGCTTTTCAACCGGAATTTGAGGCGGAATGGAAAAATGGGCAGTATAACTTCAAGTTCACCAGTTTCAGTCGAATCGATCAGCATGACAGCCGACGAACCCATTTTGACATTAGAGAAATGTATTGGCAGATGGTCAAAGGCAATGGAGAACTATCAATTGGTTCAAAGAAAGTGTTCTGGGGGAAAACTGAAAGTGCCCATCTGGTTGACATAATTAATCAAACCGATTTTGTGGAAAGCTTTGATGGAGAGGAAAAGCTCGGTCAGCCAATGGTCCACTATTCTTACCTGACTGATGTCGGCATCTTTGATCTGTTCTACCTGCCCTATTTCAGAACTCGTCAATTTGCAGGAAAAGCGGGGCGATTAAGGACACCCATAATTTTGGATGGAAGCGAATTTCCATATGAAAGCAGCGCCGAAGAATTTAGGCCTGGATTCGCCGGACGGTGGTCACATTATATTGGAAAATTCGACATTGGGGTGTCTCACTTTTATGGGACCGGTCGTGAACCAATAATCACGGATTTCACAACATTTCAACCCATTTATGCAGTTATCAATCAAACGGGAATTGATATTCAGGTAACTACAGGGCCAATGTTGTGGAAGTGGGAATCGATTAACAGAACCAGTGATTTCCAGGACATGTTTGCCCTTGCAGCCGGTTTTGAGTATAGCTTCTACAATATTGCCAATGCTGGCTTGGACATCGGCATATTAACTGAGTACCTCTATGACGACAGGGACGAATTTTCACTCAATGGGCTACAAAACGACATTTTTGCAGGATCACGGTTAGCATTTAATGACGTACAGGATACAGAGATTCTTTTTGGGGTAATTTTCGACCTCGAAAGGAGCACCAAACTTTATAGCATTGAGGCCAACAGAAGAATTGGCAATTCCCTGAGTGTTGATGTTGAAGCAAGAATCTTTAGTGACGTTGATGAAAAGGAGTTTCTTTACTTTATGAGAGACGATAGTTTCATGCAGTTTTCATTAACGAAATATTTCTGATACCGATAATGTTAAAAAAGGTATAACACAGAGTTACTCAGAGGATCACAAAGTTTCACAGAGAAATATTACTTTGAGTAACTTATTTTGCTTTGAGTTCCTTTGTGCAACAGCCCTTTTTCTACACCATTACTTTGATATAGAACCACACCCACGAAATCAATTTCAACGGCCGTTTTAAAGCTTCCAAAATTATTCCAAATGAAGGTAGCCTCCCTTGAGAAAGCATAAATAACAAAAGCCGTGATGCCTGGGCTTGTCTTTCGGTTGATGAAAGTAATCCTGAGGTGTAGAGATTTTTATGGAAGGCTATCTTTTCATCAATGCTGGCCCTTTCTGAATGAGCCCCTTCATGAATCCGAACAAACCCTCCATTGTAGTTGAGTTTTTTAAACTGAACCCCTTTGCTCACCATACTAATCCAGAGTATGATGTCTTCGCCGTAATGCATTTCCTCTGGAAATCGATGCTGTTCAAAAACCTCTTTTCTGAACAAAAAAGAATGAATCATGGGCGAATAGATGATAAAGTATAAGGCCGAATTCACATTTACTTCGCCAAAGTGATCCTTCCTGATTTTGATCAGTTTACGAGTGTAATTGGCCTTATGCCTTTTAGGCTCAGTGCATACATCAGTATCGCAAAGTACCGCCTGGATGGAATTACTTTTAATTAGTTCGTCCCTCATCTTTTCTACAAATTCCGGTGTCAGGACATCATCATCATCCAGGAAACAAATAAGGCCTCCTTTTGCTTCCCGGGTGCCAATATTGCGACTCGCAGACACACCCCTATTTTCAGAATTATTTATTACCCTGATTCGCTCATCAAGTGAAGACACTTGCTCAATCTGAGAAACGAAATCTGACGAAGAACCATCATTGACAATGATAATTTCCAGAACTGGACAAGTCTGATCCAATATGGATCGGACGGCCTCCTCCAAATAGGCAGTTCGGTTATAGGTTGGGATAATAACCGAGACATCAGTCATTGGAATTAATTGTATTCACCCTGTGAATTCTTCGCTTGCACCACATGTGCGACGTGATGTCGGCAATGCCATGCATATAAAGCAATCACCTGCCGGAGTTCAAATGTCTTTTTGTATTCGGAATGATAATAGGTTTTGAGCAATTCGTCTTCATTAAGGCTCTTTATTAAGGTTATCCACCTACTATGAAGACCTGAAAGAATATCAAGGGACCAATCTATCGGAGTATCGGTTGTGTCGGCCAATTCAGCCCATCTATCTTCAAAATAGCCTTTAACCTCCAGTGAATCCTCGGTCAAGGTCAGTTTGAACCGGCAAAAGGCATTCATATGGCTGTCGGCGCAATGATGAACAACCTGGCGGATATTCCAGCCTTCAGGGCGATACCTCCAGTCCAATTCCTCCTTCAAAGTGACAACTTCATTTTTTAGCGTATCGGGAAACTGTTCGATGAGGGCAATCCATTCGGCCAAAATATCATCATTAAAATCGGTTGGAAAACTAAATTTACCAACCGGGTATTTCAATTTGTCTAATTTCATTTACATTAAATTTTCGCTTAGTAATACTTTTCCTTTTGCTCCCACAACCGTTTGGCCATTGGAGCTAATCATTCTTCCCCTGAGGTCAATTAATTGCCCACCAAACTTTTTGCTTTTCCTGGAATGAACGATCATCCACTCCAATTTTACCTCGTCGTCCGCTATCACTGGCGCCTTGAAACGAAAATTGAATTCAAGGCCAAGCATTGGGCTGAATTCGGAAAAGTAAGTAGCAGTATAAGACATTAGTAAGGCACTGGTTTGTGGTCCGCTGGCGATCAGATTTCCATACCTGCTTTTTTCTGCATACTCTTTGTCATGGTGAATGGGATTCAAATCACCCGCCTTTAAAGCAAACTCTGAAATTGATTTCTCAGAAATGTTCATTTTCCTGGAAAAACGATGGCCATCAGTAAAAGTCATGTTAAAATATTATTAGTTGGTTCAATTTTCGAAGGCAAATCTGTTTCTCCCAACATTTCCCTTAAATCAATTTCAATGGTGCGGCTCAAAGAAGTGATCGGGACGTCATTCACTCCTGCCTCAAATGGATTTTCGCTGTAATCACCTATCTCCTCCATCACAAAAAATATCCAGCCCACCAGGGTCGAAAATGGGATTGACATCCAGACAAAGCCAGAACCCATTTCTTCAAAAGTCGATATCATCCCCAAAGGCAACAGAAAAGCGAATATCCAGACTGAAATCAAATTAAAAGTGGCATACTGACGGGGGAACGGGAAATTTTTTATCCTCTCTGACTTCCCCTGCTGGGTATAAAATTCCTTTAGCAAGTTCTCCATCTCCATATGCCTGAAGTCTTCAATTAACCCTTTTAACTTCAAGTCCTTTAGCTTCTCTGATTGCTTTGCAATTATTTGCGTTGCAGGGTTTTGCTTCGACAGAAACTCCTTTATATCCCCGTCGGACAAGAAATGAGTCAGCTCCTCCTCAATTGGTTTATCCAGCTCATTAACTTTGTAGTATAGGTGTGATTTAGCCCCTTCATAATTGTTATGTTCCCAGCTTCGGGGAGTCCTCATCTGGTAGCGCAATGAAGTTAACCATGCAAGATGCCGATAAATCATATCCTTATGGATTTCTTTCAGCTCTTCAGGAGAAAGCTTGGCCTCTGCAAATTCATTGGTTATAAAATCTTTAACCAGAATCCCCCATGACCGGCTGGCATTAACAATTGCCCCCCAGATCATTCGGGCTTCCCAGAGCCTGCCATAGGAAGAATTGTTTTTGAAGCCAACAAAAAAAGCAACAGCAACACCAATAACCGAAATAGGCAGCCATGGGATTTTTAACCAATACAATCCGGCTAATTCATGAAGCGCTGTGTAGGTTGTGGAAATAATCAGAAGAAAAAATATGTATCTCCGGGTCCACATCACCGTGGCCCAGACACTATAGGTTCTTGCTACTTGCATAGGTGAATCTTATTTACTCTAAGATACCTGAGCCAATTTACTTTCAAAATATTCCTTCCAATGGTCAAGCAGGTGTGGGTCTTCTAAAACCGCCTGCACCTTGTCAAGATCAGGGGTTTTCGAGGCATAAATATCTACGAATGATCGAATCGATATTCCTGCAACTTTTTCCAACAATTCAATACTATCCCCCTCTTCAAAAGTGCCTTCTTTTACTATTTGGAAATAAAATCCTGATAACCTGCTGTCCAGAAACCGTTTTACCATAAATGGGTCTTCAAACCTTACGCCTATTTTCATGCATGGAAATCGTGGCTGAACAACTTTTAATTCTACAGTGCCGATTTTATACCTGTCGCCCAAGCAAACTTCGGTTTCTGTCAAACCCAGTGTTGTCAGGTTCTCCCCGAATGTTCCCCATTGGAAACTAAAATGGGGTAGCTCCCTCTCCCAGTAGACATAATTTTCAGAAGGGTATGCATACACCGCTTTGTATTTTCCGCCATGAACTGAAAGATCAGATTGCGTATCACTTTCAATTCCCAATTGGTTGACATTAACCGACCCCTGAACAGGATTTTTGAAAATGCTGGTAGTCACCGTCTGGTTTTTCCATTGTACAGTTTTCGGTTGACCAGTATTAATAGAAATCACTTGCATAAAGCGCAATTTAACTTTTCATAATCTCATGAAACAAGCCGGATTTCAAATTACCTCCCATCCGGTTGACTTTCTTTCATTTGCTTTAATATAGATTGAAAGGGCAACCTAATGAATTGAGAGTTTTTTCGATAATAAATCCATTCTTCGTCTGGCGAAATTGCTACTGCATAGTCAGGCCCCTCGCTATTTAATTCAGTGAGCGGTTGAGGTTTTGACCAGCCGTCCCTCAATTGTATGGAGTAATACAGGTCACAACTTTCTGACCACCCAATGGAGTCATCGAACTTAGTGAAAATGATATAAGTGCCATCAGGGCTAACCCAAGGGTCGCCTGACCCAATCGAATCATTAATAAGCAGTTCCTTTATAAAACCATCTGTATTTCCATCTATAAATTGCGTTGAATAGAGTCCATAGTTTAGCTTTCCATTCTCCTCGCGTCCTGCTACAAAATACAATTTTCCGTCCGCGGTGATGGTTGGATATGATTCTTCGAACTCAATGGTATTTACTTCCGACAGATACCTGGCCTCACTCCAACCATTTTCCTTCAATTCAGAGTACCAAATATTGTTGAGTTTACCCACAGGGACGCCATCGACCAGTCTTTGGGAATTAAAAAATAAATATTTGCCATCGGGCGATAATGTTGGCTCATAATCCTTGAAATCTCCTGAAAAAGACAGTAATTGCGGATTTCCCCAGCCTTCTTCTGTTTTTTGCGCCTGATAAATGGCCAATAATGGAGTTTTATCGTCTACTTTCTCACCCATGGCCTGCAAATATTCACGGTGCATCAAACAAAAATAAAGTACTGTGCCATCTGGCGAAAATCCGATACTTTGAACTAACCTTTTATGCCTTTCAGGGTATGGTTTCCAAGGCTGTCCATAGGCAACCAACTGAATCACCAAGGCGAGGAATATTAAATAGAATCTTGCGCTCATCCTTTTTTTGAACTATTTACAACATGGAAATGTAAATGACAATGGCATTAATTAATTCGTCAGGATTTTGATTCACATCAGAAAAGATTCTACCTAATTGTACAAATCGCAATCAAATGGACAAAAAAAAAAGCGGGCCATCTAAATGACCCGCTTTCAATCCAGTAATTAATTACTGACTAAGCTTTTGCTTTTGGAGTAGCTTTTCTTCTGGTTTTCTTTGGCGCCTCAACTACTACCTCTTCCTCAACGTCGGCCAGAATTCTACCACAATGTTCACAAACAATGATTTTTTTCTTTTCCCTTATGTCCGCTTGTCGCTGGGGCGGCACCACATTAAAGCAGCCACCACAAGCGCCACGTTTTACATCAACCACGGCAAGGCCATTTCTTGCATTGTTACGAACCTTATCGTATGATTTAAAAAGTCGTTCTTCAATTCCTTTGGAGGCTGTATTCCTACTTTTTAGCAACTTCTTCTCGTCATCTTCACTCTCAGCTACCAATTGATCCAATTCCCCCTTCTTACTCTCCAGGTCCTTCTGCCGCTCGTCCATTACACCTTTGGTCTCATCGATCTCGGCCTTCTTACCTTCAATCTTCTCAAATGCTTCTTTAATTCGCTTTTCGAGAATTTGAATTTCTAACTGCTGCAACTCTACTTCTTTAGTAATGGCGTCATATTCACGATTATTCCGCACATTCATCTGTTGCTCCTCGTACTTGGCTATCAACTTTTCAGCATCTTTAATTGCTGTCTTATTGTTAGCTATGTTTAGTTCAAGGTCAGCTGCCTCATCATTGTATTTCTGTATTCTTGTTTGGTACCCTGCAAGTTCATCTTCCAGATCCATCACTTCCTCGGGAAGCGCTCCCCTAACTTTCTTCAGTTCATTAAGCTGAGAATCAATGGATTGTAGTTTTGATAAGGCCTCGAGCTTTTGTGCTACTGTTGCTTCCATGTAATTAATTAAAAGTATCTAACAGGATTAGTGTCCACGCTGGACAAAACGGGTGCAATATTAGTGAATTTTTCCGTCAAAAACTCAAGCAACAACTCTTTTGTAAACACTTCACTTTCGTAGTGACCAATGTCTAAAATCATCAACCTGTTTTCAGCATCAAAGAACTCGTGATATTTGAAATCTGCGGTAATAAAAGCATCCGCCTGCGCTTGTTTTGCTTTGCCCAGTAAGAAACTTCCCGCACCACCACATACTGCAACTTTCTTGATTTGTTTACTGATTAATTCAGTATGGCGAATACTCGTGAGTTCCATCTTCTCTTTCACATACTGGAGGAAATCCGAAGCCGCCAAAGGAACCTTCAAATTACCAACCATGCCAGATCCTACCGTTTGGTTCTCGTTTTCAACCCGATTTAAATAATAGGCCACTTCTTCATAAGGATGGCTACTGAAAAGCGCCTTGAGGACAGCTTTTTCCTGATGAACTCCTAATTGAACCTCAATGCGATCCTCCTCTACCCTCTCCAGCTTATTTTCTTCACCGATGTAAGGATTAGCTCCCTTCATCGGCATAAAACTACACTCCCCGCTGACCTTAAAACCACAGTGACTGTAATCGCCAATGGCGCCAGCACCAGCCTGATGCAATGCATCCAAAACACTTGCAGTGCTTTCTTTTGGACAAAAGGCCACCAGTTTCGAAAGAGTGTTCTTTTTGGGCGTTAGAATACTGGTGTCTTGCAATTCCAGTTTTTCAGCAATTTTACGATT
>Ga0316189_10007926_pt1 | contig 10008 bp, 9 predicted proteins | sample LowCovwburrow_MG_FD_204930 | JGI IMG/M metagenome (GOLD analysis project Ga0316189, IMG submission 204930) | Coastal sediment microbial communities from Maine, United States - Lowes Cove worm burrow | ecosystem: Environmental > Aquatic > Marine > Coastal > Sediment | place: USA: Maine... | reverse complement strand
ACGTACCCAAATATCAAAAAAATTAACCGAAAAATTGTTTTGTAACGAAAGAATTGGGGAATATAAGACTGCTAAAAGATTATCTCGATCACTCGGTTTAGATTTTAGCAAATATAAAATATCGTCAATGGCATAATAAATATATTTATTCTGAAAACTATTTAAGATACATTTTGCAGTTGTAGAGAGACTTTTTTGATATTTCATTTGAAATGTCTTTGATGTAATTTCACTCGATTTTGGATATTGAAGTGGTTTCCCTTCACTTCGCGTTTTTATTTTCCGCTTTTTAATTATTGAAAATTCTTCATTACATTTACATCTATTCTCATACAATATTCGATTCATTTCTCAAGTTAGTTAACGTTTTGTTTTTCTATCAGCTTTAATATGAGTTTTAAAGTTTCTTGTTGATACAAATTCTCCTAACTTATGTCCAACTAATTGATCTGAAATAAATATCGGTACATGTTGTTTACCGTTATAAACTGCAATTGTAAATCCGACCATACTTGGTAAGATGGTTGAAGATCGAGACCAAGTTGTAATTGTATCGTTTTTATTACTAGCTTTATTTATTTTTTTCAGTAAATGATAAGCAATAAACGGACTTTTTTTTAATGATCTTGGCATATTGAAAGTATTTCTCTTGATTTTTAAACGGTTAAATTAATATTTAAGAACGTCGACGAAGAATATATGCATCACTTAATTTTTTTCTTTTTCTTGTTTTCATCCCTAATGCAGGCTTACCCCAAGGAGTTAATGGTCGAGTTCTACCAATTGGTGCTCGTCCTTCCCCACCACCGTGTGGATGGTCACATGGATTCATAACGGAACCTCTAACAGTTGGACGTTTTCCTAACCAACGAGTTCTACCTGCTTTTCCACTTTGAACTAGGAAAGAATCATTATTACTAACTTCACCAATTGTTGCAAAACATTCTTTTCGAAGTAAACGAATTTCTTTTGAAGGTAATCTTAAAGTAACATAGTCACCTTCCTTTGCTAAAATTTTTGCTGAAGTACCACCCGCACGAACAATTTGGCCACCTCGATTTGAAATTAACTCAATATTATGAATTGATGTTCCTAGAGGGATTTCTTCTAAAGGTAAAGTATTACCGATGGTTAATGGAGAACCAGACCCAGAGATAATATTATCTCCAACATTTAAATTATTTGGATGTAAAATATAACGTTTTTCACCATCCTCATAATTTATTAGTGCAATTCGAGCATTTCTATTAGGATCATATTCAATTGATGCTACACTCCCTTCAATTCCATATTTATTTCTCTTAAAATCAATTAAACGGTAACGTCTTTTATGACCACCCCCACGATGACGGATTGTAATAACACCACGGTTATTTCGTCCTTTAGTACGGTGATTCTTTTGAATTAGACTTTTTTCTGGTTTAGATTTTGTAATTTCACTAAAGGCAGATAGAGCACGATTTCGTGTCCCTGGTGTATATGATTTATAAAAACGAATACTCATAAACTAAATTCTTTTTTTATTGATTAACTCTCTGTAAATAAATTTATGACATCGCCTTCCGATAAAGTTACAATTGCTTTTTTATACTGTGGTTTCCAGCCAATGTATTTACCAACACGTTTCTTTTTCCGTGGAAGACGGCATGTATTAATTTTGACAACTTTAACATCAAATAAATATTCAATGGAAGCCTTAATTGTAAGTTTATCCGAATCTCGATCTACGACAAAACTATACTGATTATTTTCTAAAAGTCGTGTAGCTTTATCTGTTATGATAGGATACTTAATAATCTGAGCCTTACTACGAGAAAAATCTGATGAATTAATCACAATAAATCTCCTTGATATCACTTATTGCCGATGGTGTTAATATAATTTGCTTTGCTTTTAATAAACTGAATGTATTTAAGTTTGAAGCAGAAATTAATTCAACATTTTTAAGATTTTGTGTTGATAATTTTAAAGGTGTTGTTTTTTTGGAAACAACTACTAATACTTTTTGCTCTAAATTAATGCTACAATCTTGACAAATTTTTAAAAAAGTCTTTGTTTTTGGCTCATTAATTTCGTTTTCTAAGTTTTCAATAATCAAACTATTATTTTTTTTGTTATAAAGTAAAGTTTGCAAAGCTAATCGACGTTCTTTCTTATTTAATTTCAAAACAATTTTTTTTGGTTTTGGACCAAAAATAACACCACCACCTTTCCATAATGGTGAGCGGTTTGAACCAGCTCGTGCACGCCCAGTACCTTTTTGACGCCATGGTTTACGGCCACCACCACGAACTTCACTTCGTGTTTTTGTTGAAACAGTTCCTTGGTTTTGTGAACTAAAATGTCTTAAAAGATCTTTATGTAATAAATAATTTCCTGATTTTTCAAGAACATTTAATTGTAGTTCATGGGTAGAATCTAATTTTTCTCCATTTTTATTGAATGGAGTATATGCTATAAATTTTTGAACGGTCATACTTTCTTTTAATATATTTATTTTGTAATTTCAGTTTTTCTATTCGGAAAGAACAATACTTAATAAATTGCCAGGTTTGCCTGGAACAGATCCTTTTATTACTAAAATATTTTCTTCGGAATTGATCTGAATAACTTTAAGTTTTTTAATTGTTATAATTTTATTACCTAATTGACCAGACATTTTTTTACCCGGTAAAACACGTCCCGGAGTGGTACCCATACCAATTGAACCAGGTGCCCGATGATTTTTTGAACCATGTGTCATTGGTCCACGTGTAAAATTATGACGTTTCTGAAGCCCTGAAAAACCTTTACCAATTGTTTTGCCTTGGATATTTACAAGTTGCCCGGGTTCAAATAAATCGACATTTAAAACTTGGCCAATTTGGAATTCATTATCTTTATTGAATCGAAATTCTTTTAAATATTTTAAAGGTTGAATATTTGATTTTTGTAAATGACCTAATTCTGGTTGAGTTAACGACTTACTAGAAACGCTACCATAACCAACTTGAATTGAGTCATAGCCATCTTTTTCTACCGTTTTAACCTGTGTAACAAGACAGGGTCCGACCTTTAAAATTGTAACTGGAATAATATTACCTGCTTCATCAAAAATTTGAGTCATTCCAATTTTATTCCCTAATAAACCTATAGCCATAACAGTCCTCCAAATTTATTCTCTATTTTTTAACTTTGCTTCTATGAAATTTTTAATCGAACATAAACTAATTAAAATTAGTAGATTACTTCGAAGAGTCTAAGAAATTTATAAAATTTTGTCTATAGAAGACATTTTAACACTATTATTAATTTTTAAAAGTTTATGCGGGTGAATTACACTAATTGTTCTTTGAGTCATAAATTATAATTATAGTAAAAGTATAGAAACTAAAAAATAAAAATATGTCAAAAGTTGTAGGAATCGATTTAGGTACGACAAATTCTGTAGTTGCTGCAATTGAAGGGGGGCAACCAAGTGTAATTATTAATGCTGAAGGTTTAAGAACAACTCCTTCAATTGTTGCATACACTAAGAAAGAAGAGTTATTAGTAGGACAAATTGCTAAACGTCAAGCGGTAATTAATCCCGAAAATACTTTCTTTTCAGTAAAACGATTTATTGGATCAAAAGAAGGAGAGATTGCTGAAGAATCAAAGCAATTACCATACAAAGTAACTAAGGATAAAAACGATAATATTAAAATCAAATGCCCAGCATTAAATAAAGATTTTAGTCCAGAAGAACTTTCTGCTCAAGTTTTAAGAAAATTAATTAACGATGCAACTGATTACCTAGGACAAGAAGTAACTCAAGCAGTTATTACTGTGCCTGCGTATTTTAATGATTCGCAAAGACAAGCTACTATGGATGCGGGAAAAATTGCGGGGATTGAAGTATTACGTATTATCAATGAACCAACGGCAGCTTCTTTAGCTTACGGATTAGACAAAAAACAAAATGAAACTATATTAGTTTTTGATTTAGGTGGTGGAACATTTGACGTTTCAATTTTAGAAGTTGGTGATGGTATTTTTGAAGTATTATCAACAGCTGGTGATACAAATTTAGGTGGTGATGATTTCGATAATGTGTTAGTAAAATGGTTGATGAATGATTTTAAAGAAAAAGAGGAAATTGATTTAAGTACTGATATTCAAGCTTTACAACGTTTAACCGAAGCAGCTGAAAAGGCAAAAATTGAATTATCAACTGTTGATACAACAACCATTCATTTACCATTTATTACTGCAGATAAGACGGGTCCAAAACATATCGAAAAAGAATTAACTCGAGAGATTTTTGAGAAATTATGTGAAAACTTAATTAACCGTTGTCGAATTCCCGTTGAAAAAGCTTTAAATGATGCTCGGCTTGAAAAGTCAGATATTAATGAAGTTGTATTAGTTGGTGGCTCAACACGAATTCCTGCAATTCAAACATTAGTTGAATCATTAACAGGTAAAAAACCAAATCAATCTGTGAATCCTGATGAAGTAGTTGCGATTGGAGCTGCAATCCAAGCAGGTATCTTAGCAGGTGAAATTAAAGATATTTTATTACTAGATGTAACTCCATTATCTTTAGGCGTTGAAACACTTGGTGGTGTAATGACAAAAATTATTGCTCGAAACACTACAATTCCAGTGAAAAAATCAGAAATGTTCTCAACTGCTGTTGATAATCAAACAAATGTAGAGATTCATATTTTACAAGGTGAACGTGAATTAGTTTCTGGCAATAAAAGTCTTGGAAACTTTAGATTAGATGGTATTCCAGCAGCTGATCGAGGTGTTCCACAAATTGAAGTTACATTTGATATCGATGTTGATGGTATCTTATCGGTCAAAGCACGTGAAAAAGAAACAGGTGTAGAGCAGTCAGTAACAATTCAAGGTGCATCTAATTTAAATGAGAATGAAGTGGAAGAAATGTTAGCGGAAGCGGAAAAATTTGCTACAGCGGATAAAGAAAAACGAGAAAATATTGATTTAAAAAATCAAGCTGAAGCATTATGTTTTGAAGCAGAAAAAGAGCTTTCTCTTTTAAAAGATAATATTTCAGAAGGGACAAAAGAAAATGTTACAAAATTAATTGAAAACATTAGACAAGAAGCTCAAAATGATAACTTCGAAGGCTTAAAAATAAAAGTTGAAGAACTAAAAACGGCTATGAAAGATATGGTCGAAGCAAAAATGAATAGTGAATCAAATTCTGATCCAATGTCAAATTTAAATGATTTATAATAGGAGTATTTCTTCTAATATAAAGTTTTAAACGAATCTTAAGATTCGTTTAAAACTTTACTATCATCAACAATAATACACTCTGTTGTTAAAATCATACTAGCAATTGATGTTGCATTTTGAAGACCAGAACGGGTTACTTTTGCTGGATCGACAACGCCTTCTTCGTACATATTACCAAATGTATCTTTAGCGGCATTATATCCTATTTCAAAATCTTGTTCTTGAACTTTTTCAATAATAACCGGTCCATTTATACCTGCATTTTCTGCAATTCTTCGTAACGGTGCTAAAATTGCTCTTGAAATAATCATGGCACCAATTAATTCATCTTCTTTTAAATTAGTTTTTGCCCATGTTATAAGATTTTCTGAAAGATGAGCAAGAGTTGCTCCACCACCAGGGACAATTCCTTCTTCAACGGCTGCTCGAGTTGCATTAATGGCATCTTCTAATCTTAATTTTTTGTCTTTGGTTGGGTCGATACTCCGCTTTCTGCAGAGATACCTCCCGTTCGAAACCGTACGTGAAAGTTTCCCTTCATACGGCTCTTGACACATTAACGTCTCTTACGCTTCAGCAGTATATCTCGATGTACGAGCTGGTATTGATGACAAGTTCTGTGTAGTGCTTCTACGTTTGAACGTTTAAAATCATCATTTTTACCATTTTTATGATGTAATTCAATCCAGTCTGCACCATTAAACCTAAGCCCACAAGACTTACATCTGTGACCCTGACTCTTAAGTGCTCTTGCTAAAGGTCCCGTCTAATGCTTTGAGTTCTTCTTAGCCCAGAAGACTAAGTCTCCATCAAAGATTGATTTACTTCCACGAACGGAAGGTTATCGATTAACACGGAATGTGTGTCCATTAAAGATATCTTTTAGATGGTCAATAATTTCCTTTGAAGGCATCTTGGTAGATTTTCTAAGATACTTGTACATCCAGTAACGAATGGACCAAAGGTTGATTTGCCTCATATCGCTGTATTGGTGGTAATTCCACCAACCTCGATATATGACTTTGACTTTATTTAAACGATCTTCTACTTTGGATCTGCTGTCTTTTGTTACAGATTTGATTTTCGTAATCATATGTTTGCGATTCTTCTGAGAAGGATAGCTAACAAATTTCTTATTTTTGGCTTTTACCCTGTGGTGCCAGCCAAGGAAATCAAACCCTTCTTGTGTAGTTACAATTCTTGTTTTAGCTTCTGCTACTTTTAATCCACGTGTGTATAGAAAATCTTTCACTTTATTAAGTAGGGTTTCACCACATTCTCCTGGCATCAGTATGAATACGATGTTGTCAGCATAGCGGAAGCCACGTTGGTATTTTTGTCCTCGTATTTTCGCATTATTTATGTCTTCAACACCATGTAAGGCGATATTAGATAATACTGGTGAGATTACTCCTCCTTGAGGTGTAACCACATAAGTTTTATCTCGTTCTTTTAATACTCCAGCTTTTAGTGCCGAACGTAAGAACCCTTTGGCTACTCCCGGAAGAGTGATTAAGGATAATATCTTTTCATGGCTAATATTTTCAAAGCATCCTTCAATATCCAACTCTAGGATCATCTTATCGTATCCTTTACAGTTTGATTTTAAATTCTGAAATAGACGATTTTGAATATCCCAAGTGGAATGTCCTGGTCTAAATCTATAAGAACCATCGGAAGCATAGCTTTTGTATACAGGTTCAATTGCGTATTTTATAAGACATTGCATTGCTTTATCTTCTATAGTCGTTATACCTAGTGGTCTTTGTTTCCCGTTTGGCTTTGGAACATAAACTCTTCTTAATTTGCGATGTTTCCATTCTCTCATAGAATCTAACTTAGCTACAAGTTGTAGCCTTTGTTTTGGATTTAACAACTTTAAGTCGCCAACCCCAGCAGTTTTCTTACCATTATTAAGTTGTGTAATTTGTCTAACTGCAAGATATTTTGAACATTTTGAGCCTAATAGCAAACTTTGTAGTTGTTTGACTTTCTTATAATCATTTTTCTTTGCTGCTTTATATATCCTATGCTGAAGACGGAAAAGGTTTTTATGGAATACTTTCCATGGTAAACTTCTCCATTCATCAGCACAAGCCTTAATAGTCTTGGCTGTCATTGAAGAGATCTCCTTTATACAATATATTTCTATGTACCATCAGACCAGTTACGGTCCGCCCTACCCATCTTTGGCCATAAAGAAATTTGATAAGTTTCCTACCTTAAACAGGAGACCGAGGATGTTTTTCTTCGTTCCGAATGTTAGTTGTTCTGTCGCCTTAGGTCCCCACAATTCGCCTATGTCCAACTCAGGAGAGCATCCTAACGAAATGACTTTGGTGCGAGTTTTGAACATGATATAGCCACTATAATTGATGACGTGCTAGACGAAACTCAGACGCTTTTTCAGCGGGTTCAGATTTACCTTAACCATAGCAACTTACCAAGGGGCAGTGTGACTTGTCATCCAAATCTCTGATTCCCCCGTGAATTCCCGGCTTCACTTTGATGATCAATCTCCATGCGGGCACAATTGGCATCACCTTTCTCCTTAAGGGGCTGGGCTTGCACCAGCACTACCATTCAGTTATGCAAAAATAGTTTTATCTCTTATTATCCAAGATAAACTATTGAGTCTTTTACACCCTAGCTTTATTCTGCGTATAAAAACATTTTGATAAAAATTACGCAAAACTCGGGCTAGGAACGAATCGCACCATTTCTGTTTCAGTAACTGCACCTACTCGAATTACCGCAATACCACCTGATAATTTTGCAATTCGATCTTGTAATTTTTCTTTTTCATATCCAGTATCAGCAACATTCACTTGTTTTCGAAGTTGCTCACATCGAATATTAATATCATTTAACGTTTGACCATCAGCAACAATTGTTGTTGTATCTTTATCAACAATAATACGGCGTGCTTGACCTAATAGATTCAATTGAATATTATCTAGACTTAATCCAGCATCTTGGGTAATAACTGTACCACCCGTTAAGATTGCTATATCTTCTAACATCTGCTTGCGTAATTCCCCAAAACCAGGTGCTCGAATTGCGACAACATTTATAATTCCACGTAATTTATTTAAGATTAGTGTTGCTAACGCTTCTTTTTCAACGTCTTCTGCGATTATTAAAAGTGAGCGTTTTGTTTTAGTAATTTGTTCTAAAATTGGTAATAAATCTTGCTGAACTAAGGTAATACGTTTATCAGTTAAAAGAATATATGGATTTTCATAAGAAACTTCCATTTTTTCAGTATTAGTTATAAAGTATGGAGAAATAAAACCTTTCTCTAGTTTCATACCCTCTGTAATCTCTAATTCTGTGACGATTCCCTTTCCCTCTTCCAAAGAAATAACACCTTCTTTGCCAACTTTTTCTAATGCATCGGCGATTAATGAACCAATAATATCATCATTACCAGCTGAAATAGAAGCGACTTGTTGAATTGATTGAAGATCTTCTACTGGTTGTGCAAATTCATTTATTTGGGTAACTAAGTACTGTGTTGCTTTTTCCATTCCTAGTTTAATTGAAATAGGATTAGCGCCAGCTGCAACATTTTTTAATCCTTCTTTTACCATTGCGTAGGCTAAAACTGTGGCAGTAGTAGTACCATCACCAGCCACATCATTAGTTTTTGAAGCAGCTTGACGAATTAAGGAAACTCCAGTATTTTCAATATGATCTGGTAATTTAATCTCTTTCGCTATCGTCACACCATCATTAACAATTTGAGGAGATCCATAAGGTTTTTCTAATACTACATTTCGACCTTTTGGTCCTAATGTAACTGAAACTGCTTCTACCATAATTCCCATACCGCGTTCAAGAGCACGTCGGGCATTATCTTGATATAAAATTTTCTTTGCCATGATTAAAAATAAATACTTTTTATTTCAAATTAAAAATGTTTAAACTCTTAATTTAATTGAAAAGTTATTAATTTTGCAAGGTCAAAATTAGCTTTTATTAATTTTATTGATTTCAAAAAATTTTAAGAGTACGATTTTCAACATATCTATTTTTAACTTTACTTAATTGTAATTCTTTAGTAGTCTATAGTTAAGTAACTATAATTTGGGCTTGTAGCTCAGTGGACTAGAGCACGTGGCTACGAACTACGGTGTCAGGGGTTCGAATCCCTTCTTGCCCAATATCCAATTCTAATTTTATAGTTATTTAACCTTTTTCAACGTATTTTGGGGTGTCGCCAAGTGGTAAGGCTGCGGACTTTGACTCCGCCATTCGTAGGTTCGAATCCTGCCACCCCAGTTCATTTTCTTGACAATCAAAATAATTATTAATTATAATTTTAAGAAATAGTGTTGGTAAATCCAATCATATATATCTTTTATTTTATCATTTTAATTTCTAAAAAAATAATATAAAAATAGCCGGTTTTAGTTATCAATCGATTTGTATTATTACTGTGCAGAGAAAAATTTTAAATCAATTAAAATTGAAACTTATCCTTTAGAAGTACTTCGGAACTGATATCCGTCAGTAAAAAAGACAAAAAACAATAAATATTATTGAGTCTCTGTATAATATTAGAAAAAAATCGAATAAATGAATCGTAATCTATTAGTGTAAAGATAAAATTATGGTAGCTAGAATTCAATTTATAAAAGGTTTAGATGAGAAAGTCTTACCTGATGTTCGTTTAACTCGTTCAAGAGATGGAAGTACAGGAACAGCGACATTTCGATTCAAAAACCCAAATATTTTAGATAAAAATACAGCAAAAGACGGTGAAATTACTGGCAT
>Ga0316189_10007925_pt1 | contig 10008 bp, 10 predicted proteins | sample LowCovwburrow_MG_FD_204930 | JGI IMG/M metagenome (GOLD analysis project Ga0316189, IMG submission 204930) | Coastal sediment microbial communities from Maine, United States - Lowes Cove worm burrow | ecosystem: Environmental > Aquatic > Marine > Coastal > Sediment | place: USA: Maine... | reverse complement strand
GCGCCCTCGGGTGTCGGGGCTCTTTTTTTGGGGCTCGAGCAAGAACAAACTCTGCATTCGGCCGCGCTGCACGCCCGATGGCTGCGTCGTCGAGTTCTCGGGATAGCTCGCTATCCCCTCGACTCTCCTCCTTGCCCTCGAACGAGCAGCACCTCCTCGGTGCAGCGCGTTTGTTATTGGACGCTCCCTTAGTCTGACGGAGGCGACATGTTGGTCACCCTGGCCCTGGCGGCGCTCGCGGACACCTGCGAGCACTACGAGCCGCCGCAGAGCACCAACATCGGCGGCGTGCGCGAGGCCTCCGGCCTGGCGGTGTCCCGGACACGCCCCGGGGTGATCTACACCCATGAGGACAAGGGCAGCCAGCCCGTGATCACTGCCATCGACGCGATGGACGGCACCATCGTCGGCGAGCACCTCGTCCGCGACGCCAAGAACGAGGACTGGGAAGACATCGCGGCGGCGCCCTGCCCCGACGAAGGCGCCTGCCTGTACATCGGCGACATCGGCGACAACGATCGCAGCCGTGCTTCGGTCGTGGTGTACGTGATCCGAGAGCCGCAGGAGGGGGACGACCGCGTCCGCACCATTGCACGCTGGACGGCGGTGTACCCCGACAGCGCGCGCGACGCGGAGACCCTGATGGTGATGCCGTGCTCGGGCCGGGTCCACCTGGTCACCAAGGACGGCGACGGCGACTCCCGCGTGTTCCGGTTCCCAGCGCGCGTGCAGGGCACCGTCACGCTCGAGCAGGTGGGGCGGCTGCAGGTCGATGGACCCGTGGCTGAGGCCCGGCAGGTCACCGGCGGCGACTGGGATGTCGACGGCGACCGGGTGGCGATCCGCACGTCCAGCGAGATCCTCGAGTGGACGGTGGACCCGGAGCGCCCCAACGCCCACTGGACGACCCCGCCCACCATCGTCGAGGGCGCCAACGAGCTGCAGGGCGAAGCGCTCGCGTACGGGCTGGACGGCGAGCTGTGGTCCGCCACCGAGGGCGGCCTCGTGATCTCCGAGTTCGCGTGCCCCGAGCAGGTCGCGAGCGACCACGCCTGCGACTTTCCACGAGCCGGCCTCTCGGGCTGTGGGTGCACGCAGCAGCCCGGGTCACCCGCGTGGTGGCTCGCGCTGCCGCTCGCGCTGCTGGGCCTGCGCTACAGGCGGATGGACACGGCCTCGCCCGGCGCGATCTCGTCGTCGAGCTCGAGCCGCACGGGCACGCCGTACTCGGGGTAGGCCGGGTTGTGCCACAGCCGCTCGGGGAGTGGCTGCGGGCCGACGCCCACCGTCAGCAGCTTGCCGAAGACCACCTGCCCCGTCGCGCGCTGCACGGAGGCCCGGTCGCCCGAGGTGAGCCCAGCGACCGCCGCGGCTTGCACGAACGCGACGACTTCCTTGGTGCCGGTGCGGCGCACCTGCAGGACCGGCTCTCCGGCGTTCACGACCTCGCCGGGCGAGCGGTAGATCCAGGTGACCTGGCCCTCGATGCCAGCGTGGAGGTCGAGCCGGGCGATCCGGGCGTCCATCTGCTCGAGCTCGCGCGTGGCGGCGACGACCTCCCAGTCGTTGCCCCCCGGCGCCGCCTCACTGCGCTCCACGGCCGACTTCGCGACGTTGGAGGCGATGTTCAGCGCCCGCTGCGTGGCGCCCACCCGGGCCTCGACCACGCGGATCTGCCGCGCCCACTCCTCGACGGCCTGCTGCGATGAGGCTCCCGTCTGGGCGAGGGTCTCCTCGAGCGTCTTCCGCTCCTGCAGGGTCTCGAGGAGCGCCCGATCCTCCGAGACCTTTGTGGCGAGCTGGGCCTTGTCGATCACGACACCCTGCACGCCCTCTGCGAACCGGCGCGCCTCGCCGGCAGCCGAGCTGCTCTCTGAGTCCTTGACCGCCAGCAGACGGGCGCTGACGACCTCGCGCTCCTCGATGAGCGGCGCGGGGTCCAGCCGGACCACGACGGTGTCGGCGGCGACGTCCTGGTGGAGCGTGACCGGCAGCTCCAACAGCCGCCCCGTCTCCAGCGCAGCCACCTCCACGGCGGGCGCAAAGCCGAAGCCGCGGCCCTCAGCGGGACCGTCGTCGAGCGCGCCCCAGATGGTGGCGAGCACCAGCCCGCCTACCCAGGCGACGCCTCCGATCTGTCTCCTGCGCGCCAGATCCATCAGGACTCACCGATCCGCGCCTGCGGCAGCAGAGAGACCCCGGAGACGCCCGTCATCTCGATGAGCTCTCGGACCAGCACGTCGCCCTTCCCTTCGTCGCGCAGGTTGACGTCGTAGACGAACTCTTCGGGCCCATCCGGGCGCCCCTGGCGCACGGCGGCGAGCTGGAAGGTGCGGCAGTACGTCCGGAGGATCTCGGGGATGGCGGTGCGGCCCTCGTCATCGCCTTGGTAGTGCAGCCGCAGCATGCCCTGCTCGGTCGACCGGGTCCCGAAGGCCGTCCAGTGCAGGAACAAGGAGCCCAGGCCGATCATTGCCGCGGCAGAGAGCGCGATGGCGAGCATGCCCGACCCCGCTGCCATGCCGACTGCGACCGCGAGGAACAGGAACGTGGTGTCGCGCGAGTCCTTCACCGGGGTCCGGAAGCGGACGATCGCCAGGGCGGCGCCCAGCCCAAAGGCGCGGGCGAGCGAGTCGCCGACGACGCCCATGATCACGCTGACCACCATGGAGAGCATCACGATGGACTGCACGAAGTTCTGGCTGTAGGACAGCACGCCGTGCGACCAGGAGTAGAACCAGCCAACGGCTTGCCCAGCGAGCCAGGCGACCAGGAGACGAAGCACGAAGTCCGAGACCGGAACCCCCCCTCCGGGCGGTTCCGCGAACATCGTTGTCAGAATGCCATCCAACCTAGGCCCCTCTCGAGTCGGTTCCACGGCACCTCGCCGAGGTGCTCCGCGCCCTGAACATACTTGCTGCAGGACACTCTGCGTAGCTCTAGTCCGTGAACGATTCGTTGCATCCAAAAAGGAAACGCCCCGTTGAACTTCATCTCGAGGATCTGATGGGGACCTTCGAGGGGCACAGGCAACCACTGGGTGTGGTCGGGCGTGAACGGACGATCGAGATCGGGCGCCTGGGCTTCGAGGGACGTGTCGAACGTGAGCCGGGCGCCATCGCCGTACTGGCTTCCGTAGGCCTCGCGGATGTACCGAACCCACAGGCGCGGCCGGAAGGACAGAAAGTCCACGCGATTGCGGAACCGGTCGAGATCTGCCTGGTGGGACTCCTTGAGCGCGGGGAACGGCCCGGCGTCCCCGAGGAGGAGCGCGTCGATGTACTTGCGATCCATCAGGGCGCGCGTCTTGAGGATGGACGTACCCACGCGGCCCTTGTTCTCGGCGAAGACCGGATCGGAGTCCTCCCAGCCGTAGGTGCGCACGCGGAGCTTGAATCGGTTGCGCTGCCCTTCGATCGTCTGCCGTGCCAGCATCCAGTCCCAGGTGTCCAGGTACAGGCTGTTGACGAAGTATTTTCCGTTGTCGCCGTAGGCGTCCGGGTCGCAGTAGGTGCGCACGACCCGACGAATCCAGTCCATCTGGTCCGCGTCTACCAAGTATTTGAACTCATAGCGGGCGCGAAGGTCCGGCATCAGTTGTTGGACTCACCCGGCGTTGGGGTGGCGTCGCGATCCCAAGCGGAGCCACCATCGGGCATGCGCGCCAGCGAGACGTCGGCGATCAGCAGCTCGAACGCCTCGATGGAGTCCACGAGGGGGTTGTCGAGCACGTTGGGACCGTACAGCCCGATGTCTTCGCCGCCGGCAGCGTCGAGGTTGAAGGAAGCGTGCAGGTTGCCTTCCTCGGGGTCGCTGTCGGCGAAGAACACCAGGAAGCCCTGGGCGGGCACGGTGACGCCCTCGGCGATCTGGAACTTGAAGGGGTTGGACAGGTCGTCGGTGAGCCACCAGCCGCCGAGATCCGCGTCGGCATCCGAGGCGTTGTACAGCTCGATCCAGTCCGGAAAGGCCCCGAGCTCGTCTTGCAGTCCCGCTGAGTTGGATGCGACGAACTCGTTGATCCACACGTCAGGCAGCTCGATGGCCGGGGCACCCGTATCGATGGTGCCGTCGTTTTGCCCATCGTTGTTGGCGCCGTCCGTACACCCCAGCAGCAGAGCAGACTGGAGAATGATCCCGTATGTCACGCGTTAGCCTCCGAACCGTCACAGTCTGACGGTGCACCAGCTTAGCACCGGGTGCCAACGATAGCCGCCCGCTGGCTGGTTTTGGCCCACCCCAGTACACTTGGAGAATGCACACGCTCATCCTGTCTTTGGTTGCCTGCTCCCCTGCGGCCGACGAGGAGCCGGTCGCACCGACCGACACGGCCCCGGCGCCGGCACTTTCGTCGACCGGAGACACTGCGCCGCCCCCGCCGGTCGACCCGGGCACGGCCGATCCGCTGGAGATCTGCATCAACGAGTTCATGCCGGCCAACACGACCTCGTTGATGGTGGACGAGGAGTTTCCCGACTGGATCGAGCTTCACAACCCGGGCAAGGTCCCCATCGATCTGTTCGGCTACAGCATCACGGACGACCGTGACGACTGGCGCAGGCATGTGTTCAACGTCTCGTTGGAGGTCCCGGCGGGCGGCTTCCTCCTGCTCTACGCGGACGCCCAGGAAGGCCTCGGCCCGGAGCACCTGCCCTTCTCGCTGAACCAACAGGGCGAAGTGCTCGCGCTGTACCGGGAGGACGGCAGCGGCGAGGTGCTCGACTACGGCAAGGTCATCGACGATCTCGCTGTCGTACGCCACACCGACTGCGGCCCCATTGACACCTGGATCCACGTGGCGGGCGGTACCCCGGGGTCCACCAACGAGTGACGTCACGGGTTGTCCGCGATGTGGTTCGATTCTGGACACGTTGGTATGGTGGTTGCTGCAAACAACGAGGTGTCCGATGATTCGTACCGCCATGCTGACTGTCGCCCTGGCCTTCCCCGCAGCCGCCCTCGCGTGTGGTGGTGAGGCCCCCCAGACCGCCGACGTCGCCAACGCCCCGCAGGTCCAGCTCGCTGCAGCGCACGCCGACGCCACGAAGTGCGCCGACAAGGCCGCGCTGGTCGGCTCCAGCTGCCGCTACAGCACCGGTCAGATGGCGCAGCGCGTCCACGCCGACGGCAAGGACACCGCGCTCACCGCGCAGCTGGTTCGTCAGGACAAGCAGCTCGACTCCCACGTCGCGGCGCCGTTCACTGTCAACGACGAGATGTACGTGATCGCCAACGAGGTCGTCGCGCAGATCGGTGACACCTCTGCGAGCATGGCGCTCAACGGCAAGGTCCTCGAGGTAGACGGCGTGAAGTACTTCCTCGTCACCGGCTTTGAGAAGGCCGCCTCCTAGCAGTGCTCGGGAATTCTCCGGTCGGTCTCTGCGAGACCGGAGATTCCCGCGCCCTGCTGGCTCATGTTGCCGTTCGGCCCGTTGCGGGCCTCCCTCGGTCGCAGTGCTCTGGGCAAGTCCGGCCCCCGGTGGGGGCCTTTCCCCGAGCGCTGCTCGTCGCGCAGTGGCCTGGCGGTTCGCTCAGCGTCCCAGGACCGAGCGCACCGCCTTGACGAGCGCCGTCATGCCGAAGGGCTTGGGCACGAAGGCCGCACGGGAGGGCATGCGTTCGCTCGTCGCGGCGTCTCTGTCGCCCGAGATGAGCACCACTGCCAGCCGCGGCTGCCGTGCCACCAGGCTGCGCGCGAGCTCTGCGCCCGTCATGCCGGGCATCATCTGATCGGTGACGAGCACGTCCATCTCGGCGAGCGCCGTATCGCTGATCTCGTTGGCGTCCTGCCCCGACCGCATCGCGGTCACATCGAAGCCCTGTGCCTCCAGGCCGATCCTGAGCAGATCACGCAGCGGGGCTTCGTTCTCTACCACGAGCACCCGCGGGGCTGAGCTGTGCGTGGTTGGTGTCGGCGCAGGCGTGGCGCAAGTCACCTCCAGGCGTCGTGCTGGGAAGGAGACCGTGAAGGTGCTGCCCTCTCCCACGGCGCTCCGCACCCGAATGGTGCCGCCGGCCTCGGTCACGATCCCACACGCCGAGGCGAGCCCCATCCCGGTGCCGGTCCCCTTGGGTTTAGTAGAGAAGAAGGGGTCGAAGATGCGGGTGCGGAGGGCCTCGTCCATGCCGCAGCCGTCGTCCTCCACCTCGAGCCGGACCTGCTCCTGCTGCGGGTCCAGCCGTGCCCGGACATGGACGTGTCCCCCCCCATCGGTCGCCTCGCTGGCGTTGAGGACCAGGTTGAGGACCACCTGTTCGAGCTGGCCGGGGTCCGCCTCGACGACCAGGTTGTGTTCGAGGTCCATCACCAGCTCGACGTTCGGGCCGACCGCGTTGTGGAGCAGGTCGCGCGACGCAGCGATCACCTCGTCCAGCGCGACGAGGCGTGGTGGCAGCGGCTGGACGTGCCCGACCGTCAGCAGGTTGCGAGTGAGCCGGCCCGCGCGTTCTGCCGCCTTGAGGAGGGTGGTCAGCAGGGGCCGCTGCGGTTCATCCACCGAGTCCGCCAGGCGTTCCCCGCACCCCATGATCACGGTGAGCAAGTTGTTGAAGTCGTGCGCCACGCCGCCGGCCAGTCGTCCGATGGCTTCGAGCTTGTGGGTCTCGCGCAGGCGGCGCTCCAGCGCGTCGCGCTGCGACGTGTCCTGGACGATGCACAGCAGCAGCGCACGCCCCGCCACCTCGAGCTGGCCGGTGTGGACGTCCACGTGGCGAACCTCGCCTGACGCGATGCGATGCCGGAACCGAAAGAAGCGCTTGGCGCCCTTGCTGGCCGAGTACAGGCGCTGATGGGCGAGCTCGACAGACAGCACATTGATGTCGGTGATCGACATCGTGCGAAGCGTCGCGATGTCCCACCCGTAGAACTTCGCCGCCGGCGCGTTCGCGTCCACGATCTCGGCCGTCTTGGGGTCCAGCAGCAGCTTGATCGCCGTGTTCTTCGAGAACACCGCTTCGTAGAGCCCCTCGACCGTCCCGAGCCGGACCCGGTCGACCAGCAGCAGCTGGTAGGGGACGCCCTCGTGCTGCATGCGGCTGGTGTACACGTCGACGCGGATCCGGTCTCCGGCACTGCAGACGCCGTCAACCCGCTGAACCCTGGCGCTCTGCGCGGCCCCTCCGGCGTGCTCGTAGCCGACGAGCAGGGTCTCGACGGGCGCATCGAGCAGCGGCGCCGCATCCTGGTACTGGAGGAGCGCGAAGAGGGCGGCATTCGCCATGCAGATCTTGCCGTCAGCGGCGAGCGCGACTGCGTCGCTCGACTCCGCATAGAGCTGCCCGAAGATCTCGGCAACCGGCAGATCTGCCAACCGCTACCCTTGTCCTTCGATGACCCCGCCACCAACGGGCGTGACCCGCCTGTGGTGCCCAGTCTACCGCGCACCGCAGCACCCGGGGGACGGGCTCGGTCAGGAAACGAGGATGCGGTTGATGAACAGCATGTAGAAGCTCATGGCCCCCAGGAGCAAGCCGGCGAGCACAATGCGGAGCGCGCCCCAGTCCGCGGGCCCCCACCACGCGACGCCGCCGATCCCGAGCCCACAGAACGTCGCGAGCAGCCCCCACAGCAGCATGCGCGGCATGGCGAGGATGGAGTCGTTGTCTTCGTCGCTGATGAACCAGTGGCGCATGCGGTGCCTCCGGGGTTGTAGTAGCCCATGAGCCACGTTGGATTCCCGCAGCGGCGGGCTGCAGGCCGCGGAGAGGACACGCGCGGTCGTTGCTCGCGGGAGGGGGGTTGGTTACCGTTGGGCGTCCGGTCGCGCAGCGCGTGACGGGGCATCTTCCCGCTTAGCTCAGTTGGTTAGAGCATCGGACTGTTAATCCGAGTGTCGCTGGTTCGAGTCCAGCAGCGGGAGCCATTTCTTACCAAAGGCAGAACCAAGCCCCGGCTCGGTTCTGCCTTTGTCATTGTGGGGCCGGTTTCCGCGTTCACCGCGCCCTGTGAAAGGTACCCGTCCGGGACCATCGGGCTCAGGTCCTGGGCGCCCACTGCGAGGGCCATCGGCTCGCCTCCGAGCGGGCTCATTGGCGGCAGCGTGTAGCGCACGGTCAGGTGGCGGTCTGTGGCGTCGATCTCGGTGACCCAGGCACGGAGGAAGGCCTTGCGGGTGCCGACGCTGCCGACCGAGAGCAGCGCGTGCAGGTCGGCGACCATGTTCCGGATAGCAGCCTCGCCGAGGAGCGGGATGACCGGAGCCCCGCCAGCGTCCAGCTTGGCGCGGTCAGCGGTGAGCTCGTCGACCTTCGCCTTGGCAGCCCGGATGCGCGGGGCCAGGTCCGACATGTCGAGCACCCCCTGCTCCAGTGCGTCGTAGAGGCGGGTGAGTCGACGCTTGGCGTCGGCGTGGCTGGCATCGATGGCGGCACGGGCCTCCTCCTGAGCGCGGGAGTCCTCGGTCAGCTCCTCATGGACCAGCGCGACGAGCTCGGTCAGGTGCTCGGGGGTGAGCACGACCGCCTTCAGAGCCTCGATCACTGCCCGGTCCGCCTCGTCTCGATTCAGGAAGGGCTGGTCGCAGGTGGACTTGCCCGCCTTCATCCGCTGCTGGCAGCCGTAGTACTGCACGGTGCCGCTCTTCGCGGAGTGGCCGATCATTCGCTCGCCGCACTTGCTGCAGCGCATCAGGCCCGAGAGCAGGTAGTCGCTGACGAGCTGCTTCGGATGGACCCGCCGGCGGGTTCGCTGGGCGAGGAGCGCCTGGACCTGGGCGAACTCCTCGCGGCTGACGAGCGCCTGGTGGGCGTCCTCCACCCGAACGGCCTTCGCGTCCTTCACCTTCTGGCGACCGGTCCGCCTGACACCCCAGATCAGCGTGCCGGTGTAGACCTCGTTGCGGAGGATGTTGAGCACGCCTTGCTTCGTCCAACGCTTGCCGCGCGGCGTGCGCACGCCTTCACCGTCGAGGATGCCCGCGATGCTTCCCGAGCCCTCCCCCGCCATCGCGAGCCGGTAGATCCGCTGAACTACGGGACCCCACACCGGGTGCGGCGCCAGCACGATCTTGGGGCTCGCCTCGGAGCCGGTGCGCTGGTTCTGGTAGCCGGTCGGGCAAGCGCCACCGTTGCGGTAGCCGAGGGTGGCGTTCTTCCGCATTCCCCGCACCGTGTCGGCGGCCAGGTTGGCGCTGTAGAACTCGTCGAGCACCTCGAGCATCCCCTCCAACATCCGGCCGGCTGGGCTGTCGTCGATAAGCTCGTTGAGCGACACGAGCTTCACCCCCGCACGCTCCAGCATCGACTTGTAGAGCACGCCGTCCTCGCGGGAGCGCGAGAATCGGCTGAACTTCCACACCAGGATGTGCTCGAAGGGGCGTGGCTTCTTGCGGGCCGCCGAGATCATGTCCTGGAACCGCGGCCGGTCCGCCGAGCGAGCGCTGTGGGCCTCGTCGATGTAGGTCTCGACGACTTCCCAGCCGCGCCGCCGAGCCTCCGCCTCACACGCTTCGAGCTGAGCCGGAATGGACAGCTCCTTTTCGGCCTGGCGAACGGCGGAGCAGCGGGCGTAGATGACAGCGCGCGGGATGGGGTCGGTCACGGAAGGCTCTATTCGAGGCTCGTTATGTAAAGTCACGGCTGGCCGACAGGCGCAAGGGCGTAGACGTTCTGCTTGCGTCGGTTGTCCCGGCGAATGGTGACCCGGTGGATGCCAAAGACCCGATCCCGACGGCGTGAAAGCGCAATGCCGAAGCGGGCGAGCTCGCTGGCTCCGCTGCCACTCTCGGGCACCCACATACCCGTCTCGAGGGCCAGGGCGAGGAGCACGCGACAGCCGACCTCTGCAGCACCGTGAGCTTCCCACCACTCGGTGACGAAGGCCGCCCAGCGCTCCTCATCGGGATCGACCTCGACGGGCTCGTTCGCATCGGCGAGGAAGCCGTGGACGCCGGATGAAGCCAGCAGGCCGCCCATCACGCGGGCCCATGCGGAGAAGCTGCCGAGGGACTGCCCTCCGGGAGGGGCCCCGTCCGAGAGCCAGCCGCGGACCAGGGTGAGCGTCGCGGAGAC
>Ga0316189_10007924_pt1 | contig 10010 bp, 11 predicted proteins | sample LowCovwburrow_MG_FD_204930 | JGI IMG/M metagenome (GOLD analysis project Ga0316189, IMG submission 204930) | Coastal sediment microbial communities from Maine, United States - Lowes Cove worm burrow | ecosystem: Environmental > Aquatic > Marine > Coastal > Sediment | place: USA: Maine... | reverse complement strand
TTTCCAAAACACACATAAGACGCCATGGATATGTTGTCACCATGCGTGGTGCTGGACCAAAACCAGCCTTTATGATCGCTTTGGCGCAGATAGCGTTGGTTCAAGGCTGGATCATTTTGGTTGTAATCGACAATGGTCTGTAACTCTTTAACATTGGGTAGTCGCCAGTCGTCATGACCGGCAAGTTTTAAACCTTCACAGTAGTTCAGCGCCCCCGGCCAGTCGCGCGTTTGTCCGTCATCAACCTGCTGCCAGGTTAATCCCATGGCTAAGTCTGTGACCGTTCCATCGCCATTTCGAACAAAGCTATTCTTGCCCCACTCTGCCCCGCGTACACAGCGGTAAAACAAGGCACTTCGCCCTTGGCTTGGGGCTTGCTTGATGTGACCGTCTAAGAAGTTATAGAAAAAAGCCGCCTCAACACCGGGGCGACCGTAATGCACGCCGGTATAGATCGTTGAAGACCACGTTTGGCCCATCATTTGTGTCGCATGGGTGGAGGCAAAGCGATCGCCTTGAAGGACATCTGCGCCCGGCTCTTTCAGATCAAAAACATCATCAATGAAAAAGCGTTTAGATTGAGAACCGCGAAAGTCAGAAAGAGAGAAAAGCTCTTTGATATTGGGCAAACGCCAATCGGTTTTTCCCCCCAATGTTAAGTTGGCACAGGCCCGAGCAGCATCGACATAGCCTAAGCGTTTCTCATTATGCGCCTTTTGCCAATCAAGCCCCGTCACGTTATCGCGAATGACGCCATTGCCCTGATCTGTATAGCTCGGGATTGCCCCCGCATAGTGAGCATCCTGACCATAAAAAGGCTCACCCTCGCCACCACAGGCCGTTTTGCTTGTCGCATCAAAACAACTGCCTTGTTGGGTATCTGGCACTTTGCTCGTTGCCGTCTTCGCCCCTGCATAGGTCGCGTCGATATCCGCCCCCCTGCGACCGCCGCCGCCCATCTGAGCTTGCTGACCACGTTGGGGTTGAGGCATACCGCTTTGTTGAGAGCCTCTGCGTTGTTGCATTCCCCCCTGAAAGCCGCGTTGTTGTTGAGGGCCGCCTTGTTGTGGGCCAGGCGGGGGGCCGCCTTGTTGTGGGCCAGGCGGGGGGCCGCCTTGTTGTGGGCCAGGCGGGGGGCCGCCTTGTGGCATACACATTAACGTGTTCCCCCCGGGTGGAGAAGAACAGGTTCCCGAAAGTTCACCCCGAGGGGTTTGAAACCCGCAAGCGGCTCCTTGGGATTTGCCAACACAGGCTTGGCTTGCTTGTGGTGGTGGTCCAAAACCGCCCCCCGGACTTTGTGCCCAAGCCGAAAAGGCGAAACAAGCCGCAAAGATGCCGACAACAGATATCCGTAGATTCATCAATCAAGCCCCTCATTTTGTCAGGTTTTGATGATGGTACACAGATTTAGAGAACGTGGAAAGTTGTCACTTGGAAGTGAGAATGGTGACCCCGGCATGATTCGAACATGCGACCGTCGGATTAGAAATCCGATGCTCTATCCAACTGAGCTACGGGGCCAATTTGATATTTTTATCGGGGAGAGAGGAAACCGATGTCTTAAAAGCGCCGTTATCTGACGCGATCAAAGGCAAAACGATCCGCGTAGTTTCTCAGCGTTGTCTTAGACTCGTTTGCGGGAATGACTTCGGCATCGATTCCGGCGCGCTCGGCATAAGCCTTGGCTTCATCACACGTCGCAAAACGCATTTTCATTTGCTGATGAATGTCGCTTGAACCGCTCCACCCCATGAGAGAATCGGGTCTTTTGGCATCTGTTGGTTCATATTCTAAAACCCAACGACCTGCATTCGCTTTGCCCGATTGCATGATGTTGTTTGATGGACTGTAGATACGTGCATTCGCCATTTTATGGAGCCCCCAGATGACTTTAAAGTTACCTGACCATTTTCGGTGTTTTTCGCTTCAAATCAAGCATGAAATTAAAAATGGTCGGGGAGACAGGATTTGAACCTGCGACCCTCTGGTCCCAAACCAGATGCGCTACCAGGCTGCGCCACTCCCCGACTATTTTTAGACAGCTTTAACAAAGCTGGCGTCTGTTTACCCTGACACGTCCCAAGGATCAACGACATAAATCAATAAAATGAATTTTATTGGAAAAAGACCCGAAAAGTGCCGAAAACTTAGCTAAATTTTTCGACAAAATCGTCGATATCTTTACCCAGACCTAAGGCCTGTTGTTCCAAATCAGACGCAGAACTGTTAATTGCACCGATTGATCCACTGATATTTTCAGATCCACTGGCCACTTCCCCGATGGTATGAGCTACGGTTTGCACACCTTCGGCGGCTTGATTAATGTTGCTCGTAATATCTGTGACCACACCGCGTTGTTCGGCAACCATGTCGGCGATGGTCGAACTTGCACCGTCAATTTCTTCGATGGTTTCACTAATCCCTTGAATGGCTTCAACGGCTTCTTTGGTCACCGACTGAACGGTGACGATCTGGGTGGTAATTTCTTCGGTCGCTTTTGCGGTTTGATTGGCAAGGTTCTTGACCTCGCTGGCCACCACGGCAAAGCCTTTGCCCGCTTCACCCGCACGCGCCGCCTCGATCGTCGCATTCAAAGCCAACAGGTTGGTTTGGTCAGCGATATCGGTAATCAATGACACCACTTCACCGATTTTATCCCCGGCAACAGCCAAACTTTGAATAGTTTCATCGGCCTTGTGCAAGCGTTCAACAGCCACAGCGCCAATTTCAGAAGACCGACTGACTTGTGCCGCCATATTCGTACTTGTCGTCGCAAAGGCTTCCGTAGCACTGGCAACCGTTTGAACATTTTGAGAAGCCGTAGCCGCAGCCGCAGCCACTTTAGCCGATTGATCGCTGGTGCTTGTGGCGATCGAAGTCATTTCTTCGGACGACGCCTCAATACCACTGGCAGCATTCATGACAGAATCGACCACGACTTTAATGTTTTCCCCCATGTGAACAGCCGTAGAGGCAAATTCCTTGGTGCTGGAATCCATCGCCGCAAGACCTTCGTTAATGCGCTCCGCACGACGTTTGAAATCATGCACAAAACCTTTTGAAATGATTTTACGGTAGTATTCTTTGTTCGCAGCAGCACTCAAAGCACTGCCGGATTCACGCGTAAAGACCTCGGTCATATCCATCAAGTGGTTAATACTGCGCTGTAAATCAGCCAATTCATCTTTGCGGTTAATACCGACAACACGAACATCTAGGTCTCCATCCGCAGCTTCGGAGACCTTTTGAGTAATCCCCACCAAACAGTCCATTGTTTTGACGGTGCGATAGGAAATACCGCCCATAATCACCAGAGCAATCGCGCCAAAAACCCATAAGAAAACAAGACCATCCCCGCCGGTCTCAATATTGTCTTTAAGGGAACTCATAATCCCCGCAGAGTTTTTGATGTGAGCAGCATCCACCGATACGGTCGCGTGCAAACTGTTAAAGGCAGCAACATCGCTCATGGCGATCCAGATCCCAAGACCGGAAACACAGAGAACGGCCCCCATGGAAAGGATTGTTGTAATGATGGTCTGAAAGCGCAAAGACTGTAAATTCATTGGATAACCTGTCATCCTCGGTGGATATTGTTTTCTTATTCGACGCCTTCAAGGCTATAAATCAACTGACCGTAAGACACGCCCAAAGAATCCAACGTATCAAGGATCATTTGTGTCGCGGAGGCCATGCCTTCTTTGCCATTTGCATGTTTGGCTTCTTCTTCACACAAAGACGCATAAAGAGGGATGATTGTTTTTAAAGCTTCTCGGTTTGGGATGCGGCGGCTGGAGTGATAACCAACGATATCTTTTCCATTCGGGCCATACGTTGCCGTCACGTGCGCCAAAACCCAGTAATGATCGCCATTTTTAGAGCGGTTGATCACATAAGCAAAGATTTCAGTCCCTTGCGAGATGTTGTCCCACAGAAACTTAAACACACAACGTGGCATGTCTGGGTGACGAATAACATTGTGTGGTTGACCTAGAATTTCTTTTTCGGTGAACCCAGCCATGCGTAAAAAAACGTCATTGGCATAGGTTACACGGCCCTTAGGGTCGGTTTTGCTGGCGATGAGCTCATCTTCCTCAAAAAACCGTTCCACACCTGTCAAATATACTGGCGAAGATGCCATATCTCTATATTTCCCGTATCATCTATTAACGTAAAGACTTCAAGTTCAGTATTGTTATACAGCCAAAACTCTTTTGAGCTGATTTCTGTGTCTAAATCACAAAAACGCACCTCAAATCGATTTTTTTGCACAACAATCATCTGGACCCCCCAAATAACGTACAGTTCAAACACCGTTTGTAACGCAAATATGCTAGATATTGTCCCTTAAATCAATACCTGCATTTCAAATACCTGTATATGAGGCAAAAGAAACAAGTCAAAACAGGTACTTAGAAGGTGAGACGATGGCCTAAACTGATGGATAGGCGCTGAACAGTTCCGCCAGGCAACTCCAAGACATAAGCAATGCGCCCGGGGGCTTGGATGATTTCTTCGCTCATGGGCTTTGTGTTTTCAGCAATAAAGACCACGCGCCCCAACCGATCAGCAAAAAGCATGTCCAAGGGAATCAAAGTGTTCTTCATCCACATTCCCACGGTTCTGGGCGGTTTATAGACAAACAACATGCCGCTATCGGCGGCAAGGGTTTCGCGCCCCATCAAACCTTGACGAAGCTGGTCCGGCGTCTGGGCAATTTCAACGGCAATATCGTGCCCCCCTCCATAAGGGGTAAGAACCCGCACGCGCCCCACTTCGAAGGTCACAGATTGTGTCTGCGCCATAGGTTCAGCAGCATCAGCAGGTTTGGTTACCGACAGGTAGAACCACACGAACATGAAGATTGCGCCAAAGACGACGGCGAAAAAAAGGATAAACCGGACCAAAAAATTATTCATGGCGGCGATCATAACGACTTGATCTCGCTCTGTCTCCCCACTTTTGAGGTGAGTTCCTAAGTAATTTTAACAAACATGAAATGAGTTATTTCCTTCTCTTGCGACTCGCACCCAAGCCCCGTATTCTTTGATAACGAATCACTTCATATTAAGGGGAGTCTGTAGACGTGTTGCATACCATATCTCTTGGCGCTGTTATGGCTGCCCTATGGTTGCTGCTTTCGGGCTATTTCGAACCCCTTATGCTTGGGTTTGGGTTGGTTTCCATTGTCTTCACGTTGTGGATTGCCCATCGTATGGATGTGGTTGATCACGAAGGCCATCCGATCCACTTAGCCACGCATGCCCTGCTTGTGTATTGGTCTTGGTTAATCTGGCAAATTGCGAAGTCTAACTGGGATGTTGCAAAGGTCATTTTGTCGCCCAAGCTTAAAATCAATCCGCACACTTTTGATACCAAAGCCACACAATCAACCGAGGTCGGGCTGTCCATGTATGCAAATTCAATCACCCTGACCCCCGGCACGGTCACCATGGATATGCGGTCCAATGGTGTCTTCGAAATTCATGTCTTAACAAATGAGGCAAGATACGGCTTGGAAACTTTGGATATGGATCGCCGTTGTACCGCTATGGAAGGCGAAGACAAGTCAAAGACAAAAACGGACCCCGCTCAACCGGACGGTGAAGCATGACCATGTTCGCTGCTGCGGCGATCGCCGTATTAATCTCTATGGCTTTGGCTCTGGTTCGGGCCTTCACCGGCCCCACCGTTTTTGATCGCATTTTGGCGGTTAACACGACGGGGACGCTGACCGTGGTGTTGATTTCCGTTTATGGCTTTCTTGATGGACGCCCTGAATTCTTAGACATCGCACTTCTTTATGCCCTGATCAACTTTATCGGCACCGTCGCCGTTACAAAATACGTCAAGTTCGAAGCCTTGGGTTTTCCCATGGACGGCCCAGATGATGGGGATGTGTAATGGCTGATTTAAGCATTTTCGATTGGATCAGTTGGGCCTGTATCATTGGCGGAGCCTTTTTCGCCATCGTCGGTGCCCTTGGCATCATTCGTCTTCCTGATATTTATTCCCGCATGCATGGGGCGGGCATGGTCGACACATTGGGGTGCTGGTTGATCCTCATCGGACTGATGTTTCAAACAGATGAATGGATCGTGTTTATTAAGCTTGGCCTGATCATCATGTTTATCGCCTTTACCGCGCCAACCACGACGTTTGCCTTATCTCGCGCGGCCATTAATGGCGGCGTCAATCCCGGTCCTAAAATTTCAAAAATAGACAAGCCTGATAAAAAGGACGATGCGTTATCGAACAAGTAATTGTCATTGCCCTGTTGATTTTTATGACCGCATCCGCATTTTGGCTGGTGCGGTTGAGGAACCTATTCGCCGTGGTGATGCTGTTTGGTGTGTTTTCCTTGTTTGCCGCGGCCTTGTATTTGGTCATGGATGCCGTGGATGTCGCCTTTACCGAAGCCGCCGTGGGCGCAGGCATTTCAACTGTTCTTATGCTGGGCACGTTAGCCCTCACACACGATACGGAAAAGGTTCACAAAAAACCGTCTCCGATATCTTTGATTTTGGTGTTAATTACCGGAGGTGTGCTTGTCTATGGGACGTTTGATATGCCGCGTTATGGCGATAAAAACGCACCCATTCATCAACACGTCGCCAATCGCTATATTGAAAAGTCTGGTCAAGAAGTCGGCCCACCCAATATCGTGACATCCATTCTTGCCAGCTACCGTGGTTATGACACTTTGGGTGAAACCGCCGTCGTGTTTACAGCAGCGATTGGTGTGTTGGCGATTATTGGTCGGGTGAAAGGCCAAGGCATGCCAACGTCAATGCATGCCCGCCGCCGCAATGAAGAAGATGAACCAGAAGAAGCTGCCCCAGACGCTCAAGACGCTCAAATCTCCACCGATCAGGAGACCAAGTCATGATGATCGAAAAGACTCTCCTGCGGGTCATTGCCAAAGTTATCATTCCCCCGATCATCCTGTTTTCCCTTTATGTCCAGTTCCATGGTGACTTTGGACCCGGTGGCGGATTTCAAGCGGGCGTCATCTTGGCCACAGCCTTCATTCTTTATGGATTGATTTTTGGCGTATCCATCGCACGAGAAGCCATTCCGGCGGGGGCGACACGCATTATCTTGTCCTTGGGCGTTTTGCTGTACGCTGGAACCGGGGTCGTCTCGATGTTCTTAGGCGGAGAGTTTTTAGACTATTCGGTTCTTGCGAAGACGCAACTTGGCGGTCAACACTTAGGTATTTTCCTTGTTGAGCTTGGCGTCGGCATGACTGTAGCTGGGGCCATGATTACAATATTTTACACCTTCGCGGGACATGTAAACGGTGCTTCATGTTCCATAGAGCGAAGAGTCAATCCCAATGGCCACGCCCCAAACTTCATAGAGCGGAGGCGTAATGTAGATGGTTGATTTCCATGACCTCCTCGGGCTTGTGAATTATTGGGTCGTCATCGTGTTAATGATGGCGGGCTTTTACGTCGTCATTGCGCAAGGCAATCTGATTAAAAAAATCGTTGGCTTAAATATCTTTCAGGTCTCGGTTTTTGTCTTCTATATCTCCATGGCAAAGATCGAAGGCGGGTCGGCACCGATCTTGAACGATGCCATTGAGGTCTATTCCAATCCTCTGCCCCACGTCTTGATTCTCACCGCTATTGTGGTTGGTGTGGCGACGACGGCTCTGGCTTTGGCCTTAGTTGTGCGTATCAATGCGGCTTACGGCACCATTGAAGAAGATGAAATCCAAGCCATTGAACACGAAGAGGAAGATGTCTCATGCTGACGTCCGATCCTTGGCTGTTGTTGCTGGTCGTGGTGCCATTGATGGCGGCACCCGTGTGCGTGATTTTACGCCATGCGACGGCGGCTTGGGTCATCGCAATGGCTGTGTCTTGGGCTATTTTTGGCATTGCTTTAAAGCTGTTGTTTCAGGTTCTCGACCAAGGCGAAGTATTTTACCGCATTGGGGGCTGGGATGCGCCGTGGGGCATTGAATACAGGCTTGATACTTTAGGGGCCTTCGTCGTGATCATCATTGCCACCATTGGTGCGGTGGTTGTGCCTTATGCGAAAAAGAGTGTCGAAAGCGAAGTCTCGAAAGAGCGCATCTATCTCTTTTATGCCATGTTGCTGTTGTGCCTGTCTGGACTGCTGGGCATTACGGTCACGGGCGATGCCTTTAACCTGTTTGTCTTTTTGGAAATTTCGTCTCTGTCTTCTTATGTTTTGATCAGCCTTGGTCAAGATCGCCGGGCTTTGACAGCGGCCTATCGCTATCTCATCATGGGGACCATCGGTGCCACGTTTTACATCATTGGCGTTGGCTTGATGTATCAAATGACCGGATCGCTCAACATTGCAGACCTGACCACGATTATGCCCGCCGTTGCCGACACCCGCACGGTGCTGGCAGCCTTAGCCTTTTTAACCGTGGGCATCAGTTTAAAATTAGCTCTGTTTCCGTTGCATATGTGGTTACCCAATGCCTACACCTTTGCCCCCAGCGCCGTAACCGCATTCCTAGCGGCCACGGCAACCAAGGTGTCTTTGTACGTTTTGCTGCGGATTTTCTTCACGGTGTTTGGCGAGGTCGATATTTTTGCCACCTTCCCCATTCAACCCGTGCTCATTGGCATGGCGTTGGCCGGAATGTTTTTGGCCAGTCTGTCTGCGATTTGGCAAGAAAACCTCAAGCGTATGATGGCGTATTCTTCCGTGGCACAAATCGGCTATATGGTTTTAGGTGTGGCGCTTGCCACCGAAGCCGGACTTGCCGGGGGTATAATTCACCTCTTTAATCACGCATTGGTCAAAGGCACGGCGTTTTTAGCCATCGGCGCGATTGTCTATTCATCTGGCGCCGTAACGTTAAAAGAACTGCACGGGATCGGTCATCGTATGCCTTGGTTGATGGCGGCATTTATCGTCGCGGGACTGGGCCTGATCGGCGTACCTTTAACGGCTGGCTTTGTCAGCAAATGGCAGTTGGTGACGGCCACATTAGAAGCCGACATGTGGCCCTTAGCCGCTTTGATCTTGTTGTCATCGTTACTGGCCGTCGTTTATGTGTGGCGTATTTTTGAAGTCGCCTATCTGCGCCACCCCCACCCCGTACCGCCACCGGGGAAAAAGCTGCCCCTGAGCATGCTGATACCCACGTGGATTTTGGCGCTCGCCAGTATCTATTTTGGCACCCACGCCACCTTTACTTTGGATATCGCCCATACAGCCGCGCGACAATTGATGGGGGGAATGTAAGCCATGACCTCATTTTTATCCCAATCCGCTGTGATTCAGTTGACGTTGATCTTGCCGTTGATCGGGGGATTGATTGTTTGGCTTTTGGGCCAACGCCATAAGAACCTTCGCGAAGCCGCTTCGCTGATTACAGCCGTCGCAGAATTTGCACTCGTCGCCAGTCTCACGCAAGACGTTTTAGATGGCCTAAGGCCTTCGGTGGACATGTTTGAAATGCTGCCGGGTCTCACCTTGACCTTGACTGTCGAGCCTTTAGGCCAGCTTTTTGCCCTGATTGCCAGCGGGCTTTGGATCGTCAACACGGTCTATTCCATAGGCTATATGCGCGGCAATAAAGAGCTTAACCAGACCCGCTTTTACGTCTGCTTCACGCTGGCTATTTCCAGCGCCGTGGGCATCGCTTATGCAGGCAACGTACTAACATTGTTTGTTTTTTACGAAGTCCTGACGCTGTCTACCTATCCCTTGGTGACCCATTCAGGCCGTCCCGAGGCCATCAAAGGCGGACGGGTATATCTTGGCATTTTGATGTCGACCTCCATCGGCTTTTTGTTCCTCGCCATGCTGTGGACCTATAACATTACGGGCACGCTTGATTTCCAATCTGGCGGTATTTTAGCCGGTGCCGTCGAAGGGCCTGAGCTAGCTGTTTTGATGTTCTTGTATATGTTCGGCATCGGTAAAGCCGCCATGATGCCCGTTCACCGCTGGCTCCCCGCAGCTATGGTTGCCCCGACCCCGGTTTCGGCTTTGTTGCATGCCGTAGCCGT
>Ga0316189_10007923_pt1 | contig 10011 bp, 12 predicted proteins | sample LowCovwburrow_MG_FD_204930 | JGI IMG/M metagenome (GOLD analysis project Ga0316189, IMG submission 204930) | Coastal sediment microbial communities from Maine, United States - Lowes Cove worm burrow | ecosystem: Environmental > Aquatic > Marine > Coastal > Sediment | place: USA: Maine... | reverse complement strand
AAGCAAGAAAGTTGCCGGGCAAAAGGAAGCGATCATTGCACTTTCCGATGCAGTCAGAAGAAGCAGAGCAGGTCTGCAAGACCCGAGAAGACCAATTGGTTCATTCATATTCATGGGAACTACTGGAGTTGGGAAGACCGAACTTGCTAAAGCATTGGCGGACTACCTCTTCAATGATGAACAGGCGATGGTTAGGATAGACATGTCGGAGTATCAGGAGAAGCATGCGGTGAGCAGACTCATTGGGGCACCTCCGGGATATGTAGGTTATGATGAAGGGGGGCAATTGACTGAGGCTGTGAGAAGAAAGCCATATTCGGTAATACTACTTGATGAAATCGAAAAAGCACATCCAGATGTATTCAACACCCTTCTTCAGGTATTAGATGATGGCAGATTGACGGACAACAAGGGACGAGTTGCCAATTTTAAGAATACAATTATCATCATGACCACGAACATTGGCTCACATGTCATTCAGCACAATTTTGATAATATTGACACTGACAATGTTTATGAGGTATTGGATCAAACCAAATTGGAAGTGATGGAATTATTGAAACAAGCTATGAGACCTGAGTTTCTTAATCGGGTAGATGAAACGATTATGTTTATGCCATTGAATAAAGATGATGTGAGAAAGATCGTTGATATTCAATTCGGGCTCATTCAGAAACGACTATTGGAAAGTGGTGTAACAATCACATCAGATTCTACGGTCATGGACAGGATCGCTAAGATTGGATTTGATCCTCAGTATGGAGCGAGGCCATTGAAGCGAGTATTGCAAAGAGAGGTGCTAAATCCACTATCCAAGGAATTACTTGCCGGTAAGATAGAAAAAGATGCAGTCATCAATATCATTCTGGATGATCAAGGTGAGATTCAGTTTGAAAATCTAGATTCTTTGATATCGGTTTAACCCGGATTATTCAATAGGATTCGTAATGAGACTCAAAAGAACAAAGAATCAGCGATTTATGGACGAAAAGCATAGCACCGCTATGGTTAAGGACATAAATCAAGCAAAGTGGCTGATCCACAGTTGTTTTGGGTCGGAATAGATTTTCTATTGCATATTTCGGGTTTAACCTAGTCTTTTTAAATATGAAGTTTTATTTATTAAGATTTCACCTTCTTCAAAACTGATGATTTTAGTGATTATTTCATGGAATCCATGTAATTTTAACCTCGGGTGTATGATACATCCGAGGTTTGTCATTAATGGTCATAGATATGTCAGAATCAGGAATATTAAACTCAGATAAAGCACCCGAGCCAGTTGGACTTTACCCTCACGCAAGGCGAGTTGGGGAGTTGCTGTTTTTGTCGGGCGTAGGTCCTCGCGAAAAAGGAACCGATAGGATCCCAGGGGTGGATCTTGATGACGCAAGAAATATCCTCTCTTATGATATCGAAGCACAATGTCACTCCGTATTCAAGAATGTTCGCCTGATTTTGGAGGCTTCTGGCTCAAGTTGGGGAGAGTTGGTAGATGTTACTGTGTTTTTGACAAATATGAAGGATGATTTTAAGACTTACAATCGAATTTATGCTGAATATTTTAAGGATAATCAACCTTGTCGAACTACGGTTGAGATCAATTGTCTGCCTACGCCAATAGCTATTGAGCTCAAGTGTATAGCGACCATCAAGAATAACTAATGGCGTAATAGACAACCATTTATAAACAAAGAGAGTATATTTATAGTGAAATAATAGTAGATTGAGATCATGAAAATCACCCCGTTAGAGATACGTCAGAAGACATTCGAGAAGGCCTTTAGAGGATTGGACAAAGAAGAAGTAGAGGGATATCTCTTGTCACTTTCACAAGAATGGGAACGTGTTTTGGATGAAAATAAGGAATTTAAGTTCAAATTGGAGGCTTCGCAAAAAGAGGTTGAGAAACTGAGGGAGGTAGAGAGTTCATTATTTAGAACGCTCAAGACAGCAGAAGATACAGGAGCCAATATGATCGATCAAGCAGAAAAGGCTGCGGAGCTTCATTTACGTGAATCTCAAATGAAGGCTGATGCACTGCTCAATGATGCGGAGACTAAGGCGAGAGACAAAATGGAGGAGGCTGATATCCAGTCTAGGCATGCAGTCGAAGAGATGGAAGAGCAACTTAAGTCTTTGGGACAGATTTATAGATCATTGGAAAATTACCGTGATGATCTCCTTGCCAATATTAAAATGCTCTCTCAAGATGCTTTGGATAAGGTGGATCGAGCCAATGGTCAGACCAAGCAATTTGATCTTGAGGAACAAATCATGAAGGCCAAAAGTATATCTACAACCTTCAAGTTGAAAAATAGAAATGAGCCATCTAGGCCATCTCGTAAAGAACCATCCCTTAATGGTCAGGCTGAAAACACACCTCAGCAAGCTTCAAAAGAACGTTCAAGCGAACCTGCTCAGGAAGTCAAGAAGCCTATTCCAGAGAGTAAATCATTCTTTGACGAGATTGAATAATGGGTAAAGTAGCACTGGAAGGGGTCGAATTCTTTGCCTATCACGGATATTACGAAGAAGAGCGCAAAATCGGAAATAAGTATGAAGTCAATATCGAAGTCTCTACAGACCTAGGTACTGCTGCCGAACAAGACGCACTCTCAGGTACGGTCAACTATGAAGTGCTTTACAAAATTATTCAAGATGAAATGATGATTTCGTCAAAGATGCTAGAACATGTAGGGAGAAGAATAATAGATAAGGTGATGCTTGAGTTTCAATCTATCACAGATGTGACCATTGAGATTTCAAAATTCAACCCTCCAGTCAAAGGTGTATGTAGGAAGGCTAAAGTTACAATGACTAGAAACCGCTAAAACTTTCACTTAGGCTCAGGTTTTATAAAAGCAAATCCTCTTTCGTCAGTACCTTCATGAAAGTCTACCTCCAAGCCAATCAGATACATCATATGTTTTTTTTCAACGAATATTGGAATGTCTCCTTGTTTATAGATTAGATCAGTTTCTTTCTGTTTGTCAAAACCGATCAAGTAGGACATTCCAGCTCCACAGCCACCACCACCCTTCATGCCTATGCGTAAACCATATTCTTTAGGAATATTCTTATTTTCCATGATATGGCGAACCTCGACAGCCGCTTTATCACTAAGTTTCACTGGAATTAGCTGATTAGTCATATATCTAAATCTAAGAAAACACGTTCACCTCTGTGTGGGTAAAATTATCTATTAGTGATCGGCTTTTTGTTGAACAAAATTATTTAATTTTCCTGATATATTAACGATTGCTAAAGATCATTACTCAATGGAACAAGTATTAGAATTTGCTAAAATATTAGTGCCCGCAGGGCTTGTGATGTATGCCATGTATTTGATGGTGAAGTCCTTTCTTAACAAAGAATTGGAGAAAAAGATGCTCGAAATTCGAGGAAAAAGTATTGAGACTGTTTTACCCAATAGATTGCAGGCATTTGAGCGGATGTGTCTTTTTCTAGAGCGGATAGCTCCAAGTAGCCTCATCTTGAGACTAAACAACGGAGAATATAGCGCCAAGGAATTTCAACATATCCTACTCAATGAGATCAGAGAAGAATATAATCACAATGTGTCTCAGCAGATCTATATGAGTATCGAGGTTTGGAACTTGGTCAAAAATGCCAAGGAAGATCTGGTCACAGTGGTCAATGAAGCTGCCACTGCATTGGGTGATGAGGCCACATCTATGGACCTTTCTAAGCAGGTGCTTGAGATTGCACATTCTAGACCAGACAATATCAATCATGCACTTATAGCCTTGAAAAATGAGATCAGTCAGACGTATTGATAAAAAGGCATAAAATGTTATATTTTACTTCAATTTTTAAAAACAGAAGGAGATATGGGAGAGAAAACGATAGATAACAAGTACTTCAAGAAAGCTCAGCGTAGAGCAAAGAACATATTGACTAACAATGAGAAATTGGCACACTTGGTCAAGATGTCTAGAGATAAACTCTCTAGCGTAGGGAATACCAAACTCATTGAAGACATAAAAGTTTTCATCAGAATGGTAAAGGCATACGCCAAAGGATCATACAGAGAAATACCTCTCAAGAGCATTATCTATGTCGTGGCTGCGTTACTTTATTTCATTATGCCATTGGATCTGATTGCTGATTTTATTCCTGTAACGGGATATGTCGATGATTTTGCTGTGATTCTGTGGGTCTACAAACAGCTCCAAGTAGAAATCGAAGCTTTTTTATCATGGGAAAACGGATTGAAGGAACCAATTTCTTGATGATTCAGTTAAATCAATGAAAACAATATAAAGGGCTTACCAGCCCTTTTTTAATGATTAAAATAGAATATGGAAACAACTCAACGAGTCATTACTCATGATCACATTGCCAAAGGTATCACTTATGAAGCGTACCGAAAACTTACCAACAAGCTCTTGTCTGAGAACAAAACGACAGGTGAGGATCACTCTGAAAGTTTATTGGAATACACAAAGCTGAATACACAGCGAATGAACAAATGGGATAAAATCTTCAAACCATCCGCAGAACTGATTGATGCCATGAAGTCAATTGACAAACCCATCTATTGGGTGGTATTGACGGAGGCATGGTGTGGAGATGCGGCTCAGAACTTACCCATTATAGCTGAAGCTGCCTCTCATGGATCCAATATCACATTGAGGCTTCTCCTGAGAGATGAGAATCTTGATGTCATGGATGCGTACCTTACCAATGGTGGGCGATCTATCCCTAAGCTCATCGTATTAGACGAGAATCTTAACGAAATTGGACAATGGGGTCCTCGGCCTCAGCCAGTTCAGCAAATACTTGAAAAAATGAAGGCAAATGGTGAATTTGACTACGCGGAATTTGGCATTTCGGCACACACATGGTACGCCAAGGATAGAGCGAAGACTTTACAACAAGAGTTGATAAAGTTGCTTAATCATTTTTCAAAATAGCAAGGAATACAAATCCCCAGCCTAGGATAAAGCCAAGCCCACCAACAGGAGTAATGGCACCAAGCCATTTGATGTTGGTGAGGCTGAGTATATAGAGGGATCCAGAGAAGAGAATGATCCCAGCAATGGTGGAATAGGCGGCATAAGTTAGCCACTGTTCTTCCATACGGCACATCAGTATGCCAATACCAAGTAGCAGCAGTGTGTGGTAAAAATGATACTGCACAGCAGTTTGGTAGGTGCTCAAGAGATTTAAGGCTTCTAATTTGCCCTTCAATGCATGTGCTCCAAATGCACCGATTCCAACGGCTAAAACACCAGAAATGGAGGCGATTAACATTACTAATTTTGCTGTCATGATATTGTTAGTGGTTATAGTTTCTTGATCCAAAAATGGCACTACCAACTCTGATCAATGTACTTCCTTCTTCGATAGCGATGGCATAGTCACCACTCATGCCCATTGAGATTTCTTTGAGATCCATGTTGGAAAGGCTAGTGGATTTTTTCAATTTATCAAATAGTGATTTCAACCCATTGAACTCTTGTCTGATTTGAGATTGATCTGAAGTGTTGGTTGCCATTCCCATCAGGCCTATGACCTTGATGTTTTGCATTTCACCAAATTCCTCAGAAGCCAAGAGCTTCTGAACTTCTTCATGGTCTAGCCCAAACTTGGTGCCTTCATCCGCGATGTAGACTTGCAATAGACAGTTGATCACCCGATTGTTTTTAATGCTCTGTTTGTTGATTTCTTTGAGCAATTTGAGGCTGTCTACGGAGTGTATCAAGTGTACAAATGGGGCGATGTACTTGACTTTATTACGCTGCAAGTGACCAATCATATGCCACTCGATATCCTTGGGTAGGGTCTCATATTTGCCAGCTAACTCTTGTGCTTTGTTTTCTCCAAATATGCGCTGCCCAGCATCATAGGCTTCCTGTATCATTTCTGCAGGTTTTGTCTTACTGACTGCAATTAGGCGACAATTCCTTCCGTTTAACTTATTATGAAAGTCTACTATGTTATTTGTGAGATTCATTTTATACTTTCGCTGAGTGATGCCTCAAAAATATATACTTTTGCTCGAATAAATGAATGATAGATGGCCATATTAGGGACACTAATAAAAAAAGGAATAAAAATCCGAGAAAGCCTTGATCAGCACTACACTTCTCCAGAAGAGTTGCAAAAGAATCAACTCAAAAAACTCCTTATTTCGGCTAATGATACACTTTTTGGTAAGCGATTTGGGTTTCAGATCATATTAGAGAATTATAGTAGCAAGGATCCTCAGGATTTCTACAATAAGTATAAAGAACTTGTTCCACTGTACAACTATAATCGAATGTACAACGAATGGTGGCACTTAAGCAAAGATGGACAACCAGATGTATGCTGGCCAGGCGAGGTCAAATATTACGCATTGAGTTCAGGGACATCCGAAGCTACATCTAAACATATCCCCATCACAGATGATATGGTCAAAGCCATCCGCAAGACCAGTGTCCGGCAGATAGTGTCCCTGTCTAAGTATGAACTTCCACCTAAGTTCTTCGAGGGTGGAATATTGATGTTGGGAGGAAGCACTAATCTGAACTATAATGGACGATATTTCGAAGGTGATCTGAGTGGTATTCAAGCTGCACAGTTACCATTTTGGTTTCAGCACTTCTATAAACCCGGGAAGAAAATAGCGCAAACGATAGCCTGGGATGATAAGCTCAATGAAATCGCTGAAAATGCTTCTGAATGGGACATCAGTATTATTGTTGGCGTGCCAGCATGGATCCAGATATTGATAGAGCGGGTATTGACTTACCATCAGGTGAGTGATATTCACAAGATCTGGCCCAACCTCGAAGTCTATGTACATGGAGGGGTTTCCTTCGACCCGTATCGCAAAGGCTTTAAAAATTTATTGGGAAGACCGATCCACTATATAGAGACCTACCTTGCCTCTGAAGGATTTGTGGCATTTCAAGCAGATCCAAATACCAAAAACATGAGGTTGGTGTTGAATAATGGCATGTTCTACGAGTTCGTACCCTTCAATACTGACAATTTTGATAGTGAAAATCAATTGTTGCCTGATGCCAAAACTTTGATGATCCAAGAGGTGGATGAGGGCAAGGAATACGCCTTAATCTTATCAACTTGTGCAGGCACTTGGCGCTATCTGATCGGAGACGTGGTGAAAATAATCAATAAAGATAAAGCTGAAATCATTATTACTGGCCGTACTAAACACTTCTTGAGCCTCTGTGGAGAACATCTGTCTGTGGACAATATGAACAAAGCAATTGAGATCGTGTCCGAGGAGTTCAATGTCAATATCAAGGAATTCACAGTGGCTGGAGTACCATATGATACGTTATTTGCACATCATTGGTACATTGGAGTTGATGATGAAGTAAATCAGGGTGATTTGAAACAGCGCTTGGATGAAGTGCTGATGCAACTCAACGATGACTACAAAGTAGAGCGTAGTGCTGCACTCAAAGAAATAATAGTAGATGTATTGCCCAATAAGATTTTCTATGACTGGATGAAAAGTATGGGTAAAGAAGGCGGGCAGCACAAATTCCCTCGTGTGCTTCAGAATGAACAATTAGTCGGGTGGACAGAGTATTTGAAGAGTAGCGGTAAGGTCATTTTTTGAGCAAAGTTCTTTTGACTCTTGATTTTAATCAATACCAAAATCAAATTTCATAATACAGTCTAAAGGCAAACGCGATAGGGAAAATGATAATTCCAATATAAAAGATATTTCGACCATGCTTTCTATCCGAAGTATTATAAGAAAGTACTTTGCGTCCGTCTGGTAATGTTTTAGTGCCTTTCCAAATGTGCCAACCAACGAACATTCCTAACAAACCACCTAACAACGAAAATAGGTAGCCTATGTAAATCCATGTTTTTTGACTTTCTTCTGGTTTTTCTAAATCCTTTATTCTTTGACTTTTAAGTGACTTTATCAAATCAGGACTTACGTTCTCACCACGATCATTAAGGATTTTAGTAGCTAGTTTGTAATCAAACTCGTTCCACTCGTCTGGCTTTAGCAGTAGATCATAAAGTTCTTCATTTGTGAAATCAAAGAGATAGTGATCATCATCAACTCTGTTAATTAATATTTCTGCTTCTTCTGCAAGAATGCTATTTGCTTTTTCAAAGTCACTTTGATTTAGTTGAATTTCAATTATTTTTGATGACTCACCACCGCCAAAAGTTGAATCTAATGAAGACGCTGTTTCGTTGAGTGTACTATTGATGTCGTTATCAGAAAGCAAACTAACTAAATTTTGTGCTTGACTATAATCAGTAAATTTTCGGAAAGTTCTTAATTCAGTCATTTGGTCTACTGTCTTGTTCAAATTCAATTAGAGAGTTTATCATGTGATAGTCTGTCTTTTAAGTCTTTCATCAAGCCACTTAATCCTGCAGCACATTGCTGATAAAAGTAGACTTGAAGGCCAACCAGAGCAGTAGGAATACGATAGCCCAGCGGAGGTAGATTTGGTAGAAGTCTGAGGTGTCCTTGTATCTACTTTCTTTGATTTCGGCCTTTTCGTATTTGTCGATCAGCGCAAATACATTCTCCAAAGCCCTATTGTCAGACACTCGGTAGAATTCTCCATTGCCGATCTTGGCAATCTCACGAAGTGTAGTTTCATCTAAGTCACTGTCGATCATTCTCGGTCTGCCAAAGAAGTCCTTTCCGAAAGGAACTTTGCCTTCTTTTCCGATAGCAATGGTATAGGTCTTGATGTTGTAGGCCGCGGCCAGCTCGGCTGCAGTGATTGGGTCTATGTTGCCCGCAGTATTATCTCCATCACTTAGGAGGATTAGGACTTTAGATTTGGATTTGGACTCTCGCATCCTATTGGTGGCAACTGCTAGCGCACTACCGATGGCAGTGCCACGGTTTTCGATCATCTCGAAGTTGATGCCCTCAATATGTGCTTTGAGCAAGTCGTAATCAGTAGTTAGCGGAGACAATGAAAAAGCATCTCCTGAGAAGATCACCATTCCTATTCTGTCTTGAAATCGCCCATCAATAAAATCTAATGCGACTTTCTTAGCAGCCTCCAGTCGGTTGGGCTTGAAGTCCTCAATCTGCATAGAGTGCGAAACATCCACCACCAGCATGATGTCTATCCCTTCAGTCCATTGGTCTACTTTCTCATTGGATTTTTGCGGACGCGCTAGGGCTACAATCACGAGTGCAATGACCATAATTATCAGTAGATCTGGAATGACCCGGAGCCAGGTGATCGGACTTCTCTGGATATCCTTTTTAGGTAGTGAGACGGGTAGTTTCTGATTGAGTGTTCGTTTCAGAGCCCACCTGATCACCAACACGAGGGGTATCACTAATAGCGCATATAGAATAATGCCCTGCTCCCAAGAGAAGTTGTTAAATGTGCTTGGCATAAACCACTCTATGTCATACCAAGGCAATGTATAATCTTGCGTCTTATCCATTTTGCTTGATTGATGCTATGTTGTTTTCGAATCGATTAATTGCCTCATTTCTCAGAGCACTATAGGCGTTGGTAAGTGATTGATCTTTCTTCTTGCTATAAAGTGTTTTGTCAACTTCTTTGAGCGCTTCTAACACTTGATCAGAAGGCTCGAGTACTGCGGTGATCTCTTTGGTGGTGAGTTTTGAAATAGGGAGTTTCTCCAAGCGCTCAATGTATCTCTTCCAAACGAAAGCAGCCCGTTCTATATCAGGAAGGTCACTTTCTGCATTGATCTTATTGGTCAGTTGGTCATAATTCTCCAAGAATTTACGGTGGCGCTTCTTCAGCCTTCTCATTTTATAGAACTTCTTGATTTTACCACCAAATACGATCAGCACTATGATCACTATCACCAATAATATTCCTAGTGCTAAGAGCAAGTATGGATAGTTGAACTCCGTGGCTACATTGAAGTAGGTTGTATTTTCGATGAACTGAATCGAATCCGGGAGAAGGGGAATCAGTTCTACCAATATGACCGAGTCACGATCAGCATATATAGGAATGCTATCACTTGAGTTAACAAAGAACACCGGAAGTT
>Ga0316189_10007922_pt1 | contig 10011 bp, 10 predicted proteins | sample LowCovwburrow_MG_FD_204930 | JGI IMG/M metagenome (GOLD analysis project Ga0316189, IMG submission 204930) | Coastal sediment microbial communities from Maine, United States - Lowes Cove worm burrow | ecosystem: Environmental > Aquatic > Marine > Coastal > Sediment | place: USA: Maine... | reverse complement strand
GTTCCGGGCGACTCAAGGCTCTTCATCGTTGAGCAGAGGGGCCGGATCCGGGTGCTGGCCGGCGGCCAGCTTCGGGCTGAGCCCTACCTGGACATCGGGGGCCAGATCTCCGGCGGAAACGAGCAGGGCCTTCTGGGAGTGGCCTTTCACCCAGACTTCGGGTCCAACCGCTACGTGTACGCCAACTACACCAACGGCGCGGGCGACACCCGGGTGGTCCGGTACACCGAGAATGCGGACGGACTGACTCTGGATCCTGCCACGTTGAAGGAGATCCTGTTCGTCGAGCAACCCAACGGGAATCACAACGGGGGACAGCTTCTGTTCGGCCCCGATGGCATGCTCTACATCCCCCTCGGCGATGGGGGGTCGAGCGGAGATCCGCGTGGAAACGGCCAGAATCTCAACACCCTTCTCGGGGCCATCCTGAGGATCGACGTGGACGGAGGAGATCCGTACGCGATTCCCGCCGACAATCCGTTCGCCTCAGGCGGTGGACAGCCGGAGATCTGGGCGTACGGTGTGCGGAATCCGTGGCGGAACGACATCGATGTGGAGGGCGGATTCATCTATGTAGCGGACGTGGGTCAGAACGAGTGGGAGGAAGTGAGCGTCTCACCCCTGGCCGAGGCGGGCGTGAACTACGGGTGGAACACCGTCGAGGGCCCAGACTGCTTCCGGGACTCAGGCTGCGACCGCACCGGATTCCGTGATCCGGTGACCTGGTACGGTCACGGGGATGGGTGCTCGATCACCGGGGGACAGGTGTACCGGGGGGGCGCGATGCCAGCCCTGACGGGGACCTATTTCTATTCGGACTACTGCTCGGGATGGCTCAGGAGCTTTCGGTACGATCCGGCCCAGGGCACAGCCGTCGACCAGCGCGAATGGACAATTCCTGATTTGGGAAGCGTCTATTCGTTTGGTCACGACGCGGACGGTGAGCTCTACATCCTGGCCGGGACGCGGGCCTACCGCATCGACCCGGCTCCCTGACGATTTGGTCTGAAGAAGGCCCACGTCTGGACCTCGGCCGAGACCCTCGCATGGCCGGTGATTTCGTAGCCGAAGCTCTCGTACAGCGGAATGTTCGCCGGGTCTTCCGTCGTCAACGACACGCCTGCAGAATCGGAATCCCGCTCTGACATGGTGTGCACGTAGTCGAGCAGGATCCTCCCGTACCCCTTGCCCCGGGCCTCCTGTCGCGTGCCGATCATGTTGAGGTGGAGGTGCGGCTCCGTCACGAGAAGTGGGGCGCAAGCTTCTCCGAAAGCCTCGTAGCGCGCGTGAGCCTCCTGGCCGAGATCGGACCACACGGCCTGGCGCTCTACGCCGAGTTCCGGCGGGCTCGGGGGCCCGCTCGGATCGGATAGCATGGCCACCGCTCCGAGACGTCCCGCGTGATCGATCCCGAGGAGGGGCTCTCCGCGGAAGGTCCTCGCGGTCACGAAGAAGCCGACCATACGGGTCAGTCGCTGATCATAGTCCTCTCCGGCCGGAGCCAGGACCCATCGCATCACAGGGTAGGCGTGGAAGGCCTCGCACAGTACTCGTGCGGCGGCCGACACTTCGTCCCGGGGCAGTACTCTGACGCTCATTCCGTGGCTCCTCCTCAAGCTCCTGTCTCTCGATCCAGCGGAACATGTTGTGGCTTTCGTGACCATCGCAGCAACTCCGCTATCGCCCGGAAAGCAGTCTTCAGACCGTCGCGCATCTGGCACCGATCGCGCTACTTTGAGGCCCCCCGAACGATGGATCTTCACTACAGGGAGTTCGTGCGATGACGACTTCACGGCGTGAGTTTCTGGGAACCGGACTGGCGGCTGGCGCCGCGCTGACGCTCGGTAGATCCGGCGCACTCCGGGGCGCAGGCGTGAGGGCCCTCTCAACGGTACGTCCGGAACGGGCGCCTCACCCTCTGAACATCCTGATCCTGGGCGGCACCAGCATGCTGGGACCCCACATCGTGGCCTACGCGATGGGGCGTGGCCACACGGTCACGACCTTCACCCGGGGAATAACGAAACCCACCGTCCACCAGGATCTGTTCCACCACATCGAGCAGCTCGTGGGGAATCGCGACAGCGACCTCGAAGCGCTGAAGGGAAGGTCCTGGGACGTGGTGATCGACAACTCGGGGTACCGGGTGAAGTGGGCCACCGACGCGGCCGAGCTTCTTCGCGATACCGTCGATCTCTATCTCTATACGTCTTCGATCGGCGTGTACTACCCGTACACGCGGGACGTACTCCTTGAGGACGACGAGCTGAATGCCGAAGTACCTCCCGAAGGCACTCTGAGCGAGGTGCAGAAGCTCGAGTACGGTTACGCGGTCATGAAGACCCTGTCTGAGAGGGAGATCGTCAGGATCTTCGGCGCGGACAGAACCATTCTCTCGCGGCCCACCTACATGGTGGGGCCCGGTGATCGAACGGACCGGTTTACCTATTGGCCGGTGAGACTGGCGCGCGGTGGCGAGGTCATGGTCCCCGGTAGGGCCGACGACCTGGTTCAGTTCGTCGATGCCCGTGACGTGGCGGGCTTCATGGTGAGACTGGTCGAGACCCGGAACACAGGAGCGTTCAACGTCGCCGGGCCGGCCTCGCCGATGGGGATGCACGCGTTCGTCTACGGCAGTCACGCCGCCTTCAGCTCAGCGGCGTCGTTCGTGTCGATCCCGGACTACGACTTCCTCGTGGAACACGAAATCACGGAAGTGACTCCATGGGTACTGCCGATCGATGACAACTACGGGACCTCACGCGCAAGCGTCGACAAGGCGGTGGCAAACGGCCTGACGTTCATGCCCCTGGCCGAAACGGTCCGGGACACGCACGAATGGTGGCACTCGGGAGTCGTATCCGAGGAGCGGCAGGCACGAATGGTGTCGGGAGAGGACTCCCTGATGGCCCGCGAAGCAGGGATCATCGCGGCATGGAGGGCGCGCGGATAGGACTAGGGTTCATCCTCCATGTCGAGCGCCTCGCGCGCGGCGGAGATGCTGTCAGCCGGCACGTACAAGGTCACACCGCGCACGGACGCGCCTGCGTGACCCGGTCCGAAAATGCCGACCGCGCCGCCCCGATCGATGCGCGACAGAATGCCAACTGAGTCCAGCCGGCCTGCGGCGATTTCCGCTTCGTAGACGGCTCCGTACTCAGCGAACGCCACCCAGGTGGCGTCTTCATGCTCTTGCACGCGATCAGTCCTCGGCCGCTTCCCTGGCCTCGGCCGCTTCCCTGGCCTCGGCTACCTCACCCTCGGTCAGCATGCGGTGGACCGGGGCCGTCGCTTCCCTGGTCAGGACCTCTTCGATTCCGTCGATCGTGATGGCGAACTGCCCGCTCTGCAGAATCTCAATCCATCCCCGCTTCTTCATGTACCAGAAGGGGAACTCGAGGTGTTCGCGCGGGACACCGAGCTTCTTTTCCAGGTCGAGCGAGCCCACTCCGCCGGACTCGGGGTTGCTTCGTCGGGCCGCGTACAGCAGCGAGAGCACTCCACTGAATATCTTCTGGTCCTCCTGATGGCTTCCGCGAGTGGCATCCTGATCGAACACCTGCCACTGCATGCTCTTGTGCTTGTCGTACTGCACGTCGAATGCGGCTCGGCGGGCCGGGTCCGTCAGCACCTCATAAGCCTCGTGCACTTCCCGAAAAGTGTCCTCGTTTCCCGAGTCCGGGTTATCCGGGTGATAGCGCTTGGCCATCAGGCGGAATACGCGTTCCAGCGTATCGCTGTCCGCGTTCTGACTTAGCTGCAGGACCTCATAATGGTCGACTAACGGAGTTTCGCTCACCTGGAGACCCTCTCAATGGGTACGATTTCGTTTCAACGGCGACCTGCACCACCCCGCAGTGATTGTGCCACAATGAGCAATCGCGAGCAAAATGGCTACTGACGATCCGCCCATCCACTGTCTATTTCGAGGGTCGCCATCCTGAACTGCTGAATCAGGGGCACTCTCTCCGGCGAGAGGGTGAAGAAGACCAGGATGTCCGTGTTGGTGCCATCGATCACGAATGAACCGCGAAGCTGGTTCTCCGGAACCAGCTCGCGGACACCCTGGATTTCTCCCGCCAGCTCAAACAGTTCCAGGGAATGAAGCACGATATCGCTCAGGCGGCTGTCTTTGAAGAAATTCTCTGCGAATATCCCCGACTCCCTGGCGCCTTCCCACTCCGGAAGCAAATCCACCAGCTGGTTCTTCCGCATCTCCAGAACGTCGGGAACCGGCAGACTGCGCGGCTCCAGGCCCGCCGTCGCGATGATCCCATCGAGAATCGCGGTATTGAGGGTACTGGTCCCCCCGTAGGTGATGTTATCGAACGACATCACGGCGAGTCCGTACTCGGGCATCATCGTCCAGTTGCTCCCGAATCCGGGCAGTCCGCCGCTGTGTCCTATGATCACCCGTCCCTCGCAGTCTTCCATCCACCGCAGGCCGTAGGCATAGGCCGTCGCCGACGGACACTCCCGGCCACCTGGGTAGCGGAAATCTGGTAGCAGGGATGCGAAGCGCCACGGTTGATGCATCTCGCGGAGCGAACTTCGCTTCAGCGGACCGTAGTCCGGATCGCTCCGGGGAGGCCACGCCGAGAGGTGTAGCGCCACGTAGGCCGTGAAGTCCTCGATAGAGGTAATCAATCCGCCCATGGCGCCAAACGCCCCATGATGCTCGAGCGGGATGTTCACCCATGCTTCGTCCAGCCAGTCGTAACCGAGGACCAGGTGGTTGGGGGAGGCGTTCTCGAACTCCCACACGGTGCTGGTCATCCCGAGCGGCTCGAAGATGTAGGTCTGCGTGTAGTCCCGATAATCCATTCCCGAAACGACCTGAACGATCTGCCCGAGGAGCGCGAACCCGAGATTGCTGTATTCATACTCGATTCCCGCTACGTTCGAGAACGATATTCCGCCCTCGATCAACCCCATCAGTTCAGCGTCCGAGTCGGCCAGTTGCCTGTCTCCCCAGGGGTTGTCCTCCGGAAACCCGGCGGAGTGGGTCAACAGGTGCCGAATCGTGATCTCGGGCGCGTCGGTTGTCAGGTATGTGAGGGCGCTCGTCTCCGGCAGGTACTCCGTGATCGGATCGTCCAGACCCAGCCTGCCCTGGTCTCGCAACTGCAGGATGGCCATCGCTGCAACGCTCTTGCTCATGGAGGCGATGCGAAACAGGGAGTTGGTCCGGGCCGGAGCCATCGATTCCAGATTCGTGAACCCAAAGCCCTCGGAGTAGATCAACTGGCCGTCCAGCACTACTCCGTAGGCGAAACCCGGCATGTGCTGCCTTTCAGCATACTCCCGGAATTTCTGGTCGACCGTGGCCGCGGTGGCCGCCACCTTTTCGGCCCGGTCAGGGTCGGTGAAGGCAGGTACGGTCTGGGCCTGCAGGGGCGCGGCGAGGATCAGGCCCAACATGAAATAGCGCATCAGGTCTCCGGTCTGTTCACTGTGCATTGCGTGAGGAGCGAACGCTCTTCGGTCATCGTCAAAGGACTGCGTCTTCAAACGCTGACTCTCGCCACCGGGCCGCGTGCTCGGTTCCCTGCCTCCCGGCACTCTCGCCTCCTGCGTAGATGACCTCGTACAGCTGGTACTGATCGCGGGCTCCGGTCTCGGATGCGGCGAAGCCGACGCGAGACTCAGTACCAACGTCGGCCCGCATACGTATTCCGAGCAACTGTCGCCGAGCCATGATGGAGTCGATGACGCGGAAGACAAGCAGGGCCAGCTGGGCGGTGAGCCCGGAGGCGTCAGCCGACATGCGGCTGACCAGACGAGTACGGTCACCTTCCCGATCAAGCACGAAACTGGAGACAAGGCGGGCCCGCGATCCGGCGAAGCGCACGCCGTCGACCCACCACGTGAGAGACCGCCCGGGGTCGATGTCGCGCAGATATCCTATGGCCGTAGCATCTCCCAGGGCTGGTTCCGGTATCCAGGACACGACATGCTGCGCCGATACCCTTCTTCCGTTGTCCAGCCAGTCGATGCTGTACCAGCCGGCTCCACGCCCCAGCTGGGCGATCCAAGGCCAGACCTGATCGGGCGGCGCGTCGATTGAAATGCTGCGGGTCATGGCCACCCTGCTCGATGGCCCACCATCGAGGTAGTCGTCGCCGGGCATCGCGTGGTCGCGCTCCGCGAGGCTGGAGCCCCACTGCATGCCCCATCGCGCCAGGGCAGAGCCGGCAGCGAAGCCAAGAACAAGGACCAGCAGCGTCGCGACCCAGGTCACGGATCAATCTGCATCAGTTCGACGGGTGCCCTCCCATGACTCAGGGTCGCTCTACAGCGTATACCCGTCATCGAGGGGCAACTCGACCCCCGTAATGTGATTGGCAGCGTCCGAGACCAGGAACAGCACGCCCTCGGCGACCTGCTCGGGTTCGGCGAACCGATCGCCGCCGTGGGTCTCCATGGCCGCGAATGCGGCTTCTTCTGACCCGTGTAGTTCAACGAGATCTGAAAAGAACGACATCTCGCGCCAGAGAGGCGTCTTCACTCCACCCGGACTGACCGCATTGATCCGAATGGGTAGCTTCTCCTGGCGGCACTCCTTGGCTGCCGCACGGACCAGCATGCCGACGGCTGCCTTGCTCGTGGAGTACGCCACCGCGCCCGCGGAAGGCCTGATTCCCGAGGCGGAACCAATTACCACGATCGCGCCGCCGGATTCCTTCATGGCGCGGATTCCATGCTTGATCGCCAGAAAGCTGCCGTCGAGGTTCGTGGCCAGGACGCGGCGCCACTCGGCCAGGGTCGTGTCGGCGAGTAGGCTCGCGGCCGCGATGCCGGCGGAGTGTACCAGCACATCGAGCCGCCCCTCGCGCTCCAGCACGGCTGAGACGGCCGTCTCCCAGTCCGCTTCTTCGCGCACGTCGAGTCGCATGTGAACTGTGCGGGATGTCGTTGTATCGGAGGTGCCGACTTCGTCGGGTTCGGGCTCGACCAGGTCGGCACTGTAAGTCGCCGCGCCGTGGGCGGCCAGTAGTCGAGCAGTGGCTGCCCCGATTCCGGATGTCGCCCCGGTTACCAGGGCCACACGTCCCGCCAGGAGCTTATCCATACGCTTTAGTATAAGGCCTCAAAGGCCCTGATCCAGAGTGGATCAGGGCCCGAGGAATGAGGCGCCCGCCAAACCGTGTCAGGCGGCAGGCTTACAGAAGTGTACCTAGCTGGCGCGTCGCCGGCTGCCAGCACGGACTCCGGCATTACGCCGACGACTCCGTGGCTGATCTTCGGTGCCTTGCCGTCCGGCGTCTCGAGCGCGTCCGTTGCCCCGCGGTTTTCCGTTGCTCCGCGGCTTACCGTTGCTTCGCGGCTGGCCGTCGTTCCGGGACTGCCCGTTGGTCCTGGCCTGTCCGTAGTTCCGCGACTGTCCCTGGGACGGGCGGCGCTCAGGTGTTCCTTCAGCCTGGCTGAAGCCCTCGACGTGCCTGCGCGGGATCGAACTTCCGATCATCCGCTCGGTGGATTTCACCCAGGCACGATCGCTGCTCGTTACAAACGTGCAGGCCACTCCTTCGAGCTCCGCGCGGCCCGTACGGCCGATTCGGTGCGTGTACGCCTCAGGCGTGTTTGGCACATCGAAGTTGATGACGTGCGACACACCGCTGACGTCGATTCCGCGAGCCGCGATGTCCGTGGCCACGAGGATGTCATAGGACCGCGAGCGAAAGCCGCTCATGGCCCTATCCCGCTGGCTCTGGGACATGTTGCCCTGGAGACCCACGGCACGGTGCCCGGCCTTGCTGAGCTGATCGGCCAGTCGCTTCGCGCGGTGCTTCGTCCGCGTGAACACAATCGCCGACTCGCAATCATCGCCCGCAAGCATATGCTCGAGAAGATCTCGTTTGCGCGGCTCGGCGACCATGTACAGCGCATGATCGATCGTTCCGGCCGGAACGGCATTGGCCAGCTCTGCCACGTGCGGATCAGTCAGCAGGTCATCCGCCAGTCGGCGGATGTCCTTCGGCATCGAGGCCGAGAACAACAGGTTCTGCCGCTGCTTCGGCAGCTTCGAGATGATCTTCCGAATGTCTGGAAGGAACCCCATGTCGAACATGTGGTCCGCCTCGTCCAGAACGAGCGTCTCGACCTGGTCGAGGTGTAGCAGGCGCCTGTTGAGCAGGTCGAGTATTCGTCCGGGGCAACCCACCACGATCTCCGGTCTGCGCCGCAGCGTGTTGACCTGGCCCTGGATCGAAACCCCGCCGTAGATCGTCACCGACTTCAAACTCGTGAACTTCGAGAGCGTGCGAATCTCGGCCGCGATCTGCGTGGCGAGTTCGCGGGTGGGAGCGACCACAAGGGCGCGGGGGCCCTTCCGAGGCGACTCCAGGAGCCGGTCAAGCAGGGGCAGCGCAAAGGCCGCCGTCTTGCCGGTTCCAGTCTGCGCCAGGCCGAGCACGTCCCGACCGGCAAGGCCAGCCGGAATCGTCTCGAGTTGAATCTCCCGGGGGCTTTCGAAACCCGCATGGCGGATTCCGCGCATGAGGGAGTCCTTGAGCCCGAACCGGTCGAATCCGGTCGAACTCCTGGGTACTGATACTGTCATTTAGATGCTTCTTCCTGGACGTACGCGCAGGCATGGGCCTGTACGGCACGGCCGTACTTTTGAACCCACACAACAGTGAAGGGCAAAAATGGTGTTTGGAGGCGCGACCTCGGAGGGATGAACCAGGAGGACCTGTTGTTCGCCGGTGTCGGACCGTGTCCGACTAGATACTAGCTAGATAACATAGTCCAAATGAGGGATTTGCGCCACCCTCTATGTACTCTTGCGACGGATGGACTGGATTACTTCGTCGAGCGTCTGCAGAAAGCGAGACCGGTCTCGCTTCGTCAGCGGCGGCGGCCCACCCGTGATTTCTCCTCCGCCACGAAGGACGGCCAGAAGGTCCCTGGTGGCGACCGCTTCACCGATATTGTCCTCCGTGAAGGGCCGCCCCGTTGAGCCGATCGCGCGAGCGCCGTTCTGCATGCAGCGGCTCGCGAGAGGGATGTCAGCGGTGACCACGATGTCATCCGTCCCTACGTGATCGACGATCCAATCGTCGGCCGCGTCGAAGCTGTCTTCGACCACTTCGAGCCTGATCCCGGGCTCGTCCGGGGTTCGCATCCAGGCGTTGGCCACCAGGGTCACGTCGAGCTGATACCGCTTCGCCACACGGTACACTTCCTGTTTGACGGGGCAGGCATCGGCGTCGACGTAGATGTGCAGCATTGAGCGTCCCTCACTCACCGGGCGGGGAAGAAGTCTCGCCCCGGCCGGCCGCCTGTCGGCGGAGCCGGCGCCAACCGGACTCCCAGACTTCGCGGAAACGGGCTTCGAGGAATAGCCGTTCGGCGAGCGGGGCAAACCAGGACAACCCGCGTGGGGAGACCTGTTCGTACCCTCTGATCACGACGCCGGCACTCGTCGGTTCGAACTCTACCCGCGCGTCGCCATGCCAGAAGCCCTCGAATACCCACTCCACACACTGCTGGGGCTCGTCCCGCGTGATCCGGGTGACGAGTGGGAAAGGGAAACCCTTGAAAGGCACGGCGTACCAGCCGTCTCCTCGGTCCTTCACCTGGCCAAAGGCCCTGAACAGCTGGGGCCAGCGCATCGGCGTCCGGAAGTAGTCGTAGGCATCCTCGACCGGAACGCCAAACTCTTCGTTGAACTCTGCGCGCATCACCCCACACCCTTCAGCATCGCCACTCCCATGGAACCCAACAACAAAACGGTGGTCACCACGGTGACGAGCCACAGCGACCGATTCATGCTGTACATGGGCAATCCCATCAGAAGGATCGAACCGAAGAACAGCGTGAGGTAGGGCACGGCGATGTCGTACCGCATCGGGGAGCGGAACTCCACCGGGCGTGCGTAGTCCACCACGGATTGACCCCCACCTGAGACTGCATTCTGCCCCTCCTCTGTCGCCGCTACAGGGCCATGCTGAAACGCAGCGCGACCAGCGAATCGCCTGAGTAGACGTGGGAGGCCGTTGCGTTCAG
>Ga0316189_10007921_pt1 | contig 10011 bp, 7 predicted proteins | sample LowCovwburrow_MG_FD_204930 | JGI IMG/M metagenome (GOLD analysis project Ga0316189, IMG submission 204930) | Coastal sediment microbial communities from Maine, United States - Lowes Cove worm burrow | ecosystem: Environmental > Aquatic > Marine > Coastal > Sediment | place: USA: Maine... | reverse complement strand
GGCGTGTCCTTTCCAAGAGACGCAACACCGCAGATGACGGCTTCTCGTCTCGCCCGCAGGGAGGCCCACAAATAACCCAAAACGGCGTTGCAGCCCTTGTTAAGGGAATAACCATTAACTGCAGACTGCGCCTTGTCCTGGATCATTTGTGGGCCTCTGATAGGTGCACGTTATTCGTTACACCACACTAGTACTCGCTTCTTCGCTAACGTCTCGATGCTTGCTATTGTTATGCCCTGTTTTTTCAGGCCTGAATAACTCCGCATGCTTTATTTAAGAACACAATAAGCCTGTTGTGTCAAGCTATATAATGCTGAACCACTGACCCATTGTCATTCATGCGCTATTTCCGGTGATAGTGATGATTATCAACCCGGCATCACTCAACATCGTTAAGGGTTTCCACAGCAGCTAGTTCCCGGGCGGTACATACAGGGCGGGCTGATTGCCAATCAGGGCTGAACGACCAACCTGAAAACAGGGTTCAAGCGCCTGGATGACAGAGCAGATGTGCCACTGTTGGTCACAAACTATGATTGTGCGGGACAAAACCTAATCAATGGAATAAAATATTACTTCTGTATTTCTGTGCCTTATTTTGATACTTTACTGATGGCTGAAGGAATACTGTTTTATCCAGTAAAACCGTAGTTTATGTTTAAATTTACAACCAATTCGGGATGTTTATCCGGAGGAGACAAAAAAAATGGCTGATATGTTTTCTGATGAATGGATGAAAAGCTTTATGGAGCAGTGGAATGCAGAGCCTGAATTGTCAGATGCTCTTGCGAAAATCAATTTTAATTCCGTTATTGCTTACGGTTTTGACGGCGAAGATACACCACGCGGTTACCTCAATATTGTCAATGGCAAAGCTGAGGATGCAGGAATCTATGACGGTCAGGAGCTGAGCTGGGATATCCGTGCCAGCTTTGATAACTGGAACAAGTGGATGGCCAAGCCACCGGGAATGATGGGCTTGGGCATGGCCTACACCTCACGAAAAATGAAATTCAACGTAGGTGATTATGGTGCCATGATCAAGGATCCGCGTATGGCTGGTCCGTTTATAAAGAGTTTTGCCGTAATGGGGCGTGCTTGATTGGTACGCTGTGGGTTTGTAGATAACAATAATATGAAATTACGCTCCGCTACCTTTTTGAATATACAAGAAACCCGTGAGGGTTCGTTTTTTTAACTTGGAAACTATTGGCTGATGGTCAGGAAGGCGCTGTTCTTGCAGCGCCCGTTCTTTGAAATGTGATGCCTGTCTGAGTCACGCCATGTGTGTGAGAGAATTAACATGTTTATCAAAAAGCTAGCTTTTATCAGTCTTCTGTTCGGATACATAATAAGTTCCGGTGTAATGGCCCAGGGAGGGACTGACTCTGTCATTACCGTTCCCAGCATCCCGGTAGGGGCAGCGGTCTCTCTGGGTGGGACGGTTGTTCCCTATAAGGACGTTACCTTTTCTGCACAGATCCCAGGTCGCATAGAAAGTATTGCTGGCGAAGAGGGGGATCACTTCAAATCCGGGTCTGAATTAATTGCCATTAATATTGATGACCTGCAGGCACAGCGCCGCTCCGCGTGGGCAAACCTGGCGAATGCAGAAGCGGCGTTGCGTAATGCCGGTGTGCAGTACAACAGGGAAATTATCTCCCCCTATGGCGGTGAAGCGAATGATTCCATGGGCGGTATGGGCTCCATGATGAAGAGTTTCACCAACCCCATGCAAGGCATGATGGGGAGCGGTTCTACTCCCAGATTGGATCGTTATGCCCAACGGTATCAATACGGCACACAGCTGGAGCAGGCCCGTGGCCAGATTGTTTCCGCCCGTTCGGCGATTGAGAAAATCGATACAAAAATTCGTGATGCAAAGTCGGTTGCCCCCTTTGACGGTGTGATTACCAAGAAACTGGTCGAGGTCGGTGACCCGGTACAGCCTGGCCAGCCACTGCTGATGTATGCCGATGTATCCAAGCTGCAGATCAAGCTCGAGGTCCCGGCGCGCCTGATGCCGGGGGTCAAGAAGGGCATGGTTTTTCCGGCCAGACTGGATGTGGGTGATGTGGATATTCAGGCCAGGGTTGTACAGATATTTCCAATCGCAGACCCGGACCGTCATACCGTGACGGTCAAGCTGGACCTGCCGCAGGGTGTACCGGGTGGTGCCGGTATGTATGCCGAGGTGATGATCAATGACGTCAATGCCAGGGTGCGTGAGCTACCAGTTGTCCCCAAGGCTGCACTGGTGTGGCGTGGCAGTCTGCCCGGTGTCTATGTCATGAGTGATAACAACCAGCGCGAGCTACGGCTGGTGAGAACCGGTGATGATGTAGGTGCTGACGGCGTCGCCATCCTGTCCGGATTGCGTGCTGGTGAGCAGATCATCGTCAAGGGAAGTACCCCGAGCAATCCAAGCAGCGCATGGCAATAAGCTGGTACGGCAAACATGCCTGCAATCGGGATGCAGGCGTGATCCGGCCCTGGATTAAGCTGAAAAAACAATTTCTACCCTATAACAAAAAACAGCAACTGTACTGAACAAGGCATATTAAGAAGGCGGAATAAAAGTATGGCTGATCAAGAAAAGAAATTTTCTACCCCTATGAATTACGATGCCCATTCTCTGGGTATTGCAGGTAGAACGGCGCGCTTGTTTATTACCTCCCCGGTGACACCCATGATCCTTATCGTGTCACTGTTTGTCGGTCTGATCGGCCTGATGTTCACCCCCCGCCAGGAAGACCCGCAGATCTCGGTGCCGATGATCGACGTATTTGTTGAGTATCCGGGTGCCTCTGCGGAACAGGTAGCCAGCCTGGTGACCGAGCCACTGGAACGCATCCTGATGGAAATTCCGGGTGTGCGCCATACCTATACGGCAAGCGAGCGTGGACGTGCCATGGTCACCGTACGCTTTAAGGTGGGTGAGGAAATGGGTGCCTCGGTGGTCAAGGTACATGACAAGCTGCAGTCCAATATGGACAAGATCCCGCCGGATGTCTCTCAACCCCTGGTCAAACCGGTGAGCGTTGATGATGTCCCGGTAGTTACGCTGACCCTGTGGTCGAAGGATGTGGATGACGGTGCCCTGCGGCTGCTCTCGCTGGATCTGTTGCAGCGTCTTGGTGAAGTAAAGAATGCCGGCAAGGGGTTTATCGTGGGTGGCCGGGAAGATCAGGTCAAGGTTGAGGTGATGCCCGAGCGCCTGTCAGGCTACAGCATCAGCCTGCAGCAGGTGGCACAAACCATCCAGACTGCAAATGCCGAAAAGACGGCCGGTGATCTTGAGTCAGGTGGCTTGTCATTCAACGTACGCACGGGCTCGTTCCTCACCACTGCCAAGGAAATTGGTCGTCTGGTGGTTGCCATCCGGCATGGGTCCCCTGTCTATGTGCGTGATGTTGCACGGGTTTCTCAGGAACCTTCAGAACCCAATCAGATGGTTAGCTTTTTTACCGGCCCGGCGTGGGAGGGGGACACCGGGAGTGCTGACGGCTATCCGGCAGTCACCGTCGCCCTTGCGAAGAAGGAAGGCTCCAATGGTGTCAAGGTGGCCCAGTCAATTCTGGCAAGGGTTGAGGCGCTCAAGGGCGACCTGATTCCATCCAATGTCAATATCACCGTGACCCGTGATTACGGCAAATCGGCTAATGACAAGGTCAATGAACTATTGCAGGCCATGCTGGAGGCGTGCGTTATCGTTTCGGTATTGTGCCTGATTGGCCTGGGTGCGCGTGCCGCGTTTGTGGTAATTGCGGTTATCCCGGTCGTCATTCTGTTGACGATCTGGTGGGCCATGATGATCGACTACACCATTGACCGTGTCAGCCTGTTTGCACTGATTTTCTCCATCGGCATTCTGGTTGATGACGCAACCGTGGTGGTGGAAAACATCTTCAGGCACTGGCTGGAGAAGGGGAAAACCAGCGTCGCACTTGCCATTGACGCGGTCCGCGAGGTGGGTAACCCGACCATTCTTGCAACATTTACCATTATTGCGGCGTTATTACCCATGGGTTTTGTGAGTGGTCTGATGGGACCCTATATGCGGCCAATCCCGGTACTGGGCTCCTCGGCCATGTTCTTCTCCCTGGTGGCTGCCTTTGTCTTTACACCCTGGATGGCAGTGAAAGTCGCCCCCCGGCTGGAATCCCTGAAGAAGGCAGAAATAAAGGAAAAGCGTGCCCATGAGCGCATCAGTCGCTGGTACCGGCCGATCATCATGCCACTGATCAACAACCGCCTGTTGGGTGTGACCTTCCTGCTCAGCATTATTGGTATTACTGCTGCACTGTGTGCAACCTTCTATACGCAGCATGTCGCTGTAAAGATGCTGCCCTTTGATAACAAACCCGAATTCTCAGTCGTTGTAAATATGCCGGAAGGCACCGCCTTGCCGGATACAGCCAACGCAATCATGCAGCTGGCTGAGGCCGTTCGGAAAATACCCGAGGTGACTGCGGTTCAGACTTATACGGGTACCGCGCAGCCCTTTAATTTCAACGGGCTGGTGCGTCACTACTACCTCCGCCAGCGTGCCTGGGAAGGCGATCTGCTGGTCATGCTGAAGGATAAAAACGACCGTGAACGCGGCAGTCACGCAATAGCCGTTGAGGCACGCGAGATTCTCAAGCCCATCGCCGACCGTCTGGGCGCACGTATCGCCGTGGTTGAAATGCCTCCTGGCCCGCCCGTGCTGAACACGGTTGTTGCCGAGGTGCACGGCCCCGATGCGAAAACACGGCGTCAGGTTGCCGCCGAGCTGGTGGCCATGTTCGAGCAGGTGGAAGACGTTGTTGATGTGGACACGTACATGGCTGAGCCGTATGAATACTGGCGCTTCGATGTGGATACCGAGAAGGCCGTGCGTCGCGGCATTTCGGTGGATACCATCAATGGCAGTCTGGCCATGGCCATGGGCAGTTTCAAGCTGGGGGATATCAAGCGGGGTTCTGTCCTGGAGCCGACCTATATTATTATGCAAATCCCGCTGGCGGTTCGTTCCCAGGTGACCCGTCTCGGCGATCTGCCAATCCCGACTACTGATGGCAAGACCATCCCTCTGTCTGAACTCGGTGTATTCAAGAAGGGGTATGAGGACCCCGTCATCTATACCAAGGATCTGCGTGGCATCGAATATGTCACTGCAGAGATGCAGGGTCGTCTGGGTGCGCCTATCTACGGCATGTTGTATATCGAGGACCTGGTCAGGGAATACACCACGCCAGACGGGGTGATCATGGGAACCATGCCCTGGAACCTGTTTGGCCCGCCCGCTGATGATTCTATTTCTGCCTATGAGTGGGAAGGTGAATGGACGGTGACCTACGAAACATTCCGTGACATGGGTGGCGCTTTCATGGCGGCGCTGATCCTGATTTATGGTCTCATCGTCTGGGAGTTCAAGAACTTCGCCATCGCAGGCCTGATTATGTCGCCGATACCTGTCACCATGATGGGCATCGTCCCCGGCCACTGGATTATGGGTGCCGAATTCACAGCCACCTCCATGATTGGCATGATCGCACTGGGCGGCATCATCGTCCGGCAATCCATTCTGATTGTTGAATTCGTGAAGATGGAAGTCGCCAAGGGGCAGGATGTCAAGGAAGCGGCCGTAAGAGGCGCGGAACTGCGCATGCGTCCCATCTTTATTACGTCTCTGACCCTGATGGCAGGCGCCTTCGCCATTCTCCAGGATCCAATCTTTAACGGTATGGCAATCAGCCTGCTGTTTGGGGCCGGTATTGCGACCGTGATGGCCCTGCTGATTATCCCGCTGGGTTGTATCAGTGCACGTAAACAATTCTACGTAGAGACCAGCGATGATGGGCAGGTAAGGGTCAGTGCTGCCTATGAGATGATAGAGCATGTCTCCATGAAGGAGTCGACTAAAAAGTCAGGAAAGTCTCTGTTGGGGCGTTTGTGGGGTGGCATATTCTCCCTGTTATCCTGGGTATTCCTCATCATCAAGGCCATGTTCTCTATGCTCGCGATGGGGTTGAAAGGGCTATTTGGCCGATCCGGTGGCGGTACGCCTCCACCACCGCGCGGCGGGACGCCACCGCCACCACGCGAGACCCCGCCCGGTGGAGGCACGCCACCGCCACCGCGGGAGATGCCGCCAAGCGAGGCTAAGGGCACTCCACCGCCGCCTCGGGAAGTATCACCCAGCAAGGCTAAGGGCACTCCACCGCCGCCTCGGGAAGTATCACCCAGCAAGGCTAAGGGCACCCCCCCACCACCTCGGGAAACACCGCCGAGCAAGGTAAAGGGCACCCCACCGCCGCCTCGGGAAGTATCACCCAGCAAGGCTAAGGGCACTCCACCGCCGCCTCGGGAAACACCGCTTGAAAAGAAGGCCGATGCACCACCCCCTGCCCCCAGGGAAGCACCTGTGGCCAGTGAGTCGAAAGATGCGACTGTAGTGGCCAAAACGGATTCTAATGAGGATGAAAACGAAACCGTAGGGAAAAAGCGACGTGGTATTCGCTTGAAGCAGAATTTGGACTAAGCTATTAATAACAGGATCAAAAATCAACCGGGGATATAACGATCAGGAGTAAGCGATGAAGCGTAGGCGAGAACATGTCAATGGCCCGGTAGTGCTATCTCTTTTATTGGTGACAGCCCCGGTGCTTGCCGACGAATCAGTCCCGAATTCCGAGTTTACCTACACGGATGACTGGGCGGTTGTGTCAGCGCCGCCACCACCGGGTCCATACCGTGCCGTGAACATTGATCCTCGCGTGCCGGGGGTGGATGCGATACCGCCACTGCCTATGGATCAAGTGCCAACTTCTACCCGGAGTGACATACCGGCCGAGGCGTTGTCTAACCCACCCGCTGCCGGAATACCGGCCACTCATCAACCAGAGGGCAGTCCTGCAGCAGCACTGAATACTCATCCATCAGCACAAACCGCAATGCCAGGACACACGGGACGTGTACCGCCATCTCCATCAGGCTATTATTATCCTGCACCACCTTCCGCTTATCCCGCCTACGGCAATCAACCCACCTACGGCAATCAGCAGCCCGCCTACGGTAATCAGCCCACCTACGGTTATGGTTCCCAGATGTATCATCAGGGACAGCAGCAGGTTCCACCACCACCTGTGTATGATTCCATTAGAAGAAATCAGCAGCCATATGGCTATCCGGCTGGAAAAGGATCACCTTGAGGCGGAGCTCTTCCATAAGCCAATTAACTGATATGATTCAGCGCTCAGGATCATATAAAACGACATGGATATTGAGGTTCTTGCTGTTAATTTCGGTCACACTAATCAGTGCCTGTGATAATGACGAAATTGTTAAACCACAAACACAGTCAGAACCATCAGAACCGCCATTGCCAGTCAGGGAATGGTATCCATCACCTAAACAGAGGCAACAAGCAACAGTTTATGTACCTGTTCCGGCAACGCAGCAACAACCTGTGATGGCACCACCAGCCTATCAAGGCTATGTTGAACAACAACCGTGGGGCACCCCGGCAACGCAACCCATGTACGCTGCGCCACAAGTTGTGTATCAGCCACAACCACCAGGGACTCAATATCAACAGCCGCAGGTTTGGATAACTCAACCACCCGTCGCCACATTGCCACAGCCCGTTGCACCCCGGTATCAGTCCCAGTATCAGCCCCAGTATCAGCCCCAGTATCAGCCCCAGTATCAATACCAGTACCAGTATGTTCCGCGTCCATGGGGCGGTTTGACTGAACCGAACAACAATCAGAACCCGGCTGTATCGACCGAGACCTGGCCACAAGGTGGTTATATTTCACCGTGGGGCGTGCCGGTAACAGGAAGTGCTAATAATGGAGTATATTATGGCAATGTATGGTAGCGGAGATGGCTGTGCCCATGGTTATGGTCCGGGCCACTGTGGTGGTCCAGGATAGAACCCAGTGGGGGCAGGTAGAACATTGGATTGGAACCGGAATTCCGGTATTCTGATGTGGTCAGTAATGGTGACTCCCTGCAGTTACTGATCTTGGTACTTTGGCAGGGCTTGATGTTTGTAGTTTATCTGCAAGCAATTATCAATAATGAGAGGTATTTTAAGTATGAAAACATTAACAAAAACTTTGTGTGCCGCCGCAGTTGCCGGTCTTTTTGCACTCCCGATGACCTCCGCCCATGCGTGGGGCTATGGTGGTCCCTGGGGCGGCGACCGCGGCTATGGTGGAAATGACTGGATGGGTGATGGCTGGGGTGATGGCTATGGTGACGGCGATTTCGACGGCGACTTCGGCTTCAACATGAGTGGCAGCGGTCGCGGTCGCGGCAGTGGTTACGGTCGTGGTTATGGCCGTGGTTATGGCGACTACTATGGCCGTGGTTACGGTTACGGTGGTTATGGCCCTGGTTATGGCTATGGCGGCCCTGGTTATGGCTATGGCCCTGGTCCTGGCTATGGTGGCCCAGGCCCATACGGTGCGCCACCTGCAGCACCTGCAGCGCCAGCTGCACCGGCTGCTGCTCAGTAAGCAGGTACGATCGTAAGCGGGCCCGGCGCAGCGATGCGCTGTGGCTCGTTTTACGTTTTCCATTGGAAAGAGAGTATAAGTTCAGCTTAATGATAACTGTTATCGCTAACCTCAAGGGTGGTTCCGGAAAGAGCACCGTCGCATTCAATCTGGCTGTGTGGCTGGAAATAAATGGCCAGCATATGGTTGGTTATGATCTGGATCCCCAGTGTACGTTCAGCGATCTCGGGATGTTGCGCAAGGAAATCGGTAACAAGCCGTATATTGAAATCCATCCCGTGCGCGCAGTTTTGAAAGAACAACTGCTTTCACATGGTGATGCAGAAATCATCGTCGATGTGGGTGCAGCCAACATGGCCGCCATGAAGGAAGCCATGAGCGCAGCAGACCGGATTCTCATTCCGGTCCCGCCAAGCCAGGCGGATGTGTGGGCAACGCAGCGTTTCCTGCACATGATTGGCTCGGATCTTGAGGCACAGAAGGTTAATGGCCACCAGCAAACACTGGCATTTGTTAATCGTGCAGACACGAATAAATCCATCCGTGAAACACATGAAACCGAAGCGGCGTTAAAAATGTTGCCCGGTATCGATGTTGTTTTGCCATACCGCTTAAAAATGAGAACCAGTTTTCGTCGCTCACTCAGCGAGGGTATGACGGTATTTGAAATGTGGCCGCGCGGTAAGGCAGCAGAGGAGCTTCGTACACTGGCGAAGGCGCTTTATCCTGATGTTGTCAATCATTGAGCTAATCTAGATTCCAGGAGCAGGCATGATGAATCTACTTGCACGCATTCTTAGTCACGGTTTTGCATTTGCCGTTGTTGTGATAATCGTTATCGTTTTAATGTACCGAGGCGAATTATCCCCGGAATGGGAGTTACCTGAGTTCCTGGTGATTAAGAGCCAAACCGGTACTCAGGCAGAAGCCGATTCAGGCACTGTAGTGCGTACAGCTGATGAAGCAACGGTGGCACCCGAGCCGCCAGAAGAATCAGAAGAACCGTTGACACCCGGTTCAATGGACGACACAAGTAAGGAAGTTCCTTCTGCTGATGAAATACCAGCCGCTGGGCAGACAGATGATGCAACCGTACCCATGAATGACGCAGCAGCTGATGAAGCCAGCGCAACGGTAGAGGATTCGCTGTCGACAGCAACAGAAGAGACTGCCCCTGCAGATACAGCACCGGCCGCAACAGAAGAGACTGCCCCTGCAGATACAGCACCGACAGCAACAGAAGAGATTGCCCCTGCAGAGATTACACCAGCAACAACAGAAGAGATTGCCCCTGCAGAGATTACACCAGCAACAACAGAAGAGATTGCCCCTGCAGAGATTACACCAGCAACAACAGAAGAGATTGCCCCTGCAGATACATCACCGACAGTAACAGAAGAGATTGCCCCTGCAGAGATTACACCAGCAACAACAGAAGAGATTGCCCCTGCAGAGATTACACCAGCAACAACAGAAGAGATTGCCCCTGCAGAGATTACAC
>Ga0316189_10007920_pt1 | contig 10013 bp, 13 predicted proteins | sample LowCovwburrow_MG_FD_204930 | JGI IMG/M metagenome (GOLD analysis project Ga0316189, IMG submission 204930) | Coastal sediment microbial communities from Maine, United States - Lowes Cove worm burrow | ecosystem: Environmental > Aquatic > Marine > Coastal > Sediment | place: USA: Maine... | reverse complement strand
TGATCATATTGAAGTTGGTTTGATGCCGCCGTTCACGCTGCTGCATGCGATGGCAGACCGACTGGCAGAGATGGGTGTCGCACTGGGCGCGCAGAACGTTTATTACGAAGACAAGGGTGCTTTTACCGGCTCTATCTGTCCGATGATGTTACGTGATGCCGGTTGCCACTATGTGATTCTCGGCCACTCTGAGCGTCGTAGTATTATTGGCGAGAGCAATGCCCAGATTCGTTCAAAGATGAACGCATCGTGGCTGCATGGTCTTGAGCCGATCCTCTGCATCGGTGAAACACTGGAGCAGCGCGAGAAGGGTGTTACCAACACTGTGCTGGCTGAGCAGCTGGCTGTGCTCAAAGGCGCACCTAAGAGTGCAGCACTGACAGTAGCCTATGAGCCGGTATGGGCGATTGGTACTGGTTTGACTGCATCAGTTGAGCAGGTGACTGAAACACATGCATTTGTGCATGCAGAGTTGCAGCGTCTGGGTCATGATTGCCGTGTACTTTACGGTGGTAGTGTGAATCCGGGTAATGCCGAAGAGTTGATGGGTTGCCCTGGCGTGGAAGGTGCGCTGGTGGGTGGCGCGAGTCTGAAGGCGGACTCGTTTATGGCGATTGTACAGGCCGCAGCGAAAGCAGCGAGCTAAGGAGACAAAGAACAGATGACTACAGTTCTTATTATTATTCATGTGCTGATTGCACTGCTGCTGATCGGAACGATCCTGGTTCAGCGCGGTCAGGGTGCAGATATCGGCGCCTCTTTCGGTGGCGGCGGAGCACAGACGCTGTTCGGAAGTCGTGGTTCCGGCTCATTTCTGGGTAAGATGACAGGCGGTCTGGCGGCAGCATTTATGGTAACCAGCCTGACGCTGGCTTTCTTCTCCCAGCAGCAGACTGGTTCTGTTGTCGAGAAGACCATTGTTGATGAAATTCCGGTTGAGGCCCCTGTAGGGTCACAGCCGTTACAGGGTGGTTTTGATCCATCCAAGTTGAAGAGCAACTCTACTGCACCGGCCGATGGACTGCCGGGTGCAGAATAAGTTAGATTTCTCAGTTCAGGGGAATCTTTAAGCCGGGGTGGTGAAATTGGTAGACACGCAGCGTTGAGGTCGCTGTGGAGTAAAATCCATGCTGGTTCGAGTCCAGTCCCCGGTACCAACAAGAAAGAGGCGAGTAACTTAATGTTACTCGCCTCTTTCGCGTTAGGCCTTTATGCAAATCAAACCGAGCAACTTAATGCCCCTCCCTTTTCCGCGTTAACGGTTTTGGCTTTGATTTGAGTGCCTTAATATATCTCCTTCTCCGCATTAGTCCTGATCCAGTTCCTATGCCATATAAAGCACGTCGTGCTAAGCTCTCCCTATGTTAGATGTGCTTTGTGTAGGCCATGCCTCCTACGATATTTCGATGACAACCGACACGCATCCAGAAGCGGATGAGAAACTGTTTGCCAATGCCCTGAACCTCTCCGGTGGCGGCCCTGCCGCCAATGCGGCGGTCTGCATCGCCAGACTTAGCGGAGATGCTGCATTCTGTGGTTATCTCGGTAATGATCTGTTTGGTGATCTTCATCTTAGCGAGCTGCAATCTGCGGGTGTAGATACCTCTCTGGTTCAGCGCGGCGCACTCCCTTCTCCAGTCTCTCAGATTATTGCCAAACCCGATGGCAAGCGTTCACTGATCAACTATAAAGGTGATACCCCGTGGCTTGCGCATGATGCTGTGACAGTGAAAGTGCACCCCAAAGTGATGCTGTTTGATGGCCATGAACCGCTACTCTCTGTGGCGCTGTGCCGTTGGGCTAAAGAGCAGGGCATTGTGACCATCCTTGATGCGGGATCTTTGCACAGAGGCACGCAGGAGCTGGCTGGCATGGTCGATTATCTTGTGGCTTCAGAGAAGTTCGCACGCCAGTGGTGTGAAACCGATGATATGGAAAGAGCTCGGGATGAACTGGCCGCAGTGTCTGAAAATGTGGTGATTACTCTTGGCGAGCAGGGGCTCATCTGGGCCAGATCGGGAGAACAGGGTGCTCTTCCCTCCTTTCATATTGATGCGGTCGATTCCACAGGTGCCGGCGATGCCTTCCATGGTGCTTTTGCCTATGGCGTGGCGCAAAAGATGACCTGGCTTGATCTGCTTGGGTATGCGTCTGCAGCTGGAGCCCTGACCTGCACAAGGTTGGGGGCTCGGGCGGCGTTGCCTGAGAAAAAAGATCTGTTTGAATTGATAGCGAAGCAGGAGATGTAAGATGGATAAAAAATACAGTGACGAAGAGCTGTTACGCATCGTTGATCAGGCTATGGTGTATCAATGTGCCTGTCCTGCTCAGGTTGCATCGTTGATGAGAGAGAGCAGAAAAGTGCACAATTATCAGCAGAAGTGCTTAAACCTGACCGGTACGGACGAAAAAGTTCACCAGCGCATTTCAGCGGATGTAGAACAAGCCCACGAGTTGCTGGAAGGGTGTCTGGATGCAGTGTTAAAGCTGGAGGGCTGGGATATGACAACGCTGACCATGCCCGCAGATCTTAGAAAGAGTTTGATTCAGTCGGATTAAGGCTAATCGGCCGCTACGCGTTTATCCGAGGACCAGATGCTCCAGCTCATGCCAATTGTAGCGGAAAGATAGTTCTTATCTTTCACCAGAGGAGAGTTGGCGATGACGCCAGAAGCCAGATTGCGATAACGCAGGGCTGAAAAAAGGGTCATGGATTCACTTAGTCGGTAACGTGCAGTAGCCGTTAAAGAGAGTGAATGTAGGCCAGATCCGGCTTGATAGGTTGCCCGGTTGACTGTTGCATAGATGGGTGCCACATCATAATAGGTGCTGTGAAAGCGGCGTGAACCAAACAGGGCACCACTATAGAGCTTGAGTTGGAGCTCTTTGGTTGCCTGATATTCAACAGCGATATCCGGCTCTGACACCCACCCCAGCCACTGCCCTGAGGTGTCGATCACCCCGCGCCAGGGGGCGCGCAGCGTTATCTTTAAATTATCCGATTTGTGCAGGTGCCAGTTCAATCGAGGTCCGGCCTGAAAACTGAATTTCAACTCAGGCATACCAGCTCTGGCCCGGTTGGAGTTGCGAACTGGCAGGCCGATACCGAGTGAAGCATCAACCGAGAGATCTCGCACACCAAACAGCTCGGTGGTAATCGCACCGCGATCAATCTTCAGCCGTTCTCCGCGATAGATGAAAAAGGGAATGGGCGCTGCAAAGTTATAGCGCTCATCACTACCCATGTATTGGGGCAGCGTGGCAGCACCAACGGCGATACCGGCCTCCCATAGTGGCTGATCCGTTGGCTTAGCCGCATGCGCCGAGAGGGCTGAAAGAGAAAGGATGGAGAGCAGCATGGCACGAGAGATGCATTTCATCTGCCTGAATCTATACAGCTTGTCTGCGCTGAAAAGTAGTTTACTCAATGGGGCATAGCATTATGCTGGCATCATGCGCATTTGGGATCTCGACCCCGGTTATCTCGCCAGACAGCAACTGCTGGGTGAACATCGCGAGTTACATGGCATGTTCAATATCCTCGATCAGGGTAAAAAGGGTTATGCCAGCCATCCTGAAACTCTGCGTTGGGTGGGCTGCATCGAAGCGTTGAAACGGCGCCATGAGCTGCTGGTCTCTGAAATTCTGTTGCGTGGTTATAACCACCATTCGCCACTGGAAGAGAGGCAGGGCGAAGTGATCTGGCCACCTATTTATATCGATCCACCAGCCCAGCAGTTTAGACTCTTAGCAGGCAAATATGCTGCAGATCAGAGATCCGGGCGTATTCCGCTACCGGCAAACAGTCAGCAGCTCTGGGCACAGCATAAGTATTCAGTAATGGCCCATGATCCCAATCTCTATAAAGAGATTGGCCCGGAAGTTGCATATGGCCGCTATCGCGATGATATGGAGGGGCTGGCCAGCCTGTTGGTTGAAACGCTCAGAGCACCAGTTGAAGCGGGACGACTGTACAATGCACTTCAGCATATGTGGGGTTATGTCAAAGGGGATGCACCGCCGCCACAACAGCCAGCTGACCTGTTGGCTGCAATCCGCGCTGCAGTGGTGGAGAGAGAGGTGGAGTATCTGCTGCACTCCACCGCACTTTCCGAGTTGGCGCTTTGGGTTTAAGGAGAGCATATGAATGATGTAGAGAATGCCTGTAAACCGCGTCTGGTTGTCAGCCGCTGCCTCGGCTTTGAGCCATGTCGATACAACGGCCAGACGATCGCCGATGAACTGGTTGAAAGTCTGAAGCCATTTGTTGAGATCATCACGATTTGTCCGGAGGCTGATATCGGTTTAGGCACACCGCGTCAGCCGGTACGGCTGGTGCAGCAGGGAGATCAGGTGCGTATGGTGCAGCCTTCAAGCGGTGCCGATGTTACTGATGCGATGCATACATATATCGACAAGCAGAGCGCTGAGCTGACAGAGATCGACGGTTTCCTTTTTAAGGGGCGCTCCCCCTCTTGTGGTCCGTCGGTGGTCAAAATTTACAGTAGTGATCTGAAGGGGAGTTCAGCGATTAAGGGGATGGGCATGTTTGCTCATGCGGCGATCAAGGCATTCCCCTACGCCGCGGTTGAGGATGAAGGGCGGCTGAAAAACTTCCAGATTCGAGAGGCCTATCTGATGCGCCTGTTTGCGCTGGCGCGCCTGCGCGGACTTGAGCGCACCCCTTCAGCATCTGCTATCTCAACCTTCCACGCCAGCCACAAGCTGTTGTTGATGTGCTACCATCAGGAACAGATGCGCGTCTGTGGCCGCATCGCAGCCAATCATGATAAGCTGCCACTGCAGGATCTGGTGCAGGCCTACGCTACAGCCTTCCGTGAGGCGCTGATGCAGATGCCCCGCCAGAGTAATATTATCAATGCCCTCTTCCATGGTTTCGGTTGGATATCTGAGGGGCTGAATAGTGCAGAGAAAAAACTGTTTCTTGATGCGCTTGAGGAGTACCGCGATGAGCGGGTGACGCTGGCGACACTGCAACATCTGCTGAAATCATATGTGATCCGCTTTGATCATGACTACCTTGGTTCGCAGCACTTTCTTGAGCCATATCCCAGAGCCCTGTTTGAACTCTCAGATTCCGGTCGTTGAGGTGCAAGCATACCCAGGTGTGTTGGAAATAAGGCGTGCCTGCCTCTGTCTGATCTCCGTGGTTTTGCTGCTCTTGAATGGGTGTACTGGTGTTCCCGAAGGCGTGCAGCCGGTGAGCGGGTTTGAACTCAACCGTTATCTTGGAAAATGGTATGAAATTGCTCGACTGGACCACGCATTTGAACGCGGGCTGACTCAGGTGAGTGCCGAATATGTGTTGCGTGATGATGGTGGCGTGAAGGTTATCAACAGGGGCTATTCAGCAGAAGAGAAGGCGTGGAAACAGGCTGAAGGCAAAGCATATTTTGTTGGTCAGCCAGATGAGGGTTACCTTAAGGTGTCGTTCTTCGGGCCATTTTACGCATCATATGTTGTTTTCGAACTGGATCCGGAGTACCGCTACGCTTTCGTTACCGGCCCGGACAGATCATACCTGTGGCTATTGTCGAGAACCCCGCAGGCACCCCCTGCAGTGATGACTCGATTTGTGGCCCAAGCGAAGGGGCTCGGCTTTAATGTCGATGGCCTGATACGGGTCAGCCATGGAGAGGCAGCTGATGAGTGATGGCGCTCTCCCCTGTCGCAGCTTGTGTGAGCCCTGCTTTTGTATAACCATGCTATCATGCAGAAGATACTGGTAAGCGCCTGCCTGCTTGGTGAAAAGGTTCGTTACGATGGTGGCGACTGCCGCCAATCAGGCCTTCTTGCGCAGTGGCAGGATGAAGGTCTGCTTATCCCGATCTGTCCTGAGGTGGCGGGTGGACTTCCTACACCCAGGCCGCCTGCCGAGATTGTGAGCGGTTGCGGCAATTCGATTTTGTGCGGTGATGGCTGCGTGCAACGGGAAAATGGCGAGGCGGTTACCGATGCCTTTGTCGATGGGGCGGAGCGGGCCTTAGCGCTCTGTATGCAACATCAGATCAGTTTTGCCATCCTTAAAGAGGGCAGTCCCTCATGTGGCAGTTCCAGGGTCAATGATGGCACCTTTTCCGGCACCAAGATTCAAGGCGAAGGTGTTACCGCCGCGCTGCTCAGACGGCATGGCATCATAGTGTTCAGTGAATCGGAGGTGGAGCAGCTGGCTGCCCGTTTAAATGAGTGAGGTTATGCAACCATGGTGATTAACGACTAAACTAGGGTTAGCGGGGATATGAAACAGGAGTCCTTATGAAACTGATGGATGTAGTTATACCTACCGGTGTTATCTCACCCGGCACGCTCATTGGTGAGGCCTTTCGCGAGTGTGTAAAGCATGGGGTCGGTGGGCTTCCTTTCGTCAATGCTGAGGGTGAAATCATCGGCCGTTTCTCACTGCGACACACCTTTAAGAGTCTCTGTCTGCCTCAGGATCTCTCCCGTCATGCGCATCTTCTTGGCGATAAAATCTGCAGTGAGAGTACCCCTGAGGTGGTGAATGGCGACATCTTGGAGTTGGCAGTGGATCCTTTTATCATCACTGCACATATTGCGACTGTTACGCCGCATTCGCCGGTAATTAAAGCCCTCTCTATTATGGAGAAATTCAACTCCGGTTATATCTTTCTGCTTGATGATGAGCGCTATGTCGGTGTGGTGACTCGCATGGCGGTTGCCAATCTGCTGCTCAAATATCACAAATTCTGATGATCGCTGAACCTGCCGCCGAACTGACCCTGGATATGCTGATCGCTCTGGCAGTGATGCTGGCAGCCTATGTGCTTATTTTCAGTGAGGTTCTGCATCGTACCAGTGCTGCAATCATTGGCTCTGTAGTGATGATCGGCGTCGGAACAGCCGCCGGTTTCTACTCGCAGGATATGGCGATTCAGGCGATAGACGGCAATACCATTTTGCTGCTTACAGCCATGATGATGGTGGTTGCGATGCTCAGGCCAACCGGCGCTTTTGAGTATGTGGCGATTGTCCTCTCAAAAGCGTCCCGTGGTGATTCACGCCTGCTGCTGATCTACCTCTCTCTGGCCGTGAGCATTATCAGTATGTTTCTTGATAATGTGACAACCGTGATCATTTTTGCGCCGATTACAGTTCTGATTGCCCGTATTATCGAGATTAATCCGATGCCATTTCTTATGGCTGAAGCGATGCTCTCCAATATCGGTGGTGCCTCCACGCTGGTTGGTGATCCGCCTAATATTATGATCGGTACGGCTGGCGGCATCGATTTCACCCGTTTTATTATCCACATGGGGCCGACCATCCTGCTGGTCTGGTTCTGCACGGTTATGCTTATCCTGTTTCTGTTTCGTCACCACCTGCCCAGGGTAGAGAAGCCTGTCGATCTGGATGAGAAGAGAGCGATTCATGATCGCGCCGGACTCAAGCGTTCACTGTTTGCACTGGCAGTGATTATTGTGCTGTTTTTTGTGCACCATATTCTCGGTATCTATCCTGCTTACGCCGCTTTTGTCGGCCTCTGCATTGTGCTGCTGCTTGAGCATCCCGAACCGGGGGCGCTGTTTGGTCAGGTGAACTGGTCAGTGCTCGCCTTTTTTGTCGGTCTGTTCATCATCGTTGGCGGTGTGGAGAAGTCTGGACTACTGCACTGGGTCGGCCTTCAGCTTGTCGATTTGGCACGTGATCCCGAAGCGCTTCTGCTTACCGGCCTGGCTGTGATGTGGTGCGCAGCACTGTTGAGTGCCATTGTTGATAATATTCCCTTTACGGTAACGATTATTCCGATTGTGTTGGGGCTTGAGGCCATGGGAGTCAATATTACGCCTCTCTGGTGGGCGCTGGCCATCGGCGTTGGCCTTGGCGGTAACGGCACTCATATCGGGGCCACTGCCAATCTGATCGCTATTGCTGAATCTGAGCGCTGCGGCATTAGAGGTGCGGCGATTTCACCGATGGCATGGATGAAGGTTGGTATCCCAACAATGTTTTTCAGCCTGATTGTGGCCAGTGTCATCTATACGTTTTTCTTCTCGACCTTTTTGTAACTATCTTCACATTGGGCAGAAATCGAACTCATCCAGGGAGAGTGTATGGCAAACAGAACAATGAATTTGAACGATGAGCTGTACGGTTATCTGCTTGAGATGGGGCTTCGTGAACCGGATGTGCTGAGAGCATTAAGGGAGGCGACTGAAAAGGAGGAGCTGTCAGTGATGCGCTCAGCTCCGGAGCAGGGTCAGTTGATGGCGATGCTGATTCGCCTGATAGGGGCAAAGCGTGTGATTGAGGTCGGTACCTATACCGGTTACGCCACGCTCTGGATGGCGCTGGCGTTGCCAGATGATGGTCAGATTGTGACCTGTGATATCTCAGAGCGCTGGAGCTTTGTTGCGCGTCGATTCTGGGAGCAGGCCGGGGTTGAAAAGAGGGTCTCGCTTCATTTGCGCCCGGCTCTGGAGACACTCGATGCGCTGCTACTGCACGATGAAGCGGAGCAGTTTGATTTCGCGTTCATTGATGCGGATAAAGAGAATTATGAGCACTACTTTGAGGCCTGCCTGAAGCTGATCAGAAGCGGTGGATTAATCGTGATCGATAATGTGCTTTGGGGTGGCAGCGTTATTGATCAGGATAACCAGAGTTCGGCAACGCAGGCGATTCGGTCGTTCAACCGCAAATTGAAGTCAGACAGTCGCATTGATCTGGTCATGCTGCCGGTGGCGGATGGTGTGAGCATTGCAATGAAGCGGTAGTGCGGGGAATCAATACGATGGGTGGTGCGCTTATAGCGACTGCAGCGCTATCGATATGGCTGCAGAGTCATCGATGGCGCGAATCAGGAGGTATGTGATGAGAGCAGCAAAAGAGATGATGGTGGCACTGCTATTGGCCCTGATGGTCGCGGTATCCCCTGCCGTGGCCGAGGAGCAGGGGGCGGGAGCATTTGATAGCAACGGTGATGGTCAGATTACCTTTGCCGAGGTGATGAAGCGACTGGAGGAGACGGCAAGGCCAACCTTTGATTCGATGGATCGCAATCAGGACGGGGTGATCTCGGATAAAGACTTTGATGATGTGCGCGAGGGCATGGAGAAACTGGAGCGCTGGTTTGAAGAGCTTCTGAAACCATTTCTAATCGAAGAGAAGGCTGAACAGATGGAGGTGTAAGCGGGGAAGGTTGAGCGGTGAGCAGGCTCACTGCAGCAGATAAGAGAAGCTTCAGGATTCATCTCACCACAGAGGGGAGATGATATGGCCAATTTCAGAACTCACCTTACCGTTGCTGCAACCGCTGATGTGATCGCTACGGCAGTGGTGATGCAGACGTTGCCGATAAGCCCGATGCAAGGGCTTCTTCTTTTTCTACTTGGCCTGCAGGCCGGGCTTCTGCCGGATATCGATTCCGACCACTCCATTCCAGCCAGATGGCTGTTTACGATGCTCAGTATTGCCACCGCAGTTGCTGTGGTTTTTCAATATCATGCAACCCTGGCGCTGTTTGATCTGATGCTTTTAGCACTCTTTGCTGCGCTGCTTGTTCGCTTTGCGCTGTTGCCGCTATTTGCTGCAACCACGGAGCACAGGGGACTGTTTCATTCACTTCCTATGGCACTGCTGTTGGGCATTATCACGCTGCATGCTGGTTTTGCTCTTCTTGACTGGCAGAGCGGATTTGCGTGGCTGGGAGCAGTTTTTGTTAGCGGTGGTTATCTACTGCATCTGCTGCTTGATGAGCTCTATAGCGTCAACTTTATTGGCATGTCGATCAAAGGCTCATTCGGAACGGCACTCACCCTGTTCAGTAGAGAGGCATGGTTCTCTTATACCCTTCTGTATGCTGCAGTCGGCTGCGGCTTTTGGCTGGCGCCGCCAACATTAGGATTCCTTTAATTATATGTTAATTTACTAATAAGCGTATGGCGATAAGCTGTCGCAAAGTTTGCAGTCAGATTGGCAGAGTTGGTGAAGCCATCGGCATGCGTTATGATTTGCGAAGTTGTCGAACAGAT
>Ga0316189_10007918_pt1 | contig 10013 bp, 9 predicted proteins | sample LowCovwburrow_MG_FD_204930 | JGI IMG/M metagenome (GOLD analysis project Ga0316189, IMG submission 204930) | Coastal sediment microbial communities from Maine, United States - Lowes Cove worm burrow | ecosystem: Environmental > Aquatic > Marine > Coastal > Sediment | place: USA: Maine... | reverse complement strand
CTGCAGCAGGGGATGGTTGAAATCGTCACGCGTATCGAAATCCATGATGTGCAGCATCCACAGAAAATCAAAGATACGCCAGCGGTCGGTACGGCGGGCCAACAGATCTCCGGTCCAGGGGTGGATATAAAGGCTCAGCGACTCGGGCTCCAGGAAATCCACCCGCCAGACTGGCAGGCTGCGTCCGCGTATTTCTGATCCCGCCGGAGCCTGCTCGATCCAATTCACGGAAGCGGCTTTGGCGGGATTGAGGAGCAACGCCTGTGCATGAAGAAGTACTTCCTGTTCCGTCAGCATCGGCAACACCTGCCGGCCATCGGCGGCAACCAGCCGGGCGAAACCTTCCCCGCCGCTTTCGCCCTCGACCCGCCACAGGATCTGACCGTCTCTGCTTACCGGCTTTAAGCCATCCACTGTCCAGTCTTTGCCCAGTTGCGCATTTAACAGCGCCGCCACGTCTCCTGGAGGAGACAAGCTTGCCAGCTCGGCAGTTTCCAGTTTTGCCGGCGGCCGGGTCAGGTGCTCGCCACGGATTTCGGAGATCGGGACCAGGCTGAAGTAAAGGCCACTGGCCATCCAGGCAATGATTTGCAGGGCCATCAACAGGCCCAGCCAGCGGTGTAGCTTTCTGAAAAAGTTTCTCATTGGCGCATGATAGCGAAAATCTGGCAAGATGCTGAGATGAACTTGCCGCTGCTCATCCAATTCCTGCTCTGTCCACTGGTGCTGCTTAGCCTGCTTTGGGTGACCGCGCCTTACGGACGGCACTATCAACGGGGCTGGGGACCCAGCCTGCCCAACCGTGCCGCCTGGATTTTGATGGAATTACCCGCTTTGCTGGTCATCACCCTGCTGGTACTGGCCAGCCCGGCGCGGGCCATGCCCCAGGCCTGGGTGCCGCTATGCTTCTGGGTATTCCACTATGCCTATCGTACTTTCCTGTTCCCCACACTGATGCAGCCTTCTGACCGGACGTTCCCGGCTCTGCTGGTTCTGTTCGCCATCGCTTTCAACACGCTGAACGGGTACAACAACGCGCAGGCCCTGATCACCGCGGGTGAAAAAGCGACTCCGCTATTTACGCAGCATTTCGTCATTGGCACGGTGCTTTTTCTGGCCGGGTTCATCCTGCATTTCCAGTCCGACAAGACGATCCGGGAACTGCGGAAACCGGGCGAGACGGGCTACCATATTCCGCAAGGCGGCTTGTTTCGCTGGGTCAGCTCTCCGCATTACCTGGGTGAAATAATCCAGTGGACCGGCTGGGCCGTGCTGACCTGGTCACTGGCAGGTGCTGCCTTCGCCCTCTTCACCTTCTGCAACCTCGCACCGCGCGCCCTGTCCAACCATCGATGGTATCGCGAGCGCTTCGCCGAGTACCCCGCTGAGAGGAAGGTTTTGATCCCCGGCATTTTCTGACACCGCTGGCTTCCAGTCGCCATAGCCGGTGGGTGGGACGGCCCGCTGACTGGCCTGTTCATAGCTAAAGGCCGCTTCAATCAGCACCAACTCGGAGAATGCGGTTCCATAAAAAGACAGGCCAACCGGCAACCCGTGCACAAACCCCATGGGTACCGTGATGTGGGGGTAACCGGCACGGGCCGGGAAGGAACTGCTACCACCCAGAAAATGGTCCCCCACCACAAGGTCAATCGACCAGGCCGGTGTGTTGCTGGGTGAAACCAGCAGATCAAGGTCATGTTCCTGCAACAGGCTGTCGATACTCTCGCGGCTGAAAGACTGGACCCTGGCCAGGGCCTCCAGATATGTCGCCGAGTCCAGCCCGGTCGTTGCCTGTGCCTTGATAAATATTTCCTGTTGGAACCATTCCATTTCCTGGCCGGCGTGCTGCTGGTTGAATTCGATCAACTTCTCCAGCGTCAGCTGCCCCTGCGGACCGGGTAATGTCCGGAGGTATTCGTTCAGGTCGTGTTTGAACTCGTATAACAAAACGTCATAAGAGGCCTGCCCGAAGCCGTCCGGGTAGTCCGGAAAAGCCAGTCCATCAACCACTTCAGCCCCGGCTGCAGACAGGTCGGCGATGGCCTGGTCGAATTGCTCATCGACACCTTCATGGAATCCGGCCAGTGAGCGAACCACCCCCACGCGCTTGCCGCGCAGGCCATTCGCCCGAAGGGCGGTCGAATAGTCCCGCTCGAAATACAGCTTGCCCTTCGGGCTGGCTGCATCCAGCGGATCGGCAACGGTCATCGCGTTCAGCAAAAAGGCCGCATCCCTGACGTTCGTGGCCATCGGACCGGCCGTATCCTGGCTATGGGCTATAGGTACGATACCCCGCCGGCTGACCAGGCCCACTGTCGGCTTGATCCCGACAATGCCGTTGACCGCCGCAGGGCAGATGATCGAACCATTGGTTTCCGTGCCAACAGCCAGCGGCACCATGCCGGCCGCCACGGCAATCGCTGAGCCTGAACTGGATCCACAAGGCGAGCGCAGCAGGTCGTGTGGATTTCGGGCCTGCCCGGCGACTCCGCTCCAGCCACTGGAAGAGCGTTCCGAGCGGAAATTCGCCCACTCGCTGAGGTTGGCCTTGCCGATAATCAACAAGCCCGAAGCCCTGAGCTGCTCCGTCAGGAACGCATCCCGGCCTGTCCGGTTTTCAGCAAGTGCCAGCGAGCCCGCGGTGGTGGGCATGTCCCGGGTTTCTATATTGTCCTTGAGCAACACCGGCACGCCATGCAGCGGGCCGTGAACCTCGCCGGCGGCACGTTCAGCATCCAGCAATTCGGCTTGTTCCATCGCAGCGGGATTGACCACGATGACGGCGCGTAATTGATCGTTCCATTGTTCGATATGCTGCAGAGACTGCCGGGCAGCTTGCTGGGCCGGCCCCGTTTTTACCGATGGCTCCTGAGCCCAAACGACACTCACGACCAGGCTTAACAGCAGAGTCAAAACCCCGTATAAAGATCTAGTCATCCCTGGTCACCTCTCCTGTCTCCTGAACCAGCACCCACGGCGCCACCACGACAGCCCAGAACTCCGGGTCGTCTTTTTGCCACCGGATGGCGTCTTCATCACGGGCTCGATGCAGCGTGCCCTGTTCGTAAAGCGCGCGTATTTCATCCGCGCGGTCTTCAACCAACTGTTCGGCGGTCTCGAGCAAGTCCAGTTCCTGGCTGACACAAACCACCACGCCCCTGGCGAAATGGCGCACCAATTCCTGCCAGCCAATTTTTCCGGTCTGGCCATTGAGGAGTTGCGCGATTCCGGGATCGCTCATTTCAATAATGTGTCCGGCACAAACGGGTCCGGTAAATATTCAGAGCGGGTCCAGGCCTGGACCGCGTCGCCATCGCAGCAGGAAATTACCAGGGAGTTTTCAGCCATCAATTCGTTCATGACCTGGCGACACGCACCGCAGGGTGCGTGGGCAGTCTCACCGGGTATATAGATCAGCAGCGTTGAGAGGGAACCCGGGGCTGCGCCGTCGGCAATCGCCGCTGTCAGCGCCGTACGCTCAGCACACTGGGTCAGTCCGAAAGAGCCATTCTCCACGTTGCATCCGGCATAGATTTTTCCCGCATCGCTGATTACTGCGGCCCCGACCCGAAAATGGCTGTAGGGTGAATAGGAAAATCCGGCGGCCCTGATCGCGTGCGGCTTCAACCGGCCGACGGCTGCGTCATGATCGGTCATCGTGTCCTCACTCCTGGATTTGCTTAACAATGACGGGCGAGGACTCAACCGGTCCCTGCCCTACCTCAAAAGCAGCCCGCATCAAGGCTGCAGCCTGTTCCCACTGGTCCTCGCTGGCGGCATGAATCACGGCCAGTGGTGAAGAGGCATCCGCCAACTGGCCCACACTGGCAAGCTCACTGACTCCGACCGCCGGGTCAACGTTGTCTTCTGCACGCCTGCGTCCACCTCCTTTGAAAACCACCGCCATACCGACGGCACGAGTATCGATCGACTGGATCACCCCGCTCGACCCGGAAAACACGGGCCTGACGACAGGCGCCGAAGGTAAAATTGACTCTGCGTTCTCCAGCAAATCGCCCGGCCCGCCCTGCGCCCGGACCATGATCGCGAATTGCTCTGCGGCCCGGCCGGAATCCAGCGCTGACTGGGCCATTTCCTGCCCCTGCGATAAATTCGCTGCCAGGCCACCGATTTGCAACAGCTCGGCGGACAACGTGAGAACCACGGTCTGGAGTCGTTCGTGACGGGCATCGCCGCGCAGGAATCGCACCGCTTCGATGACCTCCAGCGCATTGCCCGCCGACCACGACAGCGGCTGTTCCATGCTGGTTACCAGAGCCCGGCAAGGCAGTCCTGCCCTGCCGGATACGAGAGTGATCTCGCGAGCGAGATGTTCTGCCTCCGCCAGGTCGGGGGTGAAGGCGCCCGAGCCGAATTTGATATCCATCACCAGACCGTCCAGACCTTCCGCCAGTTTCTTGGAGAGAATGGACGAGATGATCAGCGGAATGGATGCAACCGTCGCCGTGACGTCCCGCACGGCATACATTCGCCGGTCGGCGGGTGCGAGACTGCTGGTCTGTCCGATGATGGCCAGGCGGTGTTGCCGCACAGTGCTTTGAAAGGCTTCGATTCCCGGAAAGGCGTCAAAACCCGGAATGCTCTCCAGCTTATCCAGGGTTCCACCGGTATGGCCCAACCCGCGCCCGGATATCATCGGTATGTAAGCGCCGCAGGAGGCCACTATGGGACCGAGCAACAAGCTGACCATATCGCCAACGCCACCCGTCGAATGTTTGTCCAGCACGGGTCCGTCCAGGCCGGGCCAACTCAAGACTTCTCCGCTGTCGCGCATGGCCAGCGTCAGCGCCATTTGTTCCTCAAGGTCCATCCCCCGAAACCAGGTAGCCATGGTAAAAGCTGCAATCTGCGCATCGGATACAGCATGGCTGGAGATGCCCTGCACGAAAGAAGAGATCTCCCCGGCGGTCAGTGCAATACCGTCGCGTTTCTTCAGAATGAGTTCGTTTGCCAGGTGCATAAGCAATCCTAACAGTTTGCCAAAGTGACAGGGAAGTACCTCTATGCAGGCAGTTCAGAATAGAATAGGCGTCAACATTAAAGACATTCCGGACCGTGGGTTATGAAGGCTCTTATCAAGAAAAATCATTTCATCTGGCTGACGCTGGCGATGGTCGGCATGCTTGTTGCCGGCGCCCTGTCAAAGCAAGTCGAGAATAACTTCACGCTGGAACTGCTGGAGTTCAGCAGCATTGGCCTGCTCTTCATGTCCTTGCTGAGTTTGAATACGAAACGCAGATGGGGGAAATTCTTCTTACTGATTATCGCAGTTATGATGGTCATCGTCATTTTTCGGAGCTTTACGGAACTCTATTACTTCGAGTATTCATACCTCGGATTCCTGCTGATATTTCTGATCGCCGCCGCCTGGATTGTTGGCGAAAATGTACTGCTGACCGGCGAGGTCGACCTCAATACCATTGTCGGCTCCGTCGCTCTTTACCTGCTGATCGGCCTGATCTGGTCCATCCTTTACACCATGCTGCTGGAGTTTGCACCAAACTCTTTTGCCGGCATAGAACCCGGGCCCTGGTATGACAATATGGCCACGACGACCTACTTCAGTTTCGTTACCCTGACCACGCTGGGTTATGGTGACATTTCGCCGGTAAAACCCATCGCGGAAGTGCTCGTCATTCTCGAAGCCATTGTCGGCATGTTCTACATGGCGGTCATTGTTGCCAGCCTGATTGGTGCCCACAGGAATAAATAGTTGGCGCGTCCAACTATTGGCTGAGAACCGAACCGCGTTCTGCCAGTGAACGGCATTTGGAAAAGCCGACTTCGACGATTGGCCCATCCGGTTCCAGGCAGGTGCAGCGGTTGGTGTCCGGCGAGTACGCACAGATCAACGAATCTTCGTACAGTTCCTGCTCTGACTTCCTGCTTCCATCCGGTCGGAAATTCTCCGGCGACCCGGCCTGTTCTGACTGCTGCGCAAAATTGCCATAAAGAACCGCGAGATCATCACGTGCAACAAGATAGATACCACCCAGCAATACCAGCAACAAGAAATACCTGAGCAGACTCCACTGATCAAAATGGAGTCGCCCAGCCGGTTGAAAGCGGACTTCACCAATGGTCCTGATCAATTCGTCCGCCTGCTCCCCCTCGATGATCTGCCGGTTGTTTTTCCTGATCCAGGCAACCAGGTTTTCAGCCGGCACTACGCTCACCGGCATCGAGTTTTCAGCACTGCTGTGGCCAACCAGAACAGTAATCGGATGGAATTTGGATGCGGGCATTTTCAACAGTTTCTGCAAAGCCTGCACCTGCACCGCATTGCGATGGACCGGGTTATCAAACCGGGTTGATCGTCCAAAACGGCTCGCCTTCCAGCGCTCCTGGAATTCCCCACCGGACACCTTGCCACGCACATATTCGCTCTCGATGACGAACAGGCCGAAGCGGGATACCACGATGTGATCAAGATGCAGGGAGCCCCCGCTGAAGGGAATATCGACGTTATTGAGAACCGTGTACCTGCTCTTTTCAAGCCCGCTGGCGAGCAACCGGCGGACCCGGGTTTCTGCAATTTCGCCCCGGAACCGGGGCGAGGAAAGATAGACAATCAGAAGTACTAATGGCGTTATCCACAGAAAGTGCAGATACACTAGTCAGCCACTAACCACACTTCGAATAGCCGCAGGACAGGCAGGTAGCGCAGTTATCCATGATCACCACCGCCTTGGTGTGGCACTTGTTACACAGCGTGGCCGAGGCCGGATAACTGGCGTCTCCGTCATGAGCAGATTCCGTTCTCTTTGAGTCAGAAGCTTCTGCTTCCGCCCGTTTCTGGTCGAGAATCAGTTGTTGCTGCTCGGACAGTTCTTCCTTCTCCATCAGGCCGATTTTCTGCAGATGATGTTCGATCACCGCACCGATGTCAGCAATGATGGACGGCATGAACTTTCCACCCGGCTTGAAGTAGCCACCACGCGGATCGAACACCGCTTGCAGCTCTTCTGCCAGGAAGGTAACGTCTCCACCCTTTCTGAATACTGCCGACATCAAACGGGTCAGGGCCACGATCCACTGGAAGTGGTCCATGTTCTTGGAATTGATAAAGATCTCGAACGGGCGCCGCTGTTCATGCTCGGTACCCATATTGAGTATGATGTCGTTGATCGTGACGTACATGGCGTGGTCGTCAAGAGGAGTCTTGATCTTGTAGGTAGAGCCCTCAAGAGCCTCCATACCTTCCGGCCGCATCACCCGTTCCGTCATGCGAATGATAGTTGCTGACTGGCGGTCCTGGTTATCCGTTAGCACCTCTTCCTTGACTACAGGTTCGTCCTCTTTAACGACCTCATAGCCAACAATTTTATTTGCGATTTTGATACTCATTTAAATAATCCCTGATCTGTTTTTTTTGCTCTGCTCATATCCAGGTGCGTATGCCAGGATAGAAAAGAGGTGTACGTCCTTGTACGCAACACCTCCGTAAGGTAAGACGGACCCAAAATCTCCCTCGCCGCCACTATATCCCTGATTTTATTTTTATCTACTTCCGTGTGTCTTTATGCACACGTCCTTGTTCGGAAACAGACTTGACCGTTTCCATTTCTGAGGCTTTAGCCTTTCTTTGTATCCTCTCCGGCTACATCAACCATATTTCATCGGTCGTTATTTAAAATTTACCGTAGTAGCCTTCTTTGAGCGCATCGAAGAGATTCGCCGCAGTATGCATTTCACCGTCGTATTCGATTTCTTCGTTTCCGGGCACTTCGACCACTTCGCCATCTTCCAGGACAAAGCGGTACGTAGTGTTTTCCAGGTCTTTTTCTTTCACCAACACGCCCTGGAATGCTTCCGGGTTGAAGCGGAACGTTGTACACCCTTTGAGGTGTTTTTCGTGCGCGTAGGTATAGATGTCCTTAAAGTCTTCGTAAGGAAAATCTGTCGGTACGTTGGCTGTCTTGGAAATAGATGAGTCTATCCATTTCTGCGCTGCGGCCTGGATGTCCACGTGCTCAGCCGGCTTTACATCTTCAGCAGTAATGAAATAATCCGGCAGCCTGGACGCGTCGTCCTGCGCGTAGGGCATCGCGTTGGCGTTTACCAGCGTGCGGTACGCCAGCAATTCGTAGCTGTAAACTTCTACTTTTTCTTTTGTCTTGCGTCCTTCACGGATCACGTTTCGGCTGTAGTGGTGTGCAAAACTCGGCTCAATGCCATTGGAAACATTATTCGCCAATGACAGCGAAATGGTTCCTGTTGGAGCGATCGACGTGTGGTGCGTAAACCGCGCACCCTCTTTGGCCAGGGCATCGACCAGTTCCGGTGCGAGCTCGGCAACCTGCTGCATGTAGCGGCTGTACTTCGCCAGCAACACCTTGCCGGCAACGACGTCACCGATCTTGTAGCCATCAGAACGCATTTCCGGACGCCGCCGCAGCATAGCGCCGGTCACTTCAAACTGCTCTTCCATAATCGGCGCCGGTCCCTTTTCACGGGTAAGCTCGAGCGCCTCCTCCCAGCCGGCCAGCGACATCTCGCGGGCGACTTTTTCGGTGAACTCCAGGGAATCAGGTTTGCCGTATTTCATACCCAGCATGGTGCAGGTTGAACCGAGGCCGAGAAAACCCATTCCATGACGCCGTTTGCGGGCAATTTCATCACGTTGCTTGCCCAGCGGAAGCCCGTTTATCTCGACCACGTTGTCGAGCATGCGGGTGAAAACCCGGACTACTTTGCGGTATTCCTTCCAGTTGAATGTGGCTTGATCCGTGAAGGGGTTGTCGACGAAACGGGTGAGGTTAACTGAACCCAGCAGGCACGCCCCATAAGGCGGCAAGGGCTGCTCGCCACAGGGGTTGGTCGCACGGATGTTCTCGCAAAACCAGTTATTGTTCATCTCGTTGATGCGATCAATCATGATGAAGCCGGGCTCGGCAAAATCATAAGTTGAGGACATGATCATGTCCCACATTCTGCGGGCAGGCACCGTCTTGTAGATACGGCAGGCAACCAATCCGTCTTCCCTGCTGATGTAACCGCGGGTGTCCGGCCATTCACGCCAGATAACCTGTTCCGGATTATCCAGATCGATGCCATCTGATTCATGTTCATTGATCGGAAAAGCCAGCGACCACTTGTCGTTCTTTTCTACCGCCTGCATGAATTCGTCAGTGACCAGCAATGAACAGTTGAACTGACGCAACCGGCCATCTTCGCGCTTGGCGCGAATGAAATCCATCGCGTCCGGATGCCCTACTTCAAAGGTGGCCATCTGGGCACCGCGGCGTCCACCGGCCGAAGAGACGGTGAAGCACATCTTGTCGTAAATATCCATGAAGCTTAACGGCCCGGAGGTGTAGGCACCTGCTCCGGAAACGTAAGCACCTTTCGGCCGCAGAGTTGAAAACTCATAACCAATTCCGCAACCGGCCTTCAGCGTCAGCCCAGCTTCATGTACCTTTTCCAGGATGCCATCCATCGAATCGCGGATGGTGCCGGACACGGTGCAGTTAATCGTCGACGTTGCCGGTTTGTGGTTAAGCGCTCCGGCGTTGGAAATAATTCTTCCGGCCGGTATCGCTCCCCGGCGCAATGCCCACAGGAATGACCGGTTCCATTCTTCCTTCAATTCGTCGGTTTTTTCGACGTCTGCAATAGCTCGCGCGACACGCTTATAAGTGTCGTCTATGGTCTCGTCGATTATTTCATCTGTTTTAGACTTCAGACGGTACTTTTTATCCCAAATATCCAGGGACGCGGCCTGGAGGGTAATTTCTTTAGAATCAGTGCCGATTGCCTCAACTTGCACACTACTCATTAAATCTTCCGTGTAATTGTTTGGTTTTGTTAACTTATGGGCACAACTTATTGTGCGCTCTTTTTTTTTATGACACAAGATGTTGTGCCGGCGATGATAGAAGATACGCCCCTGAATCCATACTGTCAAATGCCTGTCCCGACCCGGAACAAACGTGTAAAACAAGATGATAATCCATATAAAACATAGTCTTATGTGTAAATTTCATTGG
>Ga0316189_10007916_pt1 | contig 10014 bp, 10 predicted proteins | sample LowCovwburrow_MG_FD_204930 | JGI IMG/M metagenome (GOLD analysis project Ga0316189, IMG submission 204930) | Coastal sediment microbial communities from Maine, United States - Lowes Cove worm burrow | ecosystem: Environmental > Aquatic > Marine > Coastal > Sediment | place: USA: Maine... | reverse complement strand
TTAGGAGTGCCTGTGGTGGCCATTGGATTGCTCTACCAGCAAGGTTATTTTAGACAGGTCATAGACCGATACGGAACACAACAGGCACTTTTTCCTTATAATGACCCAGGGCAATTGCCCATAAGCCCCTTACGCCTGCCCAATGGCGAATGGTTAAGATTGTCATTGAACCTGGCGAATCAAACCATTTGGCTGCGTACTTGGCAGGTTCAAGTAGGACGGGTAAAACTGTACCTATTGGATAGTAATGACCCAGCGAACAGTCCGATGCACAGGGGAATCACAAGTGAAGTTTATGGAGGCGGGTCCGAATTACGCATACAACAGGAAATTATATTAGGAATTGGTGGATGTAGATTACTTCAGGAGTTGAACATAAAACCAGAGGTTTACCATATGAACGAAGGCCATGCCGCATTTTTGGTATTGGAACGTGCCGGTAATTTCATGAAAGAGACTGGGACATCATTTGAGGAAGCCTTGGCCATTACCCGTGCAGGTAATTTGTTTACGACCCATACTGCCGTTGCCGCCGGTTTTGATCATTTTAATCCCTCGTTGATGTGGCAGTTTTTTGGTGGGTATACCAAGAACGATTTAGGTATTGATTTTAATGACCTGTTAGCTTTAGGCAGGGAGAATCCATATAATTCGTCAGAGGGTTTTAATATGGCTTTTCTGGCCATCAGAGGAAGCGGTGCCATCAACGGGGTAAGTCTTTTGCACGGGGATGTGAGCCGTCAGCTTTTGGGGAATTTGTTTCCTCGTTGGCCAAAAGATGAGGTCCCAATTGGATCAGTTACAAATGGTGTTCACATGCCAAGCTGGGATTCGGAATTTGCGGATAAAATTTGGACAGAGACTTGCGGAAAAGAACGATGGCGGGGAAATCTTGAAACCCTCGAAGGGGATATTTCAGGGGTAACGGATGTTGAACTCTGGCAATTACGCAATGCTTCACGTACTAAATTGGTCAATTATACGCGTGAAAGATTTGCAAAACAAGCAAGGGCTGCCAGAACGGAGTCCGAAATGGCTGATGTTTCCACCAACATCTTTGATATTAATACGTTAACCTTAGGTTTCGCAAGGCGTTTCGTTCCCTATAAAAGGCCAAACCTGCTATTACATGATCCTGAACGGTTTATTCGAATACTGACCAATCCCGATTGTCCCGTGCAGCTTGTCTTAGCGGGAAAATCGCCACCGTTTGATGAATCGGGAAAAGCATTGATACGACAATGGGTACAGTTCATCCAACAACATAATTTATACCATCACGTAATCTTTTTAAGTGATTATGATATGCTGCTGACCGAGCATCTAGTACAGGGTTCTGATGTATGGGTCAACACACCAAGACGCCCTTGGGAAGCCTGTGGAACAAGTGGTATGAAAGTACTGGTCAACGGCGGTATCAATTTATCGGAGCTGGATGGATGGTGGGCCGAAGCGTATACCCCTGAAGTTGGATGGGCGCTGGGCGATACCTATGAGCATGGTAACGATCCCAATTGGGATGCCATCGAAGCGGATACCCTCTACCGGATACTAGAGCAAGAAATTGTTCCTGCATTTTATTCCCGTAATCAAGACGGTATTCCAGAACAATGGATTTCAAAAATGCGAAACAGTATGGCAACATTAACACCAAAGTTTTCGGCCAATCGCGCTGTAAGGGAGTATGTGGAAGAATATTACCTGCCCGCCGCCGCCAGCTATCTAAAAAGGGCAGCTAAAAAAGAAAACGTGGGGAAGAACATTGTTGGTACTAAACATGATTTGAGAAACAAATGGGACGGTATACGTTTTGGCGAGGTTTCCATTGATTATGTTGAGGGCGGATTTCAGTATAATATATCTATATCGCTAAACAATATTAACCCTGATAGTATTTTGATTCAGCTTTTTGCAAATGGTGTTAATAATGCACCGCCCGAAATCATAAAAATGGAAGGCGGAGTCGAGCAAAAGAAAGAAGAACATAGGTATCATGCCCATGTAACCACTACCCGACCTGCCAATGATTTTACAGTGCGGATTATTCCGGATTACGAGGGTGTTTCGGTGCCCTTGGAAGATAACTTGATTCGATGGCAACATTGAATTTGCAAAAATCAATACCTTCTAAATGTACGATTTACAAGCTCTTATTGGGTATTATAAAATAAATGGGCTAATTTAAAATACAACTATTGATGAAAAATTTATCGAACAGCGAAAGCATTACGCTTCTTAAAGATAATTATATAGGCCACTTGTCATACATAGCACAAGGCAGTCCTTTTACCATACCCATTACGTATTACTATGATAAAATAAGCTATGCTATTATTAGTTATTCGGCAGAGGGTCATAAAATGGATTCTATGAGGAAAAATAGTGAAGTTGCATTAGAAGTAGAGGAAATAGAATCGAATAACAACTGGCAGTCAGTATTGGTCCATGGCACTTTTGAGGAACTTCATGGAAGTGATGCAAAATACTATTTGCACGAATTTACGGAGGGCGTGAAAAGCATTATTACCCAAAAAGAACATACACACCCTGAATTTATCAGTGAATTTTCGAGCAAGTCATCTTCAAAGAAAATTCCGGTAGTGTATCGTATCAAAATAGAAGAGATTACGGGTAAACGAAAGGAGACCTAAATATCCAAGTCCAAAGTCAATCACGTGAATTGTTGGGACCAGAGTTCCGTAATCTTATGAACGCCAAACATCTTTAAGAGCCTCGAACCCAGAGACCACATCAAAAAGTTCCTCATCGATAGAACTTTGTCGCAAGCGATGGTAAGCATGGTTAACATCATCCAATAGCTCTTCTATGTTTTTTTCCGCCCGTTGCATGGCCCCCAAACGGCTATAATTTTCACTGGCCAGGGATTCCGAGCAAGCTTTAAACAAGGTTACGAATAGATATTCGCTAAGAAGGGTTTTTAGGGTTGTCTTGCCTTTTCCAATGACCTGAGGTATTTTCTTGGAAGGCCATTGAATTGTAGTCAGGTCTCGCCGCCATTGTTCATCCAAGGGCAGCAATCTATGAATTTTAGGGCCATACACCGCATCTGGTATCGCATGGTTGTGAAAAATATAAAATTCGCTCAGAGTGCCTTTCGAATGACTTTCTTCTATATTTATCAAGATGGAACCAATTAGTGAGGTAACCACATCTATGGAATTCGGTAACGGAAAATTCTTGGTAACATTCAAGCCCACATCCGTCAAAAGCAATGGAATTCTTGCGCCTACTGTCCACACCTCTTTTTTGCCCGGAAGGTCCAAAACCGATCGGGACACAAACTCGGTAAGGGAATCATTGAATTGCCCCACAAATCCTTGGTCCGAACCAAACACTATGGCACAAATTGAGTTTTTACCATTGTCTCTCTGGTTTTCCATTTCAAGAATGGTACCGATTTTTTTGTCCTCAAAATAAGCGACTAGACCAAGGGCAATTGAATTATAATAGTCGTCCAAAGAGCTAACCGCTGCTTCATATTGTCCAATGTTCGCTGCTGCCATGGCCTTCATGGTTCGCACAATTGACTTTAGCTCCCCGGCTCCAACAATCTTCCTGCTTAAGCTTTCTAAGGTTTGCATTAGGTCTTGTCGGTTAGTTGTTCAGGTTTCACTTGAAAAGCAATGAGTACTTCTTTTGCCCTTTTCAGTATCGTTTCTCGATCAGCAGAATCCAATACTTCCGTTGAGTTGAGACGTTTGACCATATCGGCAGGAAGCTCTTCAACCATTTTTAGTAACTCCGCCTCTGTAAGCTGCATTTTTTCTAGCGGTACTGCATCGAAAAGGCCATCCATTAGCGCCAACAGCACTATAATTTGTTCTGGGGCGGACATCGGCTGGAGTTCCTTTTGTTTCAGGCAGGCCCTAATCCGTTGGCCATGTTCAATAATCTTTCTTGTATTTTCATCTAAATGCGAACCAAAACGGGCAAAGGTCTCCAATTCCTCAAATTGGGAATAGGCGAGCTTTAGATTTCCGGTTATGGAATGATATGCGGGCAACTGTGCTTTCCCCCCTACCCTAGAAACAGATTTTCCGACATCAACAGCCGGTAGAATTCCCAATTCAAATAATTTGGGAGAGAGATAGATCTGTCCGTCGGTAATGGAGATTAAATTGGTAGGGATGTATGCTGATATATTTTGTGCCTCGGTCTCAACAATAGGCAAAGCAGTCAGTGATCCTCCTCCAAGTGCATTATTTAGATGCGTGGAACGTTCCAATAACCTGGAATGGATGTAAAAAATATCCCCTGGAAATGCTTCCCTTCCCGGAGGTCTTCTTAAAAGTAATGAAAGTTCACGATAAGCCCGTGCATGGTTTGTCAAATCATCGTACACGATAAGTACATCGCGTCCTTGTTGCATAAAATATTCCGCAATACTTGTGGCTGCATAGGGTGCTATGTACTGTAATCCGGGGGAATTATTTCCTTCGGTAACCATAACCGTGGTATATTCCATGGCTCCCTTTTCTTTAAGACTGGCAATTACTTTGGCCACCGAAGAAGCGCGTTGCCCGATGGCACAATAGATGCAGAGTACGTTTTTATCTTTTTGGTTGATGATGGTATCTAGGGCAATGGCCGTTTTACCTGTTTGGCGATCTCCTAAAATCAGCTCCCGCTGCCCTCGGCCAATGGGGATGAGCGCATCGATCACTTTTAGGCCCGTTTGCAAGGGAACGGTAACCGCGGCGCGATCCATAATCGCGGTGGCAGTACGTTCAATAGGTAAGCGTTGATCAGTAGCTACGGCATTTTTTCCATCCATGGGCTCACCCAATGGATTTATAACCCGCCCAATCAATGCATTTCCCACAGGAATATCCATTACGCGACCTGTGCCTTCCACTTCATCGCCAACATTTAATAAGGAATCTTCTCCAAGTAATACCGCGCCTATTTCATATTCGTCAATGTTAAAGGCAATACCGTACAAATCTCCGGGAAACTTCAATAACTCTTCAAAGCCTACACTAGGCAGGCCAGAAACCTTGACCACTCCGGCAGAAACACTACTAACGATTCCCACTTCTCGAGGAGAAAGGGAAAAGTGGTGGTTTTCTCGCCCTTTAACCAATTGGTCGAATGTACGCTCAATGATATCCTTTTCTTTTTTTAGGGCCATATCATATTTTTTCTAACGCGGTTTTAATATTTTCCTGTGTGCTGTCAGTCATGCTTTTCTCAAGAGAATTGATATATTCCGAGATACTCCACGACAGTTTATAGCCATTAGCCGCTAGTTCGATACCGCTGATAAGTTCTGGTTCTATTTTAAATTGAAATTGACTTTCCTTGGCCAATACGGCATTTACCGATTGCTGGATTTCATTTTGCTGTGTAGTGGATAACTTGAAGGCGCTTTGCACCAAAATGGGATTTTTGCCTGACGTTAAGGTTGAAATGAATTTTTCCTTTTCATCTTCTTTAAGTGCATCGATCTTTTTGATAAAAGTATTAACGGTTTGCTCTTCCAAACTAACGGAAGAAAGTTCGCCAAGTGTTTTTCTGGCAACGGCGACCACTTCTTGCTCAATCTTTTGGGCTATCTCACGATTCCTATTTTCTTGGCTGTCCTGTACGTTTTTTTCCAATTTAGCTTTTAAGGTATTGGCTTCATTCCTTGCTTGTTCCTTAAGTTTCTGACCTTCCACATTACTTTCCAAAATTGCCTTTTGCATAAGTTCCTTCTTTTGCCTATCAAAGGTTTCATTCTTTTTATTGAATTCGTCGCGTTCTTTTTCAGCTTCGGCTTTTTTTGCTTCGGCATCCTTGAGTTGGGCAACAATTTTGTTCTCCCGTTCGTCTATGGCCTTCAGAATGGGCTTATATAGATAGCGCTTAAGCAACCACATCAAAACAAGGAAGTTGATAATCTGTGCAATTAACGTGAACCAATTGATTTTCATTATATCTATTATTTAGCGATGAAATAGTTCCAGAACGGGTTGGCGAAAATGAAGATCATCGAAATCACGAAACAATATATTGCAAGTGATTCCAACATTGCCAATCCGACGAACAGCGTACGGGTAATGGTCTGCCCGGCATCGGGCTGTTGCGCCATTGAACTCAAGGCGGTCGAAATAGATTTTCCCTGGCCCAAGGCAGGTATCATACAACCGATACCTGTGGTTACACCTGCGGTAATGATGGAGACCATCGCAATTAAAGTTGAATTGTCCATAATGATTTACATTTATTGTTTTAGTTTTTCTTGTTTTACACGTTTTGACTCGGATTCTTGGGTTGCGGCGGCGATATACACCGTCGCCAAAATGCTAAAAATATAAGCTTGAATGATGCCTGTAATTAGGCCAAGTACGGTCATCAGTACAGGAAACAGCAATGGGGCAATACTTAGTAATATAGTCACGATCAACCCGCCGCTCATAATATTGCCAAACAACCTCACGGCCAATGCAAGTGTGCGAGAAAGCTCGCTGATAATATTAAATGGTAGCATGATAAAAGTAGGCTGAACATATGTTTTTAGATACCCCATGATGCCGCTTTCGGCAATCCCAAATAAGGGAACGGCCAGAAATACGCTTATGGCTAATGCCGCCGTGGTAGATAAAGAACTGGTTGGGGGTACATACCCTGGGAAAATGATACACAGATTAGCGAATGCTATGAATACAAACATGGTTCCTATAAAACCTATAAATTTTTCAGGTTTATCTAGGCCTATTTCCTTTAACTGCTTGTTCATGCCCGTAACTAGCATTTCAAGTACGCATTGCCAGCGTGAAATCTGAATGTCGGTTTTGAGCCGCCGTGTAATCAATAACGAGACAATTACCAGAATACCCATCAATACCCAAGTAGTAATAAGGGTTAGATTGATGGTTATAAAGCCATGTTCCCAAAAAATAGTTTCATCAGGACTAAGTTCCATATCAGCTTCCCTTTTTTAGTTCTACTTCTTTTTCATCCTTTGTTTTTGTATAACTTAGCACCATAAAACGGGCAATTACAAACCCTAGAAGACAAACAAGCATGTTGATCCAGTCGCCCATAGCGACGTAGTAAAAACCCAACATAGTGATGCCCACCCTCAGAACCAGACTTCCCAAAAACCATAGGGTTGGTTTATTAGAGGTCAACGCTTTTTTCACGGTAAGCCAAAGTCCCCCAAAAAATAGGGTTCCTAACGCCAAACCCACTATGAACACTAAAGCTCTAACTACAAAATCATTCATTTTTTTCTTCTTTATCTTGATGCATCATTTTATTTTCTTTAGCTACCCATTGCCATGCAATCAAACAACCAATGAATAAGCCTGCGACCAAAAAGGTCAAGGTCCAAGAAATGGTTTCGGGATAATTCTTATCCAACCACAAACCCAAGGCCGTTCCAAGAACCGTTGGTACTGCAACCGACCAACCTACCATCCCGAAAGTCCCCAAACCTGCCCAAACACTCCGTTTGTTTTCATGTAGGGCCTTAAGTTTCTGTTTTTCCTTTTCGCCTATCTCCTCCCTGAATTTATCCTCATTTTTTGTCCCCATGACTTCCCTCTTATTCCTGACGTAATTTTTTTATGCTCTGGATAAATTCACTTTCAAGTTTTGCTACCGCTGTACGCGCGATCCGTTCACTTTCATTAAGGTTTATAAATTCCCTCTCGATGGTTTCCCGAAGTTTTCCGAGATCCGCACCACCGATGGCGTTACGAACGGAAACCTGTATTTCGTTTTCTGTCTTTATCAGTACGCCCTCATCAACGGCTACATAGTGTACTGCTCCCGATGCGGTTTCATAGGTCAAGATTCCCGGAACAAGGGCAGCAACGCAATCGAGCCGTTGTGGCAAAAACCCGTAAGATCCGCTGTTGGTATCGACCACAACCCGGTTTACACTAGTAGTGTTCATAAAAACCTTATGTGGGAGTAGAATTTTTAAATTCATAGGTATCTATGTTACTGGGTTAATCTCTACTTGTTTCGCATCCGTAGTTTTTGGATTTTCCCTACTTATTTCGTTCTTTCCCTTTTCAATGGCTTCTTCTATATTGCCTACCATATAAAAGGCACTTTCGGGCAGATTCTTGAATTCATCGGAAAGTATGCGTTCACAACCTGTAAGGGCATCTTCCAATCGTACCCCCTTTCCTTTCATACCACTGAACTGTTCCGTTGTAAAAAAAGGTTGGGTAAAAAAGCGTTCCAATCGTCGAGCCCTGTTCACGATGTTGCGGTCGGTAACCGATAATTGCTCCAAACCGAGCATGGCAATGATATCCTTCAGTTCTTCGTATTGCGCCAGTGTTTCCCGTATGTGGTTCAAAATAAGGTAATGCCTTTCGCCAATGATTCCCGGAGTGGCCATTTTTGAACTCGACTGTAAAATGTCAATTGCCGGATAAAGTCCTTCACTTGCCCTTTTCCGTGATAGGACTATGGATGCGGAAAGATGGGAAAACGTATGTACTGCAGAGGGGTCGGTCAAATCATCAGCAGGCACATATACGGCCTGAATGGAAGTGATGGCCCCTGTGTCGGTATTCGCGATTCGTTCCTCCAGTTTGGAGAGTTCGGTACCCAAGGTCGGTTGATAGCCCAACCTTGATGGCATTTGCCCCATTAAGCCCGATACCTCCATCCCTGCTTGGATAAACCTAAAAACATTGTCTATTAGTAAGAGGACATCCCTATGCTCCTCATCACGAAAATATTCGGCCATGGTCAATGCCGCATGGCCCACACGAAAACGTGCTCCCGGGGGCTCGTTCATCTGGCCGAACATCATGACCATATTTTTTAGCACATCGGCCTTTTTCATATCATGGTACAGCTCATGTCCTTCACGACACCGCTCCCCAATACCACAGAACATACTTACGCCTTGGTGGTACCCTACCATATTATGTATCATCTCGGTCAGCAATACCGTTTTACCAACGCCAGCGCCGCCAAATAGACCGGCATTGCCACCATGTTCCAAGGGGACCAGTACATCGATAGCCTTGATGCCCGTCTCAAAAATCTCGGATTTTGTAGATCGTTTTCCTAAAGGTGGGGGCAATTGATGCACCTTGTGCCAATTCATTTTTGGTAAAGACGGACCATGATCTATGGTGTTCCCAAAGACATCGAACATACGGCCCATTATTTCTGGCCCGACGGGTACAGAAAGTTGTTGCCCTAAGGTTTCGGCAACCATGCCCCGCGCGAGCCCTTGGGTAGGTGTCAACGCGATGCCACGCACGCGATGATTATCAAGCTGTGCCAGTACTTCGATTACTATCTCTTTTTTTTCACCTGTATGGATTACGGTGTTAATGGAAGGCACATTGTTTTCAAACCATATGTCGACCACACTGCCACGGATCGAAATCACCTTTCCAAACAATAAGGACTCTTTTTGCTTTTCTGAGACAACCACCATGGATTTACCTGTTTTTTTCTTCATGGTAAAATTAGAGGTATCATAAAAGATTAAGAATGATATATATCATTCTTAATCATCATTGGTCATAGGATATTTGTAGGCATTCAATTAATTGAATGTTATCCATAAAAAATCTGTCATGAAAAATTACATTAAGCACTTTAACGAAATAGATATACACGATGTTCCTGAAGTGGGCGGTAAAAATGCTTCATTAGGGGAAATGTTCCAAAAATTGACCTCTAAGGGTGTCCAGATTCCCGATGGATTTGCCACGACCTCTGAAGCCTATTGGCTTTTTTTGGAAGAGGCAAAAGTCAAGGATATAATCTTTAAAGAACTTGAAAAACTAGACAAAAAGAATTTTTCCAATTTACGGGAAATTGGGACGTCTATAAGGGATACTATCGCAAAAGCGGAATTCCCCCCGGCCATTAAAATTTCGGTGGAAAAAGGATATGATACTTTAGTAAAAAAGTACGGAAAGGAAATTTCCTTGGCAGTCCGAAGTAGTGCCACCGCTGAAGACCTTCCAAACGCCAGTTTTGCAGGGCAACAAGAGACCTATCTGAATGTAAAGGGAATTGATG
>Ga0316189_10007915_pt1 | contig 10014 bp, 6 predicted proteins | sample LowCovwburrow_MG_FD_204930 | JGI IMG/M metagenome (GOLD analysis project Ga0316189, IMG submission 204930) | Coastal sediment microbial communities from Maine, United States - Lowes Cove worm burrow | ecosystem: Environmental > Aquatic > Marine > Coastal > Sediment | place: USA: Maine... | reverse complement strand
GCGAGGTAGCAGAACAGAGCGGTATTATAGTCACCGCAGTTAAAGCATGTAAGTCCGCATTGGATATAGCGGATTCAAACAATTTCTCACCCGCATTAAAATCCCTGGCACTATACAAACTTGGGCGTCTCAAACGCCAACAGGGGGAATTCACAGAAGCCGAGAAACTTCTTACACAATCTCTTGTGATTGAAGAGCAGCAGGATAATGCCAGCAACCTGGGAATTGGCCGAAGACTACTTGAACTGTCACTTTGTATGGCTGGCCAAAATCGGTGGGATGAAGGTGCCAGTATTCTGCAACGTCTATTGCCTGTTACTGACCAGTTTTCTGAGAAGGAGCGCCTGACTACTAGGAATACACTTATGCACTATGCGGGGAAACTAAAGCAAACTAATCAACTGGAGTTGGCTACGGAATTTGAGACGAATGCCATAAAGATAAAAAATTAATAATTAAGAGATAGGATTACCTTGGCCCTTTAAATGTTAACTGTATGCTATGAGTCAATAGCAGTAGTTTGCAATAGACAATATTGGTGCTTCCTGAGCGTCCGCATCAGAAAGTAGTCACTCGCATCTCAATTCACTTCCGAGCTGAGTCGACCTGACTCGCTGTCCCTGCAATCGTAGGGCTTGCCATGGGTGCTGCTCAGTTTATGTCTTCGACCCGCCGACTAATAGTCCGTGGGTCCAGCGCGAAAAATCACGCAAGTGGATGATTCTGAAGGGAATAAATGGTGGGCCTGGAAGGACTCGAACCTTCGACCTGCCGATTATGAGTCGGATGCTCTAACCAGCTGAGCTACAGGCCCATTTACATGGGTGTTATCTAAATTGTTTTGTGGACTATTGCAGTCCTGTTCGGCTGTTGTCTCAAATGCTCTAACCTTGTGCTATCGCACCTCGCTACAGGCCCTTTAACAATTGGTGCAAAAAAATACGCACCCTGTAACGGAGTGCGTATTCTATATACCTTTAACTGGGATGTCAGCAGTAATTTCTTACTGAATCTGAAGGTTATTCTTCACCATCGCCCAGGAAGCTGCGCAGGTTTTCTGCACGGCTTGGGTGGCGCAGTTTGCGTAATGCTTTCGCTTCGATCTGGCGAATACGTTCACGGGTCACGTCAAACTGTTTGCCTACTTCTTCGAGTGTGTGGTCGGTATTCATATCGATACCAAAACGCATACACAATACTTTGGCTTCGCGTGCAGTCAATGTGGTGAGGATGTCGCGAGTTGATTCACGTAGCGATTCGCCGGTTGCTGAATCCATTGGTGCCATGATATTAATGTCTTCGATAAAGTCGCCAAGGTGTGAGTCTTCATCATCGCCAATCGGTGTTTCCATGGAGATTGGCTCTTTGGCAATCTTAAGTACTTTGCGCACCTTATCTTCTGGCATTTCCATTTTTTCAGCGAGTTCTTCAGGTGTTGGTTCGCGGCCCATCTCCTGTAGCATCTGGCGGAAGATACGATTGAGTTTATTGATGGTTTCAATCATGTGTACCGGTATACGGATAGTGCGCGCCTGGTCTGCGATCGAGCGTGTGATCGCCTGACGGATCCACCATGTTGCATAAGTTGAGAATTTGTAACCGCGGCGGTATTCGAATTTATCTACCGCTTTCATCAGGCCGATGTTGCCTTCCTGGATAAGATCGAGGAACTGCAGGCCACGGTTGGTGTATTTTTTCGCGATAGAGATAACTAGGCGTAAGTTCGCCTCGACCATCTCTTTTTTGGCGCGGCGAGCTTTGGCTTCACCGATCGACATCTTACGATTGATCTCTTTGATGTCGGAAACGGTCAGGCCGAATTCTTTTTCGATGACGGCCAGTTTTTGCTGGGTGATCTTAATATCTGGTGCGAGTTCTTTTAATTTTTCTGAATACTCGTGGCCTTTACAATATTTGTCGATCCACTTGGTGTTTACTTCGTTCTGTGGAAACGTGGTGATCATGATCTTGCGCGGCATGTGTGCTTTATTTACCGCAAGACTGAGGATGTGTCTTTCCAGCTGGCGAACACGATTAATAATAACGTGCAGTTCGCGTGTTAAGCGATTGACCAGTGCTGGTGTGTATTTGAATTCAAGAAAAGCGGCGGACATCGCTGTGCGCGCTTTTGTGATTTCTTCTTTAGTGCTGTCTTTTTTCTCGATAATATTGATGCAGCGGGTATGTGCGCGTTTTATCTTGGCGAATACCTTTTTAACTTTCTCGATGTCCGGGCCGGTGTCTACAACTTCTTCTTTTTGAGAAGGTTTGCCGGCGGCAGCCAGTTCCGCTTCTTTAGCCGCACGTACCAGAGCCTTTGCAGCAAGGCGGTCTAGTTCTTCATCGCTCTTGTGAAAATCAAGGATAAGTTCATTGAGGCGCATCTCGCCATCACAAACTTTTTCCCATGCCTTGATAGTGTTGTGAACTGTTGCTGGGTTTGTTGCCAGGGCATGCAGCACCTGCTTTAGTCCTTCCTCGATGCGTTTGGCAATCTCGATCTCGCCTTCGCGGGTCAGCAGCTCGACGCTGCCCATCTCACGCATATACATACGGACAGGGTCGGTTGTACGGCCAAGCTCGGTTTCGATAGAGGCTAATGCGGCAACGGCTTCTTCAGTTGTCTCGTCATCGGCTTCGCTAACAGAGGCATCGGTCAGTACGCGTGATTCGGCGTCAGGCGCTGTTTCCATTACGCGGATGCCCATATCTGTAATGGTATTGATGATGTCTTCGATCTGTGAAGGGTCAACAATGCCCTCAGGGATATGATCATTTACTTCAGAGTAAGTGAGGTAGCCCTGTTCTTTGCCCTTGGCGATGAGCGTTTTAAGACGTGATTGCTTGTCTTGTTCTTGCAGAGGAGTTGCCATAAAATTACCTAATTAAATTACCTGTGTTGCACTCTTGGAGCATAAAGAAACCAGAGTTCAATAAGTGCGAACCGAATCGACCATTTTAACAGTATATGGGGATTATTTCTATGTTTTCAATGCCTAAATAGGGCGCGAAGCGTAACGGAGTTGGCATGATTTTCTCCCGATAGCAAGGGAAATCAGCGATTTAAGGGAATGTTTTTAAATTTTTGTGGAATTATTAAAAGAGAGAAAAATGGTATCACTTGAAACGCCTGTATGTGAATTTGATGAGCCTGTTGTGGATTTTTCATTACCCGGCATCGACGGTAAAGTCTGGACACCAGAAGCCGCGCGGGGTGAAAAGGGGTTGTTGGTGATGTTTATCTGTAATCATTGTCCTTATGTGAAGTCAATTCGTGATCGCCTGGTGCGTGATACCAGAGAGTTGATGGAATATGGTGTTAATAGCGTTGCTATCATGTCGAATGATGCGGCTGAATACGAAGAGGATTCTTTTGAAAATATGCAAAAGATTGCGAATGAATACGGCTTTGGGTTTCCTTACCTGCTAGATGAAACTCAGCAGGTGGCGAAAGCTTATGGCGCTGTTTGCACGCCTGATTTTTTTGGCTACAACAAATCGTTGCGACTACAGTATCGCGGACGGCTGGATGCTAGTCGAAAAGAAGCGGCGGCTACAGATGTGAAGCGTGACCTGTTTGATGCGATGAAGCAGGTTGCGCAAACCGGGCGTGGTCCCGAGCAGCAGATACCGAGTATGGGTTGTTCTATTAAATGGAAAGCTGGCTGAGGGCCTTGCTTGGAAGATTGCTACGCGGAAGGTTATTCTTGGGGCAGTTTGTAACCGAAGACTTCTTTCAGCAAGTCTGAATAACCATCGTAGGTTTCACTGTTGGCAGGTACAAAATTATCCAGTTTAAGTGCGGCTAACATCTTCTTGCCGTTTTCTGTGGTGTTGGCATTAACCAGTGACTGGCGTATTTTTGCTGCAACATCTGCTGGTACGGTGGGTGAGGCGGATAGTCCCATGTGCGGTACCGGCTCGGTGGTCATCACTATATTTAAGTTATCATAAGTTGATGCCAGGCGAGTTGGAATGATGGCAGCATCAACTTCTCCCGATATGATCTTTTTTACAGCGACTGTGGTATTGGTTTCCCAGACAAAAATAGGAATGCGCATCGGGTTGGTAAAAAGTTCTTCCAGCCGTAAAGAGCCCAGGCTTGGCGAGGGCATGGTTGCTGTCTTTAAGCCGATGAGTTCTTCTGCATCCATGATGAAGTTGTCTTCACGGGTAACGATGGAAAAGCTGACTGTGTCAGGCAGTTTGGCTAAAACAGTATAGTCCAGTGCTTTTATTCGGTAGTCGGTGAAATGAGCGGCATCCAGTACCAGGTCAAAACCTTTCTTTCCCCTGCGCATCTTGGTCCAGTAAAAAAGGAAGTTACGCTGTGTCGTGATGGTTATGGTGTGACCGGTTTCTTTTGATAGATAGTCTGCAAGTGGCTGGTATCTTTTCTTAAGCTCTTTCTGTGGCAGAATTGGCTGGATGGCCAATGTATATTCCGCTGCCTGGCTTTCGCTGCTATAGCCTAGTGCTGTAGATAGAAAAATAAATAAAAATAATACTGAAGATAAAGTGTTAACCCGCGCTGCCATGAAGCTATTCTCGTTTGTTGTGTTTAGTCTTAGTGAATATAGTTTATTTATTGCGTAATTATTTGATATCTCTAGAAATGAATGCTTTGTTTTCGTTAAGTAGTGAGTTTTAAAGAGGTTTTTCTGGCAATGCAAAATATAGCGTCAGTTAAATACCGAACGTTGTAATGGTTGATATTGGTTCTAAATAATTGAATTAGTGAAGAATTGTTACTATCTCTTTGTGTAACTTGCTCATTGCGCTGAATTAAGGGAAAATACGCGCCTTTCAATGGTCATGGGCATGGCGATTTACAAGCTGTTTGGGGTGTCTTAGTCGTTGATTTCAATAGAATTTCTGTCACTTCGCAGGTGTTGTTTTGGACCTGCTGTGGTGGCTTTTTCAGTTACAAAAACTTAATCGGAGAGCAATATGCCTTCACGTAAAGACCTCGCAAACGCCGTTCGTGCCCTGAGTATGGACGCTGTACAAAAAGCTAATTCTGGCCACCCGGGTGCACCAATGGGCATGGCGGATATCGCTGAAGTATTGTGGAATGACAATATGAATCACAATCCAGCTAACCCTAACTGGAGTAACCGCGACCGTTTTATTCTGTCAAACGGCCACGGCTCTATGCTGATTTACTCACTGTTACACCTGACGGGTTATGATCTGTCGATTGACGATCTGAAAAACTTCCGTCAGCTGCATTCTAAAACGCCGGGTCACCCTGAGTATGGTTATGCGCCAGGTGTTGAAACGACGACTGGTCCTTTAGGTCAGGGTATTACCAATGGTGTTGGTATGGCGATTGCTGAAAAAGCACTGGCAGGCCAGTTCAACCAGAAAGGTCACGACATCGTTGATCACAACACTTATGTGTTCCTTGGTGACGGTTGTATGATGGAAGGTATCTCTCACGAAGCATGTTCACTGGCTGGTACTTTAGGCCTGGGCAAGCTGATCGCATTCTGGGATGACAATGGCATCTCTATCGACGGCCACGTAGATGGCTGGTTCACTGACGACACACCTAAGCGTTTTGAGGCTTACGGCTGGCACGTGCTTGCTGATGTAGACGGACATGATCCGGAAGCGATTGCAGCTGCGGTTGAAATGGCGAAAGCGATGACTGATAAACCAACCATGATCTGTTGCAAGACAACCATCGGTTTTGGTTCACCAAACAAAGCGGGCAGCCATGCTTGTCACGGCGCACCTTTAGGTGAAGAAGAGATTAACCTGACCAAAGCAGCTTTAGGCTGGGATCACGCGGCATTCGATGTGCCTGCAGATATTTATGGTGGTTGGGATGCTAAAGATAAAGGTTCTAAAGCTGAAGCGGCATGGAATGAAAAATTCGCTGCATACAAAGCTGAGTTCCCTGAGCTGGCTGCAGAATACGAACGCCGTATGGCGGGTGACCTGCCTGCAGACTGGGCAGAAACATCCGGTGCTTACATTGCTGGTGTTAATGCTGATGCAAAAAGTCCTGCAACACGCCAGGCTTCATTAGCGGCTATCGAAGCGTACTCACCGATGCTTCCTGAGATGTTCGGTGGTTCTGCTGACCTGGGTTGTTCTAACCTGACTGAATGGTCTGGTTACAAACCGATGGATGCCAATGAAGTATCTAACTATGTACGTTACGGCGTACGTGAGTTTGCTATGTCTGCCATCATGAATGGTATCTCACTGCACGGCGGTCTGATCCCCTTTGGCGCAACATTCCTGATGTTCTCTGAATATGCACGCAACGCGCTACGCATGGCAGCACTGATGAAGATACGCAGCCTGTTCGTTTATACACATGACTCAATCGGTCTGGGTGAAGACGGTCCTACCCACCAGCCAGTCGAACAGATTCCTACCTTGCGTATGATTCCTAATATGTATGTATGGCGTCCATGCGATGCGGTTGAGTCAGCTGTTTCCTGGCAGCAAGGTATCGAGCGTAAAGATGGTCCTTCATGTTTGATCTTCTCGCGTCAGGGTCTGCCACATCAGGAACGTACTGATGCACAGATTGCTGATATCGCTAAAGGCGGTTACATCCTGAAAGATTGTGACGGTACGCCGGATGCAGTCATCATCGCTACCGGTTCTGAAGTAGCGCTGGCTGTTGGTGCAGCTGAAGCGATGTCTGGTAAGAATATCCGTGTTGTTTCAATGCCGTCTGTTAATGCTTTCGAAGCACAGGATGACGCTTACCGTGCTGGTGTTCTGGGTGCTAATACTATCCCGACTGTTGCAGTCGAAGCAGCTGTGACTGACGCATGGTACAAGTATGCTGATGTAGTTGTTGGTATCGACCACTTCGGTGAGTCTGCGCCTGCTGACCAGCTGTTTAAAGAGTTTGGCTTCACCGTAGAAAACGTTGTGAATGCTGTTGAATCTGTATTGTAAATTCTTGGTAAGAATTTATATTAATTTTAAAAAAAATCTGGAGAAATAATTATGACTATTAAAGTCGGTATTAACGGTTTTGGCCGTATTGGACGTATGGCTTTTCGTGCGATTGCGAAAGACTTTCCTGAAATTGAAGTAGTTGGTATTAATGACCTGCTGGACGCTGACTACCTTGCATACATGCTTAAGTATGACTCAGTTCACGGTAACTTCGATGGCGATATCGCTGTTGACGGTAACAACCTGATCGTAAACGGTAAAACAATCCGTTTAACTGCAGAGCGTAACCCTGCTGACCTTAAATGGGGCGACATCGGTGCTGACCTGATTATCGAGTGTACTGGTTTCTTCTTAACAGAAGAAAGCTGTCAGGCACACATCGATGCAGGCGCTAAGAAAGTTGTTCAGTCTGCACCTTCTAAAGATGGCACGCCAATGTTCGTATACGGTGTTAACCACAACGAATATGCTGGTCAGGCAATCGTTTCTGCAGCATCTTGTACTACTAACTGTTTAGCACCTGTTGCTAAAGTTGTTAACGACAAGTGGGGCATCAAGCGTGGTTTGATGACTACTGTTCATGCTGCAACTGCTACACAGAAAACTGTTGACGGTCCTTCTATGAAAGACTGGCGCGGTGGTCGTGGTATTTTAGAAAATATCATCCCATCTTCAACTGGTGCTGCTAAAGCGGTAGGTGTTGTTCTTCCTGAGCTGAATGGCAAGCTGACTGGTATGGCTTTCCGTGTACCAACTTCAGATGTTTCTGTTGTTGACTTAACTGTTGAGCTGGACAAAGAAGCTTCATACGACGAAATATGTGCTGAATTAAAAGCAGCTGCAACTTCTGGTGACATGAGCAAAACTCTGGGTTACACAGACGAGAAAGTTGTTTCAACTGATTTCCGCGGTTGTAGTTTCTCTTCTATCTTCGATTCAGAAGCAGGTATTGCTCTAGACGGTACTTTCGTGAAATTAGTTGCATGGTATGACAACGAGTACGGTTACACATGTAATATGCTTCGCTTCGTAGAGCACGTGTCTAAGTAAGGGTCTTTTGTCCGGGGGCGGCGTTGCGGCCCGAATTTAAAATACTCACGTACTATTGTACGCTCCGTTTTTTAAATTCGAACCGCGCCTTGCCCGCGAACAAAATCTCCTCACTTATACAGTGAAGGTATTTAAACCCAGCCCGGTTGCTCAACTGGGCTGGTGTTTTTATAAAAAATTAGTATTGTTTGTTAAAAGTTAAAAAGCGGCGTTAATAAATTTTTAACAAACTGTACTTAGAATATTCATAATTAACATAAAGCAAAATTTTTGGAGTTTTAGTGATGGCTTTCATCAAACTGACTGATTTAGATCTGGCTGGTAAGCGCGTATTGATCCGTGCTGACCTTAACGTTCCTGTTAAAGATGGCAAGGTAACTTCTGATGCACGTATTACTGCATCTATGCCTACTGTAGAGCACTGCATGAAAGCGGGTGCATCTGTCATGGTTATGTCTCATCGTGGTCGTCCTGAAGAGGGTAAGGTAGATGATGAAAACTCTATGGCGCCTATTGCTGAAGTGATGACTGAGAAATTAGGTAAAGAGATTCGCCTGGTTAAAGATTATCTGGATAACACACCTGAAGTTGCTGCTGGTGAGTGTGTTTTATTAGAGAACGTTCGTTTTAATGCGGGCGAGAAAAAAGACGATGAAGCTTTATCTAAAAAGTATGCGGCTTTGTGTGATGTCTTCGTGATGGATGCATTTGGTACCGCGCATCGTGCACAGGCTTCAACACATGGTGCGGGTAAGTTTGCACCGCTGGCATGTGCTGGTATCCTGCTTTCTGGTGAGCTGGACAGTCTGGAAAAAGCCCTGGCTAATCCTGCACGGCCAATGGTAGCTATCGTCGGCGGTTCAAAAGTTTCAACCAAGCTGACCGTGTTAGAAGCTTTATCTGAAAAAGTTGACCAGCTGGTTGTTGGTGGCGGTATCGCGAATACTTTTCTCAAAGCGATGGGTAACAACGTAGGTAAGTCTTTATGTGAAGATGATCTGGTCGATACTGCGAAAGCACTGGTTGAGAAAATGCATGAGCGTGGCGCAAGTATTCCGATTGCGACTGATGTAGTTTGCGGTAAAGAGTTTGCCGAAGATGCAGAAGCAACCTTAAAAGCTGCCGGCGATGTAGAAGATGACGATATGATTTTTGATATTGGTCCTGACTCTGCAAATGAACTGGCTGAAATTATTAAAAACGCAGGCACTATCGTATGGAACGGCCCAGTTGGTGTATTTGAATTTGACCAGTTCGGTGAAGGTACAAAAACGGTATCTATGGCAATTGCTGACAGTGATGGTTTTAGTCTTGCTGGTGGCGGTGACACTATCGCGGCAATTCAAAAATATGATCTTTACGATAAAGTTTCCTACATCTCAACAGCAGGCGGTGCTTTCCTTGAGTATTTAGAGGGTAAAGTATTACCGGCTGTTGCCATGTTAGAAGAGTGTGCACTAAAACATAAGTTATAGCTGCATGGCCGACTGACGATGGTTCAGTTAGTAAATGAAAGATTTTATATAGAGGTTGAGAGACAAAGCATCAATGCGCAGAACTAAGATTGTCGCGACATTAGGACCGGGTTCAAGTTCATCTGAGGTAATCATGGAGATGATTCGGGCAGGTGTTGATGTGTTTCGTCTGAATTTTTCACATGGCTCACATGAAGAGCAGAAGCATCGCACGGATATGATTCGTGCTTGCAGTGAAAGCAGCGGACGTATAGTAGGTATTCTTGCTGATTTGCAGGGTCCAAAAATACGCACCCACAAATTTATGGACGGACGGGTTCAGTTAATTCGTGGTGAGACGTTTATACTGGATGCTGCTCTGGGTGAAAATGCAGGCACAGAAGAACGTGTTGGTCTTACCTATAAAGATCTGCCTAAAGATGTAAAAAGTGGTGACGTATTATTGCTTGATGATGGCCGCGTTGAGCTGCTTGTGTCTGCGGTTGTCGGTGACGAGATTCATTGCATCGTTGAATATACCTGTGAATTATCTAACAACAAGGGTATTAATTTAAAAGGT
>Ga0316189_10007914_pt1 | contig 10014 bp, 7 predicted proteins | sample LowCovwburrow_MG_FD_204930 | JGI IMG/M metagenome (GOLD analysis project Ga0316189, IMG submission 204930) | Coastal sediment microbial communities from Maine, United States - Lowes Cove worm burrow | ecosystem: Environmental > Aquatic > Marine > Coastal > Sediment | place: USA: Maine... | reverse complement strand
ACCCGTAAAAACACGTCTGCACGACCTTGCTGTGCAATCGCTGCCGCTGCGGCTTGATCACCCAAGCTGGTCTGCCACAGCGGCCATAGCCAATCTGGAATGTCACAGCGCGCTGCATCCGTCAGGTCCGGCACAGTGTCCAGTTGGCTGGACTCCGCGGCGGTCAACTGCGCAGGTGCATGACCATCGCCCGAAAAAAGAAAAGGAATGTCCCAGCCTTCTCGTCGTGCCAATCGCAGCATCAGGCTCCGCCCGGACCCATCACCCAACGACCGCTTCGTGCGCAGAACGTCAAACACGTGATCGCGGACGGCAGCACGGTCTTTTGACCCTGCAAAGCGGCTGGCGCGCGCCCAAGCAGTCAGCGCTTGCTCGGCCGCGGCCCCAGCCTTGATCTGATCCAGCACCGCAATCGCGGCAGCGACACGTGCGCCGGGGGTCATCGCTTAGCCAACCCGGTAATTCGGACTTTCGCGGGTAATCTGTACATCATGCACGTGACTTTCCTTTAGGCCCGCGCCGGTGATTTTAACAAAGTCGCAATTCTTGCGCATTTCTTCGATCGTCGCACAACCGGTGTATCCCATTGCCGCACGTAGTCCGCCCACCAACTGATGCACAACCGCGTGAGCGGACCCCTTATAAGGCACCTGCCCCTCAATGCCCTCCGGCACAAGTTTGTCGCTGGCCGCCTCTTTCTGGAAGTAACGGTCAGCTGATCCGCTGGCCATCGCACCAAGACTGCCCATCCCACGGTAGGATTTGAATGACCGGCCTTGATACAAGATCACTTCGCCGGGGCTTTCATCCGTTCCTGCGATCATCGAGCCAACCATGGCGCAAGACGCGCCAGCGGCAATCGCCTTGGCAAAATCGCCTGAGAACTTAATGCCGCCATCAGCAATCACAGGCACATCGCCAGCCCCAGCAGCGCAATCCATGATCGCGGTCAGCTGCGGAACACCCACGCCGGCAACCATGCGCGTCGTACAAATTGACCCCGGGCCAATACCGACCTTCACCGCATCCGCGCCCGCACCAATCAGCGCCTTTGCGGCCTCGCTGGTGGCGATATTACCGGCCACGATTTGCACCTCATTGGACAACACCTTGGCGCGCTCAACGGCCTTTGCTACGCCTTCGGAATGGCCATGGGCGGTATCAATGACAACCATGTCGACACCTGCATCCACAAGCGCCTGTGTACGTTCAAACCCAGCATCCCCCACACCAGAGGCCGCAGCTACGCGCAGACGACCCAAGCCGTCTTTACAGGCCATCGGGTTCAGCACAGCCTGTTCGCTGTCCTTCAGTGTAAGCAAGCCCGTCAATTTGCCTGCGCCATCAGTAATCAACAGCTTTTCGATCCGGCGGGACTGCATCAGCGAACGGGCCTCATCCAGATCGGCAGGCTCTTGCAGGATTGCCAGATTATTAGTGGTCATCATCACGCTGACAGGTGTCTTATCGTCTTGCGCAAAGCGCATGTCGCGGTTTGTGACGATGCCGACAACCTTGCCGCTGTCACCCACAACCGGAAAACCCGTGATCCTGTAGCGCTCCATCAATGCTTTCGCATCGGCCAGCGTTTGATCAGGGCGTAAGGTCACTGGGTTATAGACAGTGCCCGACACAAATCGTTTCACCCGGCGGATTTCTTTGGCCTGCTCTTCGATATTCAGGTTCTTGTGCACCACACCGATGCCGCCAGCCTGCGCCATCGCAATGGCCATCCGGCCCTCGGTGACTGTGTCCATCGCGCTTGATAACAGCGGGATATTCATCGCAATTGATTTCGTGACAAATGTCCGTGTGTCTGCTGTCGACGGCAGCACGCTGGATGCCCCCGGCACCAACAAAACATCATCAAAAGTGAGTGCCTCGCGAATCTCCATCAACCAGTCTCCTTGGGTGGTATCGTTGGCACGTCCCTATTGCATGGATATTTGCAGACCGAAAGAGCTAAGTGGCACGAAACCGGACTTGTGAGCGCCCAGCAAAGCGCCCAAAGTGTTCAGCATGGCTGATGAAACACTCCAAAGCGACACCAAGGCCCGCCGATTTTGGCGGATGGCGGTTCGGCTATTGATCATTGTGCTACTGGTTTACTTGGCCAAAGTCGGCATCGACTTACTGATGGCCAAGATCAAATTGTTCGAAACCGATGCCGCCGCTCGTGCCATGACCGGACTGATCATAACCGTAATGATTGCCTATGCCATCTTGCTGGCGATCCCGTTTGTGCCTGGCGTCGAGATTGGCATAGCGATCCTTATGATCGAAGGGGCGTCTGCCGCTCCAATGGTTTATCTGGCCACCGTCGCAGGGCTAACCTTGGCATTCTCTATTGGCCAGTTTGCTCCACTGGACCGGCTGATCCTTTTGTGCAACGACCTGCACCTTTCACGGGCCGCAGCGTTACTGAAACGGATCAAACAAACCCCGCGCGAGGACCGTGTGAACGCGATGCACGAAAGGCTGCCGACTTGGCTCGCTCGTATTCTTTGTGACTACGGCTATGTTACATTGGGACTGCTTATCAACATGCCTGGGAATATAGCGCTTGGTGGTGGCGGCGGGATCATGATGGCGGGCGGACTGAGCCGCCTATTCCAATCCCGGTTTGTTATCCTCACGGTCGTCTTGGCAACCCTCCCCGTGCCGCTGTCGGTCTGGCTGCTGGGGGCGGATGTCCTGCAATAACATGCCGCTGCTCATAGTTATTATGACGGATACGGCCCTTCTCTTTGGGGCGGCAAACGCTACATTCGCGGTAAGTTAAAACAGGCGCACATCATGTCCAAAGATCCACTCGTTATTTTCACCCCATCTGGCAAGCGGGGCAACTTTCCCGTAGGCACTCCTGTCCTGACGGCAGCGCGACAGCTTGGCGTGGATCTTGATAGTGTCTGTGGCGGTCGGGGCATTTGTTCGAAATGTCAGATCACGCCATCCTATGGTGAATTTTCCAAACATGGCGTGACGGTGGCCGATACAGCGCTGTCAGAATGGAACAGCGTCGAAGAGCGCTATGATGACAAGCGCGGTCTGAAAAAAGGGCGCCGTCTGGGCTGTCAGGCGACCATCCAAAGCGATATCGTCATTGACGTGCCCGCGGAAAGCCAAGTGCACAAACAGGTCGTGCGCAAACGGGCCGAGGCACGCGATATCACCATGAACCCATCGACAAAACTCTACTACGTCGAAGTCGCTGAACCCGATATGCATGATCCTTCAGGCGATCTGGAACGGCTGGTGGCCTCCCTGCGAAAAGACTGGGATTTACCGGATCTTGAGGCCGATCTAACCGTTCTCAAAACAATGCAAAAAGCCTTGCGCAAAGGCGAATGGAAAGTCACCGTCGCCGTCCACCTTGGTGACGCCGTGTTCAGTCCGCGCATCATTCACATCTGGCCTGGCTTTTACGAAGGTACGCTTTACGGACTGGCGGTTGATTTGGGATCGACCACAATTGCAGCCCACCTCTGTGATCTGCAATCAGGCGAGGTCATTGCCTCTTCAGGCATCATGAACCCGCAAATCCGCTTTGGCGAAGATCTGATGAGCCGGGTCAGCTATGGCATGATGAACCCCACCGGTTCAGATGAAATGACGCTGGCTGTGCGCGAAGGCATGAATGCATTGTTTGTACAGATCGCATCCGAAGCCCAGATCGACCGCGGTCTGATCGTTGACGCGGTCTTTGTCTGCAACCCAGTGATGCACCACCTCTTCCTCGGCATCGACGCTTACGAATTGGGGCAAGCACCGTTTGCGCTGGCGACCTCCGAATCCATCTCTCTGCGCGCGACCGAGTTGGACCTCAACCTGCACCCTGCGTCCCGCGTCTACTTGTTGCCCTGCATCGCAGGGCACGTCGGTGCAGATGCGGCGGCGGTCGCTCTGTCGGAGGCGCCGGATAAATCCGAAGACCTCGTCCTGATCGTTGACGTGGGTACCAACGCCGAAATCCTACTGGGCAACAAGGAAAAGGTGCTGGCGTGTTCGTCCCCCACCGGCCCTGCCTTTGAAGGTGCGCAAATCTCCTCCGGCCAACGCGCCGCACCAGGCGCGATCGAGCATGTCGAAATCAACCCCGACACCAAGCTGCCCCGCTTCCAAGTCATCGGATCGGACATCTGGTCCGACGAAGAAGGCTTTGATGCAGCAATCGCGCAAACCGGCATTACCGGGATATGCGGGTCTGGCATTATCGAAGTCATTGCCGAGATGCGTTTGGCGGGGATTGTCGATGGCCCGGGCCTGATCGGATCGGCCGAACAGACGGGATCACCTAACTGCTTTCAGGACGGGCGGACCAATTCTTACCTGCTCTATGACGGCACCAAAAACGATGGACCACTTATCACGGTGACAAACACCGATATCCGGCAAATCCAGATGGCCAAGGCAGCGCTCTACTCGGGTGCGCGTCTGCTAATGGACAAGTTCGGTGTGGACAAGGTGGACAGGGTTGTTCTGGCAGGCGCATTTGGCGCGCACATCAGTCCTAAACACGCAATGGTACTGGGTATGATCCCGGACGCGCCGCTGGACAAGGTCACAAGTGCGGGCAACGCGGCAGGGACAGGTGCGCGGATCGCACTGCTCAACACTGATGCACGGCGGGAGATCGAACAAACGGTTCATAACATCCACAAGATCGAAACCGCGATCGAGCCGCGGTTCCAAGAGCATTTCGTGAATGCCTCGAACATCCCCAACGCTGTGGAGCCATTCCCGATCCTGAACAGCATCGTGACAATCCCGCAGATCAATCACAACCAAGGCGGTGGTGGTGATGGCGGACGCCGACGCAGACGCCCGCGCTGATTGCGGCTTGACGCCAACGGGCCGCGCAATTACGGCTTAGACATCGGCGCGGGTATGGTGAAAAGGTATCACGAAAGCTTCCCAAGCTTCAGTTACGGGTTCGATTCCCGTTACCCGCTCCATATAACCTCACAGGTCTTTGTTTATAAGTCATATTTCAGAAGAAGCCTCGCATCACACGCCCAAAAGCCCAGCCAAACAGAAACGCTTGCTTTTGCAGCCTGTCTCAGCGCCTCTATATCAGATAAGATACTGATTTTGAACTATTTATATTCTGCATTTTTTCTAGGTGCCGTCAAAGGGGCCTGATGAACTGCCGTTGCTGAACGAAACTCTTCACTCAGACGCCACAAAATTGTAGATAATTTGACCGAAATTTTATTTCGCGGAATGCGCATTAATTGACATAAAATGTAGAGGTTTTCACGGTGCGTGCGATCACTTTCTTGGAAAACTGTGGTCTTAACCATTATACAGCGCCCGCGACCAAAAAACCGGCTGTTTCACCTTCAATACGAGGTCAAGAACGTCGTTTTTGCATAACCAAGAATTTCAGCGGCAAGAGTAGGTTTCGTCAGAATGCTGTCATTCGCTGCGACTACACCAAAGACCGCTTCGGTGGCCAAAGGTCTATACTGGACGTGGCTAGTGACAACTCTTTTGTCCATCGTCGCACTCACACGGGCCGGCGAATGATCTGGAAAGGGTACCTTCTTTTCATCAACAGCACAGTCGATACGTAGAAACGCATCCATTGGTAAAACTCATGAAACAAGCCATTTTTACTCGTTTTCGAAATATTATGAACATTGCTATGACGCAATTGTGGGAGCGGTTTCAAAAACCACTTCGGGGTTGTCGAGAAACGTCGGTCCCAACCCGGCTTCTTCTGAATCTGCTTCCACACAATTTTATCAAGAGCATTTGCGAAGTGATTTGACGTTTAGACGAGTAACTCTCAAGGTTGCGTTATGGATATTACCCTTCTCAAAACCTTCCTCGAAGTCGCCGCGACCGGGTCATTCGTGTCCGCCTCTGAACGGCTTTATGTCACGCAATCTGCGGTATCACTCCGCATCCAACGGCTAGAGGAGTCGCTTGGTAAGCCAATGTTCACGCGCTCCAAGGCCGGTGCAGAACTCACGAACGCGGGGCGCGAGTTCGAACGATATGCCCTATCTATCATCCGCGTTTGGGAAGAAGCACGCCAGCAAATCGCCATCCCCGAAGGCTTTACCCGCAGTCTCACCATCGGTGCGCAATACTCGCTTTGGCCGCGCCTTGGGTTTCGCTGGATTGATGGTTTGCAGCAGGCCGCGCCGGATCTCAACATCAGGGCCGAATTGGGGATGCCCGATCGCCTGACGCGGCTTTTGACAGAAGGAATCATGCAGGCAGGCTTGTTCTACATGCCCCAGATCCGACCTGGCCTGATCGCCAGCGAACTGATGAAGGAAGAGCTCGTACTGGTGGCCTCATGGCCGAATGCTGACATCGACAACCTTGAAAACTACGTCTTTGTTGATTGGGGACCGGAGTTTGTCGGCGCCCATGCCCTCGCACTCCCCGCGTTAACCAACCCTGGTCTAACCTTCTCCCTCGGCGCGATGGTGGCGGAATATGTTATCAATCGTCGCGCTTCGGCATATCTGCCAGCCCGCTACGTGAAGAAATACATCGACAGCGGACAATTGCACCTTGTACCTGAGGCGCCGCGATTTCCTTATCCGGTCTGGGCGGTATGGCGCGAAGACCTTGATCCTGCGATTGCGAAAATCGCGAAAGCTGAGCTAGAGAAAGTCGCTGGTGCGGCCGAAGCGGACGGCGAGGCCGTTTTGGATCAGCTTCGCGTGATCAGCAAGACGCGGGTTGTGGAAATTCTTGGCGAAGATCTCTGATCGCATACATAAGACATACTTGCCTTAAATATGATTATTTTGAATTTCTCTTAAGTTAAAATGATCGCTACATATCGGGTCAGCAGAGATGCTCCCGATCCTATGAAAAGGACGGGTCACCTTGTTGGGAAAGGATAGACCCATGACTAATAACGTATTTATCGTAGCGGCTATCGCTGCAATCGTTGCATCGTCCGCATCCGCACAGACCTTGATTGGCCGCGACACAGTTGCCGGAGACCGCAACGAAGACCTCATCGAAGCTATCGAAGACGATGCAGAGCGTGAACTTGACCGTTTCGGCAACGAAGGCCGTCCTGAAGGTTTCACAGGTTCTGTTGCTCTTCGCGGTATCGTGCAAAGCGGTAACACAGACAGCACAAATATCGGCATCGGATCGGACATGAACTATGTCTTTGGCCCGAACGGTATCGAGCTGCAGTTGAACTACGCTTACAGCGACGACGATGACTCCGCTTCAGAAGAAAGCCTGTTCTACGGGCTTGAGTACACACGCGACCTGAACGCAGACGTCTTTGGCTTTGCTAAACTGCAAGGTTCGGCTGACAGTGCAACAGATGCGCAGTATGAAACTGACACCTTCGTCAGCTTCGGTGCTGGCTACCGCGTCTTTAACGAGGCTGATCGTCAGTGGTCCGTTCAGGCTGGTCCTGGATACCGCTTTGCCGAGCTCAACGATATCACCGACGGTGATGTGAGCGAAGGCGCTTTCGGTGTGTCCTCTGACTATGCACAAAAGCTGACAGACACTGTGTTCGTGACTAACGATACGGACGTGATCTGGTCGGAATCTGACACTGTCGTCTTCAACGATCTCGCACTGAACGTGTCTATGACTGAAACACTTGCCCTTCGGACAAGCGTCCTGACCGAGTTCCACACTGAACCCGGCACAGCAGAAGATACAGACAACACCTTTGGTGTCTCGCTCGTGTACTCGTTCAACTAAACGAATAGACATTCCCTCGTGACATCCTTGGGGGCGGAGCAATCCGCCCCCTAATTGCATCAGAGCAAGACTGCTATGGATCATCAATCCAACTGTGGGCCACTCTTGCTCGTTTCTCCGTCCTTCGGGCAGTAACAACGCAGCGTAGCAATGCATCAAAAAAACGGTAGTTCTTGGTCTTTCCCGACCTAAGCTGCATTTGAACCTCGATGTTATATACTGCGCCGTCAACGTCTGGTTGTCGCTGTGGGAGGGTATGCACAAAGCGCTAGGCCCTCAAATGGGCGCTGATGTTCAAGCTAGTTAACAACGCTCCCAAAAACACGGTTTCCTTCGACTTACGCAAAATCTGACAGTAAGCGGTTGCCAAGCGAACAGCACAACGCTCTATCGCTGCATTGATGGCCGATGCAGCGCTTGACCGCTTCTCGTCTCGCCTTAAACACCTGAGAAAGATATCTACAGGCACAAGTCGGAGCGTATGCATCGTTTTGGTTCTTGGCGGTACGGGCAGTCTTCATCAAACTAGACAGCTTTAGAAGCTAGAATTAATTCGGGCTCCCCTTCATTGGACTCAGAATGTTGGCGGCGTGCATGCGCTGATCACGTGGCACACTTCAGTTCCGACATTACGAAATCGATGCGGTTGACGGCTATCGAAGAGATAACCCTCTCCAGCAGATAGGATGCGGATCTGATCTCCTACAGTTATTTCAATCTGTCCGCTAACTACGATTCCTACCTCTTCACCGGCGTGCGACAAAAACTCGGGGCCTGTATCTGCATTTGGAGGATAAGTCTCGTCCAACAGCTGCAGCGTGTGTGTGGTCGCATCACCAAGTTGGCGTAGCGAAACAGGCGCAAGACCCGATTGCGGCGCCACCTCGACGAACTCTTCAGCTGTATAGAAAATCTTGGGCTCGTCAGGCTTTTCCAGCGTTGCAAAGAACTCTGCGATACTCAACGGGATCGCATCCAATAGACTTTTGAGCGACGCAACCGAAGGGCTCGTTTTATTCTGTTCGATCAGGGAAACAGTCCCGTTCGTCAGCCCTGCGCGTGCGGCAAGTTCGCGTTGGGATAATCCGTTCTGTTTGCGGATAGCCTGCAGTCTTTTGCCAATGTCCACGCGTATTTCCCTTGAGCTGGTTCAAATTCTGTCACAAGATCAACGTAGTACAAGACGTAGGGTATCGGAACACCTTTCGCCCTTGTAGCAGGCGAATTCTGCGCTGCACTGTCCTGCACAACATGGGGCAAAGATTCATATTGACTGCTAAATTAAACGTATTATGAGAATTTTAAACACCCCCGTTGGGGATCGTGTTTTCTCTTACTAGGAAGCCCCTGATATGACGAACACTGTCAAAAAGAAGTCCCGCAAGCCTGCCGCCAAGTCAAAACCGAATATTTCGGTTGTTCCTGACGTGGTGGAAAACACCATTTCAAATGCCGCGTTGATCGCGCGCCGCGAAGCGGCTGTTGCGCGCGGTGTCGCCTCTGCAGCGCCCAACTTTGCCAAACACGCGGAAAATGCAGAACTTTGGGATGTCGAAGGCAACCGTTTCGTCGATTTCGCGGGCGGCATTGCTGTGCTCAACACAGGACACCGCCACCCCAAAGTGATCGCCGCGGCCAAGGCCCAAGAAGATCATTACACACACACAAGTTTTCAGGTCGTCCCCTACGAGCCCTACATTGCCTTGGCGGAAAAGCTGAATGCGCTGGCCCCAGGCGATCATGCGAAAAAGTCGTTGCTGGTCACTACGGGCGCCGAAGCAGTTGAGAACGCGGTCAAGATCGCGCGCGCGGCAACTGGCCGTCCCGGAGTGATTGCATTTACAGGCGGATATCATGGCCGCACTCTGTTGACGCTCGGCATGACCGGCAAGATCAGCCCCTATAAGAAAGACGTAGGTCCCTTCCCGTCTGACATTTTCCGCGCACCTTTCCCAAGCGTGCGTGACGGGATCACCGTTCAGGACGCGCTGACCGGACTGCAAAACCTGTTCCTGACAGATGCACAGCCAGAGCGTATCGCTGCCATCATTATCGAGCCTGTCTTGGGCGAAGGCGGCTACACCCCTGTCCCATTCGAAATGATGCAAGCCCTGCGCGATATCTGCGACACCCATGGTATCATGCTGATTGCCGATGAAATTCAGGCCGGTTTCGGCCGCACTGGCACATGGTTCGCGATTGAGCATTCAGGCGTCGTGCCCGACTTGATCACCGTCGCGAAATCCATGGCTGGCGGATACCCGATCGCGGGCGTCATCGGCCGCGCCGAAGTGATGGATGCTATTATCCCAG
>Ga0316189_10007911_pt1 | contig 10015 bp, 9 predicted proteins | sample LowCovwburrow_MG_FD_204930 | JGI IMG/M metagenome (GOLD analysis project Ga0316189, IMG submission 204930) | Coastal sediment microbial communities from Maine, United States - Lowes Cove worm burrow | ecosystem: Environmental > Aquatic > Marine > Coastal > Sediment | place: USA: Maine... | reverse complement strand
GGGGTTGGTAATGACGGTATGGCGCGAAACGTAGACCGAAATGAACGACTGCACGGTTGCGACGAAAGGAAGGGCCAGCAGAGCGCCGGAGACGCCGAAGGTGGCCGTTCCAGCCAGAACGGCACCGAATGCCACAGCCGGATGCATGTTGAGGGTGTGGGCCGTAACACGGGGCTGTAGTCCGTAGTTCTCAATCTGTTGGTAGGCAACCATGGCGATAACCACCCACAACGCGGTCGAAGTATCGGGGGTGAGCGAGATGAGGGCTGGAAGGATCCCGGCAATGTAGATGCCGACCACGGGAACAAATTGAGAGATGATGCCGACCCAAAAGGCCAGGGCCAACGCCGACGGAAGACCCAACGAGCGAAAGACCACCCAATGGAAGATGCTCGACAGGATGGCCAAGACGATCCGCGATGAGATGAAAGCGCCGGTTTTGGCCACACCCAGTTCCCAGACTCGCAGTACCTCCATCTGCCGGGCCGGTGGAAGTATCGAGCACAGGTTCACCCTGAATTTGTGGCCATCAGCGGTGAAGTAATAAGCGAAAAGAAATATCGTTAGGAATTGAAAAATGCCGTTGAGTACTGAAGCTCCGACCTGGATGATGTTGTCGGCAACTCCCGTTATGTACTGGCTGGCCGACCCACCCTCTTGAAGTTGGGATACCACGTCCTCGGTCTCAATGGTCACATCGAACCGTGTTTCGGCCCATGATGCGGCATCGTTGACATGGCCTGGAAGATCTCGGGCGAGGGCCTGAATCTGGTCGGCGATCAGGGTTCCCATGACAGTCACAAAGCCGATCAAAGCAACCGCTACGACGAGCATCGTTATCCCGGTAGCCGGGCCTCGGCCGATGCCATGACGGCCGAATCGCTCGACCACAGGCTCCATGGCGAATGACAGGAACAGCGCCACGACGATCTGCACCAGGAGCCCCTGAAGCTCCCGGACGATCATGATTGCCAAGAGCAACCCCAACCCTGACGCCCACCAAACAAGAATTGCTCGACGGACCCAACGTGGCATCGGGGCCTCGTTGTCGATTTGGGTGGTGGACAATTGCCCGGTGGTCATGGGCACGACACTAGTGTTATCCCGACCTGATTAATCGGTGCGCGAAGCCGCCATTTCGATGAGTTTGGCATCTCGACCAACCCGAAGGTTTGATGTCAGCGATTGAGCGGTGCCGGAAAGACGACCCCGACCAGGCCGATTGAGACTCGCCTGGTCGGTTTCTTTATTGGACTTGGTTCGTCCCCAGAGATTGGGCATGACCAACAAATCGCGTACCTGATCGCCGGTGATGGTACCGGTCATGACACCTGAGTTGTTGATTACGATGGCGATTTGAGACTCGTTGGTGACCCAATTGTCGATGATGTCCAATACCGAAGATTCATCAGAAATTCGGAGCACCTGATCAGGGGTTGTCATCACCTCGTGGACCTGGGTATAGGTGCGGGCCGATTCCTCAATCATGATGGCGCCGGCCACGACAAACCCCAAAGGTTCGGGTGACCAGCGCGTCACAGGACGGGCCACGGGCTCACCGGCTAGGTGCTCAAGGTGATCCAGTTGAGCCACGGTTGTCGTGTCGGGAACCGACTGGGGGTGGCCGACCATCACTTCACCGGCCGTCGTTGCGGTTAAACGCTGTCGAATCACCGCGGCAGCAATCTCACCTCGGGCCGCAAAGCCGAGATAAACCCCGACAGCCGCGAGCATCAGCGCCATCGACCTCCGAAACCAGAACAAGTCGACGAAGGCCACGACAACAAGCAGGACTGCGAACGCCAAACCGGCACGGCCCCCAGTGATTCGGGCCGACTCGGCGTCGCCGCCATTGCGCCATAGCCAAGCGGTAAGAACCTTGCCGCCATCGAGGGGAGCGGCTGGAATCATGTTGAACAACGCCAGCGTCAGGTTGATGAACGCCAGCCATAGCAACAGATTCAATACCAGCAGGCCGGCACCGAAAGCATGAGCGATAATGGTTGCGGAGCCGAAAAGTGCGGCCATTGCCAAGCTCACCACCGGCCCGGCGATTGCCACCTGAAACTCGGCCTTGGCGTTGTCGGCCCGGCGGTTCATCTCGGCCACGCCACCCAGTATCCACAACGAGATCCGCTCTACGCGGATGTCGTTGTGGAGGGCCAGAACCGCGTGGCCGAGTTCATGAGCCAGTACTGACACAAAGAAGGCAACCACCGCTCCGAACGCCGCGCCGAAACGGATGGTATCGGATGTCTCCGGGGCGTAGAGCGGAATCGCCTGGTAGGCCAACAGGGCCGTCAAACCCACCGCAGTTACCACCAACGACCAGTTGAGAGCGATCGGAATTCCGAAGATTCGTCCGATTCGGAACGATGCCGACATCTGTCCAGTCTGGCCTAGATGTTGGTATTTCGTTGGGTCAGGGGTCGTGATTGGCTTCTCATTACCGCCTGAAGGCCACGATGCCGCCACCGTCAAGCACGAAGTGCTGCCCTGTGACCCAAGAACTGGCATCTGAAGCCAGGTAGAGAGCGGCGGCGGCGATGTCTTCCACCTCACCGAGACGTTTGAGCGGGTAGGCCTTCGCCACCTGGTCGCCGCCTTCGCCTTCCCACAATGCTCGAGCGAAGTCGGTCTTGATTAGCCCGGGGCAGATGGCGTTCACCCGCACCCCGGGGCCAAGTTCGGCGCCAAGTTGTTTGGTCATGTAGATCAGGCTGGCCTTGGTCAGGTTGTAGACACCGATGAAATCACTGGTCATCAAGCCGCCAACGGACGACAGATTGATGATGGCTCCACCGTTTTCCTTCATTGTCTGCTTCCAGGCCTCTTGAGCCCAAACCAGGGGGGCGGTGACATTCACTTGCCAGGTCTTGTCCCAACGGCCAAGGTCGACGTCGATCATCGGCCCGGCATAGGGGTTCGTTGCGGCATTGTTCACCAAAATGTCGAGTGCCCCAAATTCCTCAATGGTTGCGGCCACCGTTTCGGCCGCGGCATCGGGGGAACCAACGTTGGCGGAGCGCCATTGACAACCATGCCCAATTTCGGCTGCTGCTTCTTCCAGCGTTTCAGCCTTGCGGGAAACGATCATGACTTTGGCTCCCGCTTCGGCAAAGGCTGAGGCTATGCCCTTTCCAATGCCGCGGGATCCGCCGGTAACCAGTGCAGTTTTACCATCAAGAGAAAAGTCCATGGCCCCCGAAGTTAGCGCAGTCGACCACCAGCTCAAATTTCAGGTGGTGGGGCGACAAAGTCGATTAGTTCCTCCACCGCCCCGACCAACGCCGGCTCAAGGTCACGGTAGGACGACACTTTGTTTCGCAGAATCGTCCACAGTTGCGCCGGTGGCCCGCCAAAGCCGAATGTTTTGCAGATACCCGTCTTCCAATCGGTGCCTTTGGGGATCTCGGGCCAGGCCTCAATCCCGATGACGCCGGGCTGGATGGCCTGCCACACGTCGACGAAAGGGTGGCCGGTAATCAGAACATGGGGGCTGTCGACACCCTGAGCGATGTACCACTCCTTGGTATTGGGCACGTAATGGTCAAGCAGAATGCCAAGGCGTCGATCATCCGATGGGGCGAACTCTCGCACTATGGCGGCCAAATCGTCGGCTCCGTGTAGAGGTTCGACAACAACTCCCTCGGCCCGTAGATCGTCGCCCCACACCTTCTCGACCAGTTCGGCGTCGTGGATACCTTCCACCAGAATTCTGCTGCCTCGGGCAACCCGTGCCCGGGTATCGGCTGCTGGAACCGAACCCGAGGCCGTTTCGGTTGGTGCAGTCGGCCTGGTTGGCTTTGGCCGGATCAACGTGACCGTGGAACCATCAACCGAGAAGGCGCCGGGGGAGTTGGGAAAGACCTGCTCCCGGCCTTTGAGATCGCTCAAAGTCACCTGCTGGTCGTTGACCTTGACCAGATCACCAACACAGCCGGATGAGCGGTGGCGCACCCGCATGCCTTTCAAGCCTTCTCGCAGCGGCCAAGAACTCGGCCGCTTTCTTCGATCAGCGCCGACGGGTCCGCTCAAGATTCCTGACACCAGTTCAAGCTACCGGCAGTCTTTCAGCCCCCGTCGGTCAGGTCGGGATGCTAAGACGTTCGGCAAAAGCTCGGGCCATGAGGTCGTAACCGATGGCGTTGGGATGAAAGCGGTCAATCGCGATCCGCTCTCGTATAGCGGGGCCCGGAACCGACCAGACATCAACCGGTTCGGTGCCCAAGGTTTCGAGTTCGTTGGCGAGCGTTTCATTAGCGAAGCGGGCCCGGCTGGAACGCCCCGCGACGGTGGCCATCAGCGTTGAGAGGGGGAGCGCATGGACAAGTTCGGACAACTCGGGACCAAGCATTGAGGATTCGCTGCCGACACGGCCCCAAACCACATCGTTGCTGCCAATACAGCACACGACACGGTCGGCATCAAGGGTGTTCAGCACCGGGATCTGACGATCGAGAGCATCGCGAATCTTGGCACCGGACAAGGCCAGATTGATAACCCTCCAAGGTTGCTGGTCGTGGTGTCGAAGGCGGGCAACGAGGTTTCCGACATAGCTTTGGCCCGGTTCGTCAGCGCCGATACCGATCGCCGTCGAATCACCAATCGCCACCAAAAGCGGACCATCCATAAGGGCCGATTCCCGGTTGTGGGCATCCCACCAGGCGGTGAAGGGCCCGATCTGGGACATGACCGAACGAACGGAAGGGGCAATGAGGCTCAAGGCCCGCATGCCAGCTGAAATCGGCAGCGGGACGAGCGGAGGAACGAGGGTCTCCATGACTTCCATCATGCCCGGTTACGCGCCGGGCGGTGACTAGGCTACTGGTGAAGTTTGAAGCTCGGGAAGTCTGCGTGCTACGAATGGCTGATTAACGCTGAATCGAAAAACGCCAGTCGTGGGTCTGCGGCCGAGCCAAGCGGCCCAGTGCCGTTCACGCTTGAACAATTGCGTGCCCTCGACGGTGCGAAATGGAATCGCTACGGGCCCGATGTGCTCTCTGCATGGGTGGCTGACATGGATTTCCGTCAGCCCCAAGTTGCGCTCGACGCCGTGGTGTCGGTGGCAGAGCGGGCCGATCTTGGGTACAACCGCTCGGCGTTGTATACCATCCCCGAGGCGTTCTCTCGATGGCAGGTCACATCTCATGGCTGGCAACCCGATGAGGGCTCGGTCAAGGTCTTCAACGACGTTCTGCATGCCATCAGCATCGCCTTGTACCTCCACACTGATCCAGGCGACGGGGTTGTGTTGTTCACCCCGATCTACCCACCGTTTATCGACTCCCTCAGCTCGTCTTCTCGAAGGCGCGTGGACGTTCCGTTGGAACCCGGATCGTGGCGGTTGAATCCCGAGTGGCTGGCTGACGCCATCGACCCAGGAACCAAAGCGATTCTGTTGTGTAATCCTCACAATCCGACCGGACGGGTTTTCGACCAGGCCGAACTCCGGGCCATAGCGTCGGTCGCCGAAGCCCATGATCTGTTGATAATCAGCGACGAGGTGTGGGCCGACCTTCTCCACCCGGGCTCCACCCACCGGCCGATCGCCTTGTTGGACGACGACACCGCCGCCCGCACGATTACCATCACCTCGGCGTCGAAGAGCTTCAACCTTGCCGGGCTACGAACAGCTGTTGCCCATGTTGGACACCAACCACTACTCAACGCCATCAACGATGCGGGCACCCACTTTCTTGGTGAAGTATCGACACCTGGTGCCGAGGCGACAATAGCGGCTTGGACCCATGGTCGACCGTGGTTGGATCAGATGAAAGCACATCTGGATGTTCAACGTCGGCACCTCAACGCCCGGTTGTCGGCCGAAGCGCCGGCGGTCGGCTACTCACTTCCCGAAGCCACCTATCTGGCTTGGCTTGATTTCACTCGAACCGGCCTGGGTCATGAGCCGTCGCGAGTGCTGTTGAAACAGTACGGCTTGGCGTTGTCATCAGGCCTTGGGTTCGGCCCGCTCGGTGTCGGTTTCGCTCGGATGAATTTTGCAACCTCAGCCGAAATTCTGGACCTCCTCATCGACCGAATTGTGGCAGCTGTCACCGGAGCCCACCCCGATTGATGTCGTTTCTATTCTGTTCGCTATCGTTTGATAGTCATCGTTGGACGCTACGGCATCTAGGCCGGGCAACAGAAACAGATAGAGGAACACCATGAGCACGGTCGAAAGCGATGTCGAGATCGATATCACGAAACCGTTGACGGTCACCGCCGAGGCTTTGGTGACGGTTCTTGAAGTGCGTTCCAGCGAGGACGACCCCGGGTCGATGGCCCTCCGGGTTGGGATTACCGGGGCCAACATGACCGATTTCGTTTACGCCCTTGAGTTGTCCCCCAAGGTCGACGCGGTCGATGATGACACGGTCTACACCCAGGGAGATCACGACGAATTGACCGTTATCGTTCCTGCCGATTCGATCACCAGGATGGCCGGTTCGGTTCTCGATGTCCCAAGCACCGGGGGTTCGGGCGGGCTCGTTATCCGTAACCCAAATACCCCCGACCCTCTTGACGGCATGGATATCGAACTAACCGGTGAGCTACCGGAAAAAGTTCAGCAGGTGCTTGATCGGGCTATCAACCCGGCGTTGTCCTCACACGGCGGGTTTGCCCGACTGGTGGATATTGAAGGCACCAAGGTCTATGTGATGATGGGTGGCGGCTGCCAGGGTTGCGCTGCCAGCGCATTGACGCTCCAAGATGGCATCCGCAAGATGCTGCTGGGGGCACTGCCAGAGATCACCGAAGTGATCGACGCAACCGACCACAGCGCAGGCGAGAACCCGTTCTATGCCGAGATGCCCGATTCCGGCAGCCCGACACCTGGCTCCTGATCACCGTTCATGACCAATTCAGGCCAGAAACCCCCAGCTGTTTGGATCGACCGGCCGGTTGAAAATCGGACCGAGTTGGAAGCAGGCCGCTTCGTCATCGTCGGGCCGGATGAGACCGAACTTTTCGGTGCTCATGCGGCTGTGATCGGAGGTCACGCGTGGGGTGATGAACATTTTGACAAAGCCCCCGACCTCAAGGTTGTGGCCAGAACCGGTATTGGCGTTGACGCAGTCGATCTTGACGCGGCCACGCGGCGTGGGGTGATGGTCACCAATACCCCCGAAGGGCCAACGGTCTCCACCGCCGAACACGCGATTGCGTTGATGATGACCGTCGCCAAGACGCTTCCGGTACATGCCGATCGTTTGCGAAACCAGGTCGGTGGCTACGCCGGTTTGAGCACCGCTATGGAATTGGACGGTCTCACATTGGGCCTTTTCGCCTTCGGGCGGATCGCTCGTCGAGTGGCCCGAATAGCGTCGGCGGTCGGGATGCGGGTCATTGCGTTCGACCCAGTCAACCCTCCCGTGGCCTCCGATGGAGTCGAGGCGGTTGACCTCGCCCGGCTATTAGCCGAATCGGACGTGCTGTCACTACACGCTCCACTGGTGGCAGAGACGAATGGCGTCATCAACGCTCAGGCCTTGAGCCGGATGAAGCCCGGGGTCATCCTGATCAACGCTGCTCGGGGCGGGTTGGTCATCCACGATGACCTGGTGGCGGCGTTGGACAGCGGCCAGGTGGCGGCTGCTGGACTTGACGTAACCGAGCCCGAACCCCTTCCGCCTGATCACACACTGCTTCATCGCCTCAATGTGGTGGTCACTCCTCACATTGCCTCCTCAACCGTTGTCGGCCGACAACGAATGTTGACGATGGCTATCGATCAGGCCCTAATGGCCCTCAACGGCCAAACCCCAACCCATCTAGTGAATCCCCAGGTCCTCTAGGAACATCAAGTTTTGGTTAACGGTTGTTTTGTGAGAAGTGTTGGTAGTCCTTGAGGCTGTTCCAGCGGCCACCCCAGCCCCAACCAATGGCGTCGAAGGCTTCGACGACCGGGTTCGGACCGGCCCCACCGTCGGAGGCGATATTCTCGTCAATCATGCCCGGCAGGGTCCGCCCGCGGTCGAGGTAGTCGGTTGACAGCTCTGGCAGCACCACCTCACCCTTTTCATAGGGATTGTGGAACGGGTTGATGTCGATAGCCAGGCCAAAGGCATGTTCGGAAAAACGGCTACCGCCGGTTATCGCCCGGCAGACGAACGAGGCCGTGTTGTTGCCGTCCCCGGTTGGTGGCGCGTCGAGATCGGCGGTGGTCACAATACGCATCTCCTCGATAGGGAATCGGGCTTCGAAAAGGTGTCGAAATACGCCGACAATGTCGTCGGCAACACTGGCGTGAACGATCATTTCGCCAGTGTGCGGATTGTTGTCAAAGCCCCAAAAGGTCATTTGGAGATACCGAAGTTCATCAACTGAAACCGGGCAACCCTCATGCCAGGTTGAACGATCCAAAGCTGCGCCCGACAGTGGCTCTACCAAAGCAGCGAACTCGGTCGCTGTCGGTGGGGGAATGGTGTCGACGGTGGTGAAACGGCGGTCGCTGAGTTCGGGCGGGGTCTGCTGCGGTCCAACGACCCCGTCGGGGTTGGTGTTTAGAACCCGCGTTCCCAACCAATCCGGGGCATCTTGAATCCCGGCGGCCAACTGACCCTGGGGTACATCGCCGAGCCGTTGCTTCGGCTCCAAAGGCGCCTCGCCCGCCGCATCGCCCACTTGGGGCGAAGCCAGTTCGTGCCCGATGAGCTGATTGGGGATTTCAGACGACGTACTGGATCCGCAGCCGACAACAGCCACCGCAAGAACCAGACCAACCCGAATTGACGGTATCCGGAGCATCTGACAAAGGCTAGTGTCCGAACACGGTGCCGAGATCAATTCGGCGGCAGAGACTCTTCCACTTATCCCGCGAATCAGACCGAGAGATTGTCGTCGTCCGTCGAGGACGCAGGGAGTCGTACTCCTGAACAGGAACGGAATGCGACTGCCGAGGACGAAGACGACGGCGACAAGAATCGGTCTGAACGCGCAGTTTATTCGGACGCGGACCCTAAAGGAGAGGTGTCCTTGGTCGACAGGGTTAGTGGACTTCTGTGGAGATCTGCTTTGAAACCTAGACGACGAAACCTTATGTTTGGCCCTCGCTTAGGCGGGGGGATCTCTTCCACACAGCCCGCTGTGTCCGATGACGCTCTCGAATCTTGGGGTATCGACCAGCTCACCTTTGGCACTCGACCAATTGTCGAGGTGGCCACTGGCGCGGTGGTTGCTGAAGAAGCCACGGTTCAATACGCCGACGATCGGATCTGGAGCCAAGCCTCGGACCCAAGCATTGGCACTCTTGACGGAGATCCGGCCTTCATCGTCAACACCTGGATGGTGGCGACAGCTGCTCGGGAGCGGATCCGTCAATTCATCGCCGTTCCAGTCTTTCAGAGCTACTTGGCTGATGACGACTTTGTCGAGTCGTTCAAGAACGAGGTTCGATCCGGCGCTGGTGATCCGTCAAAGATGATGCTTATCGTCGGGCCATGGATTGGTGACGTCGACGATTGGCCAAAGATCCAACGCTTGCGGTCCCACGGCATCAAAGTGGCGCTCGACCTTGCTGCGGGGCAGGCAAACGAGTTGTCGCCCAATCCCGAACCCGATTTTGGTGATCTGATGCGTCGGTTCTCTTTCGACCTTGTCCGAATAGGACTGGACCAGGGCACTCAAGCAAGCCGTGCATTCGCGGTGGTGAAAATGGCTGCCAACCTCGGCTGTCAGGCTATGGCCGATGTCGACGACGAACCGGCGTTGATGGCCATGGTGCAAGAACTTGACGTTGAACTGGCTGTGGGGGCTCCGGTTTTCGTATCGAATTGATTCCAGGCTTCGACAGGGCGAAGACCGCTACCCGAGCTTCTCGTAACGCTTCAACGTTGAGCGAGCGACACCGGCGCCGCCAAGGCCGAGTGCTTCAAGCAGAACGTCGCAGGAATCGTGGCTCAGGTATTCGGTAGGCACACCCAGAACCTTGACCGGGATGTTCGAATCCGACAGATCGGCAGCAATGGCCGATCCGATCCCGCCGTCGGCGAGGCCGTCCTCCACAGTG
>Ga0316189_10007910_pt1 | contig 10018 bp, 4 predicted proteins | sample LowCovwburrow_MG_FD_204930 | JGI IMG/M metagenome (GOLD analysis project Ga0316189, IMG submission 204930) | Coastal sediment microbial communities from Maine, United States - Lowes Cove worm burrow | ecosystem: Environmental > Aquatic > Marine > Coastal > Sediment | place: USA: Maine... | reverse complement strand
AATAGCGATTCACCATTAGAGCTCTCAACCCCTAACTCAATCTCAGGTAATAATAAAGCCAATGATAAGCGAAGGCTACTCGGTAGCAGCTACGGAAAATACCGTTCAGTGGATGCCGCTCGAGCGATTCCTGATCGCTATATCGTGGTCTACAAAGACGACTACGTAAAAAATATGGCGAGCACAATGTCCGGAGGAAGCCTTGGAGTTCTAAATGCGAACACGGTTGCTAATTTTAAGGCCCAAGCGGTAAATGATATGACCGCAAGCTTGGCGGCAACTCATAACATGATCGTGACTCACACATTTGATTACGCACTTGGTGGCTTTGCCGCGCAAATGAGTGATAAAACGCTGGCCGCCTTTATCAATGACCCCAGTGTAGACTACGTTGAGCAAGATCAGCTAATGACTGCGACAGCAATACAAAGCAACGCTACTTGGGGATTGGATCGTATCGATCAGCCAGATCTCCCGTTAGATGGCTTTTATGAGTACAACTTTGACGGCACCGGTGTGGATGCGTACATTATTGATACTGGTATTCGCGCCACACACAATGACTTCGGCGGACGAGTAAGCGGTGGTTTTACTGCGATTAATGATGGCCAAGGTACTAATGATTGTCATGGCCATGGTACTCATGTAGCCGGAACTGTTGGTTCGCAGACGTACGGCGTGGCAAAAAATGTCAATCTGATTCCTGTACGCGTACTTAGTTGTAGCGGCAGCGGCAGTAATGCTGGTGTGATCGACGGTGTTAACTTTGTTGCACAGAACGCGTCAGGGCCTTCTGTAGCAAATATGAGTCTTGGCGGTGGTAACTCTACAGCGTTGGATAATGCTGTCGAAAACGCTATTTCTCAGGGTATAACATTTGTTGTGGCTGCAGGTAATGATAATGCCAATGCCTGTAACGGCTCACCAAATCGTGTAGGGCCAGCGCTCACGATCGGTTCGACAACATCGTCTGACTCGCGTTCGAGCTTCTCCAACTTCGGCTCGTGTGTTGATATGTTTGCGCCAGGTTCTTCAATCACCTCGACTTGGAGCACTAGCAACACGGCAACAAATACCATCAGTGGTACGTCTATGGCCTCTCCGCATGCTGCAGGTGTCGTAGCTCTGTATTTGGATGAAACACCATCGGCAACACCTTCACAGGTAGAGGTCGCTTTGGAAAGCGCGGCGGTTTCAGGCCGACTCAGTGGCATAGGTTCAGGTTCACCTAATCTTCTACTACAATCTCTGCTAGATGGTGGCGGCGGTGGTGGCGGTGGTGATCCAATCTGCTCATTCGACGATGATTTCACTACGTCAACAGGCTGGCAGAACCTATCGAGCTCTACTTGTACTACAGGAGCTTATGTTCGTGGTAATCCAGCTCAGATGTCTAACAGCGGTGTAATCACTCAAGTTGGTGGAGATGCCGGCGGAGACGGCTTTGCTGCTTATACAGCAAGTAATACGTCCGCTGGATCAAATGACGTTGATGGTGGTGAATGTATTGCACAATCGCCAAGTATCAGTGTTAGCGATAGCTCGACACTCTCTCTTGATTGGTTCCATGGCCAACGTGATACTGGTGATGACCCTTCTGGCGATTTCTTCGCAATTGAATATTCACTCAACGGTGGCTCTACATTTAATAGCCTCGTAGCAATTGGTGATACCAGAACTCAAGCTCAATGGCAGAATGCTAGCGCGGCAATACCTGCTGGATCTAACGTACTTGTACGAATCAGAGCAAGTGACGGTGCAGGACCAGGAGACTTGATCGAAGGCGGAATTGATTCTGTCAAGATTTGCTCAAACTAGAATAGATTGGGCTCTCCATCGGGCTAAAACTGCGTTGTTAGTTGTTGCAGCCTGTTATTAAAGCTCGGCTAGTTATGTTCACATTTGAGCATAGCTAGTCGTTTTACTAGAACAGAAAAATTTAAGCAATGAAAGAATGTTGATGGATAATCAGCTTCCCCACTCCTTCCCTAATATCATCAGACATTTCCATTAAGGCACTTAATAGTTAAGGTCTTCAGTCGAACTCTAATTGAAAGAGCTATCAGCTCGAGAGAACGTATACGGATATTCTCGCTACCTTCCTCAATTACTGACTGCAGCTATCAGCAGAAGCTATTCGCCGGTGGCGAAAATGATTTATCAAGAGTGACTTCTGGCAACAGTGAAGACAGTTTGGCCAGTTTAAGCAACTCGCTTACAACGTGAAGGCGGGTAAATATATATCCAGATAGGAAGGTACCATTAGCAGCATTTAAGTCTTGCTGGGTATCTCTTGTGTTGGCTCGATGGCGAGTCTGTTGGCTTTCTGGATTGGTGGTGCGCAGAGGGTGATCAGCAATGCGCTTACTAAACAGGGTGGGATTGTAGACTTGATCAGAGTTTGTTGATGGCGGAAAAACAAAAGCCCCTAAGCGATATCGCTTAGGGGCTTTTATACTTACTGGCAATTTTCTTTAAAATCGTTGAGTAAACCGGACTCCAAATTCACTCGCATCGTTAGCTAAGATCACGAGGACATAATCACCCGTGTTCAGTCGGCCTGACTCGTAGCGCTCATCGGTAACATTTCGACCATAAAAGCCCATTGTCCAGTTTTCATCCGGTGACTGGTAGCTTATATCAAAGTTGAGTAGTGAGCGGCTGTCGATTTGAGTTAAACGGCCAGGATCTGAGCTTGGCTCGCCAAAGAAGTCATCACGATATGAGTAGTCAGCGCGCATGGTCACTGATCCCCCAGTGCTGGCCCAAGGGAAGGTGTATTCAGGGCTGATAGACGCTGTGAATTCAGGGGTAAGCGGAGCCACCACAAATGGGTTGGGATTATCGACATCGATGTCAATATAGCCAAATGAGGTGTTAATAAAGAAACCATTACTTGGGCTCCATGAGCTCTCCCATTCAATGCCTCTGGAAGTTTGATCTACGATGATGTTGACTGTATTAAAACCTTCAGCCGTTGTGTTACTGACTTGGTAAGGGAGGTCTTCATATTCGGTATTAAATACCGCAAGGCTCATTTTAAAATTGTCGGTCAACTGGCCTTTAATGCCAGCTTCGTAATTAATCGCGGTAATATTTTCTAAATTTTGATCAAAGCAATTGGGTCTGCTGACGTTGCCCGGCTGAGTGAAATCAAGTGAACCAAAAAGGCAGAACGGGCGTGGATTAAATTGTCCCGATTGAAATCCGCTGGCAACTGAACCGTAGACCGACATGCCGTTATCCAGCGTATAGGTTGACGATAGGTCCCAACTAACTTCATCAAATTTTTCAGAGGCGACGGTGTCGATTAAGCCAAAAATGAGATTAACGGCTGCGTCTTTTTCGTCTTCTGTATAGCGTAGTCCACCGGATAGTCTTAAGCGATCTGTAACGTCATAGCCTACGTTTCCATAAACCGCAAAACTGGTGACATCCTGCGACAAGGTTTCACTACCACCACCGCCATTAAAGGTAAAATCAGGTTGATCGTTAAAACCATCTTCTTCGAAATAATAGATTCCAGTAACAACATCAAAGCGGTCGTAAGAGGCGTTTAGCTGTAGTTCATAAGAGCTTTGGTCAGCTTCTCCAGATTCGCCAAATGCTAGGAAATTACTAGCCGAACTGTCATCGTCCAAACCGGCGGTATAGTCGGAGGTGCGAGTGCTTGCAACGAACTTCAGACTCATTGTGTCGGAGAACGCATAGTCAGCGGTTGCAGAAAAACCCGATGCTGAATTTGAGACATTTACCAAATCAGCTTGCCCAGTGGCATTGTCAAAACGGTCAGCGGCTACATCAGCGTTAGATAAGCCTGACTGAGCGACAGCACCATTGGGAATCTCATCAATTAATGTGGTGTACGGATTTAAGCCATTGTCTGCATCATTTGCATCCGCTGTTAGGAGTAGCGAAAATTTCTCGTTTGGGGTCCACGCAAGACTTAAGCGACCTGCTAAATCTTCGGTTTCGCCAACTTCGGTGCCGGTATTTAAACTAGTGAAATTACCAAGGCCATCCCGCTTATTATATCCAGCGGATAGCGATACGCCGACCGTATCGCTAAGCCTGTAACTACCGAAGTATTGGCCGTTAATACGGCCGCGGCTACCAGCTTGTAATGAAATTCTAGAACTGGTCTCTTCTCCCGGCTTGCGGGTGATAATATTAATCGCGCCACCAATTGAGTTACGACCATATAAGGTTCCCTGTGGGCCGCGCAGCACTTCCACCCGCTCAGCATCAGCTAGGTTCCAGTTTTGACCAACTTGGCGGCCTAGGTAAACACCATCAACATAAATACCGACTCCTGGATCTGTGGTGATGAGGTGGTCTTGTAAGCCGATACCCCGAATAAAAGGGTTGGCCGAAGACGTTTGGCCTGCCGAAAAGTTAGTTATGGTTAAATTAGGTACAAATTTGCCGACGTCATTGATGTCAACAATGCCAGCTCTTTCAATGGTATCCGCAGTAAACGCGGTAATCGCTACGGGCACCTCATAAATGTTTTGCTCGCGTTTGGCTGCGGTGACGATGATCTCTTCAAAAACAGTTTCTCTATCACGATCGTTATTCTGTGCCGATGCTGGCGAAATACCAGTTATTGAAAGTATTAGCGCGGGGGCAATAATATTTTTTAGCTTCACTCTACTATCCTCTGTAATTTGAATTCATTACGCTTTCTATCTTAAGGAGCCTCTGATTAAGTCTAAATGATCTCTGGCGTTCAAGCGGATTCACAATCAAGGCATTGTTTTGTAGGCATGACTGGTCACGTCAAAAAACAATAACGCCGAGTGTGGATCCGCTTGAAAGCCCCGTAGGGTAAGCCTTTAAGCGCACATCTACGTTGTTCCCGCTCTCACTAAGGACTATCGGTCCCCACGAAGTGGCCATTAGCCTCGAGCGGCGCCTAGTAGCTGTACGCTTCAAGACTTACAGAGACCGTTTATACTTAATCAGAGGCTCCTTAAGTTACGTACTCTATCTTAAGTATAGACGTCCTCAATACAAAAAAACATAGCGTAAGTCATTTTGCTTGCTGTTCTGAGCCAGCTCTTGGATTGTTATTCGGCCGTTGAGTTCAAAGGTTTTGAGTGTTTTCAGATCGATTGAGTCTAGCTAATAGACTTTTACTAAGGACATTTTGTTTGTATACCTTTTAAACTTAGCTCTAAGGCATTACTTGCTAATTTATAGCTGAGCACAATGACTCTCAATTCTATTATGATTTATGTAACTTAATTGAAACTCTAGTGATTAACATGAATGTAATTAAAATTTCAGCATTTTCTGATGACAATCGCGGCGGTAACCCAGCCGGTGTTGTATTAATCAGAGGCTCCTTAACCAAAACGATGCCTTCGGAGGTCGATATGCAAAAAGTCGCGGCTGACGTCGGTTTTTCAGAAACGGTATTTGCCCAAAGGCAGCATGATAAAAACAATTGGCGGGTACGATATTTCTCACCTGAGTCAGAGGTCCCTTTTTGCGGTCATGCGACCATTGCTCTGGGCGCTGCGCTAGCTGAGAAGTATGGTGATGATAGCTACCATTTAAGCCTAAATCAGGCTGAAATCTCAGTCCAGGGTATGCGTCAAGGTGAACAGTATGTCGCGGCGTTGAAGTCGCCTCCAACTCGTTATCAAGTGTTAGATCAATTACAAATAGATGAGACATTGGCTTTATTTAATTACCAGCAAAGTCAGCTATCCGGAGCAATCGCACCTGCTCGCATTCATGGCGGAGCAGATCACTTTGTCCTAGCGCTGAACTCAGCAGATGATTTGGCATCTATGAGCTATGACCTTAATAAGGGCAGAAAATTTATGCATGATCATGGCTTGGTCACTATCATGTTTGTATTGATCGAAACTGACGAATTGTTTCACGCTAGAAATGCCTTCGCCTCTGGAGGTGTTCAGGAAGACCCCGCCACTGGAGCTGCAGCGGCGGCATTTGCTGGATACCTTCGAGATATCGGTTGGTTAAGCAACAATAAAATCACCATTATTCAAGGTGAAGATATGGGCTGCCGTTCGATTATTACGGCGGAATATGGCGCTGAATTAGGCAGTTCTATTCGAGTGTCGGGCGCGACGCGTAAACTGTGATAGCCCTAATTCAATCTGAACGTTGCAAGCATTCCATATGCGGCGCGCAGTTTTCCAAATTCGCTCATTATTAGCGATAAAAACTACCTGACTCGGTTTATATCAAGGATGCTTGTGTGACGTATTAGGGGATGATTTTTGTGATTCTAACAACTAATCTAAACTTTGCATGAACGATTTCAATTCAAGTCCAATTCGTTCGGGTATTTCAAATTGTGGCGAGTGCCCCGCGTTGTCAAAAGCGACCATTTTTGCATTCGCTAGATTCTCGTTATAGGAGTCTGCGTAGGCTAATGGCACGATGGGGTCTTGTTTGCCCCAGAGCACTAGAGACGGCACGGTTATTGATTGAGCTTTCTCATTCATTCGGAAGTCGGCACCGCGCTCTACCTGCCGGATCAAGTCGTTGATGAACGGAATGTTGGCATTCATCTGGTTAACTCTGTATTGCAGTACTGGCTTGGGGTAAGCCGGTGGCGTTACAAAAGCCGTGTCGAAGAATGTTTGTAGAAACGCGACATCAATCTTATCTGGAAAGTAGGTATACACCGATTCATTATCCAATTGCATGCCGGTCGCGTTAAGTACAATTAGCCCTCGAGTTTTGTCTGGATAATTGGCAGCAAACGCGGCTGAGGTATGCCCGCCCATTGAATTACCACCGATTACCACTTGCGAGATATTTAATTTATTGCATAAGCGATTAATAAAAGCAGCTTGGCCAGCGATACTATAGTCTCGGTCATTACCCTTTTTGTTTTCGCCATGGGCTTGCAGGTCTGGCAATAACACATGGTAGCTGGCGGTTAAGCCTCGAACTGAGGTGACAAATGAATTTTTATCGTCGGTCAAACCGTGCAACAACATTAAGGTGGGCTTTGATGCATCTCCACCTTCATAAAAATAGGCGGTATAGCCATCGATATCCACCGACCTCTTGGTTAAGCCGGCGCCACTGGCCGACAGTGATTGAATTGCACCGATGATCAGCCCTGGATAGATAAAGTAGACTATCCCCACTAATAAAGCAGTGACGGCAAACAGCCAGACAAAAAACTTGAGTACGGTTTTCATAATTAGCTAATGTTGTTGTGTTAGCAAACCGGACTTATTGTTGACTGGCTTCACGAATTGCCTTGAATTCATTGCCGTCACTCCAGGCTGGCCAGTCGTTGCTATTACTGATGGCCATGCCGATTCTGAAATGTGCATAGAGGTCCTGAACAATACCTCCATTGTCCCATTCAGGGTGAACCTCGTCGGCAGCTTTGTGATAGCGCTCGGCTAAGTAGCGTTTGGCCTCTGCCTCACCATAGCCTGCAGGTTTTCCGCGCACGTTCATGCCTGCCTCGGCATAGAGCATAGGCACACCTTTCTTTGCTAAATTGAAATGGTCAGAACGATAGAAATAGCCCTTCTCTGGAGTAGGTTCTGGCACTAACACCCGACCTTGTTCTGTGGCCACGCTCTTCAGATAGTCGTCCATTTGCGAGTTGCCATAGCCGACCACAACAATATCATCGGTTGCACCGGCGGTAGACATGGCGTCAATGTTGATGCCGGCGACGGTTTTATTCATTGCGAAGGCGGGGTCTTCAGCGTATTGCTTAGAACCGAGTAAGCCAGACTCTTCTGCCGTTACAGCGAGAAACATTACTGAGCGTTCGGGCGCTTGCGGCAATGCTTTGAAGGCTTGTGCCATTTCTAGCAGACCGGCGATCCCTGTTGCGTTATCTTGTGCACCATTGAAAATCGCATCTTCACCTTCGGCGACTGACTTGACCCCTAAGTGGTCCCAATGGCCGGTGTAGATGAATAGCTCATCAGGTCTAACACTGCCTTCAATATAGCCACCAACATTGTAGGAGTCTGACTTACGGCTTGTGGTTTCTAGTCGGCTGCTTGCGGTGCTAGTTAGAGCAACGGGTTTAAAATTAGGCTGCCCGGCTTTAGTTACCATCGCTGCGTAGTCCATGTCGTTGTTGCTAAATAATTTCTCAGCGGCAGGCTGAGTAATCCAAGACTCAACGGCCAAGTTACCAACATTGCCATCTTCGGCAAATAAATTGTACTGCGGGCCGGACCAACTTCCGCTTACCACTTCCCACGGGTAGCCTGCGGCTTTGTCTTCGTGAACAATAATCGCGCCAGCAGCGCCTTGTCGCGCGGCTTCTTCGAATTTGTAAGTCCAGCGACCGTAGTAGGTCATGGTGTTACCTTTGAATAGCTCACCATCGGGCGTACGAAATCCTGGATCGTTGACCAAAATAACCGCAGTCTTGCCAGCCATGTCGATGTCCGCATAGTCGTTCCAGTCGTATTCTGGTGCGACCACACCGTAGCCAACAAAGACCAAGCTCGAGTCTTTTATTTCAGAGGCGTCGCCAGTACGAGAGGTAAAAACTACCGACTCTTCTTTGTAGGCCAATGAGGCGCTTGAACCGTCTTTATGCTTAAGAATGAGAGCCGGGTTGTTGGTTACATTTAACTCCATCAAGGGTACGGCTTGCCGATAGCTGCCCGCAAAGCTGGGTTTGAGCCCCAGTTTTTTGAATTCGCTTTCTAAGTAGCTCACCGTTTTCTCACCACCAGCCGTGGCGGGTGCTCGGCCTTCAAACTCGTCTGAGGCGAGCGTGTTCACGTGACGCATAAAGTCGGTTTCATCAATTTGCTCAGCGGCTAACTCTATCGCGGCGGCATCAATTGTAGCGGCTGCCGGAACTGCAATCTCAGTGGCCGTTTCAGCCTTATCTGCGGTATCTTGACGGCTAGTGTTTTGTTCACATGCTTGCAACAATATGCAGCTTGCGAGGGCGATTGATCCCAACTGGGTGATTTTTTTCATTTTTGCTACCTTTATAATTTTTGAAGTGTTGAGTGTAGGGCTGTATCTGGCCGTGTTTTAAGAGGGCTTACTAGCCGGTAACTCAGTTGCCTTATTCGCCACATTCTTAGTTGCCTTTTTCTTCGATACACGCTTCTTGGTGCTCGCTTTTTTTACGGGCTCTGTTTTAACAGGCTCTTGTTTCACAGTGGCGTTCTGAGAGCTTATTTTTTTTGTCGCCGGTTTCTTCTTTGCAGTCTTTTTAACTTTCTTTTTAACAACAGGTTTTGTGGCTAATTCCATCGCCGCGGCTTGCAGTTCATGGAAGCTTTCGCGCATGCATTGCATAAAGAAATCGACATCAGGCATGGTGCGTCTACATGATGTTGCACTAAACGATATTTTGCCGTTATGACTGGTTACCGCGATGAAAAGCCCCATGCGGTCTGATAACGGACCTAAGCCCATCTGCGTGACTAGTGTTGCGCCGTTCATATAAACCGGTACTTGCGGGCCCGGCACGTTAGAGATGCAGACATTGGTCATGCGCCCGGCCATTTCAGAGCGCATCATCAAACGAGCAGCGAGTAGCTGTGTGCCCGCAGGGATGTGACGAGTTACATCGGTCATGAGTCTTGCTGAAATGCCACTGCGAGCCGCTTTATGCTCTTTAGTCTCGGCATGTATCGCCGCCAGACGCGCTACCGGATCGGCAACGTTGGTGTGCAGCAGCGGTGACATAGTGCTGATGTTATTACCTGGCTGCTGAGTTTCTTGCGGGCTACCCTTTGGTGCTCTGACATTAACCGGAACAAATGAGCGCAAACTCTCATTCGGCAGTTCTTTATGGTGGCCCAAATACTTACGCAGCGCGCCGGAACAAACTGCCAGCACGATATCGTTGATGGTTGCGCCTTCAACCAAGCCTCTAATTGGCTTGAAATCGGCTAGTGAAAATGCCGTCGAATCAAACACTCGATGGGGAGATGTCTCAAGATTAAAGCGCGTTAGCGGCACGGTAGACTTCGCTTCGCGTTGTTTTTCGCTGAAGCGTTTCTTGGCGGTTTGCACCATGGTC
>Ga0316189_10007908_pt1 | contig 10022 bp, 10 predicted proteins | sample LowCovwburrow_MG_FD_204930 | JGI IMG/M metagenome (GOLD analysis project Ga0316189, IMG submission 204930) | Coastal sediment microbial communities from Maine, United States - Lowes Cove worm burrow | ecosystem: Environmental > Aquatic > Marine > Coastal > Sediment | place: USA: Maine... | reverse complement strand
TGATAGGCGACCGCCATGCGCGGCTTGACCTCTGACATCACCTTGCCAAAGGCTTCGGGTGACGTGTGAATCTGGGTGCCGACGAGCAGCGCCTGCTCCGGCGTAAACCGCATTTTGCCCACCAGATCAGGGACCGCGACAAAGCACTCGTGGATCGCAATATCCGCGTCCTTGGCATATGCATTGAACCACTTGTTGGGATAGGTATCGGAGCCGAAGACGAACTTCAGACCGTTCCACTCGAGACCGAAACTGACCGGCCCGTCGAGCGAATGAATTGCCGGAAAGGAGCGAACGACCACGCCGTTATCTTCATAGATGACGGCATTTTCGCCTTTGTAGTCGAACTCCGTGACTTCCGTCTGATAGCCGCGAGCATCCGTGAGACCAACCCGTCCAGCCAGATCCCAGGTCAGCATTTCCTTCATCTTCTGAACAGCATAAGCAGTTCCGAGTTCGGGGACCGGGCCGTTCGGGCCCCAGATCCTCAAAGGCTTCTGTCGTCCCATGAGCGCGCCGCCGATGAAGAGTTCTGGCAGGCCTCCGAAATGATCCGCGTGGAGATGGCCGATGAAGACCTTGTCTAGATAGTTGTAGGGAATCTGCAGGGACGAGATCCGCTCTGGAGAGCCCGAGCCGATGTCGAACAGGAACTTGTCGCCGTTGCCAAGCTCGACAAGGAAACAAGCCGCAGCCTGCGCCGCGCGCGTTGTCGGCATGCCCGTGCCGCAGGCGATCACGCGCATCTCGTCCGGCGCAAGATCCTCGGTGTTGGGGAAATACACATTGCGATCTGCACGGGCTTTTGTGGCAGACACGTCTTGTGCTGCTGCTTGCAGATGCACACCCATTGCAGCAACGCCCAGTCCGACCGCTACCAGAAACCCAGTCAGACCCAAGACCTTGCGGAGAATCTGTTTTTCGTGCAGCATTTTCCTCATGCGATACTCCATCGGTTGGTTATTATGATGAATAAGGTAACAGCAACTAAACACCAGAGTCTAGATGTTTCTCGCAATGAGATTCACGTCGTGGCAGCGGGTGCGGGGCGTGGTGTCTCGAGGCAACAATGGCTGGATACGGCCCTGAAGGTTTTTGCGACTGATGGTGTCGAAGCTGTCCGGATTGTGAGCCTGGCGAAAACTCTGCACATATCCAAAAGCGGATTTTACTGGCATTTCAAGGACCGCAAAAATCTGCTTGAAGATATGAAAGAGTACTGGATCGAAGAGTTTAACCAGAACATCATCGCGGCGATATCGGGCATAGATATCCCACCCAAGGAGAAGCTTTTGGAAGCGATCCGAACGATCCGCGAGAAGCAGGGTGGAAAATTTGATCTTGCGTTTGCGGCCTGGGCACAAAGCGATGCGTCGGTCAGGGTATTGGTCGACCGTGTTACAAATATGCGCATCGCTTTTGCGCGGAACTTGTTGGCGGAATTGGGCTACACCGGTGTCGAACTCGAAGCGCGCGTCCGGATCTGCGTCGTATATTTTTCATGGTCTGAGATAATGTTCAGAAGAACAGCCGCCGGGCTTGAAGACGAGCCTTTTGAAGAAATCCTCAAGATTATCGGCGGACCGAGAATGAGCTGAGATACACCGATGCACCTGCCATCACGTCAATCTCGCCGTTGGGCCGCATGACCGCAACGGGTTAACTTTGACCGTGCAGCTCGAACAATATTATCCTGTGCGCGACATACGGTTGAAGTCCAATTTCGGTAATTGCGCTTTACGCATTCAAGGGCAGACCAATCCGCGCAGTCGAATTCTAAGCAACAATGGCGAGTGGCAGCTTTTGGCACAAAGCTGCCGTGTGACGAAACGATTGCCGACGGCTGTTTTTGACCCGACTCGGACATCTTGGTGCAATGTGGCTAACGGCAGCACCGAGCCCTTTGCGGACACGCAACTCGGAGTACGGGCTCGCTTGGTTATTCATATCAACCGGACCAAATTTCTCAAATTGCATCCGACACGGTCTCTGCCTTTGACTTGAGCCATTCGACAAAAGTTTTCACGTCAGGCCGTACAAATCCGCCCGGCATTTGTATGTAATAGACACCAAATAGCTGTTCGGAAAACAGTTCTATGACTGTGCCAGCTTCAAGATCGTCTTTGAAAAAAGCCCGTGCCGTGTAGGTAATGCCATCGCCTCGCCGAACCGCTGCCATGATAAGATTCCCTGGCATGTGATTCACAGTCAAAGCCCGGTCAGGAATTATTCCATGGAATGTAAACCAATCCCCGGCTTCATTCGTGCCCAGTTCCTGCAACCATGGCAAATCAGCCAAATTGGCCGGATCGCTTAAATCCCTTTCGCCGACAAGCGATGGCGCACCGATTACAATCATGTCCGTGACCAATACTGGCTCGACATCCGAGCGGGGTCGACGCCCGTCGCAATATCGGATCGCCACGTCAACACCGCCGGGTTTCAATTCGACCACCTTTGATGTGGGGTTGAGCATCAACGTGATATTCGGGTGTTCCCGTTGAAACTCAGCCATTCTCGGCAATAACCATTCCACGGCAAAGGCGGGTGACATGGTGACCTGTACAGGACGGGCTTGCGCGTCTTCTGACAGGCGCTCTACCCCTCTGCCAATGATTTCAAATCCTGTTCCCAATTCGCGCGCAAGACGGGCGCCCGGAGCTGTCAACTCGATACCCCGTCCCAACCTTGTGACCAGAGACACGCCAAGGTGTTTTTCCAGTACCTTCACCTGTTGGCTAACGGCAGCCTGCGTCACGTTTAGCCGCTCGGCCGCCAAGGTATATCCGCCGGCTTCTGCGACGGTCGCAAACGCTCGAAGACTGTTCAGCGGGGGGAGTCTCATCCAGTCCATATGATAGGTTTTCTAATGAATTGACATGATAAATGAGTCGCATGATCAGGCCGGTAAGGCAATAATGAGCGCGTAGTTTGTTCAATCAACACTCAAAAGACCAGCGAAAGGGTAATTGATTTGATTGGCAGTGAGCAAAATTGGGGTGTGTAAAGCGATGGAAGAACTTAACGGCGGGTGCTATTGCGGGGCCGTCCGATATCAGATTGGCAGCGTGCCGACTTGGGCCGCTCATTGCCATTGCCGCTCGTGTCAAATGGCCCTTGGTGGTGCCTTTTTAACCTGGGCAAAAGTTGCGGCGGGTAATTTCGTCGTAACCAAGGGCAAGGTCAAAACGATCCAGAAAACCCTTGGAATAACGCGGGGTTTCTGCGGGGATTGCGGCACGACGCTGACGTATGATGCCAAAACCGAAGTGGACGGTCAGGACTTTGGTGCCGATGACTGGTTCGCAGCGAGTACACTCGACGATCCGTCGATTATCGAGCCAAGAAGCCATGTCTTTGTTTCCCACCAACAGCCTTGGATCAAACTCGCCGACAATCTCCCGACATTTCCGGAATTTTGAGACATGACTGCCCCAGGACCAAAATGGAGAGCAAGATGAGCGATGCATATTCATACGCCTGCAAGGATTGCGAAGGCATGGAAAATTGCCCGGGCAAAGTCGTTGCTTCGACAGAGGATGAGGTTTGGAAGCTTATGGAGTTACATGCGGTCATCGCCCATGGCGAAGATCCCAGTTCATGGGACGGCGACACGCGGGAATATCTCGGAACACTGATCAAATCTGAATGACGGCAAAGTCCGCTGAGCTGGCGTTGAGGCCAATCATCGGAGAAGGCAGCTAATGGCACTTCTCGGACTCCCAAGGTTGACCGAGAAGTAGGCAGCTTTCGGGGGTGTAGCGGACATTCTCCGGGAAAACCGAAACCGGCAGATTTTGACCCTGGCTGTGTAAAAACACCGAAATCTGGCTCAAACTGCGACTCCGTCAGCCTAGTTCAAATTTTGGCGCCAATGAAATCAATGACTTAACAAGCGACAATCTTCCGGATTTTGGTTGATTCAACGCAAAATCGGTGTTTCCACACAACCAAGACCCATTCGAGACTCTCGGCCTTACTAACCGCACGGTGAATTTACGCAAGGACAAGCGTTTCGGGGCTGCCGAATGACCGCAGAGCAAAATTTCTTCCTTTGGTGGTAGAGTTCGCCTACGATTGGCTCCGATACGAATGCCATCTGGGAAATACCGGTTGAATAGTATGCCCGCCTGAGAACTACCAGTAACCGACGCGGAAGATTATGGAACCGATGCCAAAGAAAGCCTGCCTGTTGCTGCACAAGAAATCCTGTATGCGCCCGGATGTGAAGGACGCCATCAAGAACGTGCAGCAGTCGGGAGTGGACCTTATGGTGCGCATTCCTTGGGGGAAACGAGATTTGACGACCTTCGTCAAGGAGGCAAAGAAGGTTGGCATTACAAGAATTATTGCTGGGGGCGGAGATGGCACACTGAATGACGTGGTCAACTGTTTGATGAAGAAGGGTCGTACTGAGGACTTTTCTCTCGGCGTGTTTCCGCTGGGAACGGCGAACGACTTCGCGCGCGGGTCTGGAATTCCGCGAGACGATCTGCCAGCGGCGCTGCAATTGGCTGCGACGGGTGTGGCGACACCAATTGATGTTGGTGAGGCCAATGGAAGGTTCTTTGTGAATGTAGCAAGCGGTGGATTTGGTGCGGAAGTCACCGCGACGACTCCCAAGCAAATGAAGGCCGCACTGGGTGGCCTGGCGTACACACTAATGGGGATGGTAAAGGCGATGAATCTTCAGCCATACACAGGTCGCCTTATCACCGCGGACGGCAAGACCGAGGAAGGTTCAATGGTCGTCATGGCAGTTGGCAACAATCGGTTTGCCGGCGGAGGCTTCGAAGTGGCTCCTAAGGCAGATTTGCAGGACGGTTTGCTTGATCTCGCAGCTATATCGTCGGCCGATGTCAGGAACGCCAAAGCTATTGCGGCAGAGCTGCAAGATCCGTTTAATGAGGGAAATCAATTTCTGCTCTACCGTCAGTTGGACAGGTTTGTCATCGAATCAAACAAGCCTCTGCACATGAACCTTGACGGCGAGCCTTGTGTAGACCATCGCTTCGAGTTCAGGACGCATCCCCGGGCACTTGATGTAGTCCTCGCAGACGCCTAACTAGCTGAGACTTTGTCGTTTCGAATCTTGAGAATGGTAGCGTTCAGCTCGCCACCGAGGGTCACTATGACGGCCATCAGATACAAAAACATCTGAGCGGTCGTAATGCCTGCGAGACCGGCAAAGGTTGCTCCATAGTCTGCGAAGTTCTCGAGATACATGGCGAACAATGATGCACCGGCAAACCAGAATAATAACATTGCCAGAATTCCAGGCCACAGAGCGGAGACGGGGCGGTCACCCGCAGGCAGCCACGCGTGGCACGCAAATAGTGCAAAGGTAAAGGCATAGCAGAAAAGTATAGTCGGCCAGCATCGGCAAGTTCATCACCTACTATAACCATCAGCACTATCACGAGAGCTTGCAAAACCTGACGCCCGCCGACGTCTACTTCGGACGTGGCCAATCAGTCCTGCAACAGAGAGAAAGGATCAAACGAAACACGATCAACCAGCGGCGGTTGCAATACCGCAATCAAGCCGCCTAACATGACCAACCAGATTAGCCAGATACTCGCTTAATCTAAGCTGCAATCTGTTCCAAAACCCTGATGACAGACAGGGCTTCTGCTGAAACTGGTCGCTATTGTATCTCAACGATCGGCGTTGGGTTCATTTCTTTTTGCTGGACCTTGGGGTAATGATGCGGCGTCGTCTTCTTCGCCTGGAGCGAAATGATCCGGTCCCGCACCCGCGGCATTTTCCACATATATTGACCGCGTCGGGAAAGCGAAGGATGCGCCAGCCTCCTCAACGATTTCCTTGATCCGAAGCAGAAGCTTTTCTTGCACCTTAGTGTAGTCACCATAGTGTGACGACTGCGTAAAACAATAGACTAGCAGCTTAATTGATGACGCGCTGAACGCCTCGATCCTCACGACAACTGTTGCTTTATCGGCCGGAACGAATTCATCGGAGCCTGTTATATAATCTTCAATAGCACTGCGGATTTGAGCAAGCTGCTTTGTTGTAGTTGAGTACGGGACTGCAATTTTCCAGCGAATTTTACGGTGCAGCATTCTGCTGTAGTTGATCAGTAGCGCATTTGCCAGTTCCGCGTTCGGCACGTACACCGGCGCCATGTCGAAACGCCTTATCAGGGCTGAGCGAAACTCCATCTTTTCGACGACCCCCTCAACCACGCCATCGATGCGAATCCAGTCTCCGGCCTGAAATCTCTTTTCGCTCATGTTGGTAAATCCGGCGATGAGGTTTTTGAAGAGATCCTGGGCAGCCAATGCGACACCGGCGCCAACCACGCCCATTCCGGTCAGAGCCGGGCCAATGTTGATGGCCCAGATTTTCAGAACGGCCGCCACTCCAAGTACGCCGACCACAATTTTGCCCAGCATGACGAGCCAGTCCAGCTGGATCGCAGTTTGTGAACTGCGGTAGCGAGACAAAGGCGCGGCAAAGACATCAGTGAGTCTGTAAAATGCCGTGAAAATCGAGATAACCACCACGGACAGCAGTATTTTTTCAAGTGTCCCACCTATGATCTCTGGCAATTGCAAGGCTTCGACACCGATCAACAGGGCAAGCGAGACAATCAAAGTCTGAACGGCAGGATTGATGGTGTCCTGCACATCCTTTGAGATCGTCAGGCCAATCTTTTCACCGATAAACGTGCCGAACTGAACCGCAGCCACGGCCAGGGGTTTTCTGAAGACAACCACCAGCAGGACAAAGAGCATCGGCAGCAAGACGTCCCTTTGCTCCAGCCCGTCGAACCAGGTACGCAGAGGATTGACAAGCTGATTGGCCAGATCTTTGAGTATGCTGGTCAGTTGTTCCATACGGTGTCGATCAACTAGGTTGTTTGCGCGGGTTTTTGACAGCTCGTTTGGCTGCCGGCTTGCGCCTTTTGGCCGCCGGTTTGGCCGGCGGTTTGGCCACCGGTGTGCGCTTCTTGGCAGCTGGTTTTGCCTTGTTCAGCTTCATGGCCTCAAGGTCGGCACGCAGGGCTTTGAGTTCCTGCGTCTCCACATCGGTTTTTTTGAAAGGCCATGTTATTTTGAACTTTGACGTTTTAGCGGGCTCATCGGCTGGATCCGGCTTGCCGTCTGCCGACAACATGATCGCGATCCACCGCAAGGGCTGGATGTTGCGGCAGATAATCACCGCAGACGCAGTAATAGGAACACTTAACACAGCGCCTACCATCCCCCAGATTGTCGTCCAGAAAGTCAGTGCGACCATGATGACGAACGGGCTCAAATTCAAGGTTCGGCCCATCAACCTGGGTTCGACAATATTGCCCACACTTGCTTGCATAGCAGCCAGCAGTGCGGCAATCTGCAGTGCCGGGCCGATTGTATCAAACTGCATCAGCGCCAAAACGACCGGGATGACAACTGCGATTGCAGAGCCGATAACCGGTATGAAGTTGAAGAGGAAGGCAAACAATCCGAGAAGCTCGGCAAAATTCGCACCATAGATTTTTAATACCGCGTAGGTAAGTGTCCCAGTCAGCGCGCTAACCATGGTTTTGATGGACAGATACTGGCGAATTCCCTGGCTGACGGACGTCACTACGTCATTAAGGTCACGATTATCCGCCTCATTGGGCACCAGCAGGTTCAATTTGGCCTTCAGCATGCCGCGTTCAGCGAGCAGGAAACCGGTATAAATAAGTATCAGGGCAATGTCGCCAAACACTCTGCCAGCCTTGTTTGCAAAGTTGGCCACTATTTTTCCGGCGTCAAAATTCGACACAGCCGTGTCTATGCGTCCGGCAATTTGTGGACCGGTCCAGACTGCTGCGTCAGCCAGAATATTGTTTATTCGCTGAGTGTATTGCGGCCACGCCTGTGCTAGAGCGTCAGATTGACTTTGGAAAATTACGCCAATCAGCAGCAGGATGATTAACCCTGCACTGATAGCGACCAGTGTTGCTAGCCACGTGGGAAGGCCGACCTGTTCCAGTTTAACAATGGCGCTGCTTGTCAGGCTGGTCAAAAGCCCCGCAATGACAATGGGGATTAATAATCCCCCGCCAAGAATCAGGACGGCGAGCAGCGCGCCAACGATCAACGTGATCCAGGCAACCTTTTGTAGCTGATTAAGTGTGGGCGCAGCCCGTGCCATCGCCAATCAGTACCTCGTCCGTTTCATCAGCTCTTTTTTGCCTTGAGCAGTTTCGTGATCGTCATCAAAATTGGGCCGATCAGTGCAGGTGAGAAGATGTCTGAAGGTCGCTTCACAAATGCAGCGATGTTTTCGCGCACAACTTCGACATCGTCACGCACCTGCAGGAGTTTTTGCTGGACATCTTCGACTTCACCTCCGATCTCAGCCAACGCCATATTCCGGACTTCCACCACCATGTCTTCCTCTGGCGCCGGCTGAAGGCCTTGAGCAAAGGCGATGAGAATGACTGCAATTACAACGTCGGCAATTCCAACAATGCAAGCGGCCCAGGCCTTGCCTGTGAGGGGCTCAAGAGCAAAGTAAGCCGCAATATTTAGCATGCCCCATGCAAACAGACCGGCAATCCCGGCAATAACACCCAGGATGAGTTTCCGCGTTAAGAGTTTAAGACGGGATTCCGCCAGGACACGTTCAGCGCGCCATAAAAGGTGCAGGTTACGGGTGATATTGTTCATGTTTTACCTTACGCTTTTGTCAGGCGGCCGACCAGCACACCGAGTATGAACGCCAGGCCGACGGCAAGTGCGGGATGTTCGGCGATTTCTTTCTCACCGATCTCCGCCATGTCCTTCAGCATTTGCTCGAGGTTGCCGGTTTCCCCGTCCTGCTCATCAGGCTCGCTGGGCTTGGCGGCTTTGGATTGATTGGCTGGTTTGTCCGCTGAAGATGGCGTAACGGGGTCTGCGCGTTCCTTGCGCAGGCCGGCCAGTTCGGCACGCAATTCGTCCGCTTCGGCTTGAAGTGTTTTTTTAGTAGCCATCGTTCCCACCAAATAAAATTAATGTCTAATATTGTAAGCAATACAACCAAGTTGATCGAAGCCAAATTTCGTTGAGTGGTTAATCGTGTAATGCAGTCGATCTGGTACCCGACAATGTCAGCAGCAAGAATCGCGGCCAATTTTCTATTAGAGTAAGGGCTTGGCAGCTATCCTCCCATCCAGGCGCCACTAGCTAAAACCAGTATGGCCCTTTAGCGAAGTCTGTCCAACTCAATCGGTCAGGAGCGGACCTTCGTTTGAATATCTTGGACAGCAGGTTTGTCCGCTCTGCCGCCGTTCATGCAAACCTCGCTACATGTCTCTTGTTGATGCTGTGGACGGCTCCTCCACCGGCATCGCGATGTGCCAAAGTTGCGGTGTTTTGGAGAACCGCTAGAAAGGAGCCATCCATGAATGAGATTAGCATAATTGGTCTGGATATTGCGAAGAACGTCTTTCAGGTGCACGGCATTGATAGTTTTGGGCAGCCGATTGTCCGCCGTCAGTTGAAGCGCGGCCGGGTGCTGGGATTCTTTGGGAAGTTGTCGCCGTGCCTTGTCGGCATGGAAGCCTGCGCCACCTCGCACCATTGGGCCCGTGAGATTGAGAAGCTGGGCCATGATGTGCGGATGATGCCGCCGCGCTACGTGAAGCCATACCTTAAGCGCAACAAGAACGATGCCGCTGATGCCGAAGCCATCTGCGAAGCGGTTCAGCGGCCGACCATGCGCTTTGTGCCGATCAAAACACCTCAGCAGCAGTCGGTGCTGATGTTGCACCGGACCCGGCAACTGTTTGTCCATCAACGCACGACCCTGATCAATGCGATCCGAGCTCATATGGCGGAGTTTGGCATTGTTGCCGGTGTTGGGCGCAATGGTGTGGAAGCTCTGTTGAAGATTGTTGCTGGAGGTTCCGATGAACGCATCCCGCCAGCAGCACTTGAATGTCTCATGGCGTTGGCCACCCAGCTTGAGCTGGTGAAGCGTCAAATCCTTGAAGCCGACCGCAGGGTGCTTGCATGGCATCGCTCAAGCAAGGTGAGCAA
>Ga0316189_10007906_pt1 | contig 10023 bp, 7 predicted proteins | sample LowCovwburrow_MG_FD_204930 | JGI IMG/M metagenome (GOLD analysis project Ga0316189, IMG submission 204930) | Coastal sediment microbial communities from Maine, United States - Lowes Cove worm burrow | ecosystem: Environmental > Aquatic > Marine > Coastal > Sediment | place: USA: Maine... | reverse complement strand
GGAGGAAACCCGAAGGCTGGCATCCACATATAGAACAAGGGCTTGTATAAAATGGTAAACCAGCCATTTCTAACGGCGGTCCCTAAATTAAAATTATCGGAGGAATGATGTACGATATGCGCTGCCCAAAGAACGCGAACCTCATGATTTGCCCTATGGAACCAATAATAGGTGAAATCGTCTGCAAGTTGGCAAAGTAGCCATATGTACCAGACATAACCAAAAGACTCATATCCCATGATATTGGTACGTACCCCATCCACCATTGGATTAAAAAGGTCGTAAGTGAACTCGAATATAACGATGGCTGAAACCACCTTGATCAAGGGAGCTATTATGGCAGACCCCACTCCCATGAATCCGCTAGCGAATAAATCCTTCCACTGGTAAAGATCATCATCACCATGGGTCTTACTATAGGTAAGCTCCAATAATATAAATGCAATAAAACAAGGTACGCCGTATACCAGGGGGTTGGTAAAATCCATAAATTTCAAATTATGCCAAAGATAGCGTTTAATGCGCCATTTTTGCAATACTAATTAAGTCGATTATTCTTGTTTATTCCTCAGAATCTCATTTTGCTCTTTCATCAACTGCTCCAATTTCGCCAAAAGTTCAATATCCTTTGGGGTTGTTTCCGCCTTGTCATTTGGATCCTCTGCCTTACTCCTGAATTTATTCATGAATTTGATCACTGCGAAAATCGTAAGTGCGATGATACCAAAATCTATCAATACCTCAATAAGCTCCCCATAACCCAAAGCAACTTCAGGAATATCTCCATTGGCATCCCGTAAAATTAATTTCATTTCCGAAAAATGCACTTCCTCTGTCAACAAGGTCAAGGGAGGCATAACCACTTTTTTAACAAGCGTATTGACAACATTATTGAAAGCCGTACCCACAATGATCCCAATGGCCATATCGATCATATTGCCTTTTATCGCGAACGTCTTGAATTCCTGAATGAAGTTTTTCATGGAGTAGTACTAAAATAGCGTGATTTGTCCTTCGTCATCCAAATCTTCCTCGCCTTCATCTTTTTTATCTACCGCCTGGGATGTATTGCTTTGCTTTTGGTCTGCCGCACTCACATCTTCCTCATCAACTACTTCGATCTCATTAGGGATTGGCTCAATCGGTTCTTCATAGGGTAAGGGCTCTAATGCATTTATGTTTTTCACCTTTTCCGTTGTTAATTGATTACCTAAAGCTTTTATTCCCTTAATAGCTATAAAGTCTTCCAAATCAACTTCTAAATTTGGTTTAACATCTTTTCCTTTTGGTTTAATAAATTCTAATTCAACCCTTGGTCTCCAGTCGGTTGAAACCAATTCGAGATGTGATTTTTGATGATCTGTGATAAAATGGTCTTCGCGATTCCCATGCTCGATCATGAATCGTTTAACATAATACCGCTCTTTTTCTCCATCCCAATAAATTGCGGATATCGGTTTTTTGGGATTCCAAATTTCCAGAACGATCATGTCATCATCAAATCGAGATGTAAGTATGGGCGCTATGGTCTTGGCGATTCCTTTTTGGTTGACTACCAGCAATAGATCATCTCCTTTGAATTCCCCTAATAACTCACCTCTGCCATCAACATTCAAACGTCTGACTACATCATCGAACCAAATTTTCCGCGGCTTCAAGGTCGAAACTCCTTTCTCCTTTAACTCAATACGTTTAACCGTGTACTTTGTGACTATATTTCCCTTAGATGCTCTGCCCTTGATCAATACATCGGCAAAATCAATGTCCCATTTCAGTTTTTTAATACTCCCCACCTGTCTTAAATTGATCGTAACCACTTCTGCCTCCCCGTTGGGGTTTGCTGAGAAATAGGTGATTAAGGAGGCTGGTTTGCCTGAAGTGAGGTCATACACTTTGTCACGGGTAACACTGGTAATATTGAATCGTTTGATATAGGTTGGACCACCCTTCCCATCTTTATAGATCAAATTATAGGTCGTTCGCTTATCCTTTTTCTTAAAGACAGCGACATGTATGATATTCTTGCCTACAAAGGTCTTGCTATCTACCTTGGTCACCATCGCCTTGCCATCTTTTGTGAATACGATGATATCATCGATATCACTGCAATCGGTCACATATTCATCCCGGCGCAATGAAGTTCCTACGAACCCCTCTTCCCTATTGACGTATAGTTTGGTGTTGCGAATAACCACTTTGGTGGCCTCGATATCATCAAATATGCGAATTTCGGATTTACGCTCCCGTCCCTTTCCATATTTGGCCTTTAAGTTCTTGAAATAATCAATGGCATAATCAATCAAATGAGCCAGATTGTTTTTAACATCGGCAATTTTCTCCTCAAGGCTATCGAGGTACTGCTGTGCCTTATCTATATCAAACTTGGATATCCGTTTTATTCGAATTTCCGTGAGTCTTACGATATCATCCTTGGTTACTGCCCGTTTTAAATTTTTAGTGTAGGGCTTAAGTCCTTCATCTATTGCCTTTATTACCCCTTCCCATGTATCTTCCTCTTCAATATCACGATAGATCCTATTTTCAATGAAAATACGTTCCAGGGAGGCAAAATGCCATTGTTCCTCGAGTTCTGAAAGTTGGATCTCTAATTCCGCCTTTAATAGTTCAACCGTAAAATCGGTGGATTGTCGTAACATTTCAGATACACCGATAAATAGCGGCTTATTGTCTTCAATAATGCATCCCAAGGGTGAAATAGATGATTCACAGGAGGTGAAGGCATAAAGCGCATCTATAGTTTTATCTGGTGATATGCCACTTGGCAAATGCACTAGTATCTCAACATCTGCGGCCGTATTGTCCTCAATCTTTTTAACCTTTATTTTCCCTTTATCATTGGCTTTCAATATTGAATCGATTAAAGAGGAGGTATTGGTGCCATAGGGTATTTCATTGATCACCAGGGTAGTTTTGTCCTTGGTGGAAATTTTCGCCCTTACCCGTATCTTACCACCGCGAAGACCATCATTGTAATTGCTTACATCGATAATTCCTGCTGTTGGAAAATCGGGGAATATTGTAAAACGATGTCCTCTTAGATGTTTGATCGAGGCATCGATAAGTTCTTTGAAATTATGGGGCAATACCTTGGTTGAAAGTCCAACTGCAATTCCCTCGGCTCCCTGTGCAAGTAAAAGTGGGAACTTTACGGGAAGGTTTACCGGTTCTTTTTTTCGTCCGTCGTATGATAGCTGCCATTCTGTGATTTTAGGGCTAAAAACGACTTCCAGTGCAAATTTTGAAAGCCTTGCCTCTATATACCTGGAGGCGGCGGCCCTATCTCCCGTTAATATGTTTCCCCAGTTGCCCTGGGTATCTATCAACAATTCTTTTTGACCTATTTGCACCATGGCATCGGCGATACTGGCGTCTCCATGGGGGTGATATTGCATGGTATGTCCAACAACGTTGGCCACTTTATTATAACGTCCATCATCCAATTCCTTGAGCGAGTGCAAAATTCTACGTTGTACTGGCTTAAACCCATCTTCGATAGCGGGCACGGCACGTTCAAGAATTACATAGGAAGCATAGTCTAAAAACCAATCCTTATACATTCCCGTAACCTTGGTAAGCGCATCTTGGGAATCTTCGATATTCTCGTTAAGTTCTGGGTTCAGTTCTTCATTCTCTTCCATAAAGAAAGAATCGTATTTACTTGGTTTATAATTGGTTTTCTTCTACTAGATCAATTTCAACTTTAAGGTTGTTAATGATGAATTCTTGACGATCCGGGGTGTTCTTACCCATATAGAACTGCAATAAATTCTCGATAGACATGGCCTTGTCTAGCATTACCGGTTCTAAGCGGATATCGTCTCCGATAAAATGTTGGAACTCATCTGGTGAAATCTCACCCAATCCCTTAAATCTTGTAATCTCGGGCTTACCTGTTAATTTATCGATCGCTCCCTTACGTTCCTCATCGCTATAGCAATAGATGGTCTCTTTTTTATTTCTGACCCTAAACAAGGGGGTCTGTAATATGTAGAGATGGTTTTCCTTGATTAACTCCGGAAAAAATTGCAAAAAGAAGGTAATCAATAACAATCGGATATGCATACCGTCAACATCGGCATCCGTAGCAATCACAATATTGTTATATCTTAGGTCCTCCATCGATTCCTCGATGTTCAACGCAGCTTGCAATAAATTGAACTCCTCATTCTCATAGACGATCTTTTTGGACATGCCATAGGAGTTCAAGGGCTTTCCTCTCAAACTGAAAACTGCCTGCGTATTCACATCCCTAGATTTGGTTATGGATCCTGAAGCTGAGTCTCCCTCTGTAATGAACAAGGTACTTTCCAAACGTCTATCGTTTTTCATATCTCCTAGGTGTACCCTGCAATCCCGTAATTTTTTATTGTGTAAGCTTGCTTTTTTTGCTCTGTCCCTTGCCAATTTTCGAATGCCGGAAAGTTCTTTCCGTTCTTTTTCGGCCATCATGATCTTACGTTGTAACTTTTCAGCCGTATCGGGATTTTTATGGAGATAGTTATCTAAATAGGTGCCGACAAAGTCGTTGATATACGTTCTGACAGTTGGGAAATCGCCTCCCATATCCGTAGAACCCAGCTTTGTCTTGGTCTGGCTTTCAAATACAGGCTCCATTACCTTTATGGCAATGGCTGAGATTATTGATTTTCTAATGTCGCTGGCGTCATAATTCTTACCGTAGAAATCTCGTATGGTCCTGACCAATGCTTCACGAAATGCCGCTTGATGCGTACCTCCTTGAGTGGTATGCTGCCCGTTTACAAACGAATGATATTCCTCGCTATATTGTGTTTTACTATGGGTAATGGCTATTTCAATATCATCTCCCCTGAGGTGAATGATCGGATAGAGCATGTCCTCGGCATTGTTGTTGTCTTCCAATAGGTCTTTCAATCCATTTTCTGAAAAATACTTTTCGCCATTGAACACTATGGTTAGCCCGGGATTCAGATATACATAGTTCTTGAGCATTCGCTCGACATATTCGTTCCGGTATTTATATTTTTTAAAAATCGATTCATCGGGCCTAAACGTTACCAGTGTGCCCTTTCTTTTGGTAGTATCGTCGGGTCCTTTTTCGGATACAAGGATACCTTGCTCAAATTGGGCCGTTTTAATTTGGTTATCCCTTGAGGATTGTACTTCAAAAAAACTGGAAAGCGCATTTACCGCCTTGGTTCCCACTCCGTTTAAACCTACTGATTTTTTAAAGGCCCTACTATCATACTTCCCACCTGTATTCATTTTGGACACTACGTCCACAACCTTACCCAATGGAATACCTCTTCCGTAGTCCCTTACCTTTACCTCATTATCCTTAATTGTTATTTCAATGGTCTTTCCTGCGCCCATGACAAATTCATCGATACAATTATCAAGGGTTTCCTTTAGTAAGATATAGATACCGTCATCCGCAGAGGAACCATCGCCGAGTTTGCCGATGTACATCCCTGGCCGCAAACGAATGTGCTCTTTCCAATCAAGAGATCGGATATTGTCTTCAGTATATTGGGACTGTGCCATAAATCGTCAGGGTTAATCCCTGCTAATATAAAATTTCAAAGCAAAAATCAAAGCGGAAAGCTCGGAAAGTAATTAACAACGAAAGTACCAAATTTGTTGATATAATACTTGGTGCAACTCTTTATTAATTCTTAAAAAGGTACGCTACAACCAATTATTTGACGCTCATGCTTTTTTTCTTGAGACCATTATCACCCCCGCTATTACCACAAGCATTCCAATTATTTGGATTAGGTTGATCTGTTCATCAAGAAAGAAAAATGCTAGGACTATGGTCGAAACCGGGCCTAAACTTCCAAAGATCGAAAAAGTCGAAGCTCCTAATATCCGGATTGCCGCTGAAACAAGAAACGATGGTATCAAGGTAGAGAATATTGCCATGGCAAGTCCTAACAGATATACTTGGATTGGATAAGTGGATAATGTAAACCCATGTACCAATACATAATGTATCCCAACACAGATCGTAGATATGATCATTGCATAGGAAGTAAATTGCCACACTCCGAATTTTGGGATCAACCAGCCACTCCCAACCAAATAAGAAGCATAGGTAAGTGCACTTAAAAAAATCAAGGCACCTCCTAAAATAATGTTATCATTTCCTAGGCCCAACTCTCCCCAAAATGTGATGAGCACACCAAAATAAGTGATACAAATTGCCCCTATCTGCCATTTCGTTATCCGCTCCTTAAAAAACAGCAAGGATAAGAGTACCACTAGGGTCGGATAAATAAAGAGGATGATACGTTCCAAACCTGCCTTGATATAGTTCAGGCCCATAAAATCAAAAAGGCTTGCAAGGTAATACCCTAGAAACCCGAAAAAGATGATCCAAACATAGTCGGTCCTCTTCACTTCTTTAGGGTGCAAGGGTCTTTTCCAAAAGGCAATTACCAAATAAAAGGGTAGCGCGAATATCATTCGAAATAGAAGCAATGTCAAATGATCTATATCAAAGGTATAAGCCATTTTGACCATTACGGCCTTGGCCGAAAATAAGATCACTCCCAATACGGCCATTAATATACCGATTCCCGTCGTTGAGGTTTTTTTAACCATGGAACCAACTTAGGATTTTTAAAAGATTGCATGTAATATCCGATGGACAGGAATACAATACCCAATGAATGGATCTCAGCGGATAATCCTATATCGTTACATCGGAATCGGTTAGACGGCCTGGTTACACATTGAACCTAAAATGCATGACATCCCCGTCTTGCACAATATATTCCTTGCCTTCAACACGCATCTTTCCTGCTTCCTTTACCTTGGCCTCACTACCATAATGTACATAATCAGCATAGGAGATAACCTCAGCCCTTATAAATCCTTTTTCAAAATCGGTATGTATTACTCCGGCCGACTGGGGTGCTGTGGCTCCTACCGGAATTGTCCACGCCCGGACTTCCTTGACCCCTGCTGTGAAATAGGTTTCCAAATCGAGAAGTCTGTAGGCTCCTCGGATCAATTTGGCAGATCCCGGCTCAGTAAGTCCTAGATCCTCCAAGAACATTTGTCGTTCTTCAAAGGTTTCCAATTCTGTAATATCGGCTTCCGTTCCTACGGCCAAAACCACAACCTCCGCCTTTTCGTTGGCTACGGCGGCCTTTACCCTTTCTACATATTCATTACCCTCAACTGCTGAGCCCTCATCAACATTACAGACATACATGACCGGTTTGTCCGTTATAAATTGAAGCGGTTTCACATATGCTAAGTGGTCATCTTTCCCCACGGCAATGGCTCGTACCGATATACCGGCCTCCAAGCCATTTTTGAGAGCCAATAAAACGGCCTCTTCCTTTTGGGCTTCCTTGTTCCCGGTTTTCGCAGCTCTTTTTACTTTGTCGAGCTTTTTTTCAACAGTTTCAAGGTCCTTTAACTGTAGTTCCATATCAATGGTTTCCTTATCACGAATAGGATCTACAGAACCGTCTACGTGTACGATATTCTCATCATCAAAGCAGCGCAAGACATGAAGAATAGCATCCGTTTCCCGAATATTTCCAAGAAATTGATTTCCCAAGCCTTCCCCTTTACTGGCACCTTTCACCAAACCTGCAATATCAACGATCTCTACGGTGGCTGGTAATACCCGTTCCGGGATGACCAACTCCTCTAGTTTAGCTAACCTATCATCAGGCACATTGACAACTCCGATATTGGGTTCAATGGTGCAAAATGGGAAATTGGCGCTTTGCGCCTTTGCATTCGACAAACAATTAAAAAGGGTTGATTTCCCAACATTTGGGAGTCCTACGATACCAGCTTTCATGCTTCACTTTTTTTAAGAGCTGCAAATATAGTTTTTACCTATTTATATTCCCGCACCAAACCTCAACAAATACCATTTATCTAATTAATGCTTCTTATATTTAAACCTATGAACACAGCTCAAATTGGTTTACAGGGAATATTGTTTGATGATAAATCCACTTTTATGAATGGGCCGGCTTTGGCCCCTCCATTAATTAGGAAGGCCTACCATAGCGAATCATCAAACTACTATTCAGAGTCTGGAATGGCGATTATTCCCGAAACTTGGGCAGACAAGGGAGATTATAAAGTAAACGACTACTTTGATATAGAAAAAATAACGGCGCAAAATCTTGAGGGGGATTTACCTTTAATTAGTTTAGGTGGGGACCATTCGATCAGCTATCCGATCATTAAGGCATTTGCCGATCTTCATGGACCTTTGAATATATTGCATATTGATGCCCATGGCGATCTATACGATCAATTTGAAGGTGATAAGTTTTCACATGCTTGTCCGTTTGCACGGATAATGGAGGATAAATTGGCAAGTAATTTGGTGCAGGTTGGCATCAGGACCTTGTCCGAACATCAACGTGAGCAAGCCGATAAATTTAAAGTCAGGATTATTGAAATGAAAGATTTGGACGATTCGGCATTGCCCTCTTTCAACGCCCCTTTATATATCTCACTGGATATGGATGCATTGGATCCAGCCTTTGCTCCCGGGGTCTCGCATCACGAACCAGGAGGAATGACTACCCGCCAATTGATTCAATTGATACAAAATATCCAAGCACCCATCGTAGGTGCCGATATTGTTGAATATAACCCAAGCAGGGATATAAACGGTGTAACCTCCATGGTATGTGCCAAATTATTGAAGGAAATTGCAGCCAAAATCATTACAAATCATTAGTAAATGCAATGGATAAATTCAAAAGCTAGAAATCCGGTCTTTCAAACTGATTACATTATTCTTCTGGGTGCATGAATTTTTGTTTCCCTAAAAGTTCATCTTCCGTTTCCACATGTTCATCATCAGGTACACAGCAGTCTACCGGACATACCGCAGCACATTGGGGTTCATCGTGAAAACCTTTGCATTCAGTACATTTATCCGCTACGATATAGTATAGCTCATCACTGACCGGTTCCTGGACCTCATCCGCATTCACCGCTTTACCATTGGGTAGTACCAAATCGCCTTCCAAAGAAGTTCCATCACTATATTTCCATTCATCAGCGCCTTCATAAATTGCCGTATTTGGGCACTCCGGTTCACAGGCCCCACAATTTATGCATTCATCCGTTATAATAATTGCCATAATTTTCTTTTTCTTTTGATGCCTAACTTGTTTCAGTATCACAGCATCCTTATTTTTGCCCAAAGGTAAAACCTAATAAATCTCTATACAAATAATATGAGGTACCATACGGCTAGAATACAGGCTTTTGCAGAACTCGGAGAATTCCTTAGGAACTTTTGCGATATCGACAATTCCAAAGCTTCGGACCAAACCTCATTACCTTGGTTCAAAGAACTTGAGCAAACCATAACCATGGCAGGACATAAGAATGGTTGGTTCAATAGGGAAAACATCATCTTTGCGCTTTCACATTGGGGTAATCTGTTGACCATGGAGGGAATTGAGAATTGGTTGGAGCGGTATCCAATTAAAGATATGGAAGCAAAGACCGTTGCACTGATCATGGCTGGGAATATTCCATTAGTAGGATTCCATGATTTTGTATCCGTACTCCTAACAGGAAACAGGGCGTTGGTGAAACTTTCTTCAAACGATTCAGTATTATTGCCATTTGTGGTCCGATTTTTAATAAAGAAAGATCCCACCTTGGAAGGAGAGATCGAAATTACCGAAGGAAAGTTGTCCAATTTCGATACTGTTATTGCCACCGGGAGCAATAACACGGCGAGGTACTTTGAGCATTATTTTGGGGAGCGCCCAAACATCATACGAAAAAATCGAAATTCTGTGGCTGTGCTAAATGGTGATGAGACTGAGACACAATTAAAAGCATTGGGAGAGGATATTTTTAGGTATTATGGTTTGGGATGTAGGAGCGTTTCCAAACTCTTTGTACCGAAAGGGTATGATTTTACAGCATTCTTTGAGGCGATATACGAGTTCAGCCCGATTATTGACCAAAATAAATATGCCAATAATTACGATTATAACAAGGCGGTGTATTTAA